>Ga0256824_10000018_pt1 | contig 75497 bp, 76 predicted proteins | sample CV67metaG_FD_191570 | JGI IMG/M metagenome (GOLD analysis project Ga0256824, IMG submission 191570) | Hydrothermal vent microbial communities from East Pacific Rise, Pacific Ocean - CV67 | ecosystem: Environmental > Aquatic > Marine > Hydrothermal vents | place: Pacific Ocean: East Pacific Rise...
TGATGAAATGTCTCAAAGAATTATATATATGATTGCCTCATCAGGTACAAAAATGTATAAAGAATTAAATCTATTCCTTGAAAATTTATGTGGTTCAGGATATGAAAAGTTGATGGAATCATCTGAAAATAATAATACTAATCTCAGTGAGGAAATTCTGAACAGAATAGAAGACCCTCTTACTTCTAAAGGGTATTTTAAAAAAGTAAAAACTGAAGGAACTCAGCCTAGAGATAAGGCAGCAATGAATCTAAGTATGATTCTAACAGGAACCACAATGGATGACCTTGTTTTAGAATGCACCCCAATTCCTTCTATTTTGAAAGACAAAGACACTCATCTCAATACACCCTCACCTTCTATGTAATACGTGAGATACCATAAATATTAAAAATAAATAAAGGATAAGCATGAGGGTAGTTTTAAAGAAATCATCTGAAGTAAGCAACACTATCTCGGAAAAAGAAATGGGTGCTCTACTTGAAGCAGAAAAAGAGAATCTTCATAATATAAAAAAACAAAAAGAAGATGGATCTGTTATTTTATATGGCACTGAGAAAGAAACCTATATTCCAAGTGAAGCCATAGAAAAATATATTTTATCTAGAAAAAATATTAAGGCTTTTTCTGATGATAAGGATTATGATAAAAAAGTAGAAATCTATACTACTCCTGAAGATGTTAGAAAAATAATATCTTTTGGAGGTAGTGAGTATTTACTAGATTCTTTTCTTGAAAAGCATAAAGATAATAATCTTGGAAAATTATGTATTGACTTAAGTGGAAGGAATCATGATGATAAATCCGTATGGGTAAGCCAAGAGGATATGGAGAATATTATAAGTAACTACATTTATTTGTTTATTACAGATCATGAAAAAGAGAAAGAAATAACTGACACAATAAAAGGTGAGTTGAAAATAAAACACACTGCAATTATAAAAGCAAATCTGTCTTATGAAGAAGATCCTTCTATTGATGGGAACGTAGTTAATTTGAATGGCGAAGAAAGTATTGCTCAAGGAATAACAAAAGCTCCATGTAGAATACTCTTGGATAAAGATCAATCTGTTCGAGGTTTTATTCTTGATACAGGAGAATTTATAGCAGCTACCGGAGATGATGATTTTGAAACAATAGGTGAAAAAACACCAATAAATGAAAAAATAGTTTCGCTATTAGAAGAAAGTGATTCAGAGCTAAAGACTATTTCTTTGACTAAAACTATTTAGGCTTAACTAAAACTGGAACTTCTTTATTGTTTGCACTTAATAGAGAAGGTATTTTTTCTGCTCTTTTTAGATCCAGTTTTTCAGTCTCTTCAGAATATCTTCCTGTAGCTTTTAATTCATTTATATCTTTGTATGAATCTAATATATCACAAACCTCACTATTTAACTTTTCTATTCTAATACTAAATAACAACATATTATTTCGTATTGGAGAGTCTTTTTCACGTAAAGATTTAATGATAGGAAGTATATCTGTCATATTGTCGGATAAGAGAGGTATCTTTATCTTCTCTAACTCATCAAGGAAAGAAAGTTCTGTAGGGGTTATATCCATTAGTCTTTCTATAAATATGAAATCTAAAGGTTGAAATAGGATGTGGGCAAGAAAATTATTATCAACATAATAATCTAGCTTCTCTTTACTTTTAAAGATGCTGCTAGACCATTCAAATAAATTAAGTATAGATTCTTCTTCATTCTCTGAGAAATCAGGGAAAGGGATTGTTTTGATTGTCTTTTGAAGAAGTTTATATCTTCTATTGTATGGATAATTGTCTGTAAGAAATCTACCTGGACCGGTTCTTAGGAATAATATAGCTAATCGCTCCTTGTTTGACAACTCAGAAGAATCTTCACCAAGTTTTTCTATCCTAGAGATAATATTCTTGATTTCTGCTATAGTGAAGAGATCTTTACCTAACGTATAGTTTATTACATTTTTTTTAAATTTACTTTCCATTTATAAGGTCCTATTTTGTATATGTGTTACATATGTTTCTTTTTCTATTATACTTGGTATTTCTATAATTATAGAGCTAGGGAAATTATTCGTTATTTTTCCACCAAATATAAAAGACTCTTCCATGCTGAACTCTTTTTTTAAATATTTTTATGTAAGTATATAATACAAGAAATTATTAACTTTATTTAAAAATAAACAGTTTTCTATTGACTTAGCTCATTTTTTATGCTAGAATACTTTAAATAATAAAAAGGATACACTATGTTAACTATTAAAAACTCGTCACAACATTTCACTCATCTTTGTGTCCTTTCTACGTGGCACTCAAAAAAAACCTCTTAAGTTTCTAGAATCTCATTTCTGGAACTAGATTTTCCAGAAGATCAAAACCTTCTCCAAAGAAAATCAATTATAAATATGTCTGGGTAGCTCAGTCGGTTAGAGTATTGGATTCCAAATCCAAAGGTCAAGGGTTCGATTCCCTTCCCATTCGCCATAAAAATATGCCCAAATAGCTCAGTTGGTAGAGCATTTGTTTTGTAATCAAAAGGTCAGGAGTTCGAATCTCCTTTTGGGCTCCAGTAAAAAAATGGATAGGTGTACAGTTGGGAGTTAGCCACCTTGGAAAGGTGTGTGCGTGTAAAAGCGTTGCGAGTTCGATCCTCGCTCTATCCGCCATTAACATTTTTGTTCAGGATATTTTGTATCCTGAATGAAGTTGTTACGTGCTTTGTAGTCAAGCTTTGATTTAGCGATTAATGCAGCAGAAGTATCCACTTGAAGGAGATCAGAAATTATAGGAGATAGCTACCTATTAAAAGTATGGTTAAACTTGACTAATCACTCTCATGGTGTTTGTAGCTCAGTTGGTTTAGAGCGTCGGTTTGTGGTACCGAAGGTCACGAGTTCAAGCCTCGTCATTCACCCCAAAAAAATAAAAAGGATTATTATGAATATTAAAAAAGTTTTCATAGATGGTATTACTTATTTTATACCAAAAGACACAAAAATTAAAGTTAGTGAGGGCATGAAAGTCTCTCTATTGGCTATAAAATAAAGAATACAACTACAGCTTAGGTAAAACTAAGCGAAAATTAATCTATACCCCTCTATTATGAATTAATATACTAATACAAAAGGATTTATAATGAAAAAAATACTTATAATGACATTGTTTGCAGGTAGTTTTGCCTTTGCAAGCTTTGGAATGGTCGGCTCTCCAGGTTCATATACAATGTATGATCAACTTTTAGAAAATAAAGTAAATTTAAGTGATGGTGATGAATTTGATATTGACAAAAATAAAGAAAAAGATGGTTTAAAAATTTATCGTTTCGGGAAAGACCAACATGCCGAAGGTGCTATTTCAACAAAATCACCAACACCAACACCAGTACCGCCACCACCACCGCCACCACCTCCAGGTGGTAATCCTGGCGGCGGCGGTAATCCTGGCGGAGGAGGCGGAGGAAGTCTGCCACCTATTATTAGTTATACTGTATCAACGTGGAAAGCCCATTCCGTACATAATGGCGGAAGTCGTCGTGATTATTCTGTTGGAGGGTTTTCCTTTACAGTGTATGATGGAAGTTCACTAAATATTTGGTCTACCCCTTTTGGCTCAGAAGGTGCGGGTGGATACGGAGGTCAAGGTTCTGTAGGTTTTGCAGATGGAAGTTATCTAGTTTGGGCTTCAAAATGGAGAGGTGGTAATAATTATCGCCAGTACTATTTTGCTTTCAATAAAGCAGTTAGGTAACAAAATAGAATTATAGTGTGGTTTTTAAGATATACCACACTCCTCTTGTTTCCCCACTCTTTTCTTTATGTTTTCTACAAGAACAGTAGACAGAAATCTTCATATTTTTCCCCTACAAATTTACAACTTAAAATATAGATACCCTTTAAAAAGTATGGGGAATAAAATATAGTAGGTTGAGTAGCGTATAGTGTGGCTATTGAAAGCCACGCTTATTAAAGTTTTAGATTGCTTTTAAAGTTTATTTTTTCGTAAAAATGTTTGTGTCCATACACCATTCATGTTTGCAATTCCAATAAATTCAGCATCTTTATTCATCATTTCTGCACAATGTGGGGTGCTTGATAAGAAATTAGCTATTGAAGCTGATACACTATTTCCCATAGTGACATTTTCACCATAATGTGGGTAGAAAGTACGCCCCATATTGTTGTCAATTCTTTCTTGAGGACTACTTCCTCTACCTAAGCTCAATACGTTTGAAGTCCAATCGCTTGATGTTCCACTACCTGTATGAGAAAAGTATCCTGAAGTAGCCACATCATAAGAATGCTCATATGAAGCTCTGTAGAGTCCATCATCCCAAGACAAAGGTGGTGCAGACGGGTATTGTGTTTGCCCACAAGTTCTTGCTGAAGCTCTTACTGCGTTTATTGCGTTTAAATATTCATTTTTTACGTTTTCTGCAATCATAGGTGCTTCAAAAGGGTGTCCTTCAAATTTACTTGTTTGGTCGCTTGAGTCACCACCTCCACTACCACAGGCAGAAAGTCCCAATACTGCCAAAATTACTAATCCAGTCATTTTTACTTTGTTCATCTTTATTCCTTTATTTTTAAGATGTCTCATTATAACGGAATTAAATAAAAAAGTCAACTATTTTTTTTAATTAAGTAAATTTTAGTTATAATTATTATCAAATAAAACTAAAGGACTCTTATGAAAAAAATAATTACAGCAATGACATTGATTGGCAGTTTTGCTTTTGCAGGCTTTGGATCGAGTGACTCTCCATGTACATATACAATGTATGATCAACTTTTAGAAAATAAAGTAAATTTAAGTGATGGTGATGAATTTGATATTGACAAAAATAAAGAAAAAGATGGTTTAAAAATTTATCGTTTCGGGAAAGACCAACATGCCGAAGGTGCTATTTCAACAAAGTCACCGTCACCGACACCAATACCACCAACACCAGTTCCACCAACACCAACACGAGCTGGCAATCCAGTACCTGGTGGTAATCCTGGAGGAGGAGGTTCTGCTGTTGCTGCTGTTGCTTCAACATGGGGAAGGTCAAGTGTGACTGCTGATTATCACTTAACCTCTTCAAATATATCAGGAGCAATGGATATAGGGAATAATATATCTTGGCTGATAAGAAGTATGGGAGGCGATGCTTTTCAAAAAGGGTGGGGTATTTCCCCTAGTCAAGGAGGGGTTTATATATCTTCTCCCTGTGGGGCAGGAGCACTATTTAACCAAAACTCCACTATAACGACCATGTGCAACACGCAGGTATATGGAACGTGTCAGCAATATAGTGCCGAGGGGAAAGATTGCACTATAATGATTGCAGGGAAAAACGGAAGACTCTTTTAGAAAATTTAAATTAATGGAGAGGGGATTACTCTTCCCCGCTCTCCTGTGTCCAATACTCTCCCACTTTTGCCATACCTATTGATTTAAAACTAGATAGCATAATATTTACACAGTGATATTCACTTACTAACCATGCATTTACAACTCCTTGAGTAGTTGCATATCCTATTGCTATATTCTCACCTGCATCTCTTGGATACCCATTATTCATAACCCTTTCACCACCATTACTTCCTCTACCTAAATTTTGTACTTGTGCAGTCCAATCATGAACAGTATTACTTCCAGTATGGTCAAAACGACCTGTGTTTGCCATATCTTGGCTATGTTCATAGCTTGCAGAGTAGAGAGCATTGTTCCATACTACAGGCGGAGCCGCATCAAACCATTTTTGACCACAGTATCTACCAACAGATCTTGCACCATTAATAGCAGACAAGTATTCGTTTTTAAGTGCCTCTGAAATTGGTGGAGTACCTTCAAATGGATATGCTTCCATCTTATTATCATTCCCACCCCCACTACCACAAGCAGCAAGTGTTAATGCCGCAATTACCATAAGTCCGAATGTTCTTAATTTTATATTCATTTTTATTCCTTTATTTTTAAGATGTCTCATTATAACGGAATTAAATAAAAAAGTCAATAAATAAGACATTAAAATAAACAAAATAGTGTGAATTTAACGTATTAGTATATTGTGAGTATCCATATTAAGCAAAAATTAATCCGTGCTCGTCTATTATTTAGTATTCTAAAAAAAGGACAACCAATGAAACATATTAATTTTATAGTAGGAATATTACTTACTTTTTCTTTTTCTTTACTTTCTGCATCAAATCCAACAGGATACACAGCTCCCTCTACTGATAGCGGATATTATCCTGGTAGGAAAATGAAGATAATAAAGAATCTCCCAAAATCAAATGATGTGAAAAATGGAGAAAGAACATGGAGGATGGATTATACTGACTCAAGTAACAATATAGCTATCCAAGGGGCAACGGAATCTCCAACTCCAACACATACACATACGCCAACTCCAACACATACACATACGCGTACACCGACACCAGCACCTAAAGTCAAAAAAAGATGGACAACAAAATCGTGCAAATGTGGGCATTTCAATAAAGGGAGATCTCTCAAAGAAGGGACATATGTGACAGGTAGAGTGACTAAGAATTCTGTCACTGTTACTAGACGAGGTTATCGTAATAAAGTAGTAACAGGAGGACTAACAAACCCAACTCTAGGACTAAAAGATCCATCCCCAAGGCCAGCATGGAAAGGTTGGAAAGGAAAAATCGTTTATCCTGATAGAATGACCATTACATGGATAGCTACATACTACCCTAAAGAAGGTGGCGGAACAATGCACTATTCATTCGTCTTAAAAAAGTAATACTTTCACTTGGGTCAAAATGTATTTTGACCCAAAATTAAATCAATCAAGTAAAAATATATCCTCTTCTTTATCTATAGTACAAAATATCTGATCTCTTTTATATAAAAGTATATTATCTATAACTAATACATCCATGTTTGTGTTCATAAAACAATTGAAACTATCTTTAGGTGTGCATACAATTGGTTCACCTCTTACATTAAAAGAAGTATTTATCAGTATTGGACAACCTGTTTTTTTATTAAATTTTTCTATAAGTTTATAATATCTAGGGTTTGTATTTTTATTTACTGTTTGAATTCTAGCACTATAGTCTACGTGTGTCACAGCAGGAATAATACTTCTTTTATTTTTTATTTTGTCTAGCCCTTTTCTTATTACAGATTCTTTCGCTAACCTTTTATTTTTTTGCACACTTTTTACAAACAACATATAAGGACTTTTATCTGTCAATTCGAACCATTCATTACAATGATCCTCTAAAACAGAAGGGGCAAAGGGTCTAAAACTTTCTCTCTTTTTTATTTTTATATTCATAATCTCTTGCATCTTTTCACTTCTTGGATCACCTAATATACTTCTATTACCTAAAGACCTTGGACCAAATTCCATTCTTCCTTGATGCCAGCCTATAACATTCTCCATAGACAATAAAGAAGAAACTGTATCTAGAAGCGTTTCCTCATCTAAAATAGTATAAGTAGCACCTACTGAGTCTAAAAAAGATATAGATTCTTCTTTCGTATAGCTAGGGCCTAAATATGAACCATTCATACCATCTTCATCTGTATTCTTTTTAGTTTTAATCTTTATGTCTTCATAATATGCCACAAAAGAAGCTCCTAGAGAACCACCAGAGTCACCTGCTGCAGGTTGTATCCAAATATCATCAAAGATACCCTCTTCCAATAACTTACCATTGCTTACACAGTTTAAAGCCACTCCTCCAGCAAGGCACAGATTTGAACTCCCCGTGATTTCTTTAGCTCTCTTTGCCAGACCAATCACTATATCATTAGTTACTTCTTGAATAGAGGCTGCTAAATCCATCTCTCTTTGAGTGATTACACTTTCTGGAGTACGAGGCTCACCTCCAAATAAATTATGAAATTTTTCATTAGTCATAGTTAATCCTACACTATAATTAAAATAACTCATATCTAAATGAAATGAACCGTCATTTTTTATATCCACCAGAAATTCTTTTATTTTAGAAGCATACACAGGCTCACCATAAGGAGCAAGACCCATTAACTTATATTCTCCACTATTTACTTTAAATCCTGAGTAATATGTAAAAGCTGAATAAAGTAAACCTAATGAATGAGGAAAATGGAGTTCTTCTAGTATCTCTAAAGAGCTTTCTTTCCCATAAGCAATAGAAGTAGTAGTCCACTCTCCTACTCCATCAATAGTAAGTACTGCAGCTTCATTAAAAGGGGAAGGATAAAAGGCACTTCCCGCATGACTTAAGTGATGTTCGCTAAAGCGTATTTTAGAAGCTATATTTTCTTTTACTAAACGTTTTTCTTTTCTTGTAAAATGTTTATTACTTCTTAACATTTGAATTTCAAGCAATTCTTTGATGAGTGTGTCTTTAAGAAAGAGTTTATCTTTTATCCATAGAGGCATAGATTTTAAAAAAGATTTGAATCCATTAGGAGCTTCTGTAAAATATGTTTCAAGAAGTCTCTCAAATTTCAAAATAGGCTTATCATAAAAAACAAAAATATCAATCTCGGATATATTTGATATGTTTCCTGTATCTAGAATACTTTGTATAGCATTTAAAGGGAAAGAGCTATCTTGTTTTATTCTTGTAAAGCGTTCTTCTTGTGCCGCTGCAACAACTATACCATCGACTAATAATGTTGCCGCAGAGTCATGATAGTAACTAGAGATTCCAATTATATTCATCCTGTAATCCTAAAATAATGTATATATAAAAGGTGCGAATACAGAACCTTCAGCTAGGAATAGCACTGATCCCAATATAAATATAATTACAAATATAGGAATAAGCCAAAACTTTTTTCTAACTTTCACAAAAAGCCAAAGTTCTTTAAATAGTGATATCATTTTTTACCTTTCTAAAATTGACGATACAATGACTCTGGAGGATTAGTTCTTTTAATCCAATAGCTTTTTCGTGTTTTATCTGGAGTTTTTTCTAAAGTATCTCTTTTTATGAGTTTAAAGAAAATAGAAGTAGGAAGAAATATAAATATAAATATAATCAGTAATATTACAAAGGAACTAATTTTTCCCATAAAATTACCTAAAGAAATCCAATATTCAAAAGGCTTTCTAAAAAGAGTAATTGTTTTTTCTTTAAAGGACACAGAAGCTAAAAATATTACTAAAAGAAGAAAAAATATTAAAAGGCTAAAAAAATTAACTATAATATAAATATATAGAAGTATCATTAATGCTGAAAACTGTAAAAGATATGCAAAATGCAAAACTGAACTATTCTTTTTAGAAACCATTTAATATTTCCCTTTTTATACTAGTAGCAATTATTTCATTGCCTTTCTTTGTTGTATGCCAGACATCATGGGCAACATCAAAGGGAGCTAAACCTGTTTCCTTAAAAACAGGATACATATCAATTACGCCTATTTTAGAGTCTGTCAAAAACTTTGATATTTCAAGATGTATATCTTTCAGATAATAGTCTTTAAAAAAATCATTTTCTTCAAATTTTTCAGAAATTAAAGTACGCGTAAAAGCAGGTAGAATTACTACTTCAAACGGGATATCCTTATTCTTTAAAATTTTATTCATTCTTAAGATGCTTTGAAAAACAGATTTTTTATTTTTACTAAAATGCCAATGATGAAATTCCTGCTTTGTATATTTTTTATATACATTTTCAAACTTTTGATATAAGAAACTTCTAGGGGGGTTAAAAAACTTTATTTTATCTCCAGATGAGTCTTCAAAATCAAAATCATTTAAGCACATTATATATACTACTTTATCTGGATCAGTCTGTAGAACTTTAGATTTTAAAAGCTCTTCTACTTGGAGAGTATTATATCCATCTATCCCAAAGTTCCATACTTCTATTTTTTCTGCAGTCCTAGCTCTATTTAATTTTTCTTCAAGTATATATGAAATAGTCTCATTAAATGCATTACCATATCCTAAGGTGATAGAATCACCAATAATAGAAATTCTGCGTGAATTTATATTCTTTTTATTCTTACGACTTTTCTTATCTCTAAAACCCAAAGAATTTGTTTCAATAGTGGGAAGGTTTTCTATGTTGGTTTTATAATTAGGTTGGTATTCCCACATCATCTTTTTATTTTTAGAAGGGATAATTAATGTTCCATACCAGTCACCACTAGAAGAGAAATCTTTTTTCCATGAGGCATATGACTTGCCAAGGTCATTCTCAATAAAAAATACCGCAAAGATTATTGTTAATAAGGTAACTACTAAACCAAAAATAATATTTTGAATAAATTCTTTTTTCAAGATGTTTCCCTTTATTGTTCTGATTCGATGTAATTATAGCAATTTTTTTAAAATTATATAAACTCATAAAATATGATATGATAAATAATAAGAAAAGGATTCTAATGAGCAATAATCAAAAAAACAATAGTATAATTTTTTTTTACCAGTATGTAGAAGAAGTACTTAAGGTTAATTCAACGATGACACCAGAGCAAGCAGTTAGTTTTTATATTTTATCTTATAGTGAATATAGTATTCCAAGTGATAAAATAACTGAACTTTCAAAATGGTTTAAAAGTAGATTTATTGAAATATACTCAAAAACTATAAAAGAAAAAAGAAGTATGGAAAAGGAATCTCTAGGTAGGGATTTTATGTCAAGAGCTTCTTTAGAACATAAACCACATTTAAAGAAAGCATATATTAGGATATCACCTTCATCAGGAGAGGTACTTAAAGTGGAAAGGGAAGATGTACTTAAGTATGCAAAAGTTTATCTCATAGAGAAAAATGATAAAGATGCAGAGGTTTTATTTTATGAATTCAATCAAAAAGAAGATGAGACAACACTTTTTAAAGAAGTACAGAATATCCCAGGTTTAAAAATCAATAAAAAGAAAAATGAAGATGCAGTTGCACCTATAGAGGAGAAAGTCACTATAGTTGAGAATCCAATAGTAGAGCCTATTGAACAGAAGAATGAAACAATTCCTGAAGCTAAGCTCAATGAAGAATTAAAGGAGGATGTATCTATAGAAGAAGAGATGAGTAATGTTGAAGTTTCTACACAGGAACAGACTCAAGGTAAAAAGTTTTCAGATACATTCTCAGATAGAGGAGCTAGTGAAAAAGAAGAATCTTCATTACTTCACCCTAGTAAATACTATTTAGCAATACCCTCACCCTACCCTCCAAGAGAGCATAAATGGGAAATTTTAGGTAAAGATGGTAAATTTATACCAGGTTCTAGTTTATCAGATGAAATTGAAAAAATGAAAAATGAGGCAAAAGAAAAAGGTGCAAGATTTGATAAAGAAAAAGGATTGTGGTTTATTCCTCCCAATACACCACTTAGTACTTTTACTCCTTTTATGGCTGAAGAAGTAGAAAAGTCTTTATTTGGAAAATTATCCATAACAGATGAACAGAGTTTAAAAATAAATATTCAGAAAGATTTAGCTGAAGCAGGTCTTGATTTAAGAGGTAGAAATCTTGAGATAGATAAGGGCTGGCAAAATGTTGAGATCTTCAATGACCATAAGAATGGTAGACCTGGTTCTTATAAAATATCTTCAGAAGGGGTTAATATTCGCATGGAGTGTTTCAAACATAAGGGAAGTCTGGATAGAAAGAATAAGCTATATAAAATTCCTTCCAGAAGCGAATCTTTAGATCCGAATGTTGTAAATGTTAGGACCTATTTTTCTGAAGCTATTTCAAAAGCAAGAACTGCCAATGGGAGTGATGGTGCTGTAGGGGTAGCAGAGATGGAAGAGTGGGAAGAGAATGCTAAAGAGATACAAGCAATCTTTGCAAAAGGAGTGCCGACTGACCCAGAGCATCCTTATTTGGTAAGAAAAGGTCTCAGAGGAAAAATATACACGCTAAAATCCCCTAAAATAAGAAATCAGAAGGACGCAGATATTCTAGTGCCTCTTTCAGATATACATGGAAAGATATGGTCAATAGAACATATTTCATCTGATCCCAAAAATAATAAGTGGACAGGTTTAAGAGGAAGAAGAAATAGTAAGCAAGAGATAGTAAAAAGAAGAACTCGTGCCAAAGGATGTTTCTATATTGTATCTCAATTTCCTATATCTGCAGCAGGTTTAGGAGATATTGCTTTTGTTGCAGAAGGATTTTCTACTGCTGCGACAATGGAAGTAATAACATCAGAACCCATTATGGCTGTTAAATCAAAAGGAAATATTGTGCCTGTTTTGAAAGCATTTTTTGAAGAATTTCCGAATAAGAAAGCTATAATATTTGCAGATAATGACTTGGGACCAAAAATAAATAACCCGAAGAAAAATGAAGGGTTAATTGCTGCAGAAAAAGCTGTTGAATTATTTGGAGAAGATCGTGTAGCAATAATAGAATGTAAATTCTCGCCTGAAGAACTAAAAAAAGGGTGGTCTGATTTTAATGATGTTTTTGTAGAGTTGGGAGAAGAAGAATTAAAAAGAAGAGTTTTACCTCAACTCGAAGAAAAGATTAAATATTTAAATACCCCAGTACCCAAAAAAGATATAGAGAATGAAGATGGTATATATACAGGGAAAACACCTCCATAAGGTGTTTCTATGCTGTTTCTACGCTATCTGATATAAATTTAAAAATTTTATCTTCTTTTTTTGTTTTTTCTTTTTTTAAGTTAAGGGGTTTTAGTAAAATACTTTCCAGTTTTTGAAAAAAAGATAATGTTTCAACAGGCATCAAGAATGACTCAGCAATTTCAGATAATGTGTTAGAAATTATTTCTTGTTCCTTTTTTGATGAACACTTCTCTTTAGTCACTAGCAGTATCTTTAATTTCTTAGAAACTCTTTCTGCCCTATTTCTCTCATTTAGAGAATTTATAGGGAAGTTTGTCATATCTTTTTTAGCATCAAAATATATAATTCCAGCATCAAAAAGAGCTATAGCCGAAGAGATAACATCCTCTTTTTTTATTTCATTTAATTCCATCGTGCATGCCTAATTTTTTCATAATTTTTATTTACTTTTTTAATATATCTACTCATGGTATGAGCATTACCTGCACCCTTATTATAGCAATCCACTGCCTTCCAATTAACACCAAACCTATTGATACATCTTTTTAGAACCCATGCTCCGACATGTATATTGAATCTTGCATCATACAGGTCATTTAAGTCATTTGTATATTTTTTAAGTGTTTTAAAATGACAAGAGTTTATTTGCATTACACCAACATCAATAGTTTTATTTCGGTTAGCTTTGTTTATCGCTTTGTGATTTAAAGAACTCTCATTCTCAGCAATCGCTACAAGTATTTTAGGATCAATTCCATATTTTGTTCCAGCTTCTTTAAAATGAGACCAGTATCTAGGGGGAGTTTTTTTTGTAATTTTTGCAGAAATACATGTGCTTGAGAAACTCAATAACAATAAGGATAAAGCAATTCTTTTTATTAACATTTAAATACCTTTCTTTTAGAATATAACCATTATAATGTTTTTTTTAAAATAATGCCAATAAGGTTAATCTTTTACCTTATTACTTGTATTTTAAGCTTAATTTTTTTAAATATATTATATTTTTCTACTGTTGACATAGTAGTAAAAAACAGTTAAACTTTATCTTTATAATACAAGGAATCATATGATCTCAAATAACGAGAATGGAATAACTATTCAAAAAATTATGCACTCAGAAATAAACATGGGAGAAACTACTCCTTACGTAATACTCAAGAGAAAAGAAACAATAAAAGACTCTTTAATCAAAATAGAAAATATCTCTAGAGAAGATCTTTTTGACTGTCTAAGCGATAAAAGCATATTAGTAGCTGTTAAGGATGATAAATCTAGCTGTGTAACAATATCTAATGCTTTTATTTCATCTATTCATGGAAATGGAGGGCTTAAATTTTTCACAAAAAAAATAAAGCAGTTAGATCTATTTTTTGTTACAGAAGAGGAATTTGTACTTATAGAAATACAGTCTATATATAGCAAACTAAAATTAAAACTAAAACAAGATCCGTTATATCTTGAGAATTTATTAGGAGAAAAGATTTTTTTACTTGATAAAGAGAAGACTAGCGAAGGACTTTTTACAAGCCTACAAAATGATATTACAACAGTAGATCAGTCATACATAAAATATATTAAAAGTGGTAGTTGGAAAATGAATGCAGTGATTGCTATCGAAGGGGGAGAGGCTATGAATAATTTTAAAGAGTTATTGGGAAGACTTTATGATTAAGTTCTATCCCTTAGTAGACTAGGGGATAGAATAGGTTTAAATACTAGCTAGAGGTGTTTGAATCAGATTTTTTAACTTCTGTAACTGTAAAAGAAATTTCTAAAGTAGATGACAGAATACCATCAGAAACTACATATGTTATAGTAACCGTCTGACCAACAGTATTTGCTGGAGGAACACCACTTATTCCATAATTAGAAGGGTTATACGACATCCAAGGTGGTACACCAGAAACTGAAACTTTCAAACTATCTGTTCCATTATCGTTATCTATAATGATTGGACTAAATGTATAAAGTACTCCTACAATAGCTTCATCTGGAGCTGTACCACTTATAAGTGGGGCTTCGTTAACATTCTTAACGTTTACTGTGACGATATATCTAGCACCACCTACATTAGAACCACTATTGCTTGCATTACTATCTCTTGCTGCTTCATTAATAAAATCAACAGTAAAAGAATCTGTACCAACAAAGTCAGCATCAGCAGTATATTCTACACCAGGCTTAGTGTTATCCAGAAGAGATAATTTACCGTGTTGTGGGTACGTGATGACATATGTGCTAGAAGTAGACAATCCTGAAGCAGGAGGACCAAATACGATAGTTTCCCCTTCTAGAACATTAATTGTGTATGTTTTCTCAGGAATATCTAGAGGGTCAAGTTCTCCATAGACACAGCCTGTTAAAAAAAAGCTCGACGCGATCATTGATGCTAAAGTTAAAAGCATTGTTTTCATTTTCATGGTTTTTCCTTAAAATGTAGTTTTTCGCCTATTAAACATATTGCTATATTTATCGACATACAGAATTGTATCTTAAAAATAAAATAAAAACAAAGAGAGCATAAAACTCTCCTGACTAATCTTCAGATTTTGTGAATCCACGAAGAAGTAATTGCAAAGTATCTTTGTTCCTAAAAGAGTTTTTATTTAAAGCAAAAGTAATATCATAGTAACAGCCCGGAATCATTTTTTCATCAAAATAAAAACATACACCAGGAAATAATTTGTCTTCTGAACGCAGAGTAGCTTTAAAGTGCTGCTCCGAATCACCCATAAGTTTAATATCTTCAACAAAGACATTTACTGAAGTAAATTCAGGATAAGGATTTTCTTGACCATAAGGACCAAATCTATCAATAATGTTGATTAGATCAAAATCTAATTCAGTAAAATCAATTATCCCAAGAACAGGGTCTATTTCTTCAGGTTTTAAATATTTTCTAGAAATAGCTGTGCTATTCAGTTCTTTTTTAAACTCTTCCAATTTATCTTTATGTATACTTACACCTATAGCTGCAGCATGACCACCAAATTTATCTAACAGTGAACGAGAGTCTCCTACAGTTTTAAATAAGTCTATATCGCAATAACTACGACCACTACCTTTTAGCATGTCAGGTTCATTGCTTTCGGTTAATACAAGTACTGGTTTTTTAATTTTTTGACCTATTTTAGATGCAACAATCCCTAATACTCCTTCATGCCAATCTTTACCCGTCACGACAACAAATGAATCTTTTTCTGAAATTTGCAACATAGCTTTTTCTGTAATAGACTGTTCTATTTGTTTTCTTTCATTATTTATCGTGTCCAATACCCTATAAGCTTTAGCTGCTTCTATGTCATTCTTTGCCATAAGAAAATCTGCAGCATATTTAGCATCTTTAATCCGCCCTGCACTATTTATTCTAGGAGCCAATCCAAATGAAATATCTTGTGAGTCCATTTTTTGACAATTATTTTCTAACATAAAAAATTTTAGCCCAGGAAAAGTTTTTCTACTCTTATGGTTTATATCTTCTAGTCCCCTATTTACCATAACTCTATTTATATGCTTAAGAGGCATCATATCTGCAACTGTAGCGATAGCAACAAGTTGTAAGTAATAAATCATATCTATATCTTTTAGTGCCAACTTACTTCTTATCGCTGCAATTAAATACCATGCTACTTGAGCCCCACATATATTTTTATAAGGGAATTCACATTCCTTTTGATGAGGGTTTATAATTGAAAAAGCTTTTGGAGGGTTAGGGGGTAGCAGGTGATGGTCTGTAATAATTAAATCAATTCCATATTCCATACATTTATCAGCAGCCTCTATTCCAGATATACCATTATCCACAGTAATAGCCAATGTTGTATTGTTTGACTTTAAAGCCTCCACAATGACAGGAGATATCCCATAACCATGTTTAAATCGATTAGGTATAATCCATGTAACAGGATAGCCCATATCATCAAAGAATATTTTTAATAACGTAACACTATCAATTCCATCGGCATCATAATCTCCAACAATAGTTATCTTTTCTTTATTATCTATTGCGGAGATAATTCTATCTACAGTTTTAGACATATCTTTTAGTAAAAAAGGATTTGGTAAAGAAGATAGGCTCATTTCTAATTCTTTTTCTCCAAATCGATTTAAAAGATTTTTTTCTACTATGCTCTTTGTTATTCTCATTTTTAAGTTCCCTCTTTGTTTTTTTTATTATACCATATAAGTTCACAAAAGCCTAATAAACTGTATTTTAAATGATTTTTACTTGACTTTAATTATTTTTAATGTTATTATATAGAATAACAAAAGGAGATATTATGTCAATCCTACCAATGAATTTAAACAGTCAAAAAAGACTTAAATCAAGAGAAGAAAGAAAAAGTAAGAGAGTTCAGAAAAAGAAAGAGGAGAGAATTATCCTTCCCTTGCAAGGAATCTCTATATTACAAAGAGAAGCGACAAAAAACTTAATTATACGAACGGGCGTTGTTATTGCAAATAAAACCCAATGTGATTCTTGTGGTGGAGAAGTCTGTAGGTCTCATTCTCTTGTTCAAAAATATGTAGATATTCCTGAAGATGGATTAAAATCTGAATTAAGAGTAGAAATAACTACTCACATGTGTAAAAAATGTAATAAGAAACAGGCATTTATACCCGTGTCTCTTTTAAGGAAAAGAAGATTGACAAAAAGAGCAATTCAATATATACTGTCAGAACATGGAATGACTATGTTTCCTAGGGAACTTGGTAATTTAATAGGTGTCTCTGAAAAAACAATCAGAAACATAAGAAAGGAATATAAAGATTTTTAATCAAATTGAAAAAATGCCTATCCCAGAGCAAGGGATTTTATTACTCTTGGCTTTATTTATATTAAGCAAAACATTTAAATTCTTTTTCAGTAAAAAGAATAAAAATAAGAAACTTATAAAAAAATATGGTGCAGATCTAGAAAAACTACAAAAAATGGACTGGAAAGAATTTGAACTACTGTGTGAAGATTTTTTTAAAAGACGAGGATGGAATACTTTTTGCTCTGATAAAAATGGTGCTGATGGAGGAGTCGATGTTTGGCTAAAAAGAAAAGGCGAGAAATCTATAGTTCAATGTAAGAGGTATAATAAGACTAAGGTAGGAGTTAAAGTAGTTAGGGAAGTATTTGGATTAATGCATTCCAATGATTGCTCTAGTGCGTATATAATGACTACAAGTAGTTTCACTAAAGAAGGTTATCTTTTTGCAAAAGGGAAAAGAATATCTTTAATTGACGGAAATGAATTAGTAAGACTAATAAAAGAAATGGGAATAACCGCAGCATAAAGTTTGTTTACGGTATGCTTCCTCAATCAAACACACAAAAGGATAAATAGTGAAAAAAATAATTAATATGATGTTTTTTCTTGTTGCGTTATTAACGACTAATATCGTTGCATCTGAAAAAGCTCAACAACACATAGAAAGTCTTTCTGAGCAAAAGAATATAGAGATGTTTCTAAAAAAGACTTTTAGAAAGTCTCCCGTATCTCTTTTAGGGTTTTCTGTTCTTGCAAAAAACAAAGTCCCTTCTACTAAATGGACGGAATATCTAACAGTAATAAAAGTCAAGCCTAATAAGGTGAATAAAGAAGGATCTTTTACGGGTGATGATCTGGAACCTATAGAAGTTGCCCAGATACTGTTTAGTGATGGTTTTTTTATCACAGGAGATATTTATGACCCTAACGAAGATAAATTTTTATCTGAAATTTATAAGCCTATTCCTGGAGCAGAGACAGCAATAGAAAGAAGACTTATTTATGGGGATATAAATTCATCAAATCAAATATTAATTTATGCAGATCCTCTATGCAAATTTTGCAGAGAAGAAATTCCAACACTTTTAAAACTAATGAGAGATGAAAAAGTAAACAACTTTTCTGTTTTTTTGGTTAACTTGCCATTAAAAAGAATACACCCTGCTTCAACAACTCTAGTTAAAATAATAACCTTAGAATTGCTTAGAAATAATCCTGATATAGTTTATGATATATATAGGTTAAAAATAAATTCAAAACTACATGAAGAAAAAGTTATCGTTGATATTGTAAATAAACAACTAAATAAAAAATATACTATTGAAGAATTAAATAATAAAAAAGTGCTAGACACTATAGAAGAAGATAGAAAGAATGCAACATCTTTTATGGTAAATTCCACACCAAGTATTTTTTTAAATGGTGTCTTAACAAAAGACATTATAGGAAAAATAGAGGAATCTCTATTTTAACGAGCTACCAATAGAGGGGATTTCCTCTTCCTCTTCTTCCCTCATTTCACTTCTTATTGTAGTTTTATCTTCTGTATAGAGTTCTTCAATCAGAAGGTTTTCTAGTTGGGCAGATACTTCACTTCCAAGATATTCTTTTTTATATTCTTTTTTATTATTTTTAGGAGTGCCTGAAAGTAAGATCTTCGCATAAGGATATTTATCTGTTACTGGGTCAAACTCATGCTCAAGAAAAGTAGAATCTGTTTTAAAGATACGTACAAGAACATCTTCTATATCTGAGACAACTTCTTTAGGAAGTTTATTTAAGGATAGTAAGGTAGACCCTATTTTTCGAGTTAAAAGGAAAGAAGTGTTTATCTTAAAGTCTCCTCTAGGTAAAGATATAGGTAAATCTTGTATATGTAGAAAAGAAGATGGTAATGATATGTAATCTTTATCGATAAAAGAAACACCTTCCTTTAAGTCCCCTCTAGCATAAAGCATGGTCCATAAAATAAAATTTCTAAACAACTCTTCTCTTGGAGTATGAATTTTTTCCCTTTGAGAGTCTGTATTCCAAAAATCATCATCTTTTTTAAATAGAGGTTCACAAATATGTATAGTTTTTTTCTGAGCTCTTCTAAGAGCGTAGAATAATGTATGTTGATGATCACCAGGAGATGATAAGTCAATAATGTTTTGCACCTTATTTTTAAGTATTATTAAATCTGAAGGTTCTAATTCTTTATGCTTTGATACGTATGTGTCAAAAATATTATTTATGCCTGCAATATCATCTACATATTTGGAAAGATGTTCTCTCATTGGTGGTTGGTATTTATACCAGATAGAATCTTTTTGTGAATCTTTTTGTGAATCTTTTAAAAATTTAATATTTGTAATTTTTTCAACCATTAACCCTAATGATATAAAGTCTTTGGCTGATATTTGTAGTGGGGACGTTTCTTTCTCATTTAAAGATATATGCTTTATGGGTTGATTCTCTTTTGAAATTAAAATAACTCCCGCAGCAGATAAATCAAGGAGCATTTTAGCTACAAGAGGATTATTTAGCGTATTTTGAGAAGCTTTTATCTTTCCAGAGTCAGACATATCTATATATATAGGAATGGACATTAGGATATTTGTTTCTATAGAAGTCCCAAGAAGAGAGCCCTTCACAAGAATTCCATTATTATGACCCAATTTTTCTCTTAAAGTTAATAAATTATTTTCGTCTATTTTATTATTATTTATCCTAAAGCTATACGTTGGTTTAGCCTTAAATTTGTATTTTTCAATTCTATCAGCGGGAATAACCTTTAAAAATTTGCTTTCATTTCCTTTCAATATGTCTTTTTTGTAGTCTAATTTTAAAATAGACTTATGTTTTTTATATGAAGGATAGTCTATTTTTTTAATCTCACCAGAATTAAAGTTTATCTCTACTGGAAAACTATATAGTTTTTTATCTTTTCTAATTTCACATAAAATAAGATAATCATTTTCTTTTTTCGAAAACTGGTTTATTTCTTCAATTTTAATGGGCATGGGACATCTCCTATATTTACTCTTATTATACTCTAAAAAAACTATACTCTAAAAAAACATTTTTATTAATATGTTTGTTTTTTAGTTATAATAAAGAAAAACTAAAAGGTTTACCTAATGAAGCCAAAATTTCTAAAATCCAAACCCAATACATCAAAAAAACCAAAACAAAATATATCAAGTGAGAGCATTAAGAAAGACCTTGCAAAAAAAGCAAAAAAAGAAAAAGAGAAAAATTTAAGAAAGATGGCAACAAGAGATTTAGATGATCAAGAAGATCGTGGAAAGTTATCTTTAGCTGAGAGGGCTAAAGAATCTGTATTAAAAGACTTGATTCGAAAATTTGGAATGAGAGTTTTAATTTCAGGGGATAATATAGATTTTAACAAAATAGAAGAAAAAATATCTAAAGGGGATATTAAAGGGGCACTTCTTTCAACTGCTAATATGATTATGGGAGAATCATCTTTAGCCAACACAATAGAAGATTTAATTTTAAATGTGTATATAAATACTGAAGAAAAAGAGCTTGAGTTAGAAGGGGGAAAAGAAGCTCTTTTTTATACACAAAAAGAAGCTGAGAGAATTGGGATTGAAAAATTTGAAGAGTTAAAAATTATAATTTTACAAGAGGAAGAGCTTGAAGAGATTGAGAGAAAGCTACAAAGAGAAGAGTTGATTAAGAATATGGAAGAGCAACAATTACAAGAAGTTCCATCAGGGAATAAATCTGTAGTAAAAAAGTTATTTATCGGTGGTGCTGCTGTAGTTTTATCTTCAGAAATATTAGAAAAAATAGATGATGCAAAAGAAAAATTAAAAGATCCTCAAGCAGAAAAACAAAGAATGAATGCTGTGGAAGGAATAATAGACCAAAAATTTGGCCGAGATAAAAATAAAGACCAAAAAGGTGGCAATCCTGAACTATTAATGCAAAATCCTGGCATGGGCGGGGTGCAAGATAACTCTAGACAACCAGGGCAGGAACTCTATAACTCAAGGTTGAAGGTTGATGCATGAGTGTTTACACAACAAAAATATCCAGAATAATGTATGCTTCCGAAGAAGGGTATATTATTGCCAAAACAGAGAACAAGATGACAGTAAAAGGAACAGTGCATCATGACCCTAAAGAACTTATTGGGGTTTCTATTGAGTTTGTAGGAGAAGTTGTTCCAAATAGACAATATAATAATAATGATTTTAATTTTACGCAATATATGATGAAGGTTAGTTTTTCTTCTTTCTTTTTAAATAAGATAGTAAAAGTTCCATTATCTGTGACTGATGAAATAATTAAAACTTACGGAGAGGATCTACAAAGTGTTATAGAGGACACTCCTGAAAAACTACTCAAGATAAAAGGAATAGGTGAAAAAAAACTTGCAAAAATTATAGAAAGTTATTCAAAAAATAAAGAGATGCACGAATTAGCAGAATTTCTTTTACCTTTTGGTATATCTTCTGGAAGAATTGAGGCGATTCATGACTTTTTTAAGAAAATAAAAAAAGATGCAATAGCTCAAATAAAGAAAAACCCATATATGCTTACTAGAATGGCTAGAGTAGGATTCGCCAGAGCAGATGAAATAGCAAAAAAAATAGGTCACAAAGTGGACTCCCCTTTTAGAATATCTCAAGGTATAGTTCATACGATAAAAAATCATATTGATGAAAATGGCCATACTTATATAATGAAAGATGAATTGTATTCTAAATCAATGGACGTATTGTATTGTGAAGCAGATGAAAAAATAGGAAATCCTCTTTTTATTCTTACCGAACAACTTTTCATTGAGAATTTAGATCTTCTATTGATAGAAAAAAATAATCAAATAGAAATGATATTTGACAATGCATATTCTCTCCCAAATATAATTAAAAGTGAACGGACAATCTTTAATATCTTGAAAAAATACGGAGAAAACTCGAATGGGCCTATTTTATCTCCTGAAAGATTAGAAAAATACATAGAACATAGAGAAAAAGAAAATAATTTCAAATTTGGTGAAAACCAAAAAGATGCTATTAGATTATCCAACCAAAGACAATCTATCTTTTTTATATATGGTCTTGCTGGCTCAGGTAAGACAACTGTTTCAAGAGATGCTCTGAAAATCTTTTCACAGGTTGTTTCAGAAGATAAGATAGTTGTATCTTCTCTCTCTGGAGTTGCTGCAAATAGGGCAAAAAACGTTACAGGCTACAAAGGCATGACTATTCATTCTCTCCTTGGTTTTCAAGGGAAGGATTGGATATATAACAAAGATAACAAATTACCATATGAAGTAATAATGTTAGATGAGTGTTCTATGGTGGATTCCTATTTATTTTCACTTCTTCTTGAAGCTATTGATTTTTCAAAAACTACATTAATGCTCGTAGGAGATCCTGCTCAATTACAATCTATTGGTGCTGGAGATATCTATGCTAATATAATTGACTCGGGCCTATGTAAAGGTGTAGGCTTAAAAGAGGTATTTAGGCAATCTAAAAATCAAATTATAAATGTTTTTGCTACAGAATACATTCGTCAAGGGAAGATGCTCAAAGATTTCGATTTAGAATACAAAGATTTTAAATATACCCCTATAAATATTACAAATGGCTTTCAAATTAAAAAAAATGTTACAGCTGCAGAGTGGAAAGTAATACGAGAAGAAAACAATAACTCCATACTTCGAGAGATTGAGGATGTAACAAAATCTCATGTTCAAGAGATATGGGGATCAATAGTTAAAAAAGATATTTTTAAATATATAAATGGTTATCAAGTTATTTCTCCTCAAAGGATAGGGATACTAGGTGTTGACAATTTAAATAAAGTTTTACAAAAAATAATAAATCCACGAACTCCAAAAGTTAAGATAACAGTAAATGATACAACATTTATGAAGTTTGACAAAATAATACATTTAAAAAATGATAATAGAAAAGTTTGTACTAGAGAAGAATACCATGGAAATAAAAAGAATATTATACCTTTCCTAGATAATCAAGAAGGCACAACCAGAGTCTTTAACGGTCAAATAGGAGTTGTATTAGACATTGTTATAGAGGAAGATGAGCCATATGCTTTTGTATATTTTCCAAATGAAGGGTATGTAGCGATGTATGAAAAAAGTGATTTTGCAAAAAGAATCATAAATCTAAGTTACGCCATGAGTATACATAAATCTCAAGGGTCAGAATTTAATGTCACTGTTATGCCAGTAACTAATTCTCATTATAAGATGTTAAACAATCAATTATTCTATACAGCATTTACTAGAGCAAAAAGTAAACTCTATTTGATTGGTGAGGGTTTTGCTTTAAAAAGAGGATGTACTAATATTGCCGACACAAAAAGAGATACTATACTTTCTTATTTATCTAATCCAGAAAAAGGGATACTTCCTAGCTCTTTATGTATGGATCAACAAAATACAGATGAAAACAATCTTCCAAATAATGGAAATATTTCCATGCCATAAATCAATAGTCGGCAGGAAAGAAAGCGTCCTTTTCATAATCTTCATCTGTTCTTTCATCTGGCAATTCTTCATCCAGATGAGTAGCTACGTTTTCATCATTTTTATTGTGCTCATCTTGCTTGCTCTTGTTTTCTTTTGTTTCAGAGGTTTTTATGCCCACAAAATCAAATTTTTCAATTAAAAGATTATGTTTACTTCTCTTTATTTCTGGATTATTCTTATCTTGCCATGACGAAAATTGTAGTCTCCCTTCCAGCAAAGCAGGACTACCTTTTTTAAAATATTTTGAAGCATTTAAACCAAGCTGCCCATAAAAAGTAATATTAATAAACATAACCTCTTTACCAATAGAACCATCTCTTTTCTTAAATTTACGAGTTTTACCAAACCCAGAAGTATAAATTGTCATAGGAGGTTTCCCCTCTTTTTCAATAACTTTCTTTTCTATATCTCTAGTAAAGTATCCGAGAATAATTGTTTTATTCATAAAGTTTCCTTCCGCCAATCAATAAAATAAATATTATCACACTTTAAATAAAATAACAAATCTCATTGTTTTTTTATACCAGATAAACCATTCATATCTACAGATGAAGTCTCTAAAGGAGTTATTTTTTTTCTTTTTGAAAATATCTTTTCGTCTACTTGACCGCAACAGAAACTTTCTAAATCAAATACACTATTGAGATATTCATATGCGTGAGGATGATTTTTCTTTATATATGATAAAGAATCTCGCTCAGACACACCTCCACCCTCATCAGTGTTGCCTGAGATTATTGATGAAACAACTGATAAGAGAGGAGTATCTTTTTCATTAATAGAGACAATTGTATCAAAAGGAAGCTCTTCAAATATGACACCTTGAATAACATCAGACATCTTTTCCCTTCTTGAGTACTGTCTTCCTGTAGCCTCACTAAGATCAGATCGCCCTTTGTTTTGAGAAACAAATCTTCTCATGTCCATCTGTCTATATGCGAAATATGGTTTAATACTTGCTTCTAAAGGTTCGTCCAAGACATCAGAAAGAGTATCAAAATAACTTTCTATTTTCCACCAATTTATAAGTCCAGGTGGTTTTTCTATTTCTATAAATAAAGAAGTATCCTCCATTGCTTGAGCATAAATCTTAAATCCTTCAATAAATTTATGAGTAGAATTTAGATCAGCACCTTCTTGAAAAACTTTTGCAAGATTTCTAAGAAGGAGTTCTGGACTAGAAAACTCCATAAGATCTAAAGAATTTACCTCGTTTAAAAAACTAGAAAGATCTGAATTGTTGAGAAAAGTAAAAATTTTTACAGGTTCAGATTCTTTTTTGATCTCTTTTGTTATAGCTGCTATCCGACTAGTCATTATATAGGCCTTTTTTGTTTGATTATATCATCTTTCAGTGATGAAAAAAATAAAAACACTATATTTTATTGAAAAATATACTTCTTTTAAATAAAAACTGTTATAATTAGATAAAACAGTAATGGAGTATTATATGAGTTATTTAAAGTATTTTTTGGTTTTAAGTGTATTTATTTTTTCTGGTTGTGCTTTTCAGCCACTAATGGCACCTACTACAAGCAGTATTATAAAAGAAGTAACAGTCTCGGTAAATATGAGGAGTAAATATAAGAAGTACTTTAATGAAGGACTAAAAGGGTCTTCTGCTATAAACTTCACTGATAATTATGAAATTACACCGGAAATATTGACAAATAGAAAACTAAGTATCCATCAAGTTAATGTAGTATTTTCAAATCAAGATGAACGAGATGTATTAGAAATGGAGTTAATGATCAATACTAGTTTCAGAGAAGAGAAGAAATTTAAAGCAACCATAGATATTCTTGTTGGAGAAATACTAAAGGCTATAAAGAACTATAACGAAGAAAAAGTATCCAGAATGTCTGAAGCAATCAATACTTCTGTAGAAGAAGAAGCTTATGATTCTTCAAAATCAGTAAGTATTCCAAGTTTTAATATAGAGACAAATAAAAATCTCAAGCCAATCCACCTACCTAAAATCTAAAATCTTCCATCAATTCTCATCAAATAATCTAAATCTCAAGATGGATTATTTGATAAAAACAAATTTCTCTAAAAATTAAAACACAATAAACCCCCATGAAACCAATTGATTTGAAAAATAATAATATTTAAGATAGAATCTACTTCAGAACGGAATACTTTATATAAGGGAATTACGTTCATAAAAAACAGGAGAACTTTATGGGAACAGAACCAAAATCCGTTTTAACCACAATAGATGAAGTCGCATCTAGATGTGACATAAATGAAAAGAAGGGTCGCTCACTTTTATCCGAAGGAGTAATACCTTCTATCTTTACAGGGAATGGTGTAAGAAAAAGATATTACACAACAGATGAATTTATTGAATATTCTAAGGAACTCATTGTAAGAAACTCTCAGGGGGACTTAAATGAAGATTCTTCGGATAAAGAAATATTTTTATCCAAGTATGCAAATTCGAGTATACATTCAGTCTCAAGTAAAAAGGCAGAGATAATTACCTTATCAAACCTAAAGGGTGGCGTTGGTAAAACTACAAACACTATTAATATAGCTATAGCTCTTGTTAAGCTTGGGCAAAGAGTGCTTGTTGTGGATATGGATGCCCAAGCTCAAAGTAGTAGATACTTTAAGAAGGTTTCATATAAAGGGAATTCTATTCTCTCTTTATTCGAAAGTATTATGGATAGAGATTCTGAACCTTTAGACAAGGAGAAGATACTTTCAAAAATTGTAAGGATAGAGGATACGGGAGTAACAGATGTAACTCTTGACATATTGCCTTCAGAAATTTCCTTAACGAAAAAACTAGAAACAGCAAAAATGACAATGATACGTCCTGAAAAAATGTTACTAGATGTGATTTCCCATATTCGGGATGAATACGATTTTATACTTATAGATACTCCTCCCTATCCTGGTCTCTCTCTACAACTTTCTTTTTATGCAGCAGATAAGGTTGTGTTGGTTACTGAAGCTGAAGAATTCAGCATAGAGGGGTTAGAGTCAACAATAGAAGAAATTATTGATATTCAAACACACACAGAGAAATCTTTAGAAATAGAGTCTATTTTCATTAGTGCTTATAGAAAGTTAAAGCATCAAGTGTTAAATAGAGATACAATTATAGATATAGCTATAGACAAACTAGGAGGAAATGTTTCTTTTCAAATTGTAAAGGATTCCTCAACTGTAGGGATTGCACAAAATTTACAATTACCTATCATAGGATACAAAAAGAAACCAAGAGACGTACTAACTCTCTCTCAACCTTTTTTCAACTATGCACAAAAAATAATATTAAATAGAAATTTTGGAGAATAACATGAGCACATCAAATGAAAAAAATGCAGAAATATTAAGTCTGCCTCTTGAACAATTAATAAAACGAATAGCAGAGTTTAAAGAAGAAGGTGATTCTATTTCTATTGATAATCGCTTATTGTTGAGACAAATGATAAGAAAGATGGATAAGACTACCTCTCCTGTAGAATCAAGCAAAGTATTCGTGGGTGAAAGAGATAAAGAAGAGAATAGACTCTCTTTTATTGATATAGATAAAATCTTTTCATGTCATAATGAAGATTCTCCTATGGAAGGGGAACTTAATGATAGGCTTAATATTGATAGAGCATCAATAGTTGATTTATCTGAGAGTATAGACAAACTAGGTCTAATTCAACCTATTGTTGTTCAGGACATGGGTGATGGTACATTTAGGAAAGTCACAGGGTGGAGAAGAATTGAAGCATCTAAGCTTTTAGGCAGAAAGAAGATTAAAGCAATAGTAAGAAATGATAACTTTGACCTAGACAAGCATAATCTATCTATTCTTCATGAAAACACACAACGGGTTGATCTTAATGATTATGAAAAAATATCAGCAGTCTTTCATCTTATGAAAAGATCTTTTGGTATTACTGACGATATTGAAATGCGTAAAATTTTCACTCAGTCGAATAATTTAAATAAGAAGAATTTAAAGCATCCAACAGAAGAAATAAAAAGAAATTTAGAGAAGATAAAACTTTTAATAAATGAAAGCAAAGTCTATTCTTCATTATCTCATTTAGTTAAACACTTAAATATTCTAGATATGAATAAAAAAATTGTTAGCTTTTTAGCTCAAGGAAATATTTCATTTAAGACTGCAGAGAAATTACATTCTGCCAAAAAATTAAATTGGAAGTCACCTTGGTCATATGAATTAATTATTACAGCGATAGGTGAAGACTCTTTAACCTTAGAAAAAGCAATTGAGTTTATTTCTGATAATTCAACAAATAAAAAAGAGACTAAGAATAACGTAGGTACACTTATGTTAAAAATGAAAAAAGGAGTTAGCTCTTTAGAAAAAACAGAAAAAGAAGATTTTGAAAAAGAATTAGCAGCTATTTGCTCTAAATATTTTACTGAAAAATAAAAATAAGATGCGACAATCTCTTATAAAATAAGGGTTTGTCGCAAAAGCAATACATATATATATTTATAAAACAAAAAACAAAAACTCCCTTAGATTTCCCCCTCCTTAAAGACTCAGAAAGATATCATTTGACTAATTCGGTAATTTTAAATAGAATAAGCAAAATAACAAAGGAAGAGTAAATGACTTTTTGTAAATATCTTGACAAGTTTATGTCTGGGGCAGTTTCTTATTTTAGTGATATAAACACAATGAAAGAGCTGGATCTTTTTAATATTTCCCCGTCTTCTATATCTCTGGGGATGAATAAAGAAGATGAACTCTTCGGATGTAAGCTTGCAGGGAAGAGTAATAGAATTATAAATCTATCCACGGTAAAAGATATAGCCAGTACAGTTCAATATGCTCTTGGTCAATCTGAGATATACATATATTATGTAAAAAGAGGGAACCACCAAGCAACATACATTTTTAGCTACTCCGAAAATGCAATTAACCAAATAAGTCATGATCTGGGTATAAATAGACTTTCTGGAAGATCTTTAGTTGTCGCTCTTTTTGATATTTATCATATAGGTAAGTATTCTGTAGATGAAACAAACAGATTAAAATATTCCGAATCTCCTAGAAAAGACGAAGACTATTTTATTCCTTGGGACTTTGAAGTAGTTTCAGAAAAATTTCAAGGTAAGGTTCGTAATTCAGTAGGGGATTTATTAAGTTCTGGTACTTTATTTCAAGCTACAGTTGCACACAATAAACAAAATTTTAATGTTGTTGACCTATATAAGACAGATTGGGAAGGAACTATTTCCCTTCGGGTTGATTTTAGTTATGCTGCAGTTTCTTCCAAGCTCAGGAAATATGAGTCTGTTGCTAGATTTGGTGATGGTGCTTTTTATACAGTTCTACAGTCAATGACAACAAGACTTGAAAATCAGGACACAAAAGAGCAAGTAACTGAACACTCATGTATTTTAAATATGTACGCTATGATCTTAGGGAAAGAACCAGAATTAGCCATTACAAAATTATCTAATATTACAGGTATGGAATTTATGCCAAATCATTTATCTTCCAGTCCTTTGTTAAGAAAGAGTATGCTACTTTCAAGAGATTCTAGTTTTGATATGCTTTTACCAACAGAATATATAACACAATTTATAGCTACTTCACATAAGAAATCAACTGTTAAAGAAAATTTTGTACACTGGCACGGACATGATATAAGCAATAACTACATTGACTACTCTTTGGACGATAATAAATCCCCTCATGTAATCTATACAGGTGCTACTGGTGCAGGTAAATCTCGTCAAGCAATTAAAGGTTTGGAACAAATACTTGGATATGACAAAGCCACAAAAAAAGCTTCAAGGTTTGAAGATTTCAATGTTAGATATTGTGATGTCGGATACACTGCAGGAAACCTAGCTATGAATTTACAAGAAAGCTACGGAGATAAAGTAAAAATTTATCCTTCACTTGTGTCTAAGTTGAGATTTTCCCTTTTTGATATTTCTCAAGATGATAACGGAGGAGCTGATATAGATGATTTAAAATTTATGAGTCACCTAGTTAACTTTACGTTAGATATACAAGCTCAAGGGAAAAGCACTGCTACAGAAGGAGCTCTTACAGGAGGGGAAATGAGTCACCTTCAAGATATAGTTGCATCCTTAATAGAAAAAGATGAATATAATGATAGATGGCTAGAAGAATATGAGCAGGCAGGAGGATATGAGCAATTAGTGGCTAAACTATATTCTGAAGGGTTTAATGGTCAGACAACAGTATCTCAACTTTCAGAGGAATATGACTTTTTACGAAAGCCTGTATTGGACGAAGTTCTATCAGAAATAGATATTTGGTCAAAGAAAGATGACTATTCAAATTTAGAAAGAGAAGAGTTACTTCATTTGGCAAAAAAGATGAATGCATTAAAGGGATTACCTTTCCTTACTTTCCATTCAAATCAAGTAAAAACACATGAAGCCTTTACCCATATAGATTTTGATGAAATAAAAGATTCTCCAGTTGAGTTTTCTATTATTTATTGGATGCTAGTAAAAGATTGGATTGCTATTATGAAAGCTGATGCAAAGAAAGCATTTAGCTCAGGTGTTGTAACTAATTTAAGAAAAACCTTATTTTATGTGGATGAAGCTCATAACTTCTTTATATATAAAAGTTTTACAGGACTCCTAATTCGTTCAGTAAAAGAGTTTAGAAAATATGGCGGAATATTTTTCTTTCTTTCACAAGAACTTGATGATGCACCAGAAAAAGTTATTTCTCAAATGGGAACTAAGATTTTTGTTGTTCCTCCAGAATCAAAGGATAAATTAGGTCAAATTATTGAAGAATATTTTGGGAAACTAAAGGATGCTGATAGATTTGTACTGGAGCATATTTCCGACTATATGATGTATATAATGTATGATAACGGAAGTCTTGGTCTTAAGTTTGAGCCAGAACCAGAAGAGGAAGCATTCTATAAGCCAAATCACCCAGACTTTAAAAATCTTAGTAAGGATTAATATATGAAGAAGTTTCTATTACTGTTCATCATTGCATCATCTGTATTATTTGCAGGAAAACCTGAGTGTTCAGAAAGTGAAATAGAAACAGCTCTCGTTTGGACAAACACCGCCTCTTGTCATTTTGACAGAATGGAATATAATTATGTGGGCCTAGAAGAAGGTATAGAAAAAAGAATTTCAGGAACAATTTCTACTGGGTTTCAAGAAGAAGATGCCACTATAAAATCAGATGTAGCAAATGAAAATAGTGGAGCCACTCCATCTGATTCAAACTCTCCAGTTACTCAAATTCTAACCCTTAAAGGGAGTGCTGTCAATGGATTTTACAGATTACGTCCATTTTTTCAAAAAAGATTACTACAAATGGGTGTGGAATACAAGTCAAAGTATAATCAAAAATTAATTGTACAAAGTGCATTTAGAAGTCCAGAGCATCAAGCTAAGTTATTTAAAAAAGCTGTTGCAAAATATGGAACAGAGGCTAAAGCTAGAAAACATGTGGCACCACCTGGAAGATCTAAGCATAATCAAGGATTAGCAGTAGATGTAAACATGGATGGAAATCAGGGAAACAAGCTTGCTTCTAGTGGTTTATTAACAAAATATGACTGTTGGAGACCTATGAGTTGGGAAAACTGGCACATTGAGCCAGAAGAGACCAGAGCAATGCGTTCAGGAGCAAGTTCGCCTTCTATTCTCGATAATAATGTCAGTACTACAGTCGGCGTAAATACTCAAATGTATAATTTAAATCAAGAAGAAATGACTAGACATTATAGTGTTCTTGAAATGGAATCTAGATATGCTCAAGAGTTAACCTTGATGACTACAGAAATGCTTTTAGCTAGAAATAGAGTTTTACAGAAAAATTCTATCGAAGACTATGCTAAAGAATTATTTAACACTATTCAAAAAGAGAAATAAATATGGCTAAGTTTTTCAAGAGACAAGGAGCAGAAGAATATATATCTTACTATCATAAGAATGCAGCAATAAGAAAATTCATACAGTTTAAAAAGAAAATACGAAGTAGAGTATATTATTTATTAATACCTGCATACTTTGTTTCTCCACTGATTTTTTTTGCAACAGCATTTTCTATAGTTTTTTTATATCATGATCAGTTTTATAAAGAATTTCTAGGAGATAGTAGAAAACTTGAAAAGTATGAAGGTCTACTTGAACCAAAAAGTGCAAAAGAAGTACTTACTGTTATTGGATATCAAGTTTTTGAAGATGAATTAGAAGGACATATTCAATTAGTAAAGGGTGATGATTCTGAAACAACTAAAAGATTAGGTCAAAAACAAAAGAAAATGGAGCACTGGTCACAAAGATGGAGACATGTTGGACTAGGTAAAAAGCTACTCACAACCCACCTGCTTATACCAGGAAAAACTGGGGCAGGAAAAACCGAATTAGTACGGTCTATTGCGGATGAAGCCTGCTTTGTTACTGGGGGAGGTTTTCTCTTTAATGACGGAAAAAGTGATACTAATATGCTTAGGGAATTCGTAACTCAGGCAACAAAAAGAGGTAGAGAAACGTCTATTTCTGTTATGAACCTACTTAAACCTGAAAAGAATGCTGAAACAAACACATTTTCTCCTCTGAATATTATGCACCCCGTGAAAACAGTTGAATTTCTTGGTGGTCTTATCGGTGGTGGTGGTGGCGATGGCTCTACTCAATATTTCTTTGACCAGGGTAAGGCTATGTTATTTCCAATAGTAAATATTACCTATACAAGAAATAAATATTTCAAAGAAGGTTATTCATTAGAAAAGATATTTGAAAATACAAAAGTACAAAACATGGTTTTATATAGAGTTATTATGTATTGTATGTGTTTAGATATAAATGCAAAAATATTAAAATCATCCGTTCTTAAGTCTGCTCTCTCAACAATAACTACAGCACCTACAGATCCAAATCTTGCTGCTGTTGAAGCACTTATTGAATATGTTACTCAAAATGCTACAAAAGTAGCTATGGTTAAAAAACATACAGGAATGAATTATGTAGAGATAAAAGAAATTTTTATAAACTGCTACACACTTCTTGATATCTATCTTTCAAAAATATGGAATCAATACTCCCCTCTTTTAGATGTTGTGTCTAGAGCAATGTATTTTGTGTGTACTGATTCAGGGAAAACTTTTCTTGGTGAAGAAGGTATGCTCATTTCAGATATAAAAGAACAATATGCATTACTGAGGACTCTTACTACAGCAAACCCAAATAATACACACCTTCAAGAGCTGGATAATAAATATGGTTTTGTAAAAAGTGGTAAATTTAATGTTGCAGATATTCAACAACTAGAAGTGGCTTTCCATAGAAAGACTCAACAGGGAGGGAATATCGATTCTCCTCCAGCTGATGCTGTTCAACAATTAGCATATGCTGCTCAACAATGGAATCTCTTGGCAAATATATTTGCAATGTATAAACATGTATTTGGTCAAACAGAACCAGAGATTAAACCAGATAAGTTAATCAAGGATAATAGGTTTTTATATGTTGTACTTCCTCCTTTGGAATTAAATCCATCTTTAACAGAGATATTAGGTAAAATTTTAATTGCAACAATCAAAGAAGTTGCAGCGATGGCTTTACTTGGTGAGGAATTATCTACTCACGCAACTATACTAAATATTTATAAAGACAAAATGACTCCTAAGCCATTCACCTTTATTGTTTTAGATGAGTATGGTGCATATGCCGTAGATGGTATAGATTTATTGTTAGCACAAATTCGTTCTCTTAATATGTCAGCTTGTCTTGCGGTGCAAGATAATGCTTCACTTAAAGTTGGAGGAACTGATCAAACTTCACAAGATAGAGCTCTTGCCAATACCACTAAAATTATTGCCAAAACAGAAGATAAGGATATAATTGAGTGGACAAGAAATATGATTGCTGATATTTCAGTAGAAGCACCTAAGCTACAGAAGGACATGTTAGGAAACTGGTCAGCTGGAGCAGATGTTGAGATAAAAGATGAAAAAGCCTTTAATCCTGAACGTTTGCGTGACTTTGGGAATGGTTTTGCTCTTCTCTTGTTGGGGACAAAAGATGAAGATTTAGTTTTCGTACAATCATTTTATAGGGGTGGTACACCTAGTACAATTTTTGTTAAGAGATTTCAAAATCTCGAATTTATATAAAAGGTAAATAAATGAGCCAGCCTAGTGATTTTGGAAATATAGAATCAAGAAGAGAAGAGAAAAATAATTTAAAAAAATGGTGGAAAAGACTTAATGTATTCTTCTTCATAACAGCCTCTGCTACAGTGCTTATGTTTGGTTTTATGAGTGATAAGGCAGAAGAAAAGTATTACGAGATAAATTATTTAGATTTTGTAGTACTAGATCACGCTAATTTATCAGACCTTTCAATAAATGCACAAAGGTATTATATTGTAGGTGCATTTGTTCTTTTTTTCATTTTCTCTCTTTTTGGAGCAAAAAGCAAATTAGAATATGAAGAAGAATTAAATTTCAAGATAAAAAAATCACCTTCCATGATCTTTAAAATAAAATATAAACTAATTAGCCTATTCGATAATGCTTTATATATGGCAATGCTACCTTTTTCTTATGGGACACTAGGGATTGATTCTGATTCTGATTACTTGAAAAAAAAGTTTTTCATGAGATATGGTTGGATGAGTCATCTAGAGAGAAGTTTTTTTAAACAGACTTTCTCATTGATTGATGGATATGCCAGAAAGAAAGAACTTTCAGATTTTAAAAATTTCCCTCTCTTATTCTCAAGGCATACAAAAATGGAAGATGCCCTACTCTCTCCAGAATATAGATCAACCGTAAAATTATTTAAATCTCCAGAAAAACTAGAAGATATTTTTAAAATTACAGAAGGCTATATGCGAAATGATGCAAAAAAATATGATGAGTATTTGGATCCTGTAAATTTTAAAAAAGTATTAAACCGTGATTTCGATGGAAAACTCAATAATTTTAAAGTTTATGATGGAAGAGATAAAGTATATTTTTCTTTTGCTTTAGTTAAAAATATAATTGATGTGGAAGCCCGTAGGTTTGTTTCCTTTATGGATAAATATTCCACTACTTCTTCAGGACTTGATTTTACTCGCTCATATAAGCCATTTTTTACTATGCTAAAAGAAGATAAAAATACACTAAAAATGCTTAAGGGGTTACATGCTCCTGAGCCAATGACAGAAGATAGAGACTTAACGCAAAAAGAATTAATGCAAAGAGTTAATTTTGTATTTGAAATATATTTTAGATTTTGTTCTGTATTTTACATTATAAACCAATACATAAATCTCCCTGCAGGGACAGTTGTTGTACGAATGGAAGATTATACTATTAGAATGATTGTAGAAGCTTATGACAATCAAAACATAGTTTCTATTGAGAAGAGAAAAAATGATGGCTCAACAGATAGTTTTAGAGGTGACGCTCTAGTAAACATGTTTTTACTTTCTTGGAATTATTATAATTATTCAGTTAATAACTCATTTAAAGATAAAGTATATTCCATATTTAACCTAAGAGATGAAGAAGTAGAAGAAAGAGGTTCTGGGGAAGTGTCCAGTATGGTAGAAAATATGTCAAAAACATTAAAAACCCCTGTAGGGGATAATGTTTTTGAAGTTGATGAAGAGCAGATGAAAGAAGCTAAAAAGTTTATTCTTTCTTAATAATAAAAGTTATAATTTTCATAAAACAACATTTTATGGTAAAGTTGTTTAATACTAAATAAGGATTTTCCATGTTAAACATAAACCAATACAAGATCGCGGCTATTTCCCTCTCTCTCCTTTTAGGAACAAATGCTTTAGCTAGCTACGACAAAACAACTACTTCGGTAAAAGTTGCAACTCCTACGCGAGGCATATCTGAGGTAAAGACTATAGTTTTCCCTTCTATTGTTGCTTCTAGCGTTTATGAAGGAATGCAGGAAGCAAAAGATTATTCTTCAGCAACTTCTCAAAGATTCATATATAAGATAAAAGATCTTTCAGCAAAAGTAAAGGGGTCATTTAAATTTAATGGTGGCTCTTTAATGGAATTAGCTAATTATCTTGATACTCTTGAACTCTTTACGGAAATCAAGCAAGGGAATACTCTTATTATATCTTCAAAAAAGTATTTTTCAATACCTTTAAAAGGTTCTAGTGCAGCAATAGTTAAAAAAGAATTAAGAAAAACACCTGGAGTAACCAACATTAGTATTATTAATGGTTCAGCAAAATTCACTTCTACAAAAAAACAGTATAGAAAAGCGATTTCAATCGTTGCCCAAGGACAGCAAAATAAAACCTCCCCTGCAGTTTTACCTAAAGAACAAATTACAATCAACACAAAAGCTCCAAGCATAAAAGGTAATGGGTACGGAAAAAATACTGTCGTTGTTATCCGAGGTGGGGGAATAGACTTAGATAAACCATATACAGTTAAAACCTTCTTAAGAAAATTAGGTAGAGAAACTGGTAAGTCTTATGATGTTTATGCAGATACGAATATTCCTGTAGATAGGACTGTTAGAATAAAAGGTGTAGCTGATTTAAATAAATATTTAAAGAAGACAACTGGTGTTTCAATCTCAGCAAAAACTACAAAATCTGGTTTAATTATAGTGGAGTAATAGATGAATTTTATTGATAAATTAAAGTTAAAAAGAAGTAAGAATGATATATTGAAAATAATATATAGATCAGAGCTTGCTTCAAAAAAGATGGGTATTGCCTCTGTTGAACTTATTGAAAATTATGCAAAAGCACTGATTGAGAATAAGAGAATATATTTTCAATTAAAAAAAATAATAAAAGCTCTTAATAGTGGAAATCATAAAGATGTTGTCTATAGGGACATTATGGACAAGGATATTATTATCCTACTGAAAGAAAGTAGAATTAAACAAATCCCTTCTGAGACTATTTTTAAAGACTATGTACCATTGAAAAGGATAGGAGAAAGAACACTTTCCTCTATAAGTAAAAAACTGTATGTACCTTTCTTTATATATGCCATGCTGGTATTAGGACTGAACACCACAATGAAAAGTTTTCTTGGCGTTGCCGAATATGGGGTTGTTAATTTTGGAAGTATGCAATTATGGATGATGGAGAACTTTATTCTTATAAACTTTGCTATTGGATTTATATTTGCTTTCTTTCTACTGATTATACCTACAAAGACACCTATAATTAAAAAAGTATTCATTAAGATAAAAGGAATGCTGGCTTTATCTACAATTAGAACTATGTCAGAAATGGCCTATACTAGTGGAGATATGTACTCTACTCTAGTTAAACAATTCGAAGTTAAGGTGAAATCAAAAAAAAGTTTAAGAAATGTAGATAACATTGGAAAACTAATTTCACTCATGAAAGATGAGAAAATGATAGACCTAATGGAAGGTGCTGAATTAAAACTCGGTGCGGAAAGAGGAGATTTTTCAGAGAGTGTTGATATTTTACTAGAAGAAAAACGAATTGAAGTTGAATCCCTACAAGAAATGGTTAATTCAATCATAGGAACCCTATCTATGCTTCTTCTGACTCCCCCAGTATTTATGATTGTGTCTGTATTGACAACTCTTATGGCTAATACTGGAGGGTAATTTGAATTATTTTCAAAAAGGGAGTATACTTTTTGATGTAACACATTTAACAATTTAAGGAGTCTACATGACACTAAACAAAAAGAGAAAAGAAAGATCTTTTTTCGCTATGGGCTTTAAGAGCAAACGTTCAAAAAAAGAAGGATTCTCTATTCTAGAGTTAGGTATTGTATTCGTTGTTATAGGTGTAGTAGTTATTGCTGCATTTACAGGATATAATAAATTGTATTTACCATCTGTTGCTGACGGAGCTTATAAAAAGATTTCTTCAGTTATTTCAGGTGCTGACAGATCCAAGAACCTTAATGGTGGAGTTTATCCTACAGCTGCTACTTCGGCAATCACAGTAACTTTGCTTCCAAACTTAGCAAACTCTCTAGGTGGAGCAGGTGGAGTGAAAGATTTAGCTGGATGGACATATAACTGTTCAACAGGTTCTGGACAAACAGTAACTATCGTACCTCCTGCATATGACAATCCTGTTGTTGCTGGTATTGTTGCTTCTTTAGTTAACAGTAATAACGATGCTTGGACTGCTACAGTCTCTGGAGCTACATTGTTGTCTGTAACTCTTACAAAAGCGAATGCGACCTGTCAATAGGTCAAACTCTAAAATCCCCCTCTTTTGGTGGGATTTTAGAATATGTCTAAGACACATTCTAAAATCCAATAGAAAGTAGCCATTATGCCCTTAGTTTTACTCGTATTATTTGCAACAGTTGCAACTTTTATATCCTACAAAACAGAAGCTTTAAAAACTTCACATGCAGTATATAGAGAAGTTGGTCAATTTGCACCTTCTGCTCCTGCAGGACAACAATTAAGCACAAACTATAAATATTTAGATTTAAGTGTCTCTGAATCAGTTAATGATATTTCTGAAGATATCATGGATATAGTTAATGTAGATGAAGTATTATTGAGAACTTGTAGAACTATTCATGTTTTAGCTTTAAAAAATAATTGTCCAGGGAAAAATCTAGAATCTAATATATGGAAATTTTTAGGGACAGCCAACGTAAGCAAAGGAACACTTTCTTCCGCTCTTCTTGGGGTTGGGACAACGGTTCCTGCTTTTACTTGTTCTAATATGGATAAATTTGGTAAGGCATTAATATTATCTGCTCTTCCTAGGGATTTCATTGACAATCCTAATAAGATTTTCAAATATGATCTCACAGGGATGCAAGATACGGATGTTTCTGATCCTTGTGGATACACAGATATAGCAGCACTATAAAATAAAGGAATATAATGGCTCTCTTTAATAAAAGAAAAAAACCAAAAGTAAAAAAAATACAAGAGGTTTCAAATGAAACACCTAACGAAACGTATAAAGAGCCTATATCTTCAGTACACAAAGAAGACATAACGCCTGCAAATACTACAAAAGATACTCTAGGTACAGAAGAGCCTATACATAGAACGCTAGAAGATAATGACAATAATAATACTGTTATTACTGGTGTAAGACCTGGACATGAACTCATTCATTTCTATAAGTATATTGAAAAAGAAATAGGTTCAGATGTATTGGTTGAGGCAAAAGAAAAAAGAAATAGACTAGGTGGAAATGCTAATATTCTCGAAACCCTAGATGATTTAAATGTCTTAAGTTTTACTCAGTCATCAAGATTGTGTTACGAAGCTTTTGAAAAAAACATTTCAAATCTTAAATTAGGAAGACTTTCAGATATTAAAATAGATAAAGGTCTTTCATATTTAGGTGATATTCCGGTAAAACCTTGTTTTATGCCTAAAGTAAAAGAACAACAGACACAACTAATTCTCCCTTTTAATGATTTTGTGGAGTATAAGCGTCTTAAAGAAGAAGGAAGTCAGCAAAAAATAGAACAACGACCATCAGGACATGCTCGATTAAAACATTCTGAATCTAATTTTGATATTCTAGGACTCATAACTGATGCGAAGAGGAATAAAGCAAGTGATGTTCATATAACCTATTCTTTTACAAAAGAACAATATAATATTCTTTTTGTAATTGATGGTGTAAGTATTATGCAAAGTAAATATTTAATGAATAGGGAGCAAGGCTTACGATTTGTTGCTGAAATAAAAACTGTAGCAGCAAAATATTCAAAAGGTGGATTTAATCCAGAAATTTCATATAAAGCACAAGATGCAACAATAAAATTTCCTTCAATAAAAATTGATATAAGAATAGTATTTATCCCTGATGGAATGCTTACAAATAACTCTGTAACTATGAGACTCCTTGAAAAGCACTCTATAGAAAGAGGAGAATATGATTTTGTTAAAAACATGGGATACTCTGAAAAATTTCAAAAGAATATACTTAAAGTAAAAGAGCAAAGAAATGGAATTTTCATAGCGTCTGGTATCACAGGTTCGGGAAAATCAACATTGACTTCAAGACTAATTTCAACAATACCAGTAACAGAAAGAATCTATACGGTAGAAGATCCTATAGAATATATAATTGATGGCCCAAATGTGACCCAACATCAAATTTATAATCCTCCATTAAATGCAGATGGTACAGAGTCAGATAAGAAAATGGGGTGGAAAGAGTATATTACTGCCCTAAAAAGAGCAGCACCAGATGTGGTAAACATAGGTGAGTTCAGAAACGATCCAGAATTATCTAAAATGATTGTTGAAATGTCTGAAGCAGGTCAATTGGTATTTACAACTGTTCACATAAAATCTGCTTTTGGTATTTATCAAGCACTTGAAGAAGTGTTTGGGATAAAATTTGAAGTAAGTGCTCAAATACTTCTTTTTTCAACAAATCAGGTACTTGTTAGGGAACTATGTCATGACTGTAAAACAAAAGATGTTGACTATAAAAACAAAGAAAAATTGTTAGAGTTGCAGGAAAACGAAGAAATTAGGTATGCTTACGACAAGAACCTTTTATTGTTCTTGAAAAACATAGATGAATATGGTGAAACCTTTCTAAAAGGTGAAGATTCTGAATGTCTTTCATGTAAAGGCTCTGGCTATAAAGGAAGAGTACCTGTCGCAGAGTACTTTAAACCTTCTCAAAAGTTCATAGAATTTCTGCTTGATAATAAGCCGAAACCACATGAAATAGAAAATTGGGTATGCCAAAGAAATATTGGAGAAAACAAACTAGATCGATTTTTGCAATTATTGAAAGAAGGACGAGTAGATACGAGTCATGACATCATTAAGAAAATAATATAAACAAAGGGATAAGAACCATGTCAAAGTTAAACATAGAAAAGTCAAAAAAAGCATTCAAATTCATTGCAGGTGCAATTATTGCAGGAGTTTTACTGCAAGGATGTATGCATGATATTAAAAAAGAAAAAAAAGATTTAGTAGAAGCAACAAATGCGTATAAAATAAAAAATATACCTACTTCTAGACAATCGTGGCTTGAGCGTCTTATGGATAGAAATGTTGAAGCGAACTTCGTAAATGGCTCAGTATTTTATGCTGTGTCTCAAGTCGCAAAAAGCTTAGATATACCAATAGATACAACTTTTAGACCAAGCTCAACATCAAAGATAACTATGAACTATAAGGGAACACTTGGGGATTTCCTGAGATATGTTTACTATGAAACAGGTATAAAATATAAATACAGAAATGGTATGCTCTCTGTTTTCAATAAAAAAGAAGTGGAACAGCAATTTAAAGTTAAATCATGTAATGGTAGAAAACCTTCTGTATTTTTATCTTTAGACAATACTGTTCCTGCACAAGTATTTAAAACAATGTCTCAAAAATATAAAATGGACTTTATTTTTGACACTAGAATGATCTCACTTTCTCCAGGGAAAAACAAACCTTTTATAGGGAATGTTAATTTCTATTATAAAGGATGTGACAAAAAACAAGCCTTAAGAAAGTTTGCTAAAGCCATAGATGTTTCTCTTGAATGGACAGACAAAAACCGTATTACAGTAAGAGATTATGAAATAGCAGAAGTTGATATTCCTACATACTTTGATTATGATTTTTCATCTTCAGGGGGTGGAATAGGTGCTAATTCTGAAAGTAGTGGATCTGGTGGTGGTGCTACTTCGGGGAATGCTATCTCAAAAAAAGATAATTTTAAAGAGTCTTTCACTAAACACTTTAAAAAATATCTATCACCAAATGGTGTAGTACATATCTCAAATAGAGGTTACGGTGTAATTATGGACAGACCTTCTATTATCTCTGTTATAAAGAGAATAGTAAGAATTGAAAAAAGACGACAAACACCTATTTCTTTAAGCGTAGCAATCATACGTGTAGACATTAAGAATGATGGCGATCTTGGGGTAGACTGGTCTGTTGCCTTAAATAACGTTGCAAACGCTCTGAATTTAAGTGGGTTTACTGCAGCTATAGACATGGCAAGTGGTGCTTCAGGTGGATTGTCAATTTCAGGAACAAAAGGTGCATTAGGTTCAATGGTAAATGCTCTTCAAGTTTATGGTAAAAGTAAAATTGTTAGAGACTTTAATTCTAAGACAAGATCTGGAATACTCTCTACATTTAAAGCAGTCGAACAAATACCTTATGTAACTTCTTCTGTTGTTGCAGCAGATGGTGTTTCACAGGTCTCAACTGAAGCAAAAATAGCAGAAGCTGGACTAATTGTTAACATTATCCCTACTATTACAGATAGTGGTGAAACAATAAATTTAGCAACTAATATTTCTGTCTCTGAATATAATGGAGATAAAATATTTAATGTTAATGGTGGGGAATATACCTTACCTCAAATTTCAACAAACTCTGTGCAAATGCCTGTTAGAGTAAAGCTAGGAAGAAGTATTGTTCTTACAGGTTTTAAACTTTCTAAGGCTCAAAGAGTAAATGAAGGTATCCCTGGGGCTAGTCAAGTGGGTGGAATGCTAGGTGGATTATTTGGTCATTCAGAAATGAAAGATCAAGAAAGTGAATTCCTTATCGTAATTACTCCAAAAAGAATAAAGGACTTTTAATGAAATTCTTAAAATTAACAATATCTCTTGTAACAGGGTTAACCATATTTGCTATGGCAGACAATGTGGAGGTCTCACAGGTTGAGGCTTCCATAAAATCTCCTACAGAAATAGTAGAAGACTCCCCATGCTCTATAGATTTAAGTGAAGAATCAAACTCTTCATTTTCTTTAAAAGATAAGAATCTTCAACCTATGGTAGAAAAACTTCTACAGAAGTTAGCTATAAAGTATTCTCTTTTTGAGGACTCAGATAAGAATCTAAGTAAAGAGCCTTTGACAAATGAAGAGATAGACAGTATTTTTATAACCTTTTCAGCTGAAAAAGAAAAGTTAGAAAAACTAAAAAAACTAGAAGAAGCTCTACGAATCAAATTAGAAGAAGAAAAAAAACTAAATGATAAAAAAGTAGTAGTTAACAAAAGTAGATATCTAAATGTTCCTACTGGTCAAACACCTGTATACCCAAGAGACAAAAATAATCCCTTGGCAATAGGTCCTGGTAAATCAGGTGGTACAACCGTGACACCTATTGCGAATCAAGAACAGTTAGAAGAATTTATTCCCCAAGAGATAATGATCCCCGATGATTTTTATATCTCTGGTATAAGTTGCTATAGCAGAGTGTGTGTTGCATATACAGATAGTAAAATTTTAAGAAAAGGTGATTTCCTTTTTGGTGAGAAGATTTTATCTATCACAAAGAATGGCATAAAAATAAGAAGTAAAAAAATACCTTTTAACTAGGAATAGGAAAGATAATGTTTAAAAAAAATAAAAACCGAGCAAGTGCAAAGGGACGTTTTCCAGAAGACTTAACAGGTATAATCAATTATACACTAGTACAAGATGAAGAAGAGAATACTGGTAAGTGTGATGGATCGCTCATAAAGTTTAATTTTTTAGATGAAAATATGAGCATCTGTGTTACCTCTAAAGAAGAAGAGGTAGATGCTTTAGATAAGGATGCTCTACGAGATGTTGCAATAATTGTAGGGTATCTTATAGAGTCAGAAATAGAAAAAGCATATTACCAAGTAGATAATGATACTATCTACACTTTTGATGGTTATGGAAGTAACTATTCTTTTTCTCAGGTTAAACTTGATGGTATACCTGCTATAGAAATGGCAGAAACTTTCTTTGAGGGAGAAGCACATACGCTTATTCCTGAGACAATAAATAAGATTAAAGAAACATATACAAAAAAGAAATATACTAAAGAAATAATTCTTACCCTCTTATCTATAGCTATTTTATACTATGGAGTTAATTTTTTTCAAGAAAGTGACATTGTTAATAGAGTAAATAAAGTTCCTAGACCAACCTCTACTGTCTTGACAAACAAAGAAAAATTACTACTTGAGAGAGATATTTCTATCCAATTACTAAAAGAAGTCTCTACTATAAAGAAAGAGTACAAGAGTGACAGGTTTATTTTTGCAAAAAAAAGAATCTCTGTTTTTAGCATGAATGGATTTAGAGATTTACCAAAAGATGAAGCCTCTACCGGTGACGAAGTTCACTGGGGATGGATGAAAGGGACAAATCGTAGAGGTGGAAAACAGGCTTCTCTTAAAATAGTAAAACAACAGTTTTTCCCAGAAGTAGGTTATGAATTAGCTAGTAAAGATTTATTTCAAAAGACAGATGCTGTAAAGCTTTCTAGCGTTGGATCTTATGTTGATCAAAACTTTATGAAGTTGTCAAAACTATCTTTAACTGAAGAATGTCTTGTTTCTGTACTTAAATTAGCTACAGATGAAACAAAACCTAAGAAAAGAAGTATTCAATATACAGAAATTGAGCTAGTAAAAATGACTCCTTCTGAATTGTCTATGGAATTAATGCCATTAATCCTTAAGTGCCCTATTGTAATAAATAGATTAAATTTATCCCCTCAAGGGAAGTTTAATCTATCTGTCTCTGTATTTAAAGTGAATAATGACAATAAAATAGAAGCAGGAAGGCTAAAAAATGAAAAAAAGTAAAAAAGGGTTTACCCTCTTAGAGTTAGGGATATCGTTAGGCTTAATTGCTATTATCTATATTTCTTTCCTAGAAGGGTTATCTTCTGTGAGGGAAGATGCTAGAACAGCTAAAGAAATATCTTACTATTCTAACTTTGAACAAGCATTCAAAAGGACATTTATTGCCTCTCTAGATGCTGCTGAACAAAAATGTACACAAATAGCTACCGATAATACAGGGGTATGGGGATGGAAAGATCCTACTTGTAAAAACTCAGACCCTTTTCCTGTTTTTAAAGCAACTGGTGGAGCAAAAGATAGAATACTTTACTGGGATTTTGATTTTACAGGAACCGTTGGGCTTTCCCTCAGAAACACAATAAAAACTTCTTTTCATAATATTTGCCCTCTTGTTTCTGAAACCGGAACAAGATTAACATTAAGATGTTCTAATCTTTTAAATCTTCAATATAATGTTGGGTCAGGATATACAGCTGCAACACCTAAAGCAGCGTTAGGTGGTGGTTTACGAATAGATCCTATCATGGTTCCCTCTGTTAGATTGAGATATGAGAGACATTCTACATTAGGAAAAGTAATAAAACCTGTCAATTTTGACTTCACAATGAATGATGTATATACATTGAGACAAGTTTATAGCAGAACCAAGATAAATCAAATTAGAAAAAGTTTATTCCAATTTCATAAATCTCAAATTTTTGCGGAAATTGGGAATCCCCCTGCAAGTGGACTTCACTCTATGGATGATGAGTTTATACCTTGGTTTTGGGAGGCGTTTAGACCTGCTGCTAGCTTAGGTTCTCCTCCTCTTTGTGTTCTGTCTGGTGCTTCATGTGGAAATTTATCCTCTTGGTGGAGAACCTCTGTCCCATTAACTAGAGGAGGATATATGCGAAGTATAATTTCTCTATTTTTTTCCGGGGATACTAGATTTACGGTTGATGGATTTGGTAATACATTATATGTATATCCTATAGCATCTCAATGTACCACTACAGATTTTTCAACTTGTGTTGTAACTGCACCACCTATGCCAACAAAATCATATGTAACTGGGTCTTTTAGACCTCCGTATAGTTCAGCTATTTATATAGAAGGGTATGGTTCAAAAACAACAACACCTTCAGCCTATACTCGGGCATACGTAGCATATTAAAAGGATAATTTATGGATAATGAGAAATACGTATATAGAGAAAAACCACTTACTACCTCTTTTATAGATACTGAGTCTATGTCTTCTGAAGAGGCTTTCTTGAAGTACGTAGGTGAGAGTGGAGCATGGTTCGCAAACTTCCTAATTACTGTAAAAAAAGAATGGATAGACAAAGGATTTAAGGTAACAGACATCTTAATCAGAGAAGACACTCCAATTTTAATAGCGGTGGTAAAAACATACACCCCTTATTTACAGGCTCAAAAAACAGAAGATAAAGACACATTGAAAAAAGAAACAGTTTCTCCTTCTCAAGATGATATTTTGAATATTATTGCTCTTTTCACAGATTTGCCAAAAGATTTTAAAGGTTCTAGCTTAGATTTCTCTTTTTTCATATTGGGCGTAGGTAGTTTTAGGGGAAATTTCTCTTCAGACTCTATAGGTTGTGGGATATCACTTAGATACCTTAGTATGAAAATACCAACATTTAAAAGTATAGGTTATCCTAGCTTTTATGGGAAAGAAATAGAGAGAATGATTGAAAAGGTTTCCACAAAAACACCTTATGGGATAAAAAAACAAGGAACTATAAAACAAGGGGGACTTATTCTTCATGTAGGTTCTACAGGTAGTGGAAAAACTACTGCAATTGCTGCAGAATTAGGTTTCTTTTCTGAATCTACTAGAGGTACTATATTAACATATGAAGAACCTATTGAGTATAGGTTCTTAGATACACCCTCCCCTTTTAGGCAGTTTGAGATAGGTATTGATATAAAAAAGAAAAATGGTAACACAATAACACAAGCTATTCAGAAACATGTTCTAAGAAATAACCCTAGTGTTGTTTCTTTTGGTGAAGGTAGAACAAAAGAAGATATAAGAATGATGCTAGAAACAAGTCTAAAAGGTCATTTAGTTATGGGAACAATCCATGCTTCAAATGTAACAGATGCATTAACTGTTCTTTTTTCATCTGTACCAGGAGAAGAACATATTATTGCCAATGGATTAAAAGCTATTGTTGCACATAAACTACATGTTAATAAAAGAGGAGAAATTGTGCCTATCTTTGAAATATGGATTGCTTCAGAACAAGATAAAATAAATCTTCAAAAGGGAGATATTAAGAAAGTGACAGATTTGATATACGGAGAACAAGGACATAGATCTTCAATGTCAATATCTTTTTCTGGTCATATTGAAATGCTTGTCAGTCAAAGTAAGTTAACTCCTTCTGAAGCTTCAACAATGATGGATGCTATGAAAAGTGCAAAAAAAAGTAATTATTAAGTATTTAATAGTTAAAATAAATAAAAAAGGCTACATATGTTTTTAATTTCAAAATCAATAGTTATAGCTATTCTAGTATCCACCCTGACTCAAGCAGCATCTTATGTTGTTCCACTCGAGTATGATAATATTAGACTTAGTGTGAAGAGTTCTGGATATGGTATTATCTTAGGGACAACACCTAAAATAAGCAACAATACTTATAAAATAGGTGGGAAAGACATGTACTATAGATGTTTAGTTGTCCCTAAAGTAAAATGTGCAACAGGTCTGGCAAGTATTACTCCTTCATTGTCAGAAGTTTCTATAAGACATGCAACAACTGGAGAGGTTGTAACATTATGGAGTGCAGATATACGGGTTGAAGAAGATGGTCCTACTAATGTTGGGAACTGGTACATTTGTGGAGCTGCTTATGGTGGGGAGAAATCTGATAGTAGTATTGTTCAGGTTGTTGAAAATCTAGATGCTAGTGGGAAAAAAGATGGTTCTAGAAACTTAAAATACGATTATAAGCCAAATATTAATAGACATGATATCTTTGCTTTTGTGAAGAATATTCCTACATATACTTCTGCAGACATCCCTGCAGGTGCTAACGTTAGTTCTAATACTGCCCATGCAACAAGTTTTATGACGGTAGAATATAGACAGGTTTGTAGATAATTTTCCTAGACTTGTTTTAAACTATTTTTTTCGATACAATTAGTTGAAACAAAAAAGGATATATATGAATCTAGCTCCAGAACAATTACATGGAATGATGACTATGGGACTAAGTATTGTCTTTATAGTCATTATGCTCAAAATAATGCTTATACTTATGGATATTGCAAAATTTGAATACTTCAAATATAAAATCAGAAAAATAAACTTCTCAAAATATCCAGAATATTCTATATTTACGGTATACAATAATAATAAAATAGTTCTTCAACATAAAGAAGATTTAAACAAATTTGTATATTTATAGATAAAAAGATACACTCTAATATATAAATCACACATAAAAGGAATTACATGTCACACATAAAAGAAGAAGACTCTCTAATTATAGAAAAGATAAAGAAAATAGCAGAAGGGGTATCTCCTGATATAAGCAGACAAATGATACTCGTACATATGTTCGATTCCGTAAGTGGAGAAAAGGATTTTGAAGAAGTTCTCCTCTCTTTCTGTAAGTATGGAAATGAAATCCCAGACATTCTCGTAAATTCAGGTGTTAGTAGTATTCTTGGTGAAATTTATCAAGCGTTCAATGTACAGTTGGATACAAAAATACATGGCATTATTGGTGTTACAGATGATAATACTTATATTTTTGATTTTTTGATTTCTAAACTTCCTGATTTATATGCAAAGGGGCTAATCAAGACAAGACCTATTGATGATATCATGAATCCTAAAGGTGTACTTCCTCTTATGATGGGCGAGCTTCACAAAAACAAAGAAGTAGTTATTGAAAAAATTAAAAACACTTTTCTTGTTATGGGTGCAGAACATGCAGGAAATACAAAAGTAGATAAGATACAAGATAAATATTCTAAAGATTTTGAAGAAAATCTTAAAAAAGTAGCAAATATTTTTGAGAATTCAGATATTAATCATTTTTATTCAGTTATCAGTCAACTAGAAGCTGTTATTGGAAACAGTGAGGGAAGTTTGCTTCCTGTAGAGATGAAATCCAATGCTTTACCTGAGCGATGGACACAAGATATGTCTTTCTTGATGAAAAGCTTGCTAGAGTATCAAGCTACTCAAGGAAAGCAGTTAGAATATATATATGCTACAATAAAAGAAGGAAAAACCTTACCTTCCCCTGCAAGTTCGCCTACTGAAATTATAGATGTTCCTGAATTTGAAATAAATCAGGATGAATTTGCTAATACTGTAAAAACAGCACTTTCACAATTTTTTGGTGATACGGGTGAAGAGGACGATGCAGCTATTGAATCTGAAAATTCAAAAAAACTAGATGATATTTTAAAGAGATTAAATGAAGTAGATCCATCTCTGACTGAATCGAAAATAACCGAAAATAATTCTGATGTTTTACTTAAGATACTTAGTGCTGTGCAAGCGAAAGAAGAACAAGCAGAAGATGTAGATTCTTCGGAAATGAAAGAAGTTTTAGAAACTATTAAACTTTTAAAAGAAAACATACAAGAAAAAGAAAAAATAGGATCATCTTTAATTACAAAAGAAGACTTTGATACTTCTTTAGATAAAGCTGTAAATGAAATCAAAGAAGTGATAGAAAATAAAAAAACCCCTTCAGAAGGTACAGAGACAACAAGAGATGATTCTGCCTCAGTTGTTCCTTCTGATATTCTTGAGAAGTTTGAAAGTGTTGAAGCTTGTATTAGAGAGGAACGTAAAGAACTTTCTTTTGAACTTAAAGAAATAAAAACATTTATGGAGAATGCAACTGAGGAGGATCACGATGAAACACTCCTAGAGGATCATGATGAAACACTCCTGGAAGATCCTGATGAAGTTGATTTTGAAAAACTATTAATTGATGTATCGTTAAAAGTGAATGCAATGGATGAGAAGTTTGATAAGCTTATGAATATTGTTCTTGATTTATCATCAAATCAAGAGAAAATGTCTGTTTCTTTAAATGCTGAAATAGCTGAAAGTTGTAAAATAAGAGATAGCTTTTCAACTACTTCAAAACCTACTTCAAAACCTAGTGAAGCAATATTAGATGTAGAAGAGACTACTTCAGAACAAGAGAAGCCTAAAAAAAAGGGATTCTTTGGTTTTGGAGGAGATAAAAAAGAGGTAAGAATAGAAGAGATTGATCTTTCTTCAAGTGAAGATTTAAATACAGGAGACTTAGATGATCTTTAAGAAAATATTAATATTACTGTGCGTTTTCACTGCGGTTTCTTTCTCTTCCGATAAAGTTGATAATTCAGCACATATGTCAGAGTTGAAAACATTTTACACTAACTTGGGAGAGGAAAAGGGATATACTAGAGGTTTAGCAGTAGGTTATAATTCTGCTATTAAAGATTTTAGAAAATTAGTGAAAAGATACAAGAGTAAGATAAAAGCTCTAGAGGCGGGAAAGTATTTTTCTGCTGAGGGTAAAATAACACATGCAAAAATATATAAAATTAAAAAAAATGGGGTATACTCTATAAAGATAAAGGCTCCAGTTGTAGAACAAGCCTTTACAGCAGAAGATTTATTTATAATCCCTTTACTTAATGGTAAGGATATCTCTAATGCTGAATTACCAATAGCTTTAGATGATAAAAAAACAAACTTTAGCAATAGTTTAGATCTACCAGATATAGAGTCAACAAAAAGACATCTTCGACCAAATTCAATCGGAAGTGTCAGAGCCACTATTAGTGTAAGAATTCCTTATAAAAGTTCTGATACTAAAAAGTTCTTAGAGATATTTGGATCTACCTATTCTGAAACCTCAGAAGGGTATATTGTTAATTTTTCCAATCACAAAGAAAAGAAAAAGTTCTGTATAGAATTCACGGGAGATAAAACATGCGAAAAGATGGTAGAAGGGGCTCTTTAGTAGTCGCTTATTTAACTTTATTTTTATTTAGCAGCACAGGACACGCTGATATATTTGATAGTTCCAGACAAGCTAGAATTTCCTGTGAAAATTTTAGTCTTGAGGATATTTTCGATGTTTCCTCCTTTCTTGATTTTAGTATAGAAATAGGAGATTGTTCTCTTGGTACAACAGGATTAACTGATTGTCAAGAAAAAGCTATAGATTTTAAAACAGCAACAGACAAGTTGCTGGGGAATGATTTTAAAATGTTTAATCCTGAGTTGGGCTGCGTTGGAAAAACGCAATCTAATGATGACAGCTTTGGTAGTACACTCTCTATTTCATCTTCTGGGATTGATATGCCAGAAAATGAAATCATGGGGAACTGGGCTCAAGAAAGATATGATAATGCTGAAGAAACAGACAGTATAGGTTTATTTTCCAGAACAGCTATGTACATAGATCCTAAGGATGGGTCTCTTCTTTTTTCGGGAGGGGCAACGTCTTCTGAAACAAGAGGGATAATTACCAGAGATGCAAATATGGCAGGTGTCTTTACGGATGGTGCCGACGAAACAATGATTGCCGACAATTCAGCGTCTAAAAACATAGAAAAATGTAAGGAAGCAAAAGCTTCTGATTCCTTAGCCTGCTCCTTGTCTGAAAATTTAAAACTGTATACTAAAATGTCAGACAAGCGAGGAGAACTTATTGATGCTAATTCAAAAAGAAATTCCTCCCTAATTGAAGTAGCAGCACTAACATCAACAACAATAGTATTTCCAACAAAAGAATTATCAGAACAATTACCCATTGAAGACCAAGTGTTATTTGCAGAAGGAGGTATGTTGAAAATAAATACCGATGCCCTCTTTAGGGCAAGAATAGAGGCGATTAATAATCATAGAAAATCTATGTCTAAATTATTAGCCACAAAATCAGCCCTAAGTGCAACAAGTAAATATCCAGAGGTTTCTAAAGAAGAAGCAAAAAAAATAACAGCAGGAAATTTACCATGAAAATATTAAAAATAAAAAAGACACTAGCTATATGTACATCACTTTTAATTCTATCCTCAAGCATTTACGCAGGAGGTTCAACAACAGGTTCAGGATGGTCTCCTCAGTTCAAAATAGACTGTTCTAACGGTGGGTTATTAAACTTTATGGACAAAGGTGATGATATTTGTTCCTCGCTAGAAGGATACTTAGATGTACTTGATTCTTCTTTTTCTTTTGGTGGGTGTTCTCTTGAACTTGGAGGTAGTGGGAACGAGTGTTATTTTGACACACTAAAAAATATTTGTGAACCTGATCAAGATGATGATGAAGATTCTGACTATATTGTAAATCCAATAAGAGCTGCCGTAAATTCAATGAATGAATTTGATTTTCTAAAAGGTGACGGATTTAAATCTTCCGACCGATGTGATGATGTGAATTCAGACAAGACATACGAAACTCCAAATAAAAGTGGATTAACAAATAAAGATATATATGAAGAAACCTCTCCAGAGGTTATGATAAAAAACAATGTAAGTATATATTCATCAAGAGTTGATACGATAAGAGATTGTATGAAAGAAAAAGGAGCTAGATGTCTTGAAGAAGATATAATTGCCCTTCCTGAGGATAATAAAGCAGTAGAGAAGAGCATAGCTGAAGCAGCTCAAACAATTGCTCAGACAGATGAATCTTCAGCAGTAGATCAGCCTGCTTTAGAAGTTGATATCAGAGCAGGATTAGCTGATTGTTTGAGGAAACCTGCTAAAGAGCAAGAGTTGTGTAGGAAAAACATAACAGAAGATAAAGATACCTCTCCTGAATCAGGAGCAACAAAAGCGATTGCTAAGTTAGAAATGGCATCTGCGATAGAGCTTAACGTATTGAAAAAAGCAACTAGAGGGTCTACCTATTATATCTATAAATCACAAGAGTTTATAAAAAATCTCCCACTGGAAGATCAGCATGAATATGCTGGTGGTGTAGCTAGACAAAACGCTGCAGACACATTAATACTTTCTCTCTACTCTGAAGTTATTGCTCTAAAAAAGGAAGCTATACGAGCAAACTATGCTAACTCTGAAGAAATATCTCAACCGTATTCTGCTCAAGGTGGTGTTGATGCACTTATGAATAAGTATGACTTGCACGGTAAAGGTTGGCGTGGTAAGGTTGGTGCTTCAGGTGGACCAGATACAATTGCTGGTCAAGCAAAATAAGAAAGGAATATTTATGTCAAAAAATAAAACATTAAAAATAGCTATCATATTAATATTAGTATCTTCTTCATACGTCTATGCTGGGGGAAAGAAGAATAAAAGTAGTTCAAATATAGGGGCTGGACTTATTTCAAGTTTTCTTAGTGGCTTAACAGGTAATGGAAATTTAGATGTTAGTGGTCTTATTGGTCAGTTTTTAAATTTCGGTGTTCCAGGAGCAGGTAGAGTTAAACTAAGTTGTGATGAGCCAGATTTTGAGTTTGAAAAACTAGATTTATGTAGTCTTGTTGATGGGATAGGATTAGAAATCCCCACTTTTCCAAGTTTTGGATTCACAATAGGAAATTGTGACATAGGTATGGATTTTGCCAACAATTCTTCTCGTGAGTCATGTCAAAGAAAACGTTTTTCATCGTTATGTGATAAAGATGATCCAACTGAATTTAGCTTGAATGATTACAAAAATGGTATTGGTACGAATAATAAAGATGCTACTCAAATGTTAGCCATAATGGGGGGTAAAGGTATTTTTGGGAAAGACTCATGTGCTCAGGATTCCAGAAGGTACTCTGGATGGCAAATGGGAGACCCGGGATATTCTCATCCAGATATAAAAGGCAACGGTAAAAGTAGAAAAGGTAAAAGTAGAAAAGGTAAAAGTTCACCGTCACTAACAAAGCACCTTAAAATAAGTGTTAATGGTTCACTAGTAGCTTCTGCTTCTGCTTCTGCTTCTGCTTCTGCTACCTCTGGCAATGCATCAAATGGTTCAAAAAAAGAGACTTGGGAATCTAGAGCACTTTTTGATGAAGAAATAGGTGGTAGCCCTAAATTTTTAAATACAAGAAGAGCTTCAGCAATGTTTAGGTGTATTGAGGCTGCAAAAGAAAACAATCTAGAACCAGATGAATGCTACTTCAATGCTGAGAACCCTGGCTCAGATAAAAAAGATTATGAGATAGAAGCAAAATTATCGGAAAAAGCAAAATATGATATGGGTCCTGTAAGTGAAAACATCGATGGAAAATATGGAGATAAAGTGGATAGATATTGGAAATTATTTTCTAATAAAGCAGATAAAGAAAATATATCTGACTGGAAAATGTTGCTTGCTATTGGTATTCATGAATCAGGATTAGATCCAACAGCACAAGGTGCTCCAAATTCAGATGGTAGTCGAGATTATGGAATGATGCAAATAAATAGTAGGTGGCACAAAAAGAACATAAATGAAAGGTATGGATCTTACGGTGGATTTTGGCAAGCTTTAATGATCCCAGAAGTGGCTGTTGATTATGGAGCAGAAGTCTTTGGGGATTGTGAGAAAAAGTATGGGGCTTCTTGGCAAGCGGTTGATTGTTATAATAAGGGTCCAACTAATGCAAAAACCGCATCAAGTTATATAGAGAAAGTAAAACAAGAGTATCAAAAACTGGGAGGCAAAGATTTTGGGGATGCAGATTCTCCTTATGGTGAAGATGTTAAAATATCTCAAAGAATAGCGGCTTTTGCTGCTCTTTCTCTTATTGCTGTTGAAAATAAAAAAACCTTGACTCATTTAGGAATGGATACTGTGGAACTTTTACCTATAGAAAAGCAAAAAGCATATATAGAGCTTGTAGATAGACACATTGCCCAAAAGACCTTTATACTTGCTTCATATAAAAAAGCTGGGGATTTAGAAAAAGCTATCTATCATATAAGAGACTACGGATCAGGTGTAAGTAGAGGCCCTGCTCTACCAGACAATTAGACTAAAAGGAAAGAAATGAAAAAAATAATTAATGTGGTGCTACTCTTTATTGTATTAAGTAAACTTTCCCTTGGAGGGGAAATCTGTCTTCAAGTCGTAAAGTTAATGGATATGGCTGCTCTATCTTCTGACTATAAGAAAGTGGCTTTTTATACATATAGACATAAAATGAAATTGAATTATATTCAGAAAAACTATGCTCTTTTAGCCAAAGTAAGAAATACAAATTCTTCTGAAATGGAGAACCATGCAAGTATAACAAATAATATAGTTTCCATACCTACTGTTCAAATGGCATCAGCAGAAGCGGATATTATTGCTGCTACAAATACTATAAATATAGCTTTACTGGATCTATTATTATATAGATCCATAAAAGAAGAAATAGTTGACCAAAATAAACATTTAAAATAACTGACCAACCAGGGAATAATATACATGAAGAATACAGAAAATAAAAATATGACTCTCATAGAACAACCTAATGAGGAGACCATAGTATCTATAAATGAATCCACCTATTATGCATATTATAGTACCTTACTTATGTTGTTGGAAACAGGAGATAATGTGAAAAATGTTAGGCTCTTTAGGTATAAGAGTCTGGGTGAAAACGCTCTTTGGCAAGATTTATTAAAAGATACATCTAATAAGAGAGTTCTTTTTCTGTATGCCCTATTTGATGAAGTATCTGCTTTAATAAACTGGTATACAAAAAATATTCCAGATAAAAATAAAGTAGAGAAATCTAAAGAGCTAGCCTTTATAACTAGAGTAGCTATTATGGGCTATATGGCTTCTAGAATTTTAAAAGAAGGTTTCTTTGAAGCGTTTAAAAATTTTGGTCCTGCAGGAGAGGCTTTTAGATCTTTTATTGCTCTTGGGAATTCTTTAGGGGAATCAGGACGACTCTCTTTCTTTTGGAATGAGAATATAGGGGAAGACTTGGCAGAAAAAGATACACTAAAAGATATGAATATGTATATGCATTCAATAGTGAAGATTTTTAAAGAATCAGATTTTTTATCCAATAAAGGAAAGCATGTAAAGGAGATATCTTCCTTGCTGGAAATAATTAAGAAAGAAGACTTCATAAATAGATTTTTTTCTATCAAGGAAGCTATATTTGCAAACATTATTGATCATACTAAAGCTGAAGAAGAAATATCAAAATATATAGTTTTTTTAAAAAGAGCCCCTCTCTGGGTAGACACCTCTGAGAATAATTCATTTTTCTCTTTTCTTTTTATTGATTTATTGGATGACACAACAAAAGAATATGTACTAACATTAGAATACCTCAGAGTTTTTCTATCTGTTGGTAAAAGTGAAAGAAAAAACATAAGAGATTCTTCTTTCTTATATATGGTTAAACTAATGATGGATGCAAACAATAAGAAGTTTTCAAAATTCGATGATGATTTCAAAGAATTGTCTTCTATTCTACTTTCAGGGGGAGACATCTCTGATCAAAGAGCTTTTTTTGCTTACTTGCATAATAAGAAAACGATTGAACTTTATCGTAAGGAAATTATGCAGCTAGTAGATTTTGAAGGTGCTGAGATATCAATACAAATAAAAAAAACTGTAGAAAAAAATTCTCCAAATACTCAAGAAGAGATAAAAGAATTAACAAAACTATTTTTTATAAATATTTTTAGAAAGATAGAAGAGTTTTTATCTGAATCAGGAGGGATTATTTATGAAGAGTTAAATGAAAAAGACAAAGCCAGACTCTCACTGTTGCTCTCTTCAATTATAAAGGGTAGAATACCTAAGACGATAAAATTAGGAGGTGTTTTTGATGAGTAGTCAAATAAAGAAAAGAATGAAAAAAGGGATCAACTCTTTAAATGCAGCCTATTATGCAGGAGTTATAGCTTATCCTAGAGTAGATAATACATATATAAAAAAGGAGCATAGTTTTGATTTGTTTCCTCACCCTTCAATAAGTAGAAGAATATATAGACCTTTAGCTAAAAAAGATTCAATTGATATAAATAAAGATGAAATGATGCTATATTTATCATCTACAAGAGTTATTACTCCTAGACAAATAGAGTCTACTTTTGACTATATAGACTACTATTTAGATGATAATCTCCAAGCAAGAAATATTCAGCTAGAACAGGAAGCTTTGAAGATGATAGAACTTTTAGATGCTTTCACTAAAAAGGAAGGATATAAAGAAAGTGAAATTCTTGAATATAGAAATATTTTCTATAAAAATTGCTATAATAATGCTGTAGAAAGTGTGTTGTATATACAATCAAGTGCCCATTTTCTCTCTCTACATGATAAAAATAGAACAAAATGTCAGTATTATGTATCAATAAGACAAACAAAAGAAGATAACCCCTTTGTTCATAAAATAAGAGTCATTAAAAAATCAGTCACTCAAGCTCTCCATGCTTTTAGAGACAGTAATTCTGATAATTTGAATTTATTGGAAAAAGAGAATATAATAAAAATATAAACAATAAAGCAGGAGCTTAACTATGTTAAACAATAAGAAATCGATTTACCAGAATATAAAAGAAATACTAAAAGTGAATATGTGGCTTCTTTGGATTGCAGTAATTCTAAATTTACTTTGGAATATTAATATTACAATGGATATGAAAAATATTGCCGAGAATACCGCGGGAAGAATTGAAGCTGCTGCAAATAAAATATCTAGGGGAGTTGTTCTACTAGATCTTCTAGGAAGACCCTTAGTGTCGGATCCTGTAAATTTAACACCTATTAATCCTGCTTTCAAGCAAGCCATCTTAGGATATATAAAACTCTATGGTATTCATGATTGGGCATCAATGACAAATAATTATAAAGTTACTGTTGATTCACTTGATAAGATTTACAAAACAAATAAAAATATTGCGTTATTTAAAAATGATTTCTTCAAGAAAGGTTCTCCTGCAGAAAAAGATTTAGAAGCATATTTAACTAAAAATATATATCTTATCTCTAAGAATAAAATGCCAGAGAGTGTTTCTATTGTTGCTGAACGTATTTCTGAATTCAAAGTTAAAGGGCAAGCCTTCTCAATAAAAATAGATTTTTCTGTTCAAGCAAGAGAATTTAATGGGAAGACTGACCGATATAATATAAGAGAAGGTCATATTCTAGTTGAAGCTATGGGAATACTTGATCCTTCTAAGGGTACGGTGGCTAACCCTCTAGGAATAAGCTTCACAAAACAATATAAGCCTTCTATTCTGGAAAAAAGTGTCTTCTAATGAAGTATTCAATTCTTCTACTCGTGCTACTCACTTCTTTTGCCTTTTCGGTAGGAGGGGTTAATCCGAAGAATCCGAAGTTAGCAAAAAAATTTGCTAGAGCATTGTATGTTCAATGTGAAGAAAATAGTGCAGATTCTATTGATGTTTGTCAAAAAGCAATTCTCTTTGAATTGCATGTTCATGAAAAGATGCATAAAGGTGTAACATTATCAACTTTTTCTCCTAAGGGGGGAATGTGGATTAAGTCTCTTGCTGTAGCAGAAAAAGAAACAGACTATTATGCAGGTCTCAATTTTACAGTAGATACTAGTCTGCTTACAGCTATGCAAGGTAATGCCAATGCCGTCTCTATGGGGCAAGAAATGACATCTAGACTAGCAAAACTTAATACTTCTATCGAATCATATTCAACTCTTATGCACAATGTTACAAAACAATCACTTATAGAGTTTAAGATAGAAAGTGCTATTACAGAACTTCTCTATGCAGAAGAGATGGCTAGGGAAATAAAAGATTTCAATGCAAAAGGAGTATCAAAATGATAAACAACAAAAATATTATTACTTTGTTTCTAGTATATTTTTTAACTACAAACAATATTGTTGCTTCGGAAGCTGATTATTGTGAATCTGAAATAGAGGCTGCTGCAATACAGCTAGCCCTAACAAAAGCTCAACTTCTCATACTTATTGGGAATATGAAAAAACTAGATAATGAATTGAAAAAGGAATCTGATCTATTAGATTTAAAAGTAATGAAAACATTAGATGAAGGAAGTAACTTATCTAGAAGTACCTCTACTATGCAAAGTACTACCTCTTCTATTACAACATTAGTAAACACTTCTGGAATAGTTGCAAAAACTAGATTAGTTTATCTTAAGGCTGCCATACTAAGATTTCAATTTTATGCTTCTAATTTATCAGCCAAAGAACTGGAAGCATATGAAGATTACAAGAAAAATAAAAAATGAATAATCTGTTAATTGTAGGAGATCCTCTTTTTTTAGAACAAAGTATAAATCACTTAATCTCTTCAAGTGTAAATAATAATGATAAAGTTTATTATATTTACAGAGGGAACTCTCAATTAGCAGAAAAAAACTTTACAGAAATATCAAATAAACTCTTCAATAAGAATAAAAAAATAATACCAATAGATACAAATCCAGACTATAACCGAGAGGATTTATACTTAGTTCCTTCGAATATAGAAATTAATGCACCACTAGATGAAATTATCTTTTCAAGTAGTGTTAGGGACATCACCGTAGTTATAACAAATATAGATACATTAGTAATATCAATTTTACAAAATTCCTTAAGTATACTACAAGGTAAAAACATTAGAATAGTTGCATCTATGGATAAATCATTAGCTCAGTTTACAGTATTTGAAAATTCAAACAGCCTTTTTAATAAAGTTACCAGAATTTTCACAAAAAAAGAAATTGACATTTTAAAAGACATATAATAATGAATCAAATAAAAAAAGAAATAACCATAATAATTTCTGTATATAATGAGGAAAAGAATATAGGTCCTCTTATACATAAAATTATGGAGTATGTGGAAGAACTTCATAAGTTCAATATAAAATTATTTTTTATTGATGATGGTAGTGTGGATAATACTCTAGAAAATATAAAAAATTACACAAAACTACATGACAATATAAAATATATTTCTTTCACTCGTAATTTTGGACACGAAGTTGCTATGATGGCGGGAATTCAAACAATAAAAGACTCCGATGCTTATATATTCATGGATGGGGATTTTCAGCATCCTCCAGAAATAATTCCTAAAATGATAAATGCTTGGGATAAAGGGTCTCCCCTAGTACTGACTAGAAGAATTGAAGAAAATATACACACGACACCATATAAGATATTCTCTAGGGTTTTTTATAAGGTATTGAATAGTTTATCTGATTTTGAGATAAAAAAAGACTCCCCTGATTTCAGATTATTAAATAAAAAATATGCTAGTGAACTCAGAAAGTTTAATGAAATGTCTCCGGTGGTTAGATTTATGCTTAATTCATTCATGAAAGAAACAGATGTAACTGAAATACCTTTCAAATTAAAAGATAGAAAATTTGGTGAAAGTAAGTATAGTTATTGGAAATTATTTGGGCTAGCTATAGACAGCATGGTATCTTTCTCTGTAAAACCTCTAAGAATAGCCTTAATAGGCTCTGTGGCCATCTTTTTCCTATCCATGCTAGTTGGAGTATTCTTTTTCTTAAAATGGGTTTTTATGGGCAACCCTACTCCAGGGTTTATGACCTTATTATTAACGAACATCTCATTGGGGGCAGCTAATTTATTTGTTTTAAGTGTAATAGGTGAGTATATTGCTAAGATACATATTGAAGTAAAAAAAAGACCAATGTATATAATAAGTGAGATGAACCTTTGAAAAATAAAAAAAAACACAAAAAGTTAATATTAAATTTAGATGATCTAGGAATGTCACCAGGGACAAATTCTGCCATCTTCAAATTGTTTGATGAAAAAATACTTCCAATAAGAGCTAGTATAATAAGCACTACTGAAGAATCTTTTTCTCAGGCATTAGAAGGTGTTTTTTTAAGAAAAGATTTCAATATAGGAATACATCTTTCTTTAACTTATGGAAAATCATATACTTGTTCCCCTTGTTTTTCTAATAATCGAGGAATTTTCAGACTCTCATATGCTCAAATTTTATTAAAATCAGGTTCTATCGATTTTTTAGAAGCAGTTGAAAGAGAATTTAGAGAACAAATTGTTTCCGTAATGAAAGTGACTAGAAAAATTTCGCACATTGATTCTCATCAACATATTCATTCTATTCCTGCGATCAATAAAATTGTTTTAAAATTAGCGAAAGAATTTCACATTTGCGATATACGAGGGTTTACAGAGAAACCATTTATGTTTTTAAATAGGACTAAAAAATATGAAAAAATATTTTCAATATATTCTCTAAAATATTTCATCATTAGATCTTTGGGTTTTTTCAGAAAGAAAAGACAAGAGAGAATTATATTTTCAATACTTTTAGCTGAAGAGCCTCTAGACATAAAAATTTTCAGTCAACTACTTGCTCTCTCTAGAAAAAAATGTGTCGAAATTATTCTTCATGTAGGAAATAGCGAAAAAAATAAGGGATTTACTTTCTATTCAGAATCGGAAAATGAATATCATAATAGTTACAAAAGAGAAAATGAATATATGGCCTTAATGAATATCTCAAATTATGTAAAAAAAATAAAAGAAAGAAAAAGATTAGCCAGAGAAAAGGAACAAGTTACTTCATGAAAACAATACTTATAATAATATTTTTATCCACTGTTACATATTCTTGGGAAACACCTTCTTTGAATCAAGTAAGTAAATATGCGAATAAAGTAAAAAGTATTTATTCTTCTTATAAGAAAGGATCGGATTCATCCCCTGCAGAATATAAAGAGAAAACAGATATTTCAGGTATCTCAGATAGACCTCGAAACACTACAGGAAAACTATTACGACTCCCCTTGAACATAGAGAATGTGTTTTCCTCTAACAACTGTGATCAGGTGATAAAGAAAGAAGCCTATACTAGTTGCTATTACCCTGATCTAAAGATCTCAACAATGGTATATTATCAATTACAAAAAAAAGATTTAATATTAGGGTACACAAAAAAAAGACCTTCCTTTTATCCTGAAAAAGGTATTCCAAATAAATACAGAGCTAAGCCTAAAGAATATAAGCGGACAAATTTTGACAAAGGGCATATTCGTTCACATGCATCTACAGCATATGATAAAAGTTTGCTTTATCAAACTTACAGTATGATTAATATTTGGCCACAAAGACCTAAACTAAATAGACAAACATGGATAAAATCTGAGAAGTATGAAAGATTAGTTGCTAGAAAAAAAGGGATCATACATGTATTAAATATAGCATACATAAAAAGAGACCATTTGACTATAGGGAAAGGAATAGTTGTTCCTGCAGGATTTTATAAAATATTATATTCTACAGACGATGATTTTAAAAGATGTTTCTATTACTCAAATAAAATCCTAACTTCTATTGAGGTTAAAAAAGATAAATTAAAAAATCATGAAGTTGATTGTAATAAAATAAGATATTAATTATATATAGAACTGCTTACATGATATATATCGGAAATCTGTACAAAAAGATTTGTATTTAGATTCTTCTCTGGGGTGGTATATTTTTCTAAAATTAAATCTAGTCTAGAGAGGTCAGTTTTCTTGTTTCCAAAAGAGTCAAGCATTTTAGATGACTCTTGAAATTTTAATTTGTTTATTATTTTATTCTGAGTGTCTTTATCTAGCTTCCAGATGTCTTCACGTAAAGGGGTAGAAGATATAAATATTAAACCTGATGTCAAATCATCTTTTTTATATGTTAAAGACACTCCTTCACCCTTTCCTAGCGTTATAACCAAGTTATTATCTTGATACCTACCTGCTACTGAAAGATACATCTTATCCTCTATTAGAGCGACTAAATCTCTTATTTTTTCAAAAGGTGTAACTAGCATTATAAGAGAATTTCCCATTACTCCAGTAGAGGACATATTTACAAAGAAATGTATAGCATAAACTCTTTCGGATACCTTTTTCATTTAAACCTCTATTTTCAATATTGATTCAGGAGGAGGTGTATTTATATTTTCTCGTACATCCTTATTTTTTCGGAATGATTCAAAAAATAATTGAGTTAAAACATCAATACTGTTAATATCATGATTTTTATCAAGAACACTTATTGTTTCTTCGTAGAGATCCCTACTCAAGAAGGAAACATGTATATTTTTATTGTTTTCAAAAGCATATCTAAAAGTTTCTGAACATATTCCAAAATCAATTCTAGCTATTGAAAGAAATACAAACTCATCAAAGACCAAAGCGGCACTTTCTTCTTTTTTTCGTGCTTCATTCATAACAGAATCGATCATTGTTTCAGTTATGTCATATATTAGTTCATCAAATACTAACTCTTGCTTTTCATAAACAGCTTTAACTATATCATGACCACTATATACAGGCTTAAATCCTTTAGCCACAATGCTGTCCAATTTGTCTGAAATAAATCTAGAGAGATATTCAGCCTCACCTTCCGTGTCTTCCACCTCAGGGACAACTAGACTGTCTACCATTGAGGGCATTGCTTCTCTCCATAATCCCTCTAAGGCAGCTAAAGAATCAGCATTTCCCACATGGTGTTCCCCTTCTCCTCTTACTTTGTCTTTTAACGTAGAAATATTGGAAAGGAGAGAAGTTCTTTCTTCTTCCAATGGATCTTCTTTTGATATATCTATAGGGTGTTTTTTTTCTTCTTCTGGAGTTTTTGAGTTTACTATTAATTCGGCTTCATCTAAAGTTCCCATACTTGAAGGACCAGTTTTTTTGCCCTTTCTCTTTTTAGAAAGAAAAGAAAGTTTCCTACTTTTACCTAAAGACTTTTCTTTTTTCATTTTTATAACCTATTGCTTAAGCTGAAGGAGCATTTTACTCATACCTACTCCGTCCTTACTTTTCATTTTTGTTCTTGAAAACTTTGCAACTGCTTCCAGTAGAATATTAAACTTTTCAATATCTGTTTTATTTGTAGCAAATACTATTGAAACCCCTCTTGAGTGAAAATTTCTTTTTATCTTGCTAAGTTTTCCATTTTTATACACTGAAGAAGTTGCTGGTGCAAGCTCTTGAGTTTTCTTGTATATTTTATCATAGTTAGTTCCTAATGCATCTGCTTCGGCATAACTCATTTCATATACATCTACTACGGTCTCAGCAAAAGATGCAGTTACTCCTAGTGTTAATATCATTATTAATAGTGCTTTTTTCATTTTTTCATTCCTTTTGGTGTAATCATGTAAAATTCAGAACCTCTTGTTTTATCATTGCTCTCCACAAAGTATTTCCAATACTGGATATTTTTTGCTAATATTATCTTAACAGATTTCAAGACTAGTTCGATGAGTACCAGAAACCAATATATATTAAGCATTGTGTTTGTCATGAGTCCTTTACTAAAATAGCCTAAAAATGCACCAATTAAGGATACACTAACTATACCTAAAATAAAAAGAAGCAATAGGGAGTTTTTTATGGGCTCTTCTAAATCGTTTTTAATATATAAGTAAATATATCCTACGAATAAAGTAAATATACTGGAGCTATATACTGTCTCGAAAAGAGAAGAGAATGAAAGGGCTGAAACAATAGAAAGAGTAAATCCTAATATAGTAAAAAGAATAGGTATAAACAAAGTCTTCCATATAAAGAGATTTCTAGTTTCTTGATCAAAAGGAGGGTTGGTTTTCACTACCATAACGCCAGGAACAATCTCATTCATGCTAGCGTTTCTAGCGTCTTTTTTCTTTGAAAGTTTATATTCTTTAGTTCCGTCCTCATAAGTTATTCTAACTAATTCATTGTCTACAATCTCTTTTAGTGCTCCGGAATGAGGAGCAAAATAAAAAGTATATTTCTTAAAGCCCTCTAGTATTTCAATTGTTGTTTTCATTAAGATTCTCCTGTCATATATTGAGTAGCTACTGTAGCAGTAGAAGTTCCTTCGAAGTTAATTACAGGATCATTCTCTGCTATGCTTAAAGATTTATTTCTAAACTTGTATATAAGCTTAAGACTTATTATTTTTGAAAAACCAACATTTTTTCTAATTCCTGCTGACCTAGCTATTTGTCTAAAATCTTGTTGAAAAAATAAAAACTTTTTCAATGTTTCTGTATTTGAAAAATTTTGAATAAGTAAATACCCAGCTTCGGTAAGGGGAGTTCTATATATGTCTTTAGAATTAACCCCTGAGGAAATTAAATTCTCTCTTAGTGCTTCACTCATAAAGTGGCCTGCATCATCATCATCATATCCTATAGCAAAGGAGATGTTCCGCCACAAATCTTTATTGTCTAAATACAAAGACAATGCTTGTTTAAAATTACTATTATTCTTTAAATTATTTTTAAAATATAGATTGCCATCAGGTCTCTTTTCTACAGTAGGAGGGAATGTTAGAGAAATAACTTCGTAAACTTCAGTCTCATTACTTCCCTTTATATGAACACCAACAACAGATTCAGAAAACAATATAATAAAATCTTGATTCTTATTTGGTGTAAATATATTCTCGCTCATTACGCTACCTACAAGCTTTCTTAAAGTATCTAGCACTAAGGTAGATAGCTTCTGCCCCTGAACCTCTTATTTTATAATATTTATCTTGTTTTGAAGCATGAACTTTTAAAGTCTTATTTGCATATGTAGTGGAAGATATTTTTATATTCTTCATATTTTTATTTTTAATCACTTTTAATATTGAAAAATCACAAGTATATTTTTTAACCTTACTTCTCACTACAGCTTTGTTTTTTGTTTTTGTTTTTGTTTTTCTTTTTGTTTTTTGTTTTTTATTAACAGAAATAATAGCTCTTTCTTTTTTGGAAGCAGAACACTTGTTTTTACTAAGTCTATAGTACATGCCATTATCGCCAAGTAGTGTTGCTATATACTCTTCTTTTGATTGTTTTATTTTTGCTACAGTAAATCCATATAAAGAACTTCCTAGCAAGTTTTTCTTGCCGTTAACTACAAGTGAGTTTTTCTGAATATATCCAGATTTACAGAATTTATTTTTAAGTTTTTGATATTGCTCAGGAATATTTTTATTAGTTTTTGATCTTCTTTTACTTTTTTTATGAGTTTTTTTCTTGCTTTTTACATGAACATAATCATTTAAAGAAGGTAGTGCTTTATTGCTCTTTCTTTTGGCTTTAATTTTAGTTTTTGCTCTTCTTTTGCTTTTTTTGGTTGATTCTATTTTTCTTATAGTTACAACTTTTACAGGTGTATTTTTTATAGCATTTTTTAAATCTTTCACCAATTCTTTTATTATAATAGGGTCTCTCGTGAAGTCAAAGCCGTCACCACCCATAATTATTTTAGTATGAACACCATATTTTAATAATTTTCTCTGAAGTGAAACGGCATTAGCCTTTCTATCAAGATAATCGAATATGAGGAATTTTTGATTTGTCCCTCCTTGCCTTACAACCTGGGGAGATAAAGAATTTTTACCACCTATTGTCTTATAGAAAATAATATCAACAGAAGAGCTATTGTCAACAGAAGCAGCAACTAAAAACTTATTCTTATACTCTCCCATTTGTCTTTCATTGAGGCCACTTTTAATATCTTTTGTTAGCTGTATATATGCATCTTCAATTCCATCACTGTAATAATCAAAACTTGATGATCCAAAGATACTTACTGTAAATACACAAGAGTATAAAAATAATTTAACTATTTTTCCCATATTATTTCCTTATTGTTTAGCTTTATAAATGTTTTCATTAAAACATTTATAAAGCCTTCATAATCTACACTATGAAGACTTTTTGATATATTAGATATTAAGGAGGGTTTTCCAAACATCCGTTACAAATTTTTCCCATGCGTCTGTAAAGCCTATACCTACAAATACTTTGGACATAATTCCTATAACTAAATAAGCAGCAATAATTCCTACAATAATAGCCATAACTATTTTAAAGTTCTTTTGAGCTTTTGGTTCATATTGACCCTGCTCTTCTTTATTCTCTAAGTATTCTTTCATTTTACTAGAGAAAAACCAAGCACTCCAAATAGGTACAAATGCTATAGCCCATTGAAACGCTTGAATAACAGAGGTAAAAAGAGTTTTTGCCTCAGCTCCTGATTCTGAAAGACCATCCACACTAGCAAATGTTATCATTGGCATAAATAATACACCAATGAAAACCAATAGTTTTAAAACCTTCGTTTTATTCATTCTTTATCCTTTTTTATTTTAGATTGTTTATTATTGCAGAATTTGTTTTTTTAGTCAAATTCTGAAATAATTAAATAGTTATACATCCAGAACACCCTGCCAAAAATCAAATACTAACTTTTCCCAAGTTGTAGTAAAATGTGGAGCATCTGCATATACTCTGCCAAATGTACCATAAATAATGTATAGACATATAATGGCGATAATTACATATTTCACCTCCCTACCAACTTTATCTATTGCCGTGTTCTGACCTGCACCTCTCTCACTTTCTGAGATAGTTTTTTTCCGTGCAGCAGATATGGCATATCCAGCTACAACTAGTGGCAGCATAGCAAAAATCCAACTAAATGAATTAACTGTTACAAAAAAACTTCGCCACCATAGAGTTATCTTTGCAAAAACATCATCTGATGTTCCTGCATATATATACACAGGGGAGATTAGAATAAATATAAATATTTTCTTGAGATAGGACATACTTTACCTTTTATTTTTTTAAAGTATAGCCTAAATTTAAAAAAAGATACACTTTATATAGTTCTACTGTTTTCAGTATTTTCGGGGTACGCATCATCAGGATATATTTCATCTCCACTAAATCCAAAACTATTAGGATCATTACTTACATTATAGTCTGTTTCGATTTCATAATTTATAGCATCACTTTCTATGTTTTCAGAGAGAGATATGTCTGATACCTCTTTTTCAGGACTGACTATAATTTCTATATTTTCATCACTAGGTATATTGCACCTATCTCTTAATAAATCAGATAATATATCTTCCGAATCACCCTTAATCTCCATAGGGGTTTTATTTTTTTCTTCTACAGTGTTAACTTGTATTGAATCTTCTATAGGTTCATTATTTACAGCTATAGGCTTTAATCCATTTATTTTACCAATGAGAGATTCAAGCTTATCTCCTATCTCTCTTTTCACAGTTTCCAGTAAAATGAGTATATCAGTAAGAGTTTGTTTTACTTCCCTTCTTATTAAATTAAAACTAGTAATGAAACTTGAAGATTGTGGAGGAGAATAATATTTATTATTCTCTTTTTTATGTACAGCAGTATTTATACTATTTAAATTTTCTTCTGTTTTATTTAAGTCGGGATTAATAACGTTATTAACTTCTCTTTTAAGCGTATCAATAATCACATCAGGAATAAATTCTTTTGACTTAGTTATAGCTTCAATCATCTCTGTCTTTATGACTTTACTAAAAGGGAATTCCATATAAATTTCCTCTAGAGAAAGGATTGCCCCTTGCATGGCTGTATCATAAAATTTATGAGATTTATTCCCTTTTTTTAAAGATTCCTCAAGTTTTTCTATTTCAATAATAGTATCAATTATTTTCTTTTTGGCTATTTTATCTTCTTCTGCATCGGCAACCTTTTTTAAAAACTCTATATAGCCTTCCTCGTCATCTAGGCTGATTTGAGATATTTCCTCTTTAAAAACAGATTTTATTTCTGTCTTAGAACTATTAAATGAAGCTATTGATTCAATAAAATTAATAAATGGCAATATTAACTTAGCAAAAGTCTCAATTTTTTTATTTTCTTCAATCTCTATTTTTTGTGTTTTTGGGTCTTTCATAAAAATCCTTCTTACTGTTTATTCTTGTATTTTACCTAAAATAGATAACTTTATTTAAAAAGATTTGCATATTTTCATTTTTTTAGGTAAAGTTTTTACAAATATAAGGAGTTAATATGTTCGCAACAGAAAGAGTAGGCAAAAAAAATGCCATAGATTCTACAGAGTCTAAACCTTACGGGGAAGTAAAATCAAGTAAGCCTTTTAAATATAAAATCCCCATTGCTTTGTTTTTAGCATTTGTTGCTTTTCAGTTTTTCAAAGGACTCTCTCAAGAGAAAGAGGTTATATCCACGACTAAGATTGAGAAGAAACACATTCAGACAGTAGAGGAAAAGAAACAGAAACTCTCTGATATGTTTACAAAAGTAGAAAAAGTAGAAAAAGTAGAAAAAGTAGAAAAAGTAGAAAAAGTAGAAAAAGTAGAAAAAGTAGAAAAAGCTAACCGAGAAACAAAAGTCAAGGTAATAGAAAAAACTAATCAAGAAAAAGAAAAGATTAAAATACAGAAGGTTGAGAGTAAAAAAGTAATTCCTGCTGTAGAAGAAAAAATTTCACTTTTAAATAGAAAAAAAATATTGCTTTCTTATTTTATAAAAACAGATACTTCATTAGATTTATTAGGAGATATTCCTATTTTTTCAATAAAAGGAACTTCTTATCAAGAAAAAGAATCTATTGGCAGAGGATTCAAGTTAGGAAAGTTTAAAATAATTCCAGGTGAAAAAGAAGATATTTTAGAAATAAAAATAATAATTCCTATTATTGATGAAGCTACAAACAAAAGAATAAGAAAAATCTCTCTTCGTTTAGGAGATTATTATTCTATTGTTTTCTATGAAGGAGCTTTAGAGTTAGAAAGTTTATCTTCTTCTAGAACCAGTGAAATTGTATTGGAAGGTGAAAAAATATGTTCTGTTTTAAATCTTTCAAAAGTTGAAGAAAAAGATGATGTTCAAATATATACAGTATCTACAAAAAATGGAAAAAAAGTTTCACAAGTTGTTCCATTAGATAAAATTCAATAAAGGATAAATATGTTAGTTGAACACAGAGCTGCTTTTACTGCACTTTTATGGGGAGGATTAACACTATTAGTTTTTCTCGCTCCTTTATTTATATATTCTGGAGAATATTCTGAAGCCAGTAGAAAACAAGGTGGTGCAGACGGTGGAGATTTTGTCTCTATGATTGGTCAAGGAGTTGGCTTACATATTGCAATAGCTTTCTTTTTTTTAGTAGCTTTCTCTATTATAAATATTGTATTTACAGCTGTTCCTGATATGCAGCCTGGAACAGGTATAAAAAATTTTTATGGAGGAACAGACCTTAATAATTTTGTTAAAAACTGGATGGTTACACCTCAAGTCATGTCAACAAACAATGCTCCTCTAAGTGAAGCCTCCAAGGTTTCATTTATTGCGGCAAGAATGCTTATAGGATTAGTGATGACTGTTGTGTTTGTCGCTATTCCTTTGATTATTTTAACTCTTTCTATAAAAATATCATTACAAAAACCAATGGATGAAGTTGGTGATCCTCTTGTTCGTTCAGTCTCTAGAGGTGTTTATTTCTTTATTGGAGCAACTGCAATGATTATGTTGCATTCTCTAATATCTAGTACACTGGTCAAGGTAGCAATCAACGATCCTTCCTTCTCTTTTTTCAAAGCTATGCAAAATATTTGGAAAATACTTTTGTTTGGAGGATTATAATGAATAATCTAGATCAAAAAAACACAAAAGTATCATATGAAGGGTTTATTTTTAATTATCAATTTCAAAGAAAGATACCTATTGGATATTTTATTTATACTAGAGTGAGTATCCTTTCTATTCTTGCAGCAGTAATAAGTACGGTTACTTTTTATTACCTAGGAGAAGAGTACGAAGAATATTTATTTTATCCGCTTATTGCTGCAGGAATATTTTTAATTATCAGATTTCCTAAATGTAGACTTACTTTTTCATCGAAATTAGGACTCATTCATAAAAATAAATCCAATGATGAAGAGGAAAAGTCTATCTATCTTTTCTCTAAAATATCATGGTTTTTAAAAAAACACTATAATGCTAAGAAGATACTAAGACATGGAGTAGAAAATGCAGAACAAAAGAAGTAGTTTAACAGCTGTCCTTATAGGAATGGTTATATATTTATATATAGGTGTATCAACTCTTTCGGCAGAGAGTAGATATGGGTATTCGAATCAAAACAAGGGAAATAATTCCAAAAAGAAAGAAATTAATTTAGCCTTTCCTATAGACACTGACCCTAGAATATCTAAATTTCCACCAAAATGGAGAGAAGATAAGTTTATACTTGGGATGGATAAAGAAATACTTGAAGAAGTGTCAAATAATAAAGATTATTTCAAAAGAGCTATGTCAAAGACACATAATATGGATATGTTAATGAAACCAATTGATAAGCCGTTTCACAGTATAGATAAAATATATATATCCTCTGAGTTTACAACAACATTAGTTTTCCCTTCTAGATATTCTGTTGTTTCAAACTTTGCCTCAGTACCGTTAAAAACAAATGACAGATATGCAAATATTGTAACCGTTCAGGCAGGAAGAAATTTTGTAGAAGGAAATATTGTTGTTACCTTGACAGATAAGACAAAAAACAAGATAGTCGTTATTTTACTTAGACGATATATTCCTGGTATGGAAAAAAGTTCTGAAGACTATGCTATTAAATATGCTCATACTAAACAATTTGTTTCTTCTATTATAACTTACAGAGACCTTCCAGATGTTGAAGATGATCAAATTATAGAAGCCATGTATTCACTTTATGGGGATACTGTGAAGTATGTATTTAAAAACGATTGTGATTTTGAAACCTTTATGTATGAGGGGATTCAATTCTATGCAATGAGAGATGATAAGTTCGGAGAAATAGAATTTGATGAAATAAATTTCAGAATTTCAAATAAATATATCCCTTGTGGGGAACAAACAAAATTAGAGATGAGCGATAACAACGCTCCTTTAAAATAGAAAAGGGTTAATAATATGAAAATAAGAATAATATTTATTATGTCTATTGTATATTTCTTGAATGGATGTACAAAACAAGTGACGGTACCTCTACAATCAGAAGAACATATAGAGCAGCAAGACAGAGTAAAACTAGAAAATGTTAAAGCTTCCAATAAAACAACCATAGAAGCTTTAAGAAATAGAGCAGAAATGATTTTTTCTCAAGAATTTGACTCTATAAACGAGAGTTCAATGTATTCAGATAAGCCTGCTTCTGAAACAAGATTTGAAAATGTTGTTTCAGATTTTAAAAAAATAAAAAGTACGGAAGGGTAGAGTATGAAACTTATTAAAATGATAACAATATGTACATGTCTTTTTACTTTGTCTCAAGCAGAGTATTCATATCCTATGGAAGGAGCTCCTGTGAAAGTGGCTCCAGTCTTGGGAGATGGGGGAAATCAATCTTCCAATAATGTAATTAAGTCAATTAATTCAACAGGAATTAATTCTAGAACTTCCGATAGTGAAATAAAAACCCCCGGAAGAGTTATAAAGCTAGAAGGTTATGATGAAGCTATTTTTGAACAAATGGAATATTTTGACAGCCTTGATGTCCCAGGGGAAAAAGGGAAGTCTGCACTTAATGCGTTTAATGTTATTTTGTATCAAAAAAAGATTTCTGATGATATTGCTTTAGCAGAAGCTGAGAAAGAAAAACTAGAAACGTTAGAAATCAAGAAGAAGAAAAAGATTAGATATGCCCAAGGGTATTGTTATCTATCTAGAGATATTCTTGTAGAAAGATTAGCTACGTATGCTTATTTTGAGTGTGATTTTTCAGAACCTATTGGGAAAGCTAAGCTTGCAGTTTCTATGGTTCCAGAATTTTATGCAAAAGCAATTATAGCGAATCCTCTGTATGTTGTTACAAAAGACAATAAACGAATGCCTATTTCATCAGGCGTAGTTATGACCAAGGATAAAAACTCTATTAATCTAGCAAATATTATAAATGATAGATTATTAGAGAAAATTATTGTTACAAGTGGATATAAAGGTGTAGGAGTGTTTGCTAAGCAGGCTCAATCTTTCCTTGATGCTAAAAGTGCAGCAAGATATTCTCAGACATCAACAACAACTGGTGGACTTACTCCTGTTGTCATTCAAGATACAAGAATTAAGCAACCTAGAATAGAAGACTATTTTGCTACGGCAACTGTTCAATTGGTAAGTGAACTCACTAAAATAATAGGTGAAAATATGGTTAAAAATCTACCTTACACCTTTAAAATAAATAAGGGCAACGTATTTTTTGCTGATCTAGAATTTGCTGATGATGGCAAAATGGAAGGGTATAAGATAAATCAAGAGAATATTGTAAAAAGAGAACCTGCATTCAATGACGGACTGGAAGAAGAGATAGAAGTTGAGGTTATTCCTGTTAAAAATCAACATAACATTGGGAATACTCCAGGAAGTACATCAACAGCAAACAAAAATATAGCACCACCTAGCGTCAAATAGGTAGTGTTGTTTTTTATTTTTTACCTAAAAAACAGATAAAATACACTAAACTAATACAAAGGCTCCATATGAAAAAAACAATACTTTTACTTTTTTTAATATTCACTGTTTCTAGTGATGCACTCACTTTTGGAAGCACGCCCGTTTCTGGTGATCATTGTGGTGTGGTAGATTTCACAGCATATGCTTGTCCTGAAGATACAATAAAAAATTCTCAAAGAACAATAGTTGCTACAGATTTTGAAAACTCCAGAGTTTTATGTAAGAACGGAATAATTGGAACAAAGTTAGTTCCATCTGAACCTCATCCAGATGAGTGTATTGTTTATAACAATGTGGCAGTTAAAATTGATGCAGATAGTGCCTCAGTTGGCTTTGTAGGAGGAGATGTGCAATCTTCTCTTAGTGCTTCTCTTGGAAAATTTAACACTATTCTACAGACGAAAGGCGGAAGTATCGCTGTTAATTCATGGAGTAATCTCCCAAGTATAAATACTTTAACTTCTAACTTAAGTGCAGTTTATAGTCTTGCAAAAACTTATCAGTCCGAAGCAACAAAAAACACCTCCCCTTGGGTAAGTAAGTTTAAAACTATTCTCAGTTCTTCCAATATAAACTCTTCTAAAAACTATGATCAAACTATGGTTGCTCATCTTACAGCCGTGTTTACAGCAGATCCAAACTATTTTAAAAAAGGATTTATTAACTCATTAGGAGAGTTAGAACTTGCTTCAAAGTATAATAAGTTGAATACCACTCTGGCAAATACTGATGTGGGATTATTCACCGGCCTATGGAATTCTATGGTTGGAAATTCCAATGCACCTGTAGAAAACAAGTTTACTCCCTCTAATAGTTTAGATTTTTTAGATAAGCAAGTATTAGGATACTTTATTAGAATGATGGAGTTATTAAGGGAAGTTTATACTGAGATGATGTTTATGTTTTTTGTTATTGTTTCTGGCTATACAGTAGCCTTTTATGCTTACAAAAAGAAAATGGAGAAGTTTGGAAAAGAGCCTTTTAATATAAACAAGATGGCCTTTACCGCTACCGCCTCCATTGCGTTTCTATTTTTCTCTGCACCTATGCTTGACGACGGAGTATTAGGAGCAGAAAACACCATAGCTCCTCAAGTAGGGGCAAAAAAAGAGTTAAAGAGTTATAGTACTTTGGCTCAAGAAACATTAAGATACACGGCTCAGACAAGCAATTATTTTGCAAATATGGCTAGTGATGCTGTGATGATATCTTTTCTTGAAATGATTGGTAGAAAACAAGGGTTTTTAGATATAACAAAAGAAGATATATATAGTATAGCTTCAAGAATAGAACTTATGGAAACCAGAAAAAGAAAGTTAAACAGTAATTTAAATTTCTATTTTGACGTTTGTAGAGAATATTTTGAATTAAAAGAAAATGCAATGTTTGATGCTGATAAAACAACTGTTGCAGAGATAAATGCAGTAAGTACTAAGGATATGCGAGATGTGATGCTTGATGCTTCTTTAGGGAACAGGCTGGAATATCAAGTTTGTTCAAAGATAGAAAATAGAGTAGTAGATCAAGTTAATTCCATAGCTCTAATAGCGGTGACCGTTGAGGGGGAAATAGAAAAATACAAAAAACTATTAAACGCTGACGGAGAGGCTTTTAAAAGGATATCAAATTTTGTAAAACTTAATGCATGGGGACAAAGTAATTTTGGCTGGGTTTTTGTTTCTGTAATTCCAGTATCATATTATTTCTTTGAAAATTCAGGAATATTTGCATATGATGAAGTAACAAATAAAGCTGAAAATACAAAAATAGGTAAAAAGGCTGTATCACAACAAGCTAATAAAGTAGGACAAGATGATGATGTTGGATTTTGGGAGAGTATGGGGGATAAAGCTGAGAATACTGCTGAAGGACTCATGACTACAACCCCCGTATCCTATATGTTTATGTTTGTTCTTCCTGGATTTGGAGAAATGTATGATTTTTTCTATGACAAAATAAATTTCCTTAAATATAAGCCAGGTGAAAAAAATAAAAAACAAAAATCTGGCTTCAAAATAAAAGCTCTTGTTGGTAAAACACCTATGGGACTACTCGTAAATGCAGGGATGTCTGTGGCTGCAGCTACGATCGCTTTATATTTAGCTGCCATGCTCTATCAGTTTGTAATCTCAACTATTACAATAATTTTTGTATCTGCCTTGATTGTTATAAAAATAACCCTCTATTATATAGAGTTGATGGTATTTTTCCTCGTTGTGCCTATAAAAGGGATCTTTTTTGTAGTGATGTCCTCAGGACAGGGTAAAAACTATCTCGGAGTCTATATGCACTCTCTGGTGGGTATTTTTATGACACCAATATTGATTGTTCTTGCTGCAGGGATACTGATACCAGCATATGAGTTTTTTAAATCTTTTTTTGGCATGCTAATAGGTATTATCACTGCTGTTTTAGATGAAGGTACGGATATGGTTAAAGCAGCTGCAGATGGGAAAGATGATTCCTGGTCTGCAGTTGTTGCCGCACAAAAGTTACTTATGGTATCAGGCCTAAATAGTGTAGCTACATTATTTTCTTATTTCTCAATGATTATTATATCCTTCATTATCCTGATGAATATCAATAGTTGGTTTATGATAATGACAGGTATGGAAGGTGCTCTAGACTTGATGAAAGAAACAGGTTCTGAACTTAAACAAGGTACAGCAGGTAGAGTCATTAACCCTATAGGGTAAGAATAATTATGGGACACATCTTTATATATAGTCACGATATAAAAGTATATCGTGACGATACACATGAAAAGGTTATGGAATTCCCTTACGGGGAGATAGATAGCAAAAAGCTAGTATATATAAAAAAAGTCTTAGCCGAAAAAGGAGATATAAAAGAATCCTCCAATTTCCCAAAAACTAAAAAAATACTTAATAAGCCTATAAATCTAAAAGGTTTTCCTCCTCGAATATATCAAAATGAAGCATTAAATAGATTCTTCGCCAAAGGACGAAAAACAGGTATTCTTAAAGCACCTACTGGAGCGGGCAA
>Ga0256824_10000019_pt1 | contig 74270 bp, 80 predicted proteins | sample CV67metaG_FD_191570 | JGI IMG/M metagenome (GOLD analysis project Ga0256824, IMG submission 191570) | Hydrothermal vent microbial communities from East Pacific Rise, Pacific Ocean - CV67 | ecosystem: Environmental > Aquatic > Marine > Hydrothermal vents | place: Pacific Ocean: East Pacific Rise...
ATGACGAGCCTGATGAAGATATGGCTGAATATCTTAGAATATACCAAACAGAATGTGAAGAAAAGACTCTAACTCAACTAGGATTACCAGGTTCTTTGTTTGATGATGATAGAGATAGTTTTAATCCTTACGACATGGATAAAAGGGCTGCTTCACAAGGGGCACTATATAAACAGCTTTCATTTACTGGGAGAGATCAAGATGAAGTATTCTCTACTTATTACTTTAATAAAGAGGACAAGCAAGTTTTTCAATACTCTGAAGATTTTTTAAACTTTCATGGCTATAGAGGTGAGGTTATAGAAAAAAGAACTATAGCAGATCGAAGTCATATGTCTCAACCAATTCCTATAGTAACGAGCAATAATGATATATCTTGTAGAATAGCCGTCCTTACTGATAATGAGGAGACTGAGGCTTTTGTTTCTACTTTGAACTTAAATTCAGGTAAGTTTTCAGAAGAAGAAAAAATAAATTCACTAATGGAAGAAAACAGTTCTTGTGTGGTATATATCACTCATCCAATGGAGAGAAACACTTCTTTTGTTAGTGTAAAACTTAATGAAGATACTGCACTAGGTGTAAAGTCGTTAATCGATATTCAAAAATCAATTTCTTTCAGTTTTTCTGAAAATAAATTGACAACTATTACCTCTACACTAAAAGAGAAAGAACAAATCGATGAGTCGGTATCTATACCTATTTCAATTAAATAACTAAAAGGATGAATAATGGATAAAACAAAAAACGAAGAACTTTTTCTTCTTGATTATCAAGGTGCTCAGGAAAATGAGAAAGCTACAAGAGAGAGAGTTATTGAGTATGCTAAAAACAGACTGAAGGCAAATCCAGAGGTTGCAGCTAATTATGTATCAGTAGATAATATTGAAAAGATAGACACATTAATAGACAGTCTTGAAATATCTCTTGAAGAATCTATTAAGGTCATTGAATCTTTTGGTGAAATTGTTTCTTCTCTATCTGAGGATAAAGTAAAATACAGAGTCATTGACAACGGTGATGAAATTACAGTTCTTCTTGAGGATGGTGGAATAGCTGAGATAAGAGAAGTTGGAGAAATGATCCAGGGTGATGGGCGACAATCAGTTACTGAATATTATCAGTCTAAGTTTACAGGAAAAGATTTGGCATCAGAAGAGAGTGTTTGGGAAAAATTAAGCTTAGGTGATATGTATTACAACAACTGGAAAACACCTTACAATGATCAAACCCATATCGAGGATGCTTTAAATTGGCTTTCTATGGGGTCTAAATTTGAAGTAGATGAATCTATTTGGCCTCAGTTTGAAGAGTCTGAGGGGATTACAAAAGCTATTCCTTCAAAATTATCCGAAGATCAAGCAGAAACAGGAGACATACCTTCTCCTTCAGCTCCTTAACTGGAGTCTCTGGCGAGATGTGATTTTTTGCCCCACCATTCTTTGTGTGTTAAAAATTCTGCTTTACTATAATCAACTTTACCACCCAATATATCTTCTAATATAAATTCTATTTTATTACTATTGATATCAAATATTTCTATTTTATATTGAAAAATATCACCAAAGTCTGCTTCTGCACAAAGTGCTTGAATTAAAACTTCTGGAACTTCTTTTGTATTCCAGGGTATTGTAACCAAATGAGACCCGTTCCCTTTTAAATCCCCTGAATCATTTCTTCCTTCACTTAGAACTATCTCATAAAGAGAAACTTTGCTTTTATTATATAGATGACTATAGGTAGACCTAACTTTACCGTTAAATACTTTTCTCCAATCATATGTATTTAATTCTTCTATTTCCAAATCTCTATCTATGACTTCTTGTTTATATCGGTAGTATTCTTTATGCTCTTGAGATTGAAGATTATCTGTTATTTCAAGCTCATAGTACTCTTCACCCTCAATGATTACCTTTTCGTCATAATACGTAGAATAAATAGCACCAGGGGTAGATTCTTTTTTGACTAAAACTGTTTCATTTTTGATAAGAATCCATTCTTCTGAATATTTTAAATCTTCAAGATAAAATATCCAAGCTTCTTCAAAAGTTTTGAAATCTCTATGGTACTCTTCTCTCAATACTAAAAGAATATTATTTTGCTGCTCTTGTTTTGAACCGAGTATCTCTAAAAAAGGAGTTGCCTGTAACCAGACTTCTCTTAAATAAATAATAGTATAGACCTTTGTTGAGAATAAGTGTGCATCTTCATTTAAGACAGATTTAATGACCTGCCAGTTTCGATACCCATATTTTACAGCTAAAGCATCTAAGGCTTCTCCATAAGTTTGTATATTTTTTTGTTTTTTGAGTTCTTTTGCTTGTTTTTTAAAATCACCAATAGTTGGCAGTGTAGTTTTTTTCACTTTGTTGTCCTTTTAATATATCTGTGTTTATTCTATAGAGTTCTCGTTGTATAAAACACATCTATCCATAAGGTTTAACGTGTGATATTATTTAGTATTGTATAAATATAAGTAAATTCTCCATGCCTGAAAAGGTGAGAACGAAAGGGATACTCTGCCCATTTGATACTATCATAGTATCATTTTATTATATAAAAGTCAATAAATTATTAATAAAAGGTAATTGATATGGGGTGTTATTAAAATGAAGGGAAACAAAGATAGACTTTATTTATTGTTTGTTTTGCAGCTACATATATCGGTTTAATTTTGTAAACCAATATATGTAGCTTAAATCATAAATCTTGCTCTATGGTTTAGGTGTATTTTGCTCATTTATTTTATCCATGGCAATAGCAGAGTAGGTGTGTATTTCATCAGTTATCTCTTTGAGCGTAGTGTTTTCAGAAACGTCTCTTATATGAATATTATTCTGTGTGTAAATACCATCTTCCTTAATATTAAAAGAATGATTTCCAAAAGTGATAGTAGCTAATTCATCATCTAGTTGTGTGCTACTTGATGAAAGTGTGCTTTTTATTGTAGGAGTTGGCATATTTTTAAACTCTTCAAAAGATAACCTATCTGTTATACCTTCTTCATGGTTCTCAACAATTTTGTCAAAATAAGATTTCAATGTTCTCCAGTCTAAGCTATCTGGACCATCTGTTTTAAGTTTTATAGCGAAGGGTTCATCATGCAAATCTAGATAATTTGCTATATCTCTATTATAGCTCCCTGTAGGATCAGATGAAGCCCCTATGTCTGCCTTGACCGCCATAACTTCTTCAATGGAAAAATATTCTGTTTCATCTGAATCATTTTCTACAGCAAATAAATGCCATGTAATATCATCTACAAGCTCATCTGCCTTAGTTTCTTTTTCTTTTGGAATAGGGTATAAAAACTCTACTCTTTTTATTAACTCAGTCATACTATTTCCTTATTTTGGTGCCACTTGATCTGAAGAAGGTGTTTCCTCTTCGTTCATGCAGCTTTTAATTTCAACCGATTTTTCAAGTTCACTTTCTTCAAATTCAGCAAAAGTCGTTCTGCCTTCAACCCCTGCTGCTTTATCTGTAGATAATTTTGAAAAGTAATCTTCCAACGTTTGCCAATCAAGTGCCTGCTCAAAGGTATTAGTAAGATTAACCTCTTCACCATATAGAGAAAAATAAGTGGCTATATCTTTAATAAATTCAAAATCCTCTCTATCTTCAAGATCTTCATCTTCTTCAATAGCGTCAGCTTCTTTCCCCCAAGAGGATTTAAGATACATAACATTTTCTATTTTCATGTAGATTTCTTCCTCATCATCCTCTGGTTCATCCATATAATTATCCCAAACAATTCCTTGAACAAGGGTGTTTGCTACTTCTTCTTTTTCTTCAGGTATCGGGTATAGAAAATCTTCATGTGCTATCATTTTACTCATAATTTTTCCTTTATTGCGTTTAATAGTTTATTATACACTCTTATTAAGAACATTCCTAAATAAAATACTCATTTTTTGTTATAATATAAAATAATAAAAAAGGAACACACTATGCATACAATCTTGTTAAAAATAAACAGTCAACAACAAAGGGAGATAGAATCTATTCTTTCTTTCGCATCCTTGGATGAGGATATTAATATTGTAGCTTTCAAAGAAGATGCAGAGGCTTTTCTTGCTTCAAATAAAGAATTTTATAAAATATCTTCAGTTAAAGGCAGCGAAGCATCACCAACTACAGAAAAATATAATCTTACAAAAATAGATTCAGATTCTTCTACCTTTACTCTTTTTATCGATCAGATTAATGAATTAGAAGAAGAGTTTTTATATCCTCCTAAAAAGAAAAATGATTCTTTTATTACAAGATATGAAGGTTTTAATCATGTTAGCTGTAAAACCCACAAGATACAAAGTATTTTTTGGGATGTTCAAAATCAAGATTGGTTATATGTTGATACGGACTGCTCAAGCATTGGAGATGTTTCTTTAGATGACAAAGTTGTAAGTTGTTTAGCTTCTCAAGATAAGAAAAATACTATTTCCATTCAGAAGATAATAAGCAATATACTATCATCGAACGAGGACTTTCTGGAGAAAGATGTTCTAAAAAGAATCAAAAAACTTGAACGGAAAGTTTCTAGAGAGGAAAATAAGATTGCAGAAATGTCAAAAACTCATAAAGGAAATGAGTCGAAGATGACATATCATGGTGGATTTGATTTTGGGTATGTAAAAGGCAAGATATCTGGTATGGAAAACAATATTGATGACTTAGTAAATATTTTTAATATTTTAATGAAAAAATCATTAGGTATTGACAATGCATACGAACTTAAAATTGATGAACCTGTCATCCCCTCATCATTAATTAATGATAGTACTATTGAGATCAACGAGTTAGCTAAACCTAACCTTTAAATATAGAGACTTGAATCTACTTCTTTATTTGTAGATTCTGGTTTTCATAACTATTCCCAACCTTTTCAATATCCAACCACATTGAGTCATTAATATTAAAGTTGGTATTTCCTGCAAAACTCACAAAATAAGAATATTTTCCACCAGTCATATATCCAAATGCACCATTTTTAAATACTACTTCTTGCGTTTCATCATCTATGAAAATGTTACACAGATCACTTTCATACAATTCTTCACCATTTTTATCCAAGATACCTGAAAACTGAATAAATCCTATAATTACCCAAATATATTCCTGCTCATCTTCTGTAAGTTCTTTAATGAACTTCTTTGAGGTTGTAATGGCACTGTGACCAAGAGAACTCTCTGGAGTCATAAGTTTACCTAGTATGGAGCTATTTGAGTCATATGGCTCAGATATGAAGTATTTTTCTAACTCGCTAGAATACAAGACTGCTTTGTATTTTGGGTTTCTAAAAGAGCTAATCACTTTATTGCCCTTGAGAAGGAGAGACACTACTAACAACATCATCTTCTTCCAATATAGTTTCTATAACTGGTATACTATCTTGGTATTCTTTCATATGACAAAAAACTCTTTCACATGTTTCCTTTCTACTTTTGCCTTTTTCATCTATAACGACACATGCATTGTTATTAAAAGGATTTAAATGGTGTACAGAATATTCCATTCCATTCCTTTCATATGTATCTCCTATATTAATAGAATAGTTTCTCTCGTTTTTAGGCAACACTATATCTTGAGGATTATAGCCTAGTCCTTCAATTCTATCTACTAGTTCTGAGCATATAGTTCCACCAATAGATTCACCTTGTACTTTAGTCTGAAACCATAACTCGTGCTTAAGACTTCCTATTTTAGTAATATCTTTAAATGCCTCAGTCACTTCATTCTCAAACGAAGTAAACTCTGAAAGTTTTGATATTTTTTCATAAATTGTTGTGTCTACTGGTGCAATTTTTTTATTAATAAAAGTTGTTTCCAAAACAGATTTATTCTGCAATAGATTAAAGATAGACTTATCCCAACTTCTTCGAATAGCATTGCCTGTATACCCTTCAATAAACCTAAGATCATCAATATAATAATATACTTCCTTATCATTCTTATCAAAATAATGTACAGCTACATAATCCAAACTTCTATCTGGTTGCTTTTTAGCTATAACAATATTTCCTTTAGAGACAGCTCCATGTAGTGCAGCCATAGCATCAAAGTCAGAAAGACGAAACTTTTTTTCTGCACGCAAACAATATTCGATATTTAAAATTACAGAATCTTCAAGTTTGAATTTCTCAGATAATTTCAGTCTTGTTACCACACCAGGATTTTCTTCTAGAGCTTTTTTTATTTTTTTAAAAGGTATAACTACTCTATTTTTTTCAGAATAATTATTTAGTGCTTCTAATAAGTCTTTGGGATTGTTTATCATATTTTTCCTTTTATCTTTTGTGAATTAATTATATCTTAAAAATATATCACTCACTAAAAATAATGTATAATAAACAAAAAAGGATTCTCATGGGCGGAACTAAAAAGATAGGTTATCTTGGAGACACAAAGATACCAAAACTTGTTTTTATTGAAAAAGAATATAAGAAGAGAAGAGAAGACATAGAACAAATTAAAAATATTATAGATAAAATACCACTAAAACAAAAATCCAAGTCTAGATTAGGCTCCCATTATGACTATGCAATCAAACATAGGGATATGTATTTTACACGTAGTGATTTTACTACAGCTATAGTGCAAGGTAGAAATGGGTCTCATAATTTTAGTGAAACTACTGCTATTGAATTATTGCAAAAGAATTTTCCAGAGGTGTGGACAAAATTATCTAAAATTATCAATACAGGGGTAAGACAACATGAAGTTGTTGACTATAGATTAAAAGAGACCTTATCTGATGAATTTCATAAAATTTATGAAGAAGAGCTAAAAAGTATCACCTTTGTTCATAGTCAGCTAAAGCCCTATGTTGAAAAGATTGATAACCTTGACTCTTTCCTTCTTGCATCGAAGGCGAATGAAGAGTTAGCCTTCCACATCATAAGTCTGGATAAAGGATTTCACCCTATAGGCGAATATTTAAACATATTAGCCAATGGAAAAACTTTTGACAATAAAACAGTTTTTTCAATAGAAGACTATGCAACAGTAGCAATAGCTGCGGATGGACCTGAGAGAAAAAAAGAAGATAATAAAATTATTGAATATTTAGATTCTAATTTTGAGAAGTTTTCTGAAAAAAGCGAAAAAGAACTTAACAATATCATGCGTGTTACTGAAATATCGGCAATTGAAAGAGGTGTGACAAAAGAGGTTGCTACCAGAATAATAGAATTAAATAATGAAGCTAAGAAAATACATAATGTTTTTTATAAAATGCTTTCTCTCGGAGAGAATAGAATTTGTGGTGCAATAAAGTTTCCAGAAGGTTCAATGTCTTTTGCATATGATTTAGAATCAGGTGAAATAATTACTCAAGGTGCAAATACTGAACATATTCCTAAAATTCTAGGCATAGGTCTGGACGAAGCTGAGGTTGTCAAATATCTTGCTTCTCACATATTGGAAAGTGAAGATCTTGAAATAGATATTATTCCCAAAGAATTTCATTTTTCTAATCAAAAGACAACGGACACCATATTGTATAGGAATGATAGAGAAGAATTAGAATTTGCTCTAATTGAAAGAGAATTCCCTCCTTATGGATTAGCTCTTCCTGGTGGAATGGTGGACCCCAATGAAAAATCATTTGACGCTAACTTGAGAGAACTTAAAGAAGAACTAAATGCAGATAATATAAAGGTTATGCAGGACCTTGGAGTAAGAGAAGGTTTAGAGGTTCGAGGCTCTATTAAAACAAGATTATTAGTAGTTAAAGCAGTAAACCCTTCAGAAGTTAAAGCAGGGGATGATGCGAATAGCTTTCAATGGCTCAAAGAAGATGAAATAAGAGAGAAAATAGAAAAAGGAGAGCTAATCCCTCATCATATTAAGTATATAGAAGAGGGAATGGATTTTATTAAGAATGGCATTCAAATAATTGAAAGTATTTTACCAAAAACACAAAAAGAAGATATATCCATAGATCCCACAACAATCAAACAGTAGTATTCCTATCCTTGGAGTAGATTTTTTATCTACTCTATATCTGACATTATTTTTTTAACAATCTTCGGACCTATCCCTTTAATTTCAAGAAGCTCTTTCTCTGTAGCATTAATCACATTTTTAACACTATCAAAATGCTCTATAAGTAGCTTAGCTGTAGTAGCACTCACACCGCTTATCCCTTCAAGAATAAAAGCTTTTCTATCTAAGAGCATTTCTGGTTTTTTGCTTCGAAGAGCAATTTCATAGCCTAACCCACTACGATGATGTGTACCTAGTTTTGCTATCATATAGGCAGTATGTTTTAGGTTATATGTAGTAAGAACTGATAATCTTTGTATAATTGAAAGAAACGATATTGCACCATCTATTTGCTGCACCATCATGCCTGATGTATTTTGATAACATTTTCCTTCAAGAAGTATAATAGGTATATAATCTTCTTGTAACTTCAGTCTTTCGGATTGATTAAATAATCTTTTGTCATCATTCACTATACTATTTTTAAAATCTGTTGCACCATCTGCATTTGTACATTGCTTTCTTTCTATGAGAACTGAAGCATTAATAAGAATATCTCCTAATTCAAGATGCCCTTTTGCTACAGTTATCATTGGATGAACATCTAATAGATTAACCAACTCATCTGGCTCACGATGATCTATAACAATATTAATCATTTCAGGTATCTTTATCGAAGCAACTGTTGCAACATCCTCTTCCTGTGAAGAAAGGTTGTCATTTTGACAACTAAAAGAAGTTCTAGGTGATACCCTAGCTCTACCTTTATCTTTTATTTTTTCATAAAGAACATCAAAGATAATCTCTTTATTGTCTGTATCTCTTTGTACCCCATATTGTTTTTCTATTTCACTATAAATTCTCTCTATCTCTACAGGATCTATGCTATCTCTAGGAATGATTTTTATAAAAGTTCTATTTTTCTCAAAAAAAACCTTACCATTAAATGTTTTCAATCCATTGACATATATTCTGTTCTTACCTCTAGGGTTTTCCCAATGATTGAATTTCATTTCTATCCTTTTTATTATCTATAATAATAGCAGTAAAAATAAATAAAGTCAATATATTTTTATTGGTTTGTTCTTTTATTACGATATAATATTCATAAAAAGGACATATATGTTTGATAGTACTATTAATAAAGAATATCTCAAGAAGGCTTTGACAGATCCTTCCCTTATAGTCATTAAGAAACTTCCGTACATAGGTTTTAGTGGTGACACAAAACTCATTACTTCCTACTCTGAGGTTTCACCTATGGCAAATTTCATGATTCTAAGCAAAACTCATAAGAATACATATGAAGAGAGTAGGGAAGAGTTTAGGGTTGAGCTTTGTAAGGAATTCAACTTGTCTCTTATGAGAATAGGGCATAAGAATGAGCTTATTGATATTTACCTATCAGGAGAAAAATCTCATCCTACAACAAAAAAAGAGTTAGAAACATATATAGCAGGCATCTCAAACAAAAAAATACCTTCGGCTCTTTCAGTAGATGAAAAACAAAATGACAACTCTATGGAAAACGCTCCAGGACATAGGCCTATCTAATAATTACAAGTACATACTAAAAGAATTATTGACTTTCTTTTATATTTTTGATATACTATGATGATATTTAAAATACGAAGGAACGCCAGTAATGAGTTTTCATAAAAAAGAACCTATCCAAAATTCAAAAACACTATTAGAATGTATTAAAAAGTACCGAGAATATAAATATATTATTGCTTCTGATCGTTTTAAATATATAGTGTATATTGATATTATACATAAAGTTATGAAAATAGGGAGTTGGAGCTATTCTTTCGATGATTGGAATAATTTTAATTATATAGAACTATATTCTGTTTTTGGAGAAGATTGGTGGAAAGACAATATTTCTTGGATTGAAGAGGTCTTTGCTGCTACAGAAGTAATTTCTCTTGCAGATAGTATAGTATATCCAGAGTCAGAGTCTCCTCTTTATCTAAAGGAGTCTGCAGATGTATAATTTTTTAGATAATATCTATTTAGATGGTGCAATTTTTTCGGCAATAATGACACTTGTTTATTTTTATATAAATATATTAATTTGCAAAATAGAAACAGGTAAAACTTCTAATGAATGTTGTCTTCCTTTTGCTTTATATTTTTTACTATCACTCGCTTCTTGGGGAGGATTTATATTTTCTTTCCTTATGTCAATCACCCTATATAAGAAATATAAAAACTTAGAGTCAGAAGGTCTTGAATCATGAAGCAGCTTCTAATATTCCTACTTTTCTTTTCTGTTTTTTCTCCTGCCGGGGATCTCTTTAAGGTTGTAATGGGGAAGGTTACTAATAAGGGTATTATTGTCGTTGATATGTCTGAGGCTAAGATTGGTGGAAACTATCATTCTTTCCCTGTTGCTGATGTAATTAATATACAGCTAGATAATGGGAGGAAATTGTTTATTGATGATGCTACCTTTGATTTGACAACACAAAGTTTAAATTTTAATATCTCTGCCTTTGATCATGAAGGAAAGGTATATAATGCTTCTCCTATGAGTGTTCATTACTTGCAGGTTCATCCTCATTTTAAAACTTCACCTGATTATCCAGATTTTGGTATTGAAATATCTATAGCAAAAGAACATTATGAGCAGTGGTTTGGATGGACAGGTCTAAGGGATGTTCTGCTTAAATTTGAGAGCAGACAAAGAAGAATATCTCTTTTTCTTACAGAGGTGAAATAGTCTTTTTTACTTCTTGGATAACCTCTTCATTTTCTATAATAGAAGGAATAGTCTCTTTTATGAGGGGATTAGTTCTAGTGTTGTCGAGTCCTAGTGCATTAAATATCTTTTCTTTCACCGAAGGTAGTCCTTTAGCAATTATGCAACTATCTGTATTTCCTATCACCATATCGCTGGCCCAACTCAAATTTTTACAATGAAGGTATTTATAGTCTTCAAAAATATCCATTTCATCTATAGAAAAACCTTCTCTTTTTGGATTAGCTATTTTTATAAAATCAACCACATCAGAAAGATGTATTTGATCATACTCTGTACCTATGGTTTTTTTATTTCTTTTCCCTTCTATAGATAAAGACACCTCTACGTAGTTAAATACTTCCCTTATGGCTTCCTCGTTGTCAATTTTTGTTGAATAAAAATCTTCAGAGAACTCATATTCTACACCATTAGAGTCTTTTGCAGATAAGACTAAAGCATACTTATTAAAAACGTATCCGTCAAAATCCGGTATTAAATTATGCGTACCTTCTTTAAGTGTTATTTTTTCTATTCTGGCATCAAGTAATTCAGACAACTCATCCATATTTTCATAGAGAACGTTTTGCTTTTCTTCAAGGCTATACATATATGCAGTCTCTTCTTGATGCTCAACCATAGATAGTCCTCCTGGTAGCTTAGGATTTCTGTCTGGGTGATCTAAACCAAATAGAATAACTCTATCTTTCCCAATTTTTTCTGTATAAAAATTATATAAATCTTCTTTTGATTTTCCTTGAGCATACATAAATTCAAGTAAGTTTTTACTCCCGACAATAGTATTATATACAATGTCTAAATCTTTACTACCTTGTTCGAATTCTGCTCTTAAACAACCAAAAGAAATAGCATCTCTGCCACCACCATTTATAAAAAGTATATATTCTTTATATTCTGCAGAGTAGTTCACTTCTATTGTAATAGGTAGATTTGAATGGTTTGTGCTTCTATTTGTAATAATCATTATTAAACCTTTCTAGCATTTACAATATGCTCAGTTTCTTCTTCTTTTAAATCGCTTTTAATTTTTGACGTACATTTAAATGGCTCTCGTGATACACCTACAATGCAGTCTTTATCTTCATCAACCTGTATATAACCTATCACAGACCTGGTAGAGTCTTCCAGCTCAATCACATAAGTTTGGATACTCCCTTCTTCTTGTATAGATCTCCTATTAACATCTGGCATTTCGTCAAAAAGTGACTCATGAGATAGAACATCCATACTGCTTTCGTTATTGAGAAATTCAACTACCTGATGATCAAAGAGTTTATCAAAAGTTTCAAGATAAACATTATGTCTATCTTGAAGAATTTTTACTATTTGCTTTTTTGCATCTTCTACTTTTCTCTCCACCACTCCTGGTAAAGAGGCTTCAATTGCTGGAATTGTAAGATTAAACGTAGTAATATTATCACCATAAACACTTAAATTTTTTATGTTTTGTGTAATTTCTTCAGATTGATATTCACTCAATTCATCTTCTATGACAATAGCAATATTGACTTCTTTAAGTACTATATCAGGAGCGACAAATGCTCTAGCCTCAAGGTCAATTGCTTGCTCAGCACTTTCTTTTGTTGAATACACCCCTCTAATTCTACCTATAGGTTCATTTAGCTTCTCCAAACTACCATCTTGCTTTAATAGTGTATAGGTTCCCATCCTACTCATATCGATTATAATAGATTCCCCTATGGGTTCATTATCTTTAATCGGATATGCTATAGCTATTTCTTCTCCATATGTAGTTTCTACATGAAACTCAACAATATTTCTCTTAGAAAGAATTTCTTCGTGTATGGCAGTACCTATCTCGACTAATCTATTTGAATCAAGAGGAATAAGATAAATATTTGCCCCTTTTGAAACCCCTTCGAAATTTTTTATTTTACTCATACTAACCTTTTTAAAATGTTCTTATGAATTATAACACAAAAAAGAATATTTAAAGGTGTTTATCTTGAGAATACTTATCTATCACTGTCAACACTTCATCATTTTTTAATTTTGACTCTATTTTAGGACCAATTTCTATAAAATCATGTTTTTTCACCACATTTTCTCTTTTAGCCATTTGATATAGATTGGAATATCTCCCTGAGTCTTCTAAATTTCCAACTAGTCCATGAATATTCACAGAGACTTTTTTCTTTTTATCATCACCCATGACTTTGTGATTTAGAAATAGTGAGCCAGAAGTACTACTAACTGTAGCATGCTGAGGATATATTTTTTTTACAGCTTGCAGAAATACATCTGGTGAGCTAAACTTTTTTTCTAGTGTCTTTGCAACATATAAGTCACCCAATGAAACAGTTGGTTTTTCTGATAATCCCATTACATTTATTTTCTTATTCCAATCTAAATTTGGGAACAAATAATTTATCTGCTCTGCTTCAAAATTAGAAGAAGAATATATTACTAGAGCAGCCTCTTCTTTTGGAGGATTAAATTTTGACATCATTTTTATTGCTAATTCTAGATTATATATCCCCTGGAGAGACAAATTATACAGATTCGGTAGGAATTCTGATGAAGAAGAATATTCTTGAACCTCAGCATCTTCAATAGAATCAATATATTTATGTAGAGTACTCTCGATATGTTTATTTGTGTTCCATCGGAGTTTAAAAACAAGTAGCGTGCTTCTTGTCCAAATATTCTCTGAACCACCCATAGATATATTTCTTCTTTTTGCTTCAAGTATATCTATCGCAGGGAGGTTTACGCTCTCATTATCTAGCACTAGCCCTATAATTTTATTTAATATTTTATCATCATTTCCAGATCTTGAATTAATAAAATCTTCAAGACTTCTTTTTGTTTCTATTTCTTTTGCTGATGCTTTAATAAATAACTCTTTTAAATCAGCGTCTTTTACTTGGTCTATAAACATGAGTGGTGAAAAATCACTGGCTTCTACCATTTCCAGACTCTTTGGATTAGATGCTTCTATTGCATCCATTATCTTATCTATTTCTTTTTTTACAGACATTATTGTTCCTTTTATTATTTACATATTATAGCAGGAAGTTGAATGGATAGATTGAAGTTGCTTTTTTTTATTTATCTTGAAAGAGATATAGTATAATACAATACACAAAATAAACAAAAGGCTAAAGCAAATGAAAGTCAATAATAATTTTAAATATAGTATCCCTCACCTCATGGAAGCAATGGATAAAGCTAAAGTAACAGGTTGGCATTCAGATGGATGGGTATCAGATGTTGTTGATGCTGCGGTTAAAGCTGGTTACGCACGAAGACCTTCTGTAACTCAATGTGAGTGGACTGAAAAAGGCGTGGATGTTTACAATGCTTTTAATTACAGACCTCTAAACAATAGTATGACTGCTGTATTTATAGGTGAAAGTGATTTTGGAAACGAAATGTTTTCTTTTTATTCTGCAGAAATAAATGACTGGATGGGTAAAAGAGATAACTCTGACTCCAAAGAAGAAGGAACTTTTATTCTTGTGGACAATGTGCTTCATTCTGCCACAATAGATTTAGAACCTTCTGCACCACTTAAACAAGAACTTCAATTCAAGAAAGAAGAAACTAGGGTTATTATATATGATCCACAGACTAAAAAAGCAAAAGAAGCTATAGAAGAAGAATTAAGTAAAGACCCAATAGAGGGAAATAAAAACTATAATATTGTTGTTTTGGATCCTTCTAATAAAACTACCTGTAAGATGAAAGACAACGAAGGTGTTTATGCTATACCTAACGGTGTAGAAGTTATCGAAGGAAATTATTCTTCAAATGATTGTCTGATTATGTTTGTTGGAAAAATGGATTATACTGACCCTTCTTCTAAAACAAAATCTTTAAGTGAAGATATCACGACAACAGATATAGAAAAATACTCAGAGAACTGTTTAGATTACACAACAGGGTATGATTTTTTTCAATCTAGAAATGGTTTTTGTAAAGTTTTTGAGAAGGGAGTCTCTCAAAAGGAGACTCTATTAGAAGAAAAAGAGGAAAAACATTTGAAACTTTTAGAAAAAAGTAAAAGAGTATCTGTATTGTCTCCATTAATCCATAAAAGAGAAGCTGCGGTTACTGAGGCTATAAGTAAGGAAACAAGAATTGTGAATCTTGCTCATCATCAAGATCCTATTATTGAAAGAGAACTTGCAGAACTCACTCCCTTTCAAGAACAACAAATAAGAGATAACGGGGATGGAAATGTTTATGGTGGTGATAGGTTTGTCGGTCAAACTATTTTTGGAGTAGAAGATACTTTTGAACCGATAGATAAATATATTAAAAAGATAAAAGAGAGTGATTTCTATAAGTTTTTCGTAGAAACGGTTGGTAATGCTTCTGAGCCTGGAGTTCGCCTTGCTACAGATCCCGCATACCATGATTTTTGCAGTACATGTCCTACGATAGAATCTATTTCTATTGCAATAGAAGAGTGGAAGACTAAATCTATTCCTTCGACCATGAATAATGAATCCGAAGCAGAAAATGAAAATCTTAACATGAAGAGATAGGAGAATATTTATGAAAAATGTAATGACAGGGAAGCATGTTTTAAAGGCTCTTGCAGTACTTAAAGAATTTGGTGAGCAAACTGAGTCGGATGAAGTTTCTTTTGTTACCACCAGAATAAAAGATAAAAGTGGAATAGACGCAGCTAAGTATCTTGATAATCGCGAAGAATATTTTGAAGATAAATTGGGAAATATACTTATATCTGATGAGGCTTCTCAAATTATTATCGACAAGCAGAGTGTTTCTACTAGACTTTGGGATGCAATTCGTAAAGATTACAATCTTGACACGGATTCAAAAGTTAGAACAGACACAGAACTGTCACCAAAACAAGTAGGGGATAAGTTTTATGTTCATTTTGACTATATGGAAGAAAATGAGGTAAGAGAAGAAGAAGTAAAAACTGTCCTTTGGGATGAGACTGAAAATGAGTGGGTTTACTCTAATACAGAGTGCTCTACCATAGCAGAGATTTTTGAGAGTGCAGATACTTATTCAACGAGCAAGCTAGATGAAGAAGCTGAAAAGATTTTCAAAGGTGAAGAAATTTCTTCAATACTTAAAGATGAGAAAACAGATGTGTCAGAATCTTGTTCTCCTAAATTATAAAAGGATTCACTATGTCAAAAAAATTAGAAAAAGGCAGTCACCTTATAGGTAAAACTGTTTATATCGTTCCCACAGGAACAGACCTCAAAAACAAAGATGGAATATTTGATCCATCTCAAAAAGACCTATTGACCGGTGAACCAATCAGTAAGATAAAATGCATGAGAATTGTTGCTGCGGAAAAAAGAGGTGGTACAGGTGTGTTTAATATGGAAGAACTGGATATATTAAGTGGTGATACACTTGAAGGTAAATCAATTTCGATGCCTATGAATGGTGAGCATGCCTATAGTATAAACGCTGGTAGAACAATTATAACAAGAGGTTGGGATTTCTATGATTCTCTTGAAGATGCTGAAAAAGCACTTTCTAATATTGGAAAGGGAGTTAAGAACCAAGAAGTGTGCTTGAATGATATGAAAATGGCTATAGATATAGAGGTTAAAGAAGAATTGACTCCTTACCAGAGAAAGGAAATAGTTAAGAACCTTGTGTCAGATGATATTCGAACTGTCGGCTACACTCACTACGATTCAACTATATTCCAATTAGAATTGAACGTTTCCTTGGCTACAGACAGTATGCCAGACATAAGTTCAAAAATTACTGAGATTAAGAAATCTATAGTTGAAAAAATAAAACAAATTGCTGAAACTCAAGATATTGAATTTAAAGCATCTATGGAAATATTACAAAAAGAAATGGTATCTACTGGTGGGGATATCATGGAAAGTGTTGAAATGTGCAGATACTTTTTTAATGACGATGAGGATATCTTAAGCGATATTTCTTTTGTTGAAATAGATAAAGAAAAAGGTGTTTACGCTTTTCTAGCTAAAGATTCCACGGAAAGAACTTTAGGATATGCATTAATAGATAACGAAGATAATTTTCTTGTGTTGTCTGAGAATTATTCAGATATAGAAGAGGCCCTATCTAAAATCAACATCCCTTCTAAAATAACCTCTGTTTTTGAAACTGAAAACGATATTTGTTCAGAAAACTTGATAACCCCGAAGAGGTAAAGATAATATTTTGAAAAATTTAAAGGTTATGGGAAAAACTATTATAAAAATTATTGGTTTAATTGTAGTCTTTTCGGGATTAAGTTTAATTGCTGCCTTTGCTTTTTTGGGACTAGGCATGATTACTTTAATTTATTCCATTATGGGTGTAGACATTAAGAACAATAAAAAATACTCTTCGCTTAGTTCGATATGATTAAACAGATAAAAGGAAAACTATGAAAAATAAATTTAATAAAGATATAACAAGAGAATTAGAATCTCTAGGAGTTTTACATTTAAATAATCCTGAGAGAAACATACCTACCTTAATAGAACGAGGCATAAGTAAAGACGCGTTAAGCGTTTTAATAAAAAATAGTCTCACAAAAGAACAAATTCTAAAAATGGAATTATTTAAAGCTTGGTTTTTTAGTGGAAATATGGGGACTGTTCCTTTTAGTATACTCCCTATGAATGCACCACAGATAAATACTTTTTCTATTTTAAACACTAATGGTTATAATGGGCCAGAATATTCTGAAGATAACCTCTATTTTTCTGACGAAATTCTAGAGGGTCTTTTACTTAATGAAGGCAAATGGTATCCTGGAGGAGAAAACTTGACAGAATATACTTCAGATGGTGGTCCTGAATACTTAACATATACTTCTACTTTTGAAAAAAATGTAACAGATGCACTAGCATATATGTCTAAGAATATGGGTGATTTTCTTGAATTTGGATTTTCTCAAGGTGGTGATGAATTAAGGCGAGATGATGTTAGAATTAATTTTAATATTGGAATGAAAGAAAGGAACCTTACGCCTAAAGAAGAATCTACTTTAGTAGAGATTGGAGTAGAGGCTAAAAAGAAAGAAGCTCTTATAGCTGAAAAAAGAACACTCGCTAAAAAGAAAGCTTTGGCTCGACAAGAGAAGGATGAAAAAAGAAAGACCAATGCAAAAATTTCTACAGATAAGTTTATGAATGTTGTAGAAAATGCTTCAGTACCAAATACTTTGGCTGCATATCCATTCTTGAATAATATAAAACTAGGAGATAGATTAACCCTTCCTGACACACTTTCATATAACGATGCTTGGATATATAATCCTGATAACAACAGAAAGGCTGAATATACTGAATGGTATGTGAAATCTGTTGATTTTTTCGGGAAAGACTCATTGCCTACTTTATCTGTTTCCTCAAAAAAAGGCAGTACTCATTCAACTATGAGTATGGACGCTGAAACCTGGCATGTAGCACTTGACCTTGGTATTGATATCCCTTTTACAAAAACAAATATTTCTACCAATATGCAAATTCCTATAGTAGTTCCTGCCATATTAAACGATGAAATTATTGAAAAAATAATCACAGAAGGAAATAAACTGGGAGAAGTTATTTTAGATGTCCAACGATCAGAAAATCAAACTATTTTTATATGCGACCCATTTTTTGAACCTTATTCTGAAGATTGTTTATCTACGCCAAAAGAGGCTATAGAGTCCTTAGTTTTCACCATAGATGATATATCCCTTGCAAACAAAGATATAAACACTATACCTTCAACCTTATTAAGTCATACCGAAGATGTGACTTTATTAAAAAGATAAAGGAACACTATGATACAAGGTTATGAATTCAGAGAAGAACGAAGACAAATGCTGGGGTCTGATAATCCACACATGGAGAAACTATTTAAACATTTTGAAGATCCTTCCTTTGGTGAAGGTACGGAAATAGTAGGAATTCCCGAAGATGAAGTTAGCGTAAATAAACTGCTTTCTAGAGGTGGCTTCTTTCCTGATACAACTTCTGTGCGAAGTGAATATGGAACGGTCTCTGGTTGCCATTATAATTCAGCTAGTCTCTTTGATGAGGATCAAGAGAATACACGAATTGCTACAGGATATGCTTTATCTAAAGATGGACTATGGAGATGCCATAGTTGGGCCATAGAGTCCAAAGATGGTAGTTTCGATGAGGAGAGTACAATTATTGAAACTACGGAGCCAAGGGAACGTTATTTTGGATATATTTTAACTTATGAAGAGTGTGGCCAGTTTGCTGAAAACGAGATTGGTAGCTTTACTCCTCATTTCCCTATAGAGAGTACCTTGGGGAAAAGTGATAACTCCACAGAAGACTCTTTAAATTTAAAGATATAAAGTATTTCTTATTATTTAGTGTTATAATACAATAATACAAAAAGGATACTCTTTGGAAGAAAAAAAATACAGTGTTAGCAATTTAACCTATGAAAAGATAGGAGCATCTAGATTCTCTTCTAGAGTACCAAACAATAATCCACTTCCTCCTACAAATATAACAATAAGATCCCTTTCTGATCCAGAAAGTTCTGAAATCCTTGGGTATGCTCATTCATCAATGTTGTCTGCTCAATTTACTCATTTCTATAAAGAATCCACAGGTAATGATTTTAATTTTAAAATATATAATTCAGATGAATTCTTAAATATTTTTTCGATTGCTGGAATAGGGTACAACCTTCTTTTCTTCATGGATGGCACAAACGTTTCTATTGGTGAATTATTTTCAAGGAGAGCAAAGAACTTTAAGAGAATTGAATTGGCTTTGGATTTTTTCATGGAAGAGCGAACTGCTTGGCATATGTCTCTTGTTTATGGAAAAGAAAAGATACCTGACACGGAAAGAGAGATAGAAGAAAAATATCTTCACTTTTTAGAAAAACATATAGCCATGATACAAGATGATATTGATATTATCAGAAAAGAATTAATTACTCTGTCTGCAAAAAAACAAATAACCCCATCCAAAACAAAGATGGAGAAGGATGACATTCAAAACTGTGATAGTATTTTTGTTAAATTTTTCCAAACTGAAGAGGACTATAAAAATGAAATTTTTAAACTATATACCGAGGATAAGATTGGAGAATTAGATGATGCTGCCTATGAAGCATCTGATTTTCTAGACCATGATGATATTTATTCTGTTTTCTACGAGGAAGATGCTATAAAAGTACCACCTTTCGCGATAGAGACTTACGTTATAGATACAGATGGTTCAGGGGAAACTTATCTTGCCTACTCTAAAGTGCAAGATAAAGATTCAAAAGGCAAATATACAATTATAGATAACCGAAGTAAATTTTATTTTATCAGTATAGATATTTAAAACTCATTCTACAAAACCGGAAGTATAAGGTTGTTTATTGAATATGATCCCAAAGTAGGAAATATACTTCTTGTATTAGAATAAAGGAGCCAATATGACAAAAATAGAAAAACTTATGAATCAAAAGGATATTTATACCGAGTATCAAAAGGTGAAAAATATTCTGCTTAAAGATGCCAAGAATGGTGATTATCTTGACAAAATGAAATCATTTATTTGTGTATTTATGATGTCAAACTCAGGAAGATTGTTTCCAGGGTTTCTAAATACAAGAGTTTCTGGGTTTGAGCTTTTCACTAAAGAAAAATATATAGAACCTTCTCTTGTTAAAAAAAGACATGTTTTCCCGAACATTGGTATTAAAGAAAAAAGAATGTTTATGTCTGAGGAGTTTTGTGAGATAATTAAACTATTTATAGATAGTAGAGATCCCTACAGTAAACTATTGTTTAAAGAAGATTTCATCAGGCACTCAAAAATTTCTGGTAAAGAGTTTATCACCTTGTGTAGAAATTATTACAAAGACTTGTTCACTATACATACGGATCTGTTTAAGCATTTAGAGGTTAATAACTTCGATAGTGATAGAGGAATATATAATTTTAATGGACCTAGCGGTTTTTGGGTGTATTTTGAGGGTGAATCATTAAGTGAACTATTACATCCCCAGGGATACGCTAAATTGGCTTCAGCCATTAAAAAAGACATTTCAGGAGCAGAAGCATCAAGCAGAGCTAAAAATCTTTTAAAGCACCTTTTTGATAATCTCCCCGAAAAACATGAAAAAAGTCTAAGTGAATATACTTGTTGTGATTGTGGGGAAAAAGATGATATTCAATCTTATGGCGAAAAACGAGAATGGTTAGATCATGCAGTTAAAGAATTAAGAGAAGGTCTTTGTAGCGATTGTTTCGTTGCAAAATATGGAATAGATGCTGCCAAAAGAGCAGAAATAAATCCAAGAAAATATCAGGTTTCTAGTCGAAAAGGTATTAAAATATCAGAAGAAGAGAAAAAAAGAAATGAACATACAAGATTTTATAATAAGTTAGCCAAAGCAAACAAGGAAATTAGTGTTTCAAAAATTCGCGTATTCGGACAAGGGCGAACGGAATATGTTAAAGGACAAAAAAAGAACCAATTCGTCCATACAGACTCGATAAAGATGCACTCTAATCTTGAAAATACACCTAAAGAGAGTAAACATAAAATATTTGAAAAAAACATTATACTAGCAATAGAAGAAATCATCTCGTCAGAAGAAGGTTCCTCTATGGGACTAGATAAAAATAGTATAGATGAAATCTTATTCCTTTCTTTGGCAGAACATCACAAAGATGAGAACCTAAGCCCTGGAGACTGTGCTGGAATTCCTATTTTTGGAGACACTTATCGATGCAGCACAGAAAAAATAGTATCCACCCTAGAAGAAGTAGATCCTACGCATTCCCCCTCATGTATCCTACATCAGTAATTTAATTGCTTACTCTCTTTACGGTAGCTTCATTCTCTGTGACTACTTCATTTTGTAGGGTAGATATAATCGGCTCTTTCCCATGGTTATCTATAATAGTTGTCATATTGACAATGTTTTCAATTGAATTTGTCCGTCCCTCTTTTTCTAACTCTTTAATATATTGATCAACATCAAAACTAACAAAGTCTTCTCCCGACCTGTCATTAGCTAAAACAGCAAGCATATATACTATCTCTTTGGCTGACAGATCTACATTTGTCACTTCTAAATATGTTTTCAAGATAGAAGGCTCTTTACTTATAGAATTCCTTTTAAAACTTCGTTCCAAATAAAGGGTTTGAAATAAATCTTGAACAACTCTCCCTTGACCTAATTCAATACCACCTTCTTCAATAATATCTTTAATTGTTTGATTATCAGTAATCATAACTTCCTGCATCCATAGATGGGTTCCGTTACTTAATCGAAACATAGGTAGACCTTTTGAAACCTTATTGTCATAAACTATATCGGCTTCTTGTATTTCCCACGGAATTACATTAGACGCAGCAATAGGTACATCCCTAATCATTACATTCGCTGTTTCTCCCATAGCTAAAATTTTTTCAATCTCTTTTACTCCTACATCATGCCTACTTTTTGCAAACCCATGGTTCCCCATATTATCCGTTTCAAGAATCTCCTCTCTGAAGTGTTCCCATGTTTCTAAATTGTAAAACATAGGAGGAATATATAATCCTTTTTCTATATCTGCCATAGTGACGCTGCCAAGAACTTTTCTAGAAATAGATTTTTCAATCTCAGTGTCTTTTTTGAATTCAAATGTTTTTATAATATCAACTATAGGCTCAAAGTATTTTTCTCGACCTTCTTCTAAAAGAGGCACTACCCCTATAGTAGGAACTCCCATATCTATATCACTATCAAAAGATTCTCCAAAGGGACCACCTACCATATTTTGAATAATCCCACTGGCAACAATCCCTCTTTGTGCAAAGAACTTTATACCTAATGCTGTATCTGATTTTGCATTTTTTGAGGGTGTGGTAACGAAAATGAATTTTGCATTCTTAATGCCTTCAACCATAGCAGAATATGTACCGGTAATAGTTGGAGGTGTATCTACTATGACATAGCAATCTTTTTCCATGCTTGCATAAGAGTCTCGAATGAATTTTTTTAGTTGTGTTTTAGATAAATCCATTTTAAGAGGAGATGATATTAATGTATATCCTCCTTCACTACTTGCATTAGGTGTAGTGATATCTAAATCTAAAAGATAAACCGTTTCTCCAGAGTTGGCTAATCCTCTAGCTATCTCAACAGAAGATTCTGTTTTCCCCACGCCACCTTTAGCTGAATTAACTATAATTGTTTTTCTCATATGATGATCCTTTTGTATTGGTAATATTCTATCATATTTTATATGTTTCCAAAAAAATAAAAGAGTCTAATAGTGAAAAATATTCACTAAAATATTTTTATGTTATACTTCAACTCAAGGAAAAACACTTATGATAGAAAATAATATTTTGGTATTTTTAGTTTTCTTTTTTATTTTACTAGGTGGCTTTTATTTTTTAAAAAAAGACCTTTTTATTTCTAGTAAAAAATTAGACACAGATACTAGTAGTGATATTGAATCTGACACAAAAGACATTCACCAGACAGAGGAATTGTGCTCAGAAAAAGAATCACTAATAAAAGACATTTCTGCTCCAAATAGAAAACATATACCATCTCCAAAAGACAATAAAGCTTTAATGTTTAAAGATATTACTATTCTTGTTGCTGAAGACAATATAATTAATCAAAAAGTAATACGTAGTCTCTTGGAGAGAGCTGGGATAACTGTCATAATGACTTCAAATGGAAAAGAAGCTTTGGAAGTAGTTACAATTAGATACCCTGAAATTGATTTAATCTTTATGGATATACAAATGCCAATAATGGATGGTATTATAGCAACTAAAGAAATAATGTCTTGGGAAAACGCCATGGTTATTCCACACCTGCCTATAATTGCTCTTACAGCTGATCTTACATTGAAACAGAAATATGAGTACCTTGACATAGGCATGGATAACTTTTTGACTAAGCCTATAGAATTAGGTAAAATGAAAGGCATGATTGAACTATATAATAAAAGAACAGAAGGTTAAACATGACAGATGAATATAAAAAATACAGCTTAGTTGTTATCGACAAAGAAGAAGATCTAACTGATAAAGTGTGGTATAGTCTTCTTGATAATGGCATATATCAGACATATATAAGAGATGCTAATCTTATTACTACTGAAAATGACCTCCTTAGAGATAGTATCTTGAACTTACTATACTCTATTATGCATGAGGGAATTCACCGTATATCTACTGGACTTACTGGTAATAATGAAGAACTCATAAAAGAGTTTGAAAATATTAAAAAAATGAACGAGGAAAAAGGAAAAGAGGCCCTTGCTAAACTTGATGAATACGACAAGAAATCATATCAGGAATGGCTACTGACTGGTGATTGGAGAGTTTCGGACGAGGAAACTCCTTCCCTTCTTGAACTTTTATCTGAAGATATAGAACAATTTTTTCAGAAAGGCAAACTACTACGTATTGATGATAATGAAGAACTGTTGAGGATTGAATCTCGTCTCTTGTATGCTTATGGTCTTTTGGTTGGCGGAGAAAATCTTGAGTATTATGAAACTATTAAAGGAGAAGGTTTTACTCATGAAGTTATAGGTTATTTTTATTATTTCTTCTCAAAAGGTGATGATAAGATTGATAATTTACAGCCTGTAAGTTTCAGAATAACCCTTGCGAATGCTGATGATGAGTTTAATGATCCTGCATATATTAATGCTAGAGTGCATGATTTTGAAAGCAAGTTTCTACCTTATGGTGTTATTACCCTTGAGGATTTTCTAAAAGAGATCAAAGAATCAAGGGATAAAGCGATTAAAAGACAAGCTCAAAATCATCTTTAGCAAGATATCTTTTACTTTTATTGAGATAATCAATGTTAAATTGGATTCTTTTCTTGTCTATCCTTGATACTTTGTCTTTTATATGCTCCAAAGCCATCGCTGCATCATCTATTTCGTATTTCCATGCATGAAAATATGCTTTTTTATCGACAAGTTTTAAATACAGCTCTTGAATGTTACTTGCTGCATTACTATATTTTTGAGAAAAGAGTAGGGGGTCAGCAGGAGTTTTAGGTAAGATGGTTTTTATATATTTTGTTTCGAATACGTAATAATCATAGTCTCCCATATCAGAATGTCGTTTTTCAGCTATCCCTTCATCTATAGCTTTCTCTGTTGCAATAAAAGATCTTCCATTCATCTCCCCCATCTGTTTTTCTATAAGTTTCTTTTTTAAATCTTTCTGTGGAAAACTATTATCTTTAGATAGTCTGGTAATGGATAAAAAGCCCATGTAAATCCCTTTAAATATGTATTTGTTTATTGTATCTAAATTGTTTTTTTATATAGGACTATATATTGGTTATACTTTTACAACTTACATTAAAAGGATTATTTATGGAATATACACCTGAAGAAATAGCTGAAAATATGAAAAAATCAGAACAAGTAGATACGGCAATGAGAAATCTTCTTCAAAAATTTAATTTTTCTGGAGCCACTCTAGGATTCGCTACCCACTCTGACAGACTTGCTCTAATCTCAAATGCTGACTCTAAAATAAGTAAATACCTAGAGAAGAATCCAGATTATAAACTACCTAGTGGTGAAATAAACTTTATCATACGTGGAGAAAAAGGAAGCAATACAGTTGCATTAATGTCTGGGGCTGCTAGTGACCGAATTGATCTATCTGAACTCTTTGGGTTAAATAGTTCATTCACTATTCCAAGTATTCTTAAAAAAGAAGAACAAGAAGATACGGTCAATATTGAAGCTGGTCCTACTCTACCCATAAGATAACCGCCTTAGAAGCATTGTTGTTCCCACAGGTATAATTTAGAAGGTAGAGTAGGGAGGGGAGGTTTTTTTTTTTGAACTATCTCTACCCTCAAAGCAAAGATAATCCAAAATAGGCTAGAAAGAGTAAGTAACCCCTATTGAAACAACAGGATACCACTTATATTCACTTATATCATCTTGGACAGTCTGTGTTTCTCTTTGTGCATCAGCAAGTATCTGTGCTCTGATAGGTGCAGGTACATTGCTATTGATGTCTGGCGTAGTTGTAATAATTGTAGAACCTTGGTACATTGCACCAATATCAAAACTAAAACCCCATCCTTTACCTTGACTATTATTTCCCCAACCCATACCAAGATAAGGAGAGATACTATTTTCCCATTCAATGACAGTATTTACATTGATAATTTCTGAAGAAGAATAATAACCATTTCCTAGCTCAAATGTGCTTCCTGCAGTAGGGGCATAATTTCCATCAACATTATTATTGTTTAAGTAAGCACCACCACTTAATCTAAACACTCCACCAAAAGGGTAATAATCACCTAGTATTCCAACAGTGAGAAAATTGATATCTGTATCATAAGTAAGATCTCCTGCATCACGAACATCGTTGTACCCGAGATAGTTAATATTACCTCTCATCCCGAAATTCTCACTAATCATAGAAGAGACTTCCACTCCTACTCCAAGTGTTCCCATCTTAAGAGCAACACTGTATCCACTGTCTAAAGTAGAATCATTATATACAGCAGAACTATTTGTTTCTGCTTGAGCTGTACCAAAAGCAAGCAAAGTTGCTAGGATTATCATTTTTTTCATTTACGTCTCCGAATATTATTTTTTAACTATTTAAAGTTAGAAGATAATATTACCAAAAAAATAGTAAAAAGTCAATACATAATTAACTATTTTTACAAACATTACCCTTGTATAAGAAGTTTAGAGGTAATATTGTCTGCTTTGTCTTTAATAGTAATTTCTACAGACGAACTTTTATGAGGCATAGATTTCGGTTTATATATAATCCACCCTGTTTCAGGATATTCTCCATCAATAGTACACTCCCCTTTATATTCCTTATCCTCTTCCAAATATTCTTCAAAGTGTGATTCAATCACAGATAGTTGATCTTCATTGAGTATTAAAAACCCTTGATTTTCCCAAGTTGAAAGATCCCCATTGGCATCCCTCATAAAAACGATATCAGAACCAAAGGCACCTGCACCTTTTCTAACCTGAACAGGATAACCTATAAAATCAAGTTTATTTACATCTCTAAGCGTAGGTAGTGCAACTATAACTTGATATTGAACCAGTTGAGACATATCTGTTACAATCATTTTATTTTGTTCTTCTGTACCTAGTTTATCCCATATTGATGTAATGAACTCAATTATTTTTTTATCATTCATACTTTATAAACCTTTGTAATTAATTCTCTTTCCTCACCCTTCCAAAAAGGGGCAATCCAAATTGTCTTATGTTTCTTTTCTTCTCTTTTACCATAAGGCTGCGATCTCCAATGTCCCTTTACTATATAGTAGGCATCTTGCACTTTATTTTTTGAATTAGATTTTGAACGTCCCTTGCCAGAATATTCTGGTTGGATAAGTCTTACCTCATTTATTTTATACGAGGGTAGAGATTTTGAACGTCTAGCCTTAATTTTTCTCTCTTCAAATCTATTTTTTTCTCCTCTAAACGCTGCAGCATACATCATTATAGAAAGTATCTTATACACCATACTCTTCTGCTCTTCCGTGCAGTTTACCGCAAGTAAGCCTTCTTCAATTGTTCCGGTTATCGGAATATAGAATGCATGCCATTCTTCTTGTTTATTTTCAAAGCGTATAATTAATTGCGACAAAGGAGTATCTTTCTTAAAAAAAGATATTAATGCCAAGGTGAATACTCCAGCCCATTTTGCTCCAGAAATATCAATAGCACAAGTATCAAAAGGTAATTTAAAATCTTTTGTTTGAAGAGTCGAAATACTTTTCCTTGATGAATCTTCATCCCAGTGGGAACTTTCTATTTTAAACAAGTTACACCCACTATCATAAAGATTAGCTCTCATTTCAAGTTCAGTAAACATAGTTAATCTCGCTCGAATAAACTCTTCTTTAAGAAGTCGTTCTGTAAAAAAGGAATCTTCTTTGTTCGTATATTTTTTACTAGGTACACCATTAAGTACTTTCGTAGTTATATTTTCTATAGCTTCTCTACTAGATGGAAAACTTCTCATCATATCATCCATCTGTCTATCTACTAATATCCCTCTTTCTTTTTCACTCATAGATATGACTTTTCCTGCTAAGACATCAAAATCATTAGCAAAAGCTGGATGAGGTGGCATTTTGAATTTACTTCCCATATATATTCCTTTATTTTTACGAAATATATTATAGCATAAAATATGAAAAATACAGTCAATAAAATTTAAGATATCCCTTGTTTACCGTAAGATATTGAATTTTAGAAAAATAAATTACATTGACTTTCTGTAACTATTATGTTAAACTTCTAATATATAAAAAAGGGGTTCAAATGTCTGTAGAAATTGTACCAAAAAACAATCAGTGTTATGGAATGGGTATATCTAATGGTTCATGGTATGAGTTGTTAGAAAATAAAGAAATAGCAAATCTTATTGGTGGTTTAAAGACCAATGACCCAATAGATGTATCAAAAGAAACTGCTCTGAAAATATTGGAAATAGTGAAGAAAACAACTTTCTCCGAAAAGTGGTCTAACCCTATGGGTGACGGTCGAACACTTATGGAGCTTTTTATAGAGTTCCTTGAGTGTTGTGATGGATTTAAAACTTATTAATAAAGGAGATATACATTATGGGTAATAGAGACTATTCAATAGAAAGAGAAAGAGAAAATATAGAGCGTGGTGCCAAAATAGAAGGTGATATTGAAAGTATTATTTTCACATATAGTGGTGGTGACGCATCAAATACCCTTGTGCCAAAATCTCTATTTGGGCTTATTCTTGATCCTTTGCCAGAGGGAATAAGCTTTAAAGAAAAATATGAATATTTCAGTATGGACATATATAAAGATTTTATTGAATATGCAGCTAGTGTTAGTCTTGATATTAATCGAGGTGTACCTATTTATGGAGCACAAGATGAAGATGAAGATGAAGATGAATACCCATTAGTATTCAAAGGGATTATTGAATATCATAATGAAAAAATCGCTACTTTTGGGGACTACAGTCAGCCAAGAGTTGGAATGGATTACGAGAAGTGGCGAAAGATGCCTTTTGGTGAATATACTCTTATGTGGGTTAATCGTACTATTTGGAAATGGGTTACAGATAAAAGTGTTTTTTTAGAACTTGTATATAAAAATGGTGACAATCGCAATTTGTCAAATTTTCGTAAAGCATGTTAAAAAACATCAAGATATCTGAAAAATAGATTAAGTATAAAAGTTAGTTTATAGACTGAGATAATTAAAATAAAAAGGATAAATAATGAGGCCATCACACCCTATATTTACTATCGGAGGCGGAGTTTTTAAATCACGCCAATATATACCGAAAGTCGTTGATTTTTTTAATGCACATAAAGGTAAAAATCTTAAAGTACTTGAAAATTTCCCTATTAACGTTGAAATGTTTAAGAAGCCTGCCCATGTTCATAAAGGAGATATGGTTAAGATTCTTGATTATATTCAGTTTAATGGAATTGCAGAATTTTCAGCTGTTGAAGATTATGTTCTTTTAGAATATAATGGTGAAAAGTATCATGTGGATGCTTCTATCGCCTATACTCTTATTGTTGGTGATAGTGATGTAAGAGAAGCTATTGCAAGCAAGCTTGAAAGAATTAAAGCCAGTGCAAAGGTAGAAGAAGAAAGAAAAGAAGAAAGCGAAGAAGATAAAGCTAATCGTATTCCACATTTTTCACCTTTCATGGATGGAAGCTGTGCTGCAAATACGGAAGATTTTTTATCTGATATGTTTGATCTGAATGAGAAAAGTAACACATATTTCATGGATCGTGGAAAAGCTTTAGCTGAAGCAGTTCATGGAAGTTATAGTAATGAATGACTTATTTAAAGCATTTGAAGAGGCAACTAGTGATCTCAATATACTAACGATAGTTCTTGTTATCCATATAGGTATTTTTATAGGAATGCATCTACATGAAAAAGGTTATAGATGACTACTAAAAAAACTGACCGAATACTTCTATCTTGTGACTCTATGGTACACATGGTTGATAATGAAGGTTCAGCAATGTATTTTATTGATGGCAAGTCAGATAGTAAACTTGATGAGAAACTTTATACATTTCTACAAAATTTAAGAATTTCAAAAACTTTCAAAATGAGACTTTTTAAAGGTAAGCATAAAGGGAAATACAAAGGTAGATTAGTTATTCCATGTAAAAGTTCAGACAATTCAAAAAGGATTATAGGTGTCTAAATTCCTAAGAGCTAAAATAGGTGCTAGATATTGGGAGGATTCTCTTCTTAATGGCGTATCTGATGAAGACAAAAAAATGCCTTTCATAGTAGATGAAGAATGGATAATTGATATAGATTTGTCTTCTGGTAGGGTTATAGGCTGGCCCATAGGTAGCACTGCTAACATTCACTACAAATCTGTAGATCAAAACAGTTTCTATCTTCTTGATAAAAATAAAAACATAACACATAAGTATGAAAAAAAAGGTGTTCCAGATGTTATGTGTCCTATAGAAAACGGAGGAGGGGATTACGTTATCTTGGATATCGATAAAAATGGTTTTATCTTAGATTTTGATGCAACTAAAACAAATGCTATCCCATGGGAAGCCGTAAAAGATGAGATATAGCTAGTTATTTTATTATATATAGTGAGTATCATCAGCCTCATTAAGAGCTTCAATCTCCATTTTTAATTCATCAAAAGCATTAATAAATATTTTAACAGCTGGTGTGAATGAAAAACTGTCACCTATTGTCTTTCTAATTAACCCTAACGTAGCCAGACTAGTTAAAAACTTAGGTTTCAAAGAATTGTTTTCCTCTTTATTTAAAAAATATTTCATGGCAATACTTTTGAATTGAACAGACTTATTAAGTATCGACTGTATCCTATCAGGAGTGAATACTTCTGTCTGTAATCCTGTAGGCATATTTATTCCATCCTTATCAAGCTCATATATTAGGATAGCAATAAAGGTAAGTATCCTTTTTGTAGATGCAGAACCTCCTGATACAGAACAATAGAATATATCATCAAATTGTTTAAGTTCAATATCAAAGCTTTCACTAAAGAAGTGTAGATACCAATTAAAATTGTCCATAATCGCGTCATGCATAGTAGAACCAGGAGAAATGAATTTTCCTGCCAGTAGATCATTGATTATTTTTTTGTGCATATCTTTGTATTCTATTTTCTCTGGTACTGAGAATGGGTGTGTAAATATCATATGTGTTCCTTTTTTTCTTTTACATTTTCTGAAATAATAACTGGAAAGTTTAATTTTCTATCTTTAAGATCCACAATAACTCTTTCTTTGGAAAAGTGATATTCTGTATCTTTTAAAATAGGAAAAAAGGTGAAAAAGTTTTTTTCATCTAGTGCATCCTCTGACGCAAGATAATCTTTCAACCAAAAAGCAAAGTTTTTCACAGGGAGTTCGGAAATAAGTTTCCTTAAGGCTTTGTCTGTATCTAGATGCACAGCATCCGTTGTACCTAATGAAGCAATTTCTTCCTTCGTTGGTATCTTGATAACTTTCTTCTCTTCTTCTTCTGAATAGAATATTTCCTTAGTCTGAAGAACAAACTCATCATGATGTACTTCATTTAGTATGGAAAACTTCTCACCTATAGAGGAAAGAATAATCTCTTCACTTTCATGTTCTAGCCAGAATACAGCATTTTGAACAACCTTGCCATCCTGCTGTATTTTCTTGAGGGTGAACAATTCATCGGCAACATCCCGAGAAAACCCTAATACGGCACTGTGAGCTTCCTCAGCCTTAAATTTAACCCTATCTAGTTCCGTTTCTACATTAGTATCGGAGAAATTGAACTTTGCAGAAGTTTTTACAATAATGGACCTAAGTAAAGAAGGTATTGAATTGGCATGTGAATCTACAAGCTTTAAAAGAGGTTCAAGATAGACGCTAATAATATGACTTGCCCTATCAGCTCTTTCCCTTATGGAAATATCTTCTTCATTATTTTTAATCTCAAGAGTTTCACGCAAAAGTTTACTTCTTGTATTTGACAAAACATCAGTCAATTCACCAAGTTCCCCTCTAAGGTGATTACCTAATTCAATAATTCTGTTGATATTATCTTCCTCATAAAAGTCTTGAAATAGAGAGAAAATAGAATCATAATATTTCCGTATAGATTCAGGAGAAGATATAGCAAAATCCTCTGCGACAAAAGAGACGAAGTTAAACACATTCCTATTCATCTCGTAGGTATTATTTAAAACATTGAATATCTCATTCTCCACGAAACTATCTAGATTAATATTTCCTACCAGAGGGTAGGCTGAAAGAAGTTTATTCATCTCATCCATAGAGAGGTAATTCCTGTTTTTTCTGTTTACAGTAATAACAAAATCTTTAAAGAATTCAATATGCTTAGCAACATATCCAGGGATATATGAACGATTAGACATTATGACCCTCCTGTTCAAATACCATTCTTGATTTTTGTGCCTTATCTAGCAGCTCACGAAAGGCAGGGTCTTTCTTTGCTAATAAAAGACTCGCCTCACTAGCACCTTGATATTCCTTAATATAAGAACCAAATTTTGAGACATCTTCAATATAGTTATTTGGAATAACCAGTTCTGCTTCTGGAAAATGAGATTTTATTTTTGCAAACTCATTAAGCCCTACAAAGTCAGGATCTCCCCAGTGTTTTATATCTAGTGCTTCTATCTTTTTCAGTAGATTATTTCCTATTCTTCCATTAGGATAGATAAGTGTCCAACCTTCTTTCATTAAACTTGCACTAGCTTTTTCGTTATGAAAGTTTTCAAAGTTTTCTACAAAGCATATTTTTACTGCCGCAATAGACCTAATATCTTTTTCAATAAAACCTGTTCCTAGAAAAAGAAGTTTTTTGTTTAACAAGAAAGAGGTATTTATTTGAACCCAATCGTTACTACGAATAAATATTGGTCCAAAACTCTTTTTTCTTTGATGAGATTTTGAATCTCTTGATGTTCTTATATTATTGTGTCTTTCTCCGAATGAAGGATCTATTACATCTTGAGGGCAATAATATTCAGAGTGCTTATTGAATAATTCCATGTCTTTAACATTCCAAATACTGCCAGGGCCTTTGGGCTTCTTTGTTTTTACAATAGCACCCGAAGTATGCATTGAAACAAAACGATTATCCTGTTTGATATTTTTTGATATTGAAGAGTCAAGAATGTCAGATTCATTTCTGAACCTGAGCATTACTTTGCAAAATCTTGTCAGCGTTAAATTACTCATCGTCTTCATTCCAAATAGCAGTATCTTCTGAAACAACAGAATAGCCATCTTTGGTATCAATGATATATGTAATATCGAAGCCTGCAACAGGATCTGGATTAGCACTTATTGGTAGGAAATTCATCTCATCAAAGAATGCAAGAAGTTCCCCTTTGTTTTTCGCATCAATGTGTGCCACCTCATCAATAAGAAAAGGAATAACATCTTCAGGATGAATCATTTTTCGCATAAGGCTTAGAAGCAGCATCATTTGAAGCATTTTTTCTGTACCGTTCGATTGCGTAGATTCAACTTTTCTCTTTTGTTTATATTTTTCAACAAAAATAGTAAAGAGATCTTCTAGTCTAAATACTCTACCTTCTTGGATATACCGATTTAACTCTTTTTGCTTATAGTTGGTGCTAGAATCAGTATTAGTAAATAGATCCATCTGTGAAGAATCAAAACTTGTAAGAATACTTATTGTCTCTTCATGTTCCTGCAGCGTAACTTTGACACTTGATAAGTCTGATATTGAATACTTAGAGATAGTCTTATTTATTGCTTTTACTTGGCTTTGTACTAAACTTATCTTTGAAACAAATGAAGATATAACATTAGACATTCTTTCCGATTGGACTTTAGAAAGGTCTCTATACTCTTGTTCTTTCAATTCAAGGTTATAACATAACTCTTCGAGTTTATCTACAAGTTCTTCATTATTGGAGAAAGAGAGATTATCTTTTATAGAGCTGTTTTTAACAGGGGATAAAGCTACTTCAAAACTTTTTTCAACAATTTCAAATTGAGAAAGAGCTATGAATAGTTTTTCAGATATATCTTGAATATACTCATACAAGGAAGAAAACTTTATACGGGTTCTTGTCTCTTCGGTTTTTTTAACCTTAACAACATCTCTTGCTTTTTGCAGATTACTGTTTAAGACACCTATAGTCCATTTACCCATATATTTTTCTTCTCCAGACTTGAGTAGGGTAGAGGTCTTGTCATTCTCTATTTTATTTCTTTCAAACTTTTCTTCTTTATCATTCTTATCTTGATGAAGCTTTATCTCTTCCTTATTTATAGCTTCTTCTTTGTCTTCTATATCTCTAATGTTATCATCATGTTTTTGGATAGCTTTTTCAATATTGGGTATATCATTAACTTCATCTATTCTTTTTCTTACATCTTGAAGTTTTACAGAGAGATCATCAATTTCTTTTGTTAAACTTTCTCTATCATTAGATGAGGAAATTGTTTGTTTTAAGATATCAATCTCTTTAATGAGGGAGTCATGCTCAGATTGACGTTCCTCTATGGTTGGTATCAATACTGAAGGAATGTCTGAAATATCTATTCCTAAACTATTTAATGTGATAAATCCATCTTCTCCTGATGCTGCAGACATCTTCTCAACACTAAGAGATTTAACGCTGTCACTCAATACAGCATTCGCTACACCAATAAGAGAGGGGTCTATATTATAGATAAGAGTATCTTTTCCATTGTTTATATATTTTTTAATATTTAAAAGTTGTGCTTCTTTTGATTTTAGCTCAGAAGAGAGAATACTCTTGTCCTTTACTGAATCCATTTTACTTAGAATGTTTTTTTGTTTTTGTATTTCTACTTCTAAATTATCTTTTTGTTGATTAAACCAACCAATACCACTTTCACGATCTCTGACGGCTAATTCTAGGCGACTTTTCTCTCTTTTGATACCTTCACCTTCTGCTCCTCTAGAACCGTTTAAAGCTGTCTTTTCAGAGGCTCTTTTATTTAGAACTCCTAGAATATGATCTATTTGAATAGACAAATCTTTATTCTCTTCAGAAAGTTTTTCTTTTCGGTGTTGTAGATCTATAGTAATTTTTTCAATATCATGGCTATCACATTCTTTAACAACTGTAAGAAGATTTTCTTTTGCAGCAATAAATTCATATCTTGTCTCATTAATACTTTCAAGCATTACATTGACTTCTTTTAATATAGAAATATCTTTATTTGCTTTTGCCCACTTAGCTCGTTCACCCTCAGAGACAAGTTCATTAAAGTCAAGTACTATATTGTCATTCCCTGAGACAACTAAAATTCCTTCTTTTAAAATATTGTTATCATTTTTATTGGAAACAAATAGATGTCTATATAGATCACTAAATTTTTTACCACTATCTTTATTTGTTGCTGTTCTAAGAAACCCAAGTTCTCTATTATCAGGATTAATAGCTCTTTTCATTTTTTCACTTGTTGATTTTAAATGAGTAAGTACTTGTTGATTGTTCTTTGTTACGATAGAAAGTTCGGGTAGGGAAGATATTTCAGAAAAAGACCTTAGCTCATTGCTTTCGTTCATTAAAAAATACTCTTCAAATTTAATAGGAGCAAAATAATATTCTATCTTCTCATTACTTCTGCGAAGAAGCATAAAAAAATAACCTTTCTTTCGATCAAACCCTTCAAACACAATATAACTTTTACTATCTTTGAAATAAAAATTTAAGGTCTCAAGCTCTTTTCTATCTGACATAATTTTTCGTCTATCAATAACATAGAGGAAAAGTAGGGTGTTTAACAGTGTGGTTTTACCTGTATTGTTTCTACCCGTTATCTGTACGGACTTCTTATTAAGTTTAAGCTCTGCACGAGAGAACCCACCAGAATTAAATAGGCTTATTTTATCGAGTTGCATTATATACCTTTTATTTTATACATTACACCAAAGGCTTTAAAAGCAATAGTAGAGAGCATAATCTCTTCCTATATTTGTTTTATACATAAAACCTTTATCATTATCTGTAATAATAACATTAAAAGATTATAAAGTCAATACATAGATAGCTTAAAGCATTGACTTTCCGAATGATTTAGAATATACTATGCTAATTAATACATAAAAGAAAGAGACAAAATGAAAAAAATAGAAAAAGAGATAAACCCTATACTAATAAGAGAAGTAACAGGAGAGAAACTATTCCTTCATACTACTAATGAAACACTTCCAGAAAATGAACTTCATTTTATTCCAATAACTCACAGTGCAGGTGATAACCCAAAGATAACAAGCATTAACCGATCTGAATTCATGACTATGTGTAAAGACTATATCACGGACTGGGAAAAGTCACTTTGTGGTCTTTCTTCTCATAGAACATTCTACTCTCAGTGTAACGGTAAGGAATGGTATTGTGGGTTTGCATCAATAAAAACAAATTATGATAACAAGGCTACACTAGAAGATATCTCTAGTGGGAACACAGAGTTTGAAGCTGTGATACGGGCTATGAATTGGGTAATAAAAAATATAAGAAAACAACAAGAGAACCTTTAAACATGAATAAAATTTCATTAATATCTTCAGCTACTATTAATACATATATTATGAATTTTAAAAACAAGAAGAATATATCTTCCATGAAACTTTCCGAGACAGTGGATGGAAATATTACCTTTTTTGGAAATATTGCCATATATACATACAGTCAAAGAAAAGGTAAAGTTGGAAATATACTACTAGGCTATATTGACAAAAAATTACATAGTCTGAATTTATTTAAAATACAAGAATACATAGGTGCAGGATTATATACATATACATATATTAAAGAAGATTCTCGTGGATATCTTACATTGAATCCTGATGATTTATCTGAATACTTAGCATATAAAAAACAATCAAATAGTTTGCATAGTCTCAGTAAAATAGCTTTAAAAAAGAATGACAATGATATGTCCCTTAGTGAAATGTGGGTTGAGTTGGAACTTTTAAAGATGTGTGATTATTTTGCTGACGAGGATTTTCTTTCAGAATATGACAGTCTATCAAAATTGAAAAAAGATATTTCAAAAGATGCCCTGGCTGTTCAAAAAAGCATACTTAAACTTCAAGCCAGCATAGAACATAAATGGTTTAAGATAAAAAGAGAACATTCATCAGATTATGCTTTCTGGAAAAACACAACTGAGCCATCAGATGAAAGATTTTAGTTATACTTGACAACTTTAAAACATAAAAGGATACACATGTCACAAGAAGAGATATATATGCTACCATTCACACTCTATATGGGAGAGAATGAAGATGAGTTTGGATGGGCTCTTTTTTCAGAGAAGGGTGAAGAGATTGATACTGCTCTAATGGAATCTATAACTGGATCACCCATCTCAGAAAAAATGTCAAAGATGCCTACAGATATTATTGATTTAATATTGACTCATTTTAAGGAAGTATTCTATGAATCTATCCGATTAGGAAATATAGTCAATTGCCTAATGTTTTTCAACAAAGACAAAGACTTAGTAGATATTAAGCTTGTCCCGCAGGCTGAATAGAAGAGCTAATTTCTGATATTTGGTTATTCTCATCTTTTGCAAGAACAGATTTTATAACTGTTCCTTCTTCTGGTCCAGGAACAACCACTTCTATTTCAACAGTATGTCCATGAGCATTTTGATAAGTGCCTTCATTTAGATTCAATTCATTTGCGAGATCCACACTTCCACTACCTGTATATTGTTTAAGAGAGACTGTATTTTTATCTACAAAGGTAAAATGAAGCTCTCCTCCTGAAAAAGAGAATTCAGGGTTTTTCTTTAAGAACATTTCTATTTTTGAATCTGTTCTTTGCATAAGTTCAAATCTTTCTGCATTTGAGATATCCCCTAAAGAAGCCCCAGAAAAGTTATATTTCTTCATGAGTGTTTCCAAACTACTCTCCATCATGAAAACTTCTTCTCTTTTTGATTCAGGATTTATATTTTCATTTTTATAAGAAAAATTGCCACTTCTTAAAATTTCTACTATTATAGGTGGAGGTGTATTTTTATTGGCTAATAGAGCTTCTTTAATCTTCTTGATCCCCTCAACAGTTTTTCCTGCTTCATTAGGCGAAGCAAGGGCTTTAGTATAAATTGCAATAAGTACATCTTCTGTAGCATTTTTGTTTCTTGCCAAGGCTTGCATATTACTTTCTGCAAATTCTGGTGCAGAAGCTAGGGAATTCATTATTTCTTCATTTTTGGTTTCACTAAAGAGTTTCCAGAATTTTGAATCATTTGAATTTTTAATAATATCGGCATACTCTCTCTTGATACTATCTTTAATTAATTTATTCAACCCTACATACATAGCACCAATAGCACCCACTCCCAGTACAGAAGGAATAGAAATAGGTGTTAGTAAGGCAACTGCAGCAGTAGAAGCTATCATTACTCTTTTATTAGGTATATCTAGGTTAGATTTCATTTCATCTTTTTTATTTTTCCCCATATAAGCTAGATTTTTTGCCTTGTCACCTATTTTTTGGAGTATGCTATCAGCTTTTGCCATTACTTTTTGGATATCTTCATCAGAGAAAGTTTTTGCCATAATAGAATCCTTTTTTATTTAGTATAACCTATATAAGAGGGTTAAAATAAAATAAAAGTGCCTTTTTAGTAAAATTAGAAGCATAACGCATCTCTTCTATTGACTTTTGTATGTATTATTGTTACTATTATAAACTAAGTAATCAAAGGCATTGTCTATGTATATCCCATCAGAAACTCAACAATCTATAGCAGATTTTATTAAAACAAATATCATGTATACTTCCTATTCAGAGGAAGAATCTCGATACAGCCCCCACAATAAAGTAGGAGGGATAAGACCCATAGATGTCGTGCCTATATTGAAAAAAGTATGGACAAATGGTGTAGAGCTAAGAAGAGATAGTTTTAAATCACTTGAGTATGATAGCGGGTTACTATCTTCATATAAAAGAATGTCTAATCATAAGAGGAAAATTGCTTCAAATGCAGTCAAAACTGCTTCAGAAGAATATATTGTAAGCATTTTAAGGGTTCACTATTTTCTTACCTTTATCATATATCCTTTATCTCTTGATGATAAATTGCCTTATGCTAGAAGGGCTCCTGTCTCATTAGATGATATCATGAACTCAAAAGTTTCTTTATCGGATCTACTGAAACTAGATAAGATAAAAACTCTTTTTGATACAAGTGAATTATCAGCTATGCATAATTTTAACTACCTAAGAAACTCTTTGGCTCACTCTGCAGACTATCTCTCTTTTGTATCTATGAAGAAGGAGTATTACGAATCTATTATGGAATTATTGAAAGAGATTGATGATATTTTTGTTTGGGCCTCCTTAAAGAAGAAGCATGGAGAGAATTTGCTTAAACAATCTTCTGAGAAAAAGAATAAAAAGATTGAGACAATAGAGAATGAGTTTGTAATACCCGAAAAAGAAGTTAAAGGGAATAATTTTCCTTTTGCGTAAAACTACGTAGTATCTCTAGTTTGCATTGACTTTATTTTAAATATATATTATAATACAATATATAAAATAAAGGCTCAAAATGTATACTCCCTCTAAAGCACAAAAAGAAATTGAAGATTTCATATCTCATGACTTAATGTATTCTTCTTACATGATGGAAAACATAAGAGAGAATGCGGTTAGAGTAGATAGACCTTCAGATTGTGCTTCTATACTGAAAAAGATGTGGCTTGCAGGTAAACCACTTAGAACCAATCTTGATAAAAAAGAGAAATATGAAAATGGATTAATATCTAGTTTCAAGGAAATGTCAAATCACAAAAAAATGATCGCCACAACAACATTAAAAGATTTATCTGAAAAATATATTGTTAACACTCTAAAGGTACATCATTTTTTGACTTTCCTACTGTATCCCTTTTCTCTTGAGAGTAAAACAACTTATTTCAATCACATAGAAGTTTCCTTGGATGATATATTGGAGTCTAGAATATCTATGACTAAATTACTTAAAAATAAAAATATAATAAAAATTTTTGATACAAGTGAGATAGCTGCCCTTCGAGATTTTAATTATCTAAGGAATTCACTTGCTCACTCAACAGATTTTGCAAGCTTTATATTAATGACGGAAGGCTACTATGATTCCATCATGGAACTTCTTCGGGAAATTGATGATATTTTTGTTTGGGCTGCACTAAAAGGAAGTCTCTCTGATAGGATCAATAAAAATCTTGATTTTATTGAACAAGTATCAGAAATAGAAGAGTCTTTCTTGGTGGAAGAAACTAAAAATTATCCCTTTAGTTAAAAAAAACTAAAAGAGATAATAGTTATTTTTTAAACATTAGATAATCTTCTTCAGGTTTAGAATAATTCTCTACATACCGGAGTGCTTTTTCTTTTATATTTTTGTACTTTTCTATTTGTTTTGCCGTAAGATCATCTTCAAAAGACTCTCCATATACTAGACTAATTATCTTCTCATTTATTAATTTTGAAAGACTTAAGTTCTTTAAATCAGAATAATTCATCCCTATATTTAAAGGATACCCCTCCAAAGGAAGATCTTCAATCATATTTTGTTTCCCATAGGATAGTTTTATAAGTTCTAACTCTTTTGGATCCTTCTCAATGGCTATAAGAATTTTTTCTAAATTATCTATAAAAACATCAGCACAAAACTGACCAAGCAAGTGAACTCCATTACTTTCTGAAATCATATCAACAAAAACTGATAAACTGTTATCTATAAGTTCTGTTGGTGTTAGAATAGATATTTTATCAATCCATGCGATGAAGCTTTCTAATTCTGAAGTGGTAAGACTATTCCCTACAGCTATACAGGTTATAATTCTTAAAGCTTGTTCATTTTTAAAACCACCATCATTTAGATTATCTATATTGATTCCAAGGTTTTTGATTTCAAGTTGTGGGCGTATATGGTTCCAGTCTTTATAGTCAAAACTTACAGCAAGTGCATCAAGACTATTTCCTAGTGTTTTAAATTTTTGAGGGTTGTTTGATTTTTGTTCTTTTGCGAGTTTTTTAAAGTCAGTAAGAGTGGGGAGTTGTTTTTGCATAATAGTATTCCTTTTTGCATAAATATTCTCGTTTTACTATGTGTTCTCGTTGCATATAAGAGATAATTATCATCAAAAATGAAAAAGCTATCTTATTTTTTTTAGATTAAAAGTATAAACAAATTCACCAAATGCAAAAGCATGAGAACGGCGGGGATGTTTTGCCCTTCAGTATTATAACTTATCCTTCTTAATATTCTCAAATTGACTTTACTATACTTTATGATTAAGCAAGGTTAAAATATACCTTTATTTTTTAGCTATCTATAAAAGCCTATATTTTAGAGCTTTAAGCTTGGGTATAAAAATAAAGGTATAATATGGGATAGATAGCATTTTATCCGAACACAGTGAGGGTTTGAAGTATTATTTCCCCGTGAACTGCCGAGTAGGTAGTTATCTTTTCTGCACTATCAATACTTCTTCATTACTGATATCTTTAGATAAAGTCGAAGTAATATCTTTCCCCTCTCTTGTTGAAATTAAATTCTCTAAAAGTTCTTTAGACTTGCAGCCTAGTATTTTTGCTGATAGGTTTTCATATATCATTAAGGAACCAGGATCAATTATCTTCATTTTTTCTATAAACTCTTCTCTTGTTAAGTTCTCATAAGTATTTTGATCTAGCATGTCTACAAATAGACTACCTATCTCTTTCCCTTCTTCATACTTAGAAACATGTATTTGTCCACAATTTGACCAAGATGCTTGATAACCATGGATAAATCCATCTTTTACTTCAACTATCGCTTCAGGGAAAGAATCATTGATATTATAATCTATAGCCACTCCTGTAAAGGGGTTATCTATATTTCCATCATAGAAAAACAACAGGTCATTTTTTTCATCACTTTCCAGGGAACGCTCATCTGCAACTTCTCTTCCGTCTTCTGATAATCCAAGTACTTTTTTCATGAAATGTCCTTTTTGTTTATGTATTATACTTTATTTGTGCCTTTCTCAATAAAACAGTGGTAATAAAGAGATATTTTTGAATATATTCTACTTTTGATACAAACATACTTATTTTATATATATTAAATATATATATATTATATACGTTATAACAAAAACTTATGTTTTTTGACAAAAAGCTTGACATCTGCATAGAAAAAGAGTAAACTTTTCGAACTTCAAACAAAAAGGCTTCTTTTGGTATTCCAAGAATTAACACTTACTGTATATATAAAAAAGAATATGCACTTTAAAGCAAGCTATGAATTATTCTCCAATATTATTAACCTTACATTATGTCAAGATTCAGATTGTCTAAAAATACATGAATCAACTGGATTTAAATTTTATTCTTTTGGCAGTCTTTACCCTACAGAAAAAGATGGCATATACAAAGGTGGTTCCATATATCACCTTAAAATAAGATCAATCAATAGAAGAATTCTCAGATGCATCAGTGATAACATACAGGAAACCTCCATTAATCATCCTAGTATTTCTGTTGTGGATATTTCTCAAAAAACAATGAAACAATTTTTCATCTCAGAATTATATTCAATAACTCCAGTGATAGTTACCTCTAGTAAAAATATTTTTTGGACTATTGAAAAAGACGGAGATATTGTTAAGTTACAAAAGCAGCTACATGATAATCTTAAAAAGAAATATGAGAATTTCTATAATGAGCAACTTGAAAATGATCAAAATTTTATACAACTTTTAGAAATAAAAAACATTAAACCTCAAAATATACAACTTTCTGGGAAAGGTTTAAATAGTGATAAAAACATAAGGCTTTTTGGCAATAAATTTAGAATTGTCCCGAATGAAGATGAAGTTTCTCAGAAGTTGGCGTTTTTAGCTTTGGGTTGTGGGCTAGGAGAAAAAAACTCGTTTGGTGGGGGATTTTGTATTGCTAAAGGGTTGAGGTTATGATAAAAGAGATTGTGGATATAGGAAGAGTCTCAAATAGATTGGGGTCGGTTTTTACTTTTAAAAGAGTACCTGAGTTTTATGTTGAAATATTTTTAGAAAAGGATGGTAAATCTTTTAATTTTATTTCAAATTCCAAACCAAAAGAGATAGAGGATAGAGAACTATATTTGGACTATGGACTGTTTAGTGGTAAGAGTGGTAGTAATCTCTTCATGTTACCATCATCTTTTATGATAAATCTTACTTGTGATTACTCTAAATTAGAAGAAGCTCGGATAGAGTTACAGAAAGATATAGAAGATAAAAAAATTTTAAAAAAGATTGAAACTCAATATAAAACTGAACATATAAAGTTTAAAGATGATACGGAAAAGTTAAAGAAGGCAATTGAATCTGGAGATAAAGTACTTATAAAATTTTTCGAAGAGTTGAGAAAAGAGAAACTTAATGATTGTAAAGAAAGAATTATCTATGAAGTAGAGAAAAAGGATTTTAAAACTAAAAAAGATAAAGCTCAATATAAAAAAGAGTTAACAGCTAGGTGTAATAATAGATATAAAAAAGGTAAAAAATATAAGTTACTGAATTATTTACAGACAATATCTAAAATAATACTTGATAATAATGAGGAGATTATCAAAATAGCAGATATATGTAAAAAATATATTTTAGCAAAAGATAGTAATGTGAAAATAGATAGAGTTCCTATTATTTTAAGGCTAACAAACAAACAAGGTAAACCATATTTTCTTCATGAACAATATTTTATATTTAAGATGTATGAGAAGCTTACATTTAATAATTCTGCACAAAAACTAAAAACAGAAGAGGAGGGGATGTGTAATATTTATCATAAAAAAGAGAAATTGTTTGCACCTAAAAGTAGTTTTTACTATGCGTATTCTCTTGATAAGGTAAATGTATATCCTAATTTAAATAAGCAAGAGACTCTAAACCTTTTTAATCTCTCATACAAAGCATATATTGATTTTTTAGGTGGTAGAACTTTTTTAGAAACTTATAATAATTTCTCATTTATGTATTTAAATTGTTATGTAACAGCTACAAGCTTAAATGATGAAAGTTTAAAAGAGTTTCAAAATGATATTAGAGAGTCAAAAAGAAATTTAGATAGTTTAGTCAATTTAATAGACAAAAATAGGCAAAATCGTTTTGATATATTGCTAAATTTTTATTTTTTTGAGCCGACAAAAACAGGTAATAATATTGTAGAGTATGTTAAAGACATTATTCCTTCTAAATTAGTAGATGTATTGAAATTATCAAATTCTTTAGTTATTTATTATAAAGAAAAATTTAATAGGGAAAAATATAAATTTAGTTGGCAACAACATATTTACGGAATTTATTATAAAGATGCACATAAAAAGTTTAGAACTTCACTGTTTAGACAAATTGCACTAGGTGATACTGTTAACTTAGAGAGATTAATGCGAATAATGAATGAAAATATGGAGTTTAGTATTAGTAAAGATGATACTGCTAAAGAGAAGTATTACTATGGAACGGTAATAAAACATTTAATGTTTTTAGACTGGTTAAATAAAATAAATAAAGGAGAGATAAAAATGAGTAGAGATGAAAAAAATAGAGAGCTTTTTGTTGGTAAAAGTTATGAAGAGAGACTTGAATACTTTTTAGAAAATGGAAATTTAGTAAAAGATTCAAACTCAATGAAAGTAGGTGTTTGTGTAGGTTTATCAGTTGATATTTTGAGTTGGACACTTTCAAATTATGATAAAAAGACTCTTGCTTTTGTAAGTAAAAGAATTGAGAGAAATAATTTAAATTCAGTTCAAATTTTTATGAATGAAATTTTTTCAAAAACAAAATTTCAAGAGTATGAAGGACTACAGAGTGTAAATATAAGATTGGCTACCATGCAGATGTTAGGCTTAGACAATAATTCTTTTAATAAAGATGAGTTTATATTTGGGCTTTTTTTAGGTAGTGAACTCTATCAAAATGTAAAATCAAAGAAAGACCCTAAACCAAATAATAATGAAAATGAAGGAGAAAAGAATGAGCAACAAACAACAGGAGAATAAAATGAATAAAAGAGAATTTCTATTTTTATATGATGCAAAAGATTGTATTCCTAATGGAGACCCATTTACAGGAGAACAGAGATATGACGAAGATACACAAACAGCACTTGTTTCTGATGTGAGGTTAAAGAGATATATTCGTGATTTTATAGATGATGGTTATGAAGATGAGATAGTATTTTATTCAGATAAAGATGGTAAAAAAACAACAGGTTCAAGAGCAATGGAGCTATCTGCTGAAACGAAAGAGATAAAAACTACAAAATCTACAAAAGAGGTTTTAGATACAGTTGAAAATTTAAAACAACTAAAAGAAAAATGTATAGACATTAGACTTTTTGGAACAGTAGTAGCAGGAAAAGAGGGTCAATATAATACCCAAGCAACTGGTGCAGTTCAATTTAAGATGTTCAATAGAACTCTAAATAAAGTCTTTTTACCAACAACACAAAATACTACTATTATGCCTAGTAAAGAGGGTAATGAACAAGGTTCAATTGCAACTTTTAGTTATTTGCCTTATGGACTTTTCTCTTGTGTAGGATATTTCAATCCAACAACAGCAGTTGAAAATGGCTTAAAAGAAGAAGATTTAGAAAAGATGAAAATTGCTCTATGGAATGAGATTAATACAAAAAATACTCGTTCTAAAACAGGACAGCAATCAAGACTATTGGTAGAAATCGAGTATAACGATGACTACTATAATATTCCTGATATTGAGTACTCTATACGATTAGAAAATGAACAAAAGTTTAAATATAGAAAGTTTGAAGATATACAAGAAGATTTAAATTATAGTAAATTAGAAGAGTTTTTGAATAAGTCAGAGTCGTTAATTGAGAGTGTAAATATATATATAGATAGTTTTTCATTTAATAAAAAATTTTTAAAACTAGATAAGTTAAATGGTAAAGTTAAATACTATGCTATCAAAGGCAAAAAAATAGAAGAGCTATGAGATGAAAGCAATAAAATTTAGGCTTAGTGGGGATTATACGCTATTTAAAAAGCCTTTTGCCAATAACCAACCACAATCATTTGTAATACCTCCTAAGACGGCAATTTTAGGTATGATAGGAGCTATTATGGGGTGGAGTAAGAGTGATTATATTGATATGCTTCCTTTTGATACTTTTAAATATGGTGTGAGATTGTTAACATCTAAAATTAAAAAAGATTTAATTGGTATTAATCTTATGCAGGGGAAGAGTGCAAAATTTACTTTTAATGAAAATCCTTTACGAAATCCACCAGATAGAGGTCAGAGAAGCCCCACACGATTTGAGTTTTTAAAAGATATGGAGTGGGAGATATTTCTAATAATAGATAATAAAAAGATAGAGAGTGAGCTTTTTGATAGATTGTTCTCTAAAAAGTTCATCTATAATCCAAATTTAGGACTTCAATCTCTTTTTGCCAAGATAGAGTGTAGTAAAAATGATTTGATAAGTTTAGAAATAGCAAAAGAGATAAATGATAATATTTATACCTCTTTTGATAAAAATTTGATTAAATTTAAAATAACAAAACCAGTTGCATTCTATAATGAATTAATACCTGTAGCTTTTGAAAAAGATAGAAGTTTACCTCAAACAAAAGAGATGATAAGCTTTGTTGGAGATTATGAAATAATCATAACTAATAAAGAAGATTTACAAGAAAAGTTGTACCAAGATGATAAAAACAGACTTTATCAATTCATTTAATCTTATCTCTCATACAGAGCCACAAAGAAAACTTGTGGTTCATTTAGATGAAGTTTATCAAAGGGCAAAGAGACGGTTTGATGAGATTAATATCAACTTTGAATTTTTAAAAATATCACAAGAGGAGTTTGAAGAACTTTTAAAAATAATAGTCTATTGTCATGATTTTGGTAAATCATCTATATACTTTCAAGAAAAATTATTTAAAGAGAAGATTACTCAAAAAGAGAAAAGACTCTCCGAACATGGACTTATCTCTGCATTCTTTGGTTATTTTATTGCTGTAGAGAAATTTGATAAACGATTAGCTTCTTTTGTTTTTATGGCTATTCGCTATCATCATCTAAATTTGGATAATGCAGAGGATATGCAAAGAGTTGATGATGAAGATATTTGGAAAGTATTAGATATTTATGATGGGGTTAAAATAAATAGAGAAGAGATAGATAGATTATATAGCTATTTTTTAGATACTGATAATATAACAGAAAAATTTGGACTCTTTTTGGAAGAAAGTTTTCCAGAAGATGATATTGAAAACCTTATGATGTATTTTTACTATAAACCAAAGTATGAAGAGAGTGATATTTTTATATTTATGACTCTTTTTTCACTACTAATTTATGCTGATAAACAAGATGCAATATTTAGAGATAAAGAGATTTTATCTATTGATAGTTTGAATTTTGATTCTAACAAAGTTGAGGCATTTAAAAATGCCTATTTTGAAAATAGAGAAAAGACCCCTCTTGATGAGACTAGAGAGAAAATTTATCAAGCGTTAGTAGAGGAATTTAGAGATGAAAAGATAAAAAATAAAAGTCTCTTTTTTGTTAAACTTCCAACAGGAGCAGGAAAAACTCTACTGCTTTATAAACTAGCTCTAATGATACAAGAGCAACAAAAGAAAACTAGAGTTTTTTATCTACTCCCTTTTATTACATTGATTGAGCAAAATGCAAATATACTGAAAGAGCTATTGGCTTTTATGGATATAGATAGTTCGGATAGTAGAATTTTTTTAGAAAAGCACTCTTTGAGTGGAGAGTTTGAATTAAGTGATGGCAATGACGAGTATGACATAGATGCAAAACAGTTTCTGCTTGATACCTTAGACAGTCATTTTATAGTAACCTCTTTTCATCAGATGTTTTATGGGGTATTTAAACGAAAAAATGCTCTTTTAAAACGATTTAATCAATTTGCAAATAGTGTAATTTTAATTGATGAGGTTCAGCTTATACCATTAGAACACATGTATGTTATTACTCAATTTTTGAAATTTATGAGTGAGATATTTAACTGTAAAATCATTGTTGCAAGTGCTACTTTCCCAAATATTAAAAAAGAGATTTTACAAAATAGTCATACTTTTAAAGAGATTGATGAGATTTTAACAACAGATGAGATTGATAACTTTTTTAATAGATATGAGATAAAAATTGATATTTCAACTACCTACATAGAAGAGACACTTCATGATAAGATAGATGAAAAATTAAAGACTAATAGAGATTTACTCTTTCGGGTAAATACTGTCAATACAGCAAATGATATTTATGAATATCTTTTAAATATTGATAGTTCATATAAAGATAGCAATATATTTTTACTTACAAGTGCTGTTGCTCCAATAGTAAGAAAATGTATTATAAAAAAGATAAAACGAAATTCAAAAAGAGGTGTAAAACAGATAGTGGTTGCAACTCAATTAATCCAAGCAGGGGTAGATATATCACTGGAAGATGGCTTTGAAGAGTTAGCACCTTTAGATTTGATGGTTCAATCAATGGGTAGAAGAAATAGAAGTGCCGAAAAAGAAGATATTGGACGAGCAGATATTATCAAGATAGCAAGAGTTATTAATGGTCGAGAGTTTGAGGGATATAAAATCTATAACCAATATGACATAAAACAGACTACTGATATTTTAAAAAACTATAAAACTTTGAGTGAAAAAGAGATATATCAGTATGGTCTATTAGACAAGTACTACAATGCCCAAGTTGATATAATGAAAATTGATAAAGAGTTTAAAAGACTTAATTTTAGAAATATAGATGATGATTTCGTTTTGATAAAAGAAGCCCCTTTGAGTTTTAGCTTTTTTATGCCATTAAATCAAAAAGCTGATAAATTATGGAGAAAATTAGTTGAACTTGATAAAAGAAAAAAAGAGATAAAAAAAGATAAGTTTTTTTGGAAAAATATGAAGGAGATAGAGAGTGAATATTCTAAAATAAAAAAAGATGTAAGTTTATATGTTGTTAATCAAAACTTTTATTATTGGGGAACAAAAAAAGAGACAGCTAATATTGCCATTACTGAAATTTTTGATAATGCACTTGGTATATATTTAGCAACAGATGATATTTTTGATAAAAAAAGAGGATTACAATTGGTTGAGTATGTAAAAGACAAAGTGGAGGGACTATTTTGGTAAAAGTAAACGGAACACTAATAAATTACTACTTTTTTTGTAAAACAAAACTATGGCTACACGCCAACCGAATAAACCTAGAAGATAACAGTGAAGATGTTCGTATAGGTAAGATATTGCATGAGCTGGCTGATAAAAAAGGTAAGAATACTGAAATAAGCATTGATAACGTCAAGATAGATAAGATTACCAAAGATTACTTAGTAGAGGTAAAAAAGAGTGATTCTGACCCTGATGCAGCGAAATGGCAGGTACTCCTGTATTTATATAAACTTAAAGAAAAAGGGGTTCTTAAAAAAGGGAAGATTGAATTTATAAAAAAGAAACAGCAGAGTAAAAACGTACATTATATAGAACTTGATAAAGTGAGCGAAAAAGAACTTTTGGAGGTCTTAACAGAAATTATAGAATTAATAGAGCTACCTAAGCCGCCAGAGGTAAAGTTTGAAAATCACTGTAAAAAGTGTGCTTATTATGAGTACTGTTTCATATAGGAAAATTTAATGGCAAAAAATCACACACAATATATTTTTAGCATGGGGAAACTGGAGAGAAAAGATAATTCTATAAACTTTAGCAATAGCAAAGGGAATAATTATATTCCAATTGAAGATCTTAAAGAGTTATATTGTCTAGCTGAAGTGAGCTTAAATACTAAATTTTTGGACTTTATAGCCAAAGCTGGGATTACAATTCATTTTTTTAATTATCATCAGAACTACTCAGGAAGTTTTTATCCTAAAGAACAATTAATTAGTGGTAACCTAACTATAAGACAAAGCATGGCATATATTGATAAACGGTTGATTATTGCAAAGGCAATAGTGCAGGGGATAGCCGATAATGTTCATGCTGTACTTTACCACTACTATCGACATGATAAAAAAGAATTAAAGCCTTTTCTAGATTGGTTAAAAAAAGATGTAGCAGCATTTCTTAAAAATGACATTCATATTAAGCAAATACTATGGATAGAAGGTCGTATTTGGAGTCAGTTTTATAATAGTTTTAAATATTTTTTGCCCGATGAATTTATTTTAAATAAACGGGTAAAACGACCACCAGATAATCCTATAAATGCATTGATAAGCTTTGGAAACACACTACTCTATACCAAGACTATCTCCTCTATTTATCATACACATCTTAATCAGTCTATTAGTTTTCTACATTCACCACGAGAAGGACGTTTTAGCCTCAGTCTAGATCTATGCGAAGTTTTTAAACCAATTATTGTTTTTAAAACAATTTTTGATTTAGTTAACAAAAGAAAGTTGGTCGTTAGTAAACATTTCGACAAAAGCTTGAATTATGCCCTACTTAACGAGCAAGGAAAGATGATCTTTATAGAGGCATTCGAAGCACGAATAAACGAGCCATTCCTGCACCCTATACTAAGAAGAAAAACTACTTATAAGAGTGCTATTAAGTACGATGCTTATAAGTTGGTAAAATTTTTAGTAGAAGACAAACCTTTTGTACCATTCAAAATGAAGGATAAATGTTGAAAAACTACAATTATAACTATGCTATTGTAATGTATGATATTTCAGATACCCAAAGTGAGGTTGGTAAAAACAGGGTAATAAAAGTTTTTAAAATTTGTAAAAAGTATTTTCATCATCATCAAAAATCTATTTTTAGGGGCAACACTACACCTTCACGTATTATTAAATTTAGAGAAGAGATACAAGCTGTAATAGATAAGGACTTAGATTTTGTTTCAATTATAAAATTACAGAATAGACACGTATTTGATGAGGAAGTTTTAGGAACAGATAAAAAACCTAGTGAGTCATTATTTCTATAATTAAAAAATTTCCAACCAAAATAGATTAAAAATATGAAATATGTGCTATAATATCAGTGCTCTGAGGCTATATTCTTTAACATTTTATTAGTTTTTATTTTTACTGGAAAAAATTTTATTTCTTGCATATATAGGGCTTTTATAAAGAAAATATATTTATATAGTACATAAATACGCTGATTGAACCGACACAAAAATTGTATTTAAATTGAATATAGATGCCTTGAAAATCACCGAACAACTGCTATTGAACCGACACAAAAATTGTATTTAAATTTACTAGCGTGAAATACTTATGCATTGCAGCATTTATTGAACCGACACAAAAATTGTATTTAAATTTTCTAAAGTCTATTACAGCATCTTTATGTGTGTGTATTGAACCGACACAAAAATTGTATTTAAATTGCATAAGCTGTGGTCATAATGGAAAAAGACAAAGAATTGAACCGACACAAAAATTGTATTTAAATGAATTGATAAGCATATATCTAACAACGGCTTTTATATTGAACCGACACAAAAATTGTATTTAAATTCTTCATAGTCCGCTATATAAACTATATTGAATTTATTGAACCGACACAAAAATTGTATTTAAATAAACAATTCGCGGCAATATCTGCAGGCTCACTTTTTAATTGAACCGACACAAAAATTGTATTTAAATGATAATCCCTCTTTTCCACCAGAATTGTTATTTTTTATTGAACCGACACAAAAATTGTATTTAAATGAAGCAGACAAAAAGAAAAATAAAGTCATGTCTTAATTGAACCGACACAAAAATTGTATTTAAATGAGTTTAAAGGGATTAAAGTTTCTACTATTCAAGATAATTGAACCGACACAAAAATTGTATTTAAATATAAGGAAGCTATCAGTATATACAACACCTACAATGAATTGAACCGACACAAAAATTGTATTTAAATTGATTAATGATAGATTTTATTAGTCCGCTTCCTCTTCATTGAACCGACACAAAAATACATCTTCCCTTATTGTTTTTATTATATATAGTTTCAAAAGAAACATACCCTTCATCCAACTTTCAACAACATCTTCTCACATAACTCACCAAAAGACCTCTTCTTTCTAGAAAAAGTATCTTCCTCTTGTCTATCATTGAAGATATATTGGTTGTTTCTTAATATTTTAATTACTGCTAAATCTGAAGATGCATCAAGATATTTTATAGATTCTTCTATATCAAACTTGGCCATGTCTAACTCAAGATCAAAATCATCTTTTTTATTTATCTTTGAATTTACCTTTGTAAGTTCTTTTTTGAGTTTCTTTATCTCTTGAAGTCTTGGCAGGATTTCTACTTTTTGTTTTGCAATTACTTTCTTAGGAATACGAACATAGTTAATAAAAATTCCATCTACTTGAACTGCTAAAATATATTTCTTATCCAAATTATTAGTAGTATTTTTATTGTCATTTTCCATTTTAAGTTCCTTTAATTTATTGAGAATATTATACTATAAAAATATTCAAACGCAACATATTGACTTTCTTCCAAATAAAAGATATACTATACCAAAGGCGTTAAAGTGCCTCCCGTTCCCCAATTCGAGAGAATTATGGCAAAACTTTATTAGCTCCAAAAAAACATATAACTGTACACTTTTTTCATTTGAGATTGGTGTGTTAATGATCCAATGGGAACACGATAAATATAGAACACATCTTATTCACAAAGATAAAAGGAACATTATCATGTCAAAAAAACAACTCCCAACAATTGAAAACTTTAAAACAGAAGCTAAAGAGCTACGGAAAAACACCCCTGAAATAAAATCTTATAGTCAAGCATTAAACGCACTATCTATAGAGTACGGATATAAGAGCTGGAAAATATTACGACCTTTAATTGCAGACCCTAGAGAACGCTTGATTAAAAAATATGGGTTGGTCAATTTATCTGTAGATAGAGTAGACTTAGAATGTCCTCCAGAAGATATGCTTCCTGGACTGTCAAACTTTGAATTTCCAAAGCTATATACTTTTGAAGTTTATTCTGGTGACTCTTTCTTTCTAGGAACTATCTTGTGTGCTGAAGTATCTTTATCTCGGACGTATCAACTAGGTTCTCCTTTGTCTTGGTCAGACCTCAGAGGCTTTAGAAGAACCTTGTATGGTATAAAGGATAACTGTAGAGAAGAGATAGAAGATGATACAGAAGTGGAAGATATCTTATCTTCCAGTAATGCTGACTATATGTTCTCACATTTAAAAGAAGATAAGTTCTATCCAAACATTTGTGTAGTGTTAGATGTAACACCGGAGAACTTTTCAGATCTTGACGAAGATAGACAAGAAGATGAATTTTATGAAGAAATGAATGAGATAAGAATGCTTTTACAAGAAACGATATTATCTTACGAACGAGAGGATATGATATATGATCCTCATATGATAGAATGTTTAAAAAGTGATTCTCCAGAATGTTTTCTATTCCCTGCAACACATATCTCAGACAACAAAAGAATGAAAAAATCTTTTAGTAGAAATAAACGTTTTAAAACCAAAGAACTTTCTAACTTTTCAGGAGGGGAAGCTGGTGGAGGTTTTACTCTAATAAGAAGTAAAAACTTTCGTCCAAATCTTGGTGTAGATATATATAAAGAATTTCCATTAACAAAAGAAGAGGGAAAAAGCTATGAACGGGCACTTTCACTTTATGAAGAATATTTTGAAGATTTCAATATTAAAGCAGAAGAATTTTATCTAAAAGAGTATACACATGATAATGGCTTCTTCACCGACAATTCAATGATACTTTCAATCGTTAGAGCTGTTAAGAACAATAAAAATCCTCTTATTGATTCAATGAGTAGGTTAGCTGAGGAAGATGCTACCCCTGTTGATATGTATAGTTTTTACAAAGCTGATATAACAGTTCTAAAGAGGGCATTTCTTGCAGCACATATAATTATGACACACGATACAGAAAAGAGTAAATACTTATTTACAATAGCAGAAGAGCTAGAGAAAGAAGAAAAACTTTTATCTGATATTGTGGCTGTTTCTGTGTATAGTCTTCTTGCAAGAATAGACAGACTATACTTGAATAGAGAGACAAATGATAATGGCGTAAGTTTGAAGCCATACACCTCTGCTTATATTAAAACTTATCAAACAGAAGAAGATATTGAAAATAATAAATTCAAAATCTTCAGAACCAATGGGCTATTTGATAAAACCGGTAAAGATTATTTAGCAGAAGATATAGTTAAAAATGATGATGCTATTTCATCTTTTTATAGAGATGATAAATCCCCATTCTTATTAGAAATCTGGGCAGAAGATGAAGAAAGAGTAGGGTTAGAAATTTTAGTGTATTCAAAAAAGAGAGATACTGAAGGCTATAATATCGTAAACAATAGGGCAGACTTAGATTATAGATATATAAGGTATACCTAAGGTGTTAAAAACATTCAAGTTAATTTAAATCCTATGAAAAAGAGTACAACTAAAATAACCTTTTTTTTGAATAAAAACACTAGAATTACCATTTTAACAACTTGCAAGTAGTCATTTTAACAACCTCTTAATAGTCATTTTATCGCTCAGCCAAAACAAAGGATCATCCCCATATAATAGGAACATCTTAACACAATGGATAAAAATGAGAAGTACAGAAAATATAACTATAGAATCCTTTAAAGCAGAGTCTAGAGAAATTAAACTCTCCCACGAAAAAGAAATATCTTTTGCTAAAGCAAGGTGTATTTTGGCAGACAAATATGGATTCCCTAGTTGGGAATCTCTTCTCTTTTTCTTAATAGCTAGAGATGAAGATAGAAGAAAGAAATCTCAAGAAGAGGGGTCTGGGCATAGTGCTAAAGATGTGTTTGATGGAGATCCCGTTTTGGAGATAAAAAGTTTTGATATTAATAATGCTAAGATTGAGCAATTCTACATATCAGAAAAAGGTTCTATAGTACTTTCTAGTTGTTGGGGACACTTTTTTTATGGAGATGAAAATTTTAATGATGCAACAAAAGTATCTTCTCTTGATGATCTTTTTTATTATGCAATCAATACTAGTGGTGACGCAAGCTATCCTTATGTTAAAAATATATCTCCTATAAATTCTATATTCCTGGAGATCCTAGACAACCATGAATCATCGGATAAGGAAAAAGAAAATATTAATATTATCAAAATGCTTCTTGAAAATAGAGAGAAGACTTTTGTTCTAGATGAAGAAGCTGATTACTATGCTTTCTCTTTTCTTGATAAAACGATAGTTCCAGAAGATGTTGGATTTTTTATCGCCAAAATTACTACTTTAAACTTTGAGACAGGAGAAAAACAAAGTAGGGTGGTTGAAATTGCAAATATTGGGGAGAAAGATCCATTGTTTGTGGTAGAAAGAGATATTAATGAAGATTTATCCCTAGAGAATATAGACCAGTTTATCTTAGAAATATTAGGACAATATAGTGAAGAAGAAGAACTCTATCAAGAACTAAAAGTAATAGGGAAGAAGAAAGAAACTTACCTAAACAATTACGAGGCTATGATTGATAAAGAAAAGGATTTCTATCAAATGGGTGAAGCTATTGATAAAGAAGAGAGGGCTGTTGAAGAGAAGATTGAAAAAATGAATTACGATGTTGATTTCTTTTTTGAGAAAATGGAGTATGCTTTAGAAGGTGGCATGAAAAAGGATGTTCTGAAGTTTATTCCCTAATTTTAAAAATACGGATTGTAGTACATTTTTTATAAATGCTTAAAAAAATAGATATACTTAAATAATATAAAACCAAAAGGATATCTATATGATTAAAGCAAAGTATAAACTATATAACAAAGAACAATCTCCTGAAACGAGAGTTGAAATTAGGAGGTGTGTTGAAGATATCCTATCAGCTAATGGTACTAACTTCAGAGAGGCTGGTAAATCTATTCCAGAGGTTGCTTATAAACATTTCTTAACAAATATCGCCGACATGCAAATTGATATAAAACATAACATGGTTTCGCCTAAAGAAATAAAGGAATCAAAAAAAGAAGCTCTAAGAGTACTTATTCCCCTAATAGAGGAACTTGAAACTCCAGAGAATATAGTTATCGAAAAATATAACATTAAAAATGGGAAAGCTGATATTTTAACTTTTCAGAATACCAATTTCCCTGAGCTAGAATTAATTAGTCAGTCAGGATTAGATAATGACGAATATACAATAGCAGAGGAAGAGACTATGAAAAAAGCTATTTTTCTAGAACATTCAACCGATAACGGTATGGGTTGTTGGAAGCTAAAGAGAGAAGACGATACAGAGTTTAAATTTTTCATTCATACTAGTCCCTTAAAAATGGAAGATGCAAAAAATATTGAAAAGGGTGATACGGTCTTTTATGATGTTTATTCTTCTACACAACTGGGAACAGATAAAGTTATTCTACAGAAGATAATAAAGCAGGATGGTACAGAAGTTTTACCAGAAAATAAACTCTTGACTGACTTTGATAAAAAATTGGGTATATCAAAAGAGGATAAGACTAAAGGTAGGGAATTGATCTTAAGCTGTCGCGGAGGGTATAGTCAACATGCTGTGATATCTAGACTACAGGATAACAATCCTGAACACCATAAAGTCTTAAATGGAGCAATATCTTTTCTTTTGGATGGTGGAGAAAAAAATAATCTTCAATATGATGCATATGATCATCTCTTCGAATATATAGAGCCAAATAAGCATAATAATATTGAGATAAATGATGACATCTTTAAAGAGTTGGTTCGCGTGGGAGACAACTTGCATAGTGAGGGAGATATGCGAGGGGGGAGAATTTTAAATATACTTGAACAATATCAAGAGAGATATATAAAGTTATCTGAAGAGGCTAGAGCAACCCCAATTTGTTCAGCAAAAGATATGAAAAATGATGTATCCGAGGAAGGGGTAGGGTCTCAGAAGCCCTAGTTCCCACTAAACATAGAAAAGACATCTCCATCTTTTCTATGTTTAAGCTATATTGAAAAAATAGAAAACTTACCTAGTGTCTTACTACTACTTTTTTTCTTTGTGAAATAGATATTAAATACCTCATCATTCTCAATAATTTTAAGCTTACTCTTCTTGATACTCGTACCATAGCGAAAAGACATTGAGTGTATAGCTTTTGAATTTTCAGTCAAAAGTTTCAACGTTACTCCTGTATCTTTGTAAATGATACAGTTTTCAAGTTTCTTTTTTATGCTTGATGGATTATTGATGGAAAGCAATACAACAATTTTATCTGAATGTTCTACTTCTTTTGGAACAAATATCTTATTATCTTCAATGTAAATATCTTCCTTAGCAAAGGCATCTAACGCTTGTTCTGTGAATTCAGGTCTATAGGTTGAAGATGCATCAAGAGAATCCATAACAAAATTCAAACGAATATTCCCAATCATAACATCTTCTCCATTGTGCCTATAGCAGGATACATTTCGTCCATCTATAAATTTACTGGGAAAATCTGTGATGATTTTATCTTCTTCGCCTTTTCTTATTAAAACAATATCTCTGCTAGGCAAGATAGCCATAGAATCTCCATTTGAGAAGTCATGAAAAATAAATCCTGCAGTATTTTTCCCTGATCCTTGTCGATCGAATAAAAGAGATAATCTTGGAATAAGTTGCACTGTGGCTTCTGGAACAATATCAAGAACCTTTCCAAAGGCATCCTCGAATTCCTTTTCATCTATTCTTCGGACAATATTACTTATATAGTTCTCAGCAAAATCAGGATTTAATGCTTCTGCTTTTTCTTTTGGTGTCATTAATCTCATAGTATGTTCCTTCTTATTTAAAAATCAACAATTCTTTTGTAAAGCGGTTCTTTTCATTTAGAACATCAATGTATTCTTCATTATCTTTAGTCAATGTAACCGTTTTACCATCAAGCTGCACAAGATGAAGAGGTACTATGATTTCAGTATCACCTTTTTTTGCATGAACTCCTTCATCACTAAACTTAACAATATTACTTGGAGTAGTTGCCCAAGCTGTATTTATTAATGCCTTATATGTGAGCTCTTTAATATCTAACCATGCTTGGGGAACAGTTCTAATAATCTTGTCTCTTCCAGAATAGAAAAATATTTGCACGATTGGCAGGTCAAAGTCAGAAGATAAAAGACGTACCTTCTTATTATTTACCGGCACCATATCCCCATATATAGGAGTTGTTGGATATCCTTCTAAAGTAAGGCTTCTGACAGTTTTATTTTCTTTTAAAATCTTTACTGCAGTTTCTGGTAATGCTAAGATAACCTCAAATTCATCGCGATTATCTTCTTCTGTTTTAGGTTCTGTAATCAAAAAACTTTCTGTAATATTGTTGCCATCATTATCAATATATTTAACAAAAGAAAGCTCGAAATCTTTAGCTTCTTTTTCTCTCTCAAAAGAATATGTAATAAAAACATTATGATTAACAGCAGACACAGAAACCTTGGTTAAACCATAAAGAGTTTCCATTTTAGTTACAGATTCCTTATGCATATCCATATAGTCGTTAAGCTCATCAGATAGATCATTTGCAATATTCACACCAGTACATACCATTTTAATGATAAGTTCTTTTTTTCGTCTTGTTTTGATAATATTGTTTACTCTACTCATTTATATTTCCTTCTTCTAATAGTTGTATTTGCCCTCTAGGAGATTTACTTATTGCACATCTTGTAGAAAACTCTCTTTCTATTGTTGTACCTAACAACTCTCTTACACCTTCTGTAAGAATAAAAGCATCTTCTTCCCTAATCTTTGGAATCCAGTACTTAACATCATCTATTTGTGTAGAAATGGCTGAAGCCAGACCTGGACTTATGCTATCAAGAAGTAAGGTGTTAAAATTTGATTGATAAGTAATGAAAACTTCACCTAAATATTCAATTTCTTCTGCATTCTCTTGCTTAATAAAAAGTTGAAGCTCGTTATTTATCTCTTTTAAATTTTCTAAAGAGCGTAGAATATTCGTTTGATTCTTATCAGAAATACTTGCATAAGAAAACATTGATGGAAGTTGACTTTCTATTATCTCAATAGTTTCAGATGAATTTATTTCTCTACCATGCTTAATAAACTCTTCTTCTGTAAAATCAAATCGGAAAGACTTTGGAGATTCGGGGATCGTAATTTCCAAAATCCAATTCAATACACCATTCATGGTTTCTGTTCTTCTTACCTTTATTCCGTTGGCAGTAATATCTACACTCTTAAGATAGTGCAATACGGAAGTATCTTTATTTTCTTTAATTCTTTCAAGTATTTCTTTTTCTTCAAAGAACGTGACTAGAGTAGTTACCTTAAATGGGAAATACGTAGGTGTGTCTTTTTTAAAATTAGGAAAGAATTCATCTATCCCTAAGATAATTTCTTCATAAGTAAGAAAATCATCTGCTCCCTTAGTAGAATGTAGTGGTACTGTAAGTTTTTTATAGTTACTATCTTTTCTTTGATAAATATCTCTTGATGAAACTTCAAGAACAGGGGGACCATCTATGTATCTTATAACATCAATTTCTAAATATTTATCTCCATCAGTATGGAGTTTATAAAGATTAATCATAAAAGTTCTAAGGAGAAATAAAGCGTTTTTTGTTGGTACTAAATATTCAGCTTTGTCTCTGCCTTCAATTATAGAAAAAGCTTGAGAAGTTTTATCTAGATAACTTTTTATATTATTATCAATAACGAGAGGCATATTTAAAGACAGTAAAGATGAAAACAATTCCTCGAATGGAGTACCTGTTGACAAGAGCAGGGAGCCTAGAACCTCTCTTTTGTATCTATCAGGATTATTCTTCTTCATTGATCTAATGGCTCTATCTGTTAACCCTAGCGTGTTTGCAAGATATAGATCTTGTGTGCTTTTGGAAATTTTATCACTCATTACTATCCTTTTGTGTTAAGTTTCCAAAAGTATAGCATAAATTAAATAAAAAAGGAAAAATATTTCCTAAAGCGTTCAAATAACTTTAAATAAGTAGTTCTTTAACTACCTACCATCTTTTCGGCTTCTTTTACATATTCTAATGCTTCTTGGCGACTTACACCCATCATAACCATAAGTTTTCGAGTTGCTATTTCTTTTTTCAGTTCTTCTTCTGTTCCCTTAAATAACGCATTAAAATGAGCTGGTAGACCTATATTTTTATTAAGATCAAGACTACCATTAAAAGGAGGGAGTTCTCCATTCTTTTGCTTTTCATTCATTTGATCCAAGACTACTGCAGAGGAATTAAATTCATCTTTCCTTGTCCCAAATGCTTCACTTCTTAGCTCCGAAAAAGTCACTGCTGATGAGAAGTCGTTTATTGAAACTGCTATATCGCAGAGAAGACCATACGCAGAAGCCATACCGTTTTTATCTTCATTTTCCTTGTTTAGGTAGAGAGACCCTTTTGCATATTTTGCTGCTGTTTTGAAATCATTCACCATGAGATATATTCTGCCTATGTCCGCGTAAAGGAAACTGAATACAAAAATATAAGGGGTACTTTTTTCAAATTTTTCAATCACTTTTATAGCTTTTGTCACCTCTGGCTCTTCCTTGGTAAGTCTTACACCATACTTTTCAATCAATGTGTAGATATCTTCTCGAATCTCTTTTACTTTTGCTACGCTTTCTTCTGTTTCTTTTTCTGTAAACACTTTATATCCTTTTTGTTTGTTATATTCCAAAGAGAGTATAACATAAACTTTTCAGAAAATTCATCTTTTCTGAAAAATATGGGTATTAGTGTGGTATAATACATAAAGTCAATTAATAGGTTTAAAAAAATGATAAAATTGTCCACAGATAAAAAGTCTACATTATTGTATCGTACTGGTGGTCTTCCTGATTATGGAGCAATAAAGAAGGAACCGACTGTGAGAACTTTGTTTTGCACAGCCTGTGAAGCTGTATTCTCGCATCCAAGTAAAGTTGTAAAAAAATGTGAGGCGTGTAGATTTTTAAAAGTTAATAAAGTCGATAAAATAGTATTTAGTCAAGAGATATTTGAAAGCTTTTCAATAAACGCGTCAAAAACAAGACTAAGACGAAAAGCTGAAAAAGTTCTTAAAAAAACATCATGGTTAAAAGATCTATACACCTATCTATATGTGGACCCAAAAAAAACAGAGTTTGTTCCTATTGATGAAGTAGAAAAATTTAAATTCTTAGCCAACGCAGATAGAATGAGTTTATCTTGTTCCGAATCCTCTCCAATTAATGATGTTCTCAGGGATGAGCTATATGGGATGTTGCATGAAATGGTTCGCGAATTAACAGAAAGAGAAGAAGCTACTATCCGTATGCGTGTAGGCTTATCCCCCTATTACATCGATTATACAATAGATGAAATAGCTGCAGAACTTTCTATTACTAGAGGAAGAGTTAGGCAACTTGAAGGTGCTGCGATTAGAAAACTAAAAACCTCTCTTTTAAGTAAAAGAACTAGAAAATATATTGAATCAGATTTTTATGAAGGTGCTTATCAGCGAAATAGTAGAATAAATCAATACAACACCCCCGAAAAGGAAATAACTTGGTCCACCCCTACCCTTGATACTACAGAGCACATACTCCCGACAGAATTCCAGCGTAGACTTAAAAACTATCTCACTTTGGGTGGAGGAGAATCAGTAGAGTATGCATCTCGGAAGGCATATCTAAAAGAATTAAATATTCAGAGAGTGTTTGATAATGGTGGTAAAGTTGAAATTTTAACTATCGAAGATAATGGATCACCTTCTTCTGTTATCGTGGTGCTAGAAGAAGAATTTTTGCATTCAATTAGAAATACAGATGCTTTATTTTTAAAGAAACTTGCTTTATCTTATGATAGAATTATTTCAAGAAGTTGGTTAGAACATTTTATCTCAGACCTTACGGCAGCTTAGAATAAAAATAAAAGATAGGTTATAAACCTAGTATAATAAGATAATCTAAAAAAGGAAAAATAATGACTACCTCAGAAAAAATAATGAAACCTGTACCAGACGATATAATAAGACTTTTTGACCTTATAGCAAAAGGGACTTTTTCTCCAGACAATGTAGAGACTCTTGCAAATATTGTATATATTACAGCAAGAAATGAGGGTGCTGAAGTAGATCCTAGTTTTACAAACTCTAACCATACAAACAAAAAACACCCTACACTCAATATTATTGACGATATTAGTCCTACTTTTGGGCTTGAAAATAAAGATTCTTGGGAAGCTCTTATGAATATAGAAAACCCTTTAATTGATGAAGCTGTTTTAATGGGTTATCTTGGGTGGGTAGATTCTGTAGAGGCTGACTCAAGTGAAATTTATGCGGCTAATGAATTTGAAGCGTTAAAAATATACCAAGAAAGTGTCGTAGCAAATAAAGATCATCTTTTGCCATTTATCACTAAAACACTTAAGAGAGATTTACCAATGAACCCATTGATATTGAAAACAATCTCAAATCTTCCAGTAGAAGACCTATTGTATTGTATACAGAATATGAAGGAGGCAGATATTGTTAATTTATTTACATATACAAGCAACAATAGAGAGAATCTCATAGTCAACCTCCCAGGATATATTACTGAGGAGTATCTCGTGAGTGGTATTGACTCTGGTGAACACACATTGGTTGAGATTTTTAGCTTATTAACTGCTGACTATACAAACAATAATAGATTTGAATCAGTACACACCTTACTTATGAATAGTTATACCGCTTTTCTTGCTGCAACAGAGCAAACAATGGGTCCTGACAATGTAATCTCTAATCATGAAGATAGGGATGAGATTTATCGTAATATTGTTACTACGGATGACAGAAAAATATTGGACTTTGAACAAAGAGGTCTTTACGCTAGAACAGCATTACGAGGTAACGAATCTATTTCTCTTGCCTCAACAGAAGAGGAAATGGCAAATAGTATTCCTTCTAAATTAAGTGAGTTGGCTACAGAAATAGAAAAATATCCTACTTCTAACTCACTAAAATAATTAAAGGGATTCAAAATGGATGTTATTAAATTAGGAAGTACTACCCTGAATGTGCCAACCGATACATATAAATATATTTCTACTTGGCTAAAAGAGAATGAAATTTATATAGAAATGGTAAATCTTGATAAAGATAGTGTTTCTCATACGGCAAATTTTGAAAAGGCTTTTGTGAGGCTTTTATCAACTAAAGCTAACTATTCAATAGAAATACCAATTATTGATAAAACCTTTACCGCACAGTCTCATGCAGTACTTTCCATTCCAGAAAAAATAGCTAAGATAATTTATGAGCATGAATGCAACAAAAAAGAGATATCTTCTTCTAGTGATATGGTTTCTGAGGCTCCTGTCCAAAATGACAATTTAACAGTTTCCCCTTAACCTATGGGGTTAAACTGGACTGGAGATTAAGGCATTCTTGAAGTCATTGTGTTTACTTTGAATTTTTGTCTAAATTCATTTTCTTCCATCTCAGAACTTTCAACAAGAACACTTTTAATACTGTTACCTTTTAGTGGGTCAGCAATTATCTTTTCTATCTTTTTGGAGGTACTTGCTATCTCAACATAGGGATCCAATAGATAAGGTTGTCCTGTTTCTGGATCACAATTATCATAATCTATAGGCATAAATTCACAAATAAAAGTTGTTATTCCCTCTGAGTGTATTACTTTCTGTAGAGTGTCAACATCCCTATTCCCAACTTTCATAATCAACGCCTTTTGTATGTCGATTATTGTGCTTTCATCTAAAACACCTTTATACTTTATTTGAAAAGTTGCATCTACAGAAGAGGATGATTCTTCTTGTGTGGTTATTTTTATATTTTTTTCACTCATCTTATCCCTTCGTAGGCTTGGCTGTTATTATCTCTTCATTCCCTTGAGAGAGTGTACTTTTTATGCCTGTACCCTGTTTATAGCCCATATAAAGGTTAATCATATCTATTACGGATATAACAGCCTCTTTAGCTGTATCACAGACACCAGAAGATTTGTGATTTAATCCTTTTTTATTTGAAAACATTACACTGCTTCCCGTACCTGTACCAATTTTACAAATCCATTTATTTGCATAAGTATGTTCGTTCTCTTTGAAAATAAAAAACTTTGGTCCATCAGGCTTTCCAAATGTCCCAAGAATTTTAGATTGATCCATTCTTTTTGCACTTATTTCTGAGTAAACTTTTTGAGTATCATTTATTTGACGAAGTGTAACTCCACCTTTTATCTTCGCCATGAGGCTTTCAAGAGGATCTTCTGTAGAGTATTCTATTGGTTTATCATATTGAGTATTAAGTATTAGAGCTGTCTTTTCTAGTTTACCTTCTATACTTAAATAATCATTATCTGATAAGCCTTTATATCTTGACATAAAATCATCTTTAGATAGTTTAGTATAGTCTTCTATTGTCACTTCATGTTGTCCTACATAAATCATTTACATGTCCTTTATGGTGCTAGAGTATTTTCTGAATTTTCTTTTTCTGGCTCAGTCATTTCTGAACTGCTTGTTATCTGAGATGTATTACATTCTTGATATACTTTCTCTTTCATCAATACATACTGATGTTTAAAATCTTCAAGAATAGAACGCCAACCAGAAATCTTTGTATTCCCGTTATAAACATCATCATAATTTATAGGACTATTTAAGTAATGGTTTTCAAGTTTATCTAAATCAGTATTATCTAGAACTTTCCTATGATCTTTAGAATATCTTCCATTCATCATTTCAAGGTTTCTTAAATAGCTAGGCTTAAATCCTGATAGAGAAGACTGTTCTTCTTTTATTCGTTTCTGAGCATCCTCTGGCAACTCAACAACTTTAAAAAAACCATCTCTGAAGGTTTCAATAGTGTTGCCTTCCTCATTATATGCCACTTTAGCGTGACCATATTTAAGTGGATTATGTCCAAAGTCAATTTTTATACTTTCAAATGACTTCTTTTCTCCATTATCATGATACTCTGTAAACTCTCTATTTGTCCACATAATACCATCATCTTTTTTCGCAATTTCTCTGCCTTCTTTATCAAAAATAAAAGTTTTAATTCTCTCTTCTTTTGGCTGAAGAAATTCTTTTTTTCTCAATACATTATTCCCATCAAAATATTCATGTATTTCCCCTTCCAATACTTCAAATGACTTACTTTTTATATAATCTTGTTCTGTGATTACTTGAACTTTTGGACCAGTCAATGGTTCTCTTACGTCAAAATCAAATAAATCCATTATTTTTCTTACATTACTATTTTTAATCCTAACTTCCATCGATAGCTCCTTATGGCTTAGTATTTTCTATTTTATTTTTTGAGTCATCTTGTTCTAGAACACTTTGTATCCCTACTTCTGGTTTAATAGGAACCATATATGTCGCATTACATACATCTGCTGGATCTCCCGTAACTTCGTCTATTTTAAAATTGTCAATTATTTCCTCATCGGGGAATACCCAATGTCCCCCTTCTGGAAGTGTTTTCAACCACTCATCAAGCTTCTCGGATCCTTCAATTGGATCGCCATTAACAAGCACAGAGGCCCACTCTTTTGCTAAAGTACACTTATACTCATCAAACTGAACACCTTTAGAACTGACTAGTTTTTTCTCTACAAGAATGGTATTTAACTCTTCTTTTGATATAGCCATACCTGATGCATTTCTATGTCCCCCACTTCCAAAAGCAATAGCTATCCTACTTACATCTGCTAAATTATCTGCAGACCTTAAGCTTATAGACACATTCTCTGTACCTACTGTAAAAATTGCTGCAGGTATTTGAAATTGGCTAGCTATCATATTACCTAAGTCACTTTTCTCACTGCTAACCGTATAGTTAAAAAATATAAATTCTTCCCCCTCAAGAGTAGCTATATACTTTTCTTTATTTTTTTCTATTTTATCAATGCACTCTTGAAGTCTTTTTTTCATGGCAGGAACAAGAATATCTCCTATGTCAATCATCTTATCAATACTTGCCGGGTCTATAATAAGTCTTTTAAATTCTGCAATATCATTGTTCTTTGCGTAGAAGTCAAGACCTTCTGTAAACTCTTTACTTTTTACTAGGTCAAAATTCCAGATATCTCTATCTTCAATATATTGCAACATTTTAGGTGCAGGAGTGTCGTGAAAATAATCCCAAGCAAGTACAGCTCCAGAGTGATCCATGTCAAAGTTTACTTCTACATTGTCTGGGAGGTCTACAAGCTCTTCTAAGGCACTTTTATGGTGATCAATGACAACTATCTTGGAAACACGCTCAGAAAGCTCTATCATTGGCTCACGCTTGAGAGAAAAATCTACAAAATAAACATCTACATCATCTGGCACTTTCTTTAAGGCCTTATCTTCTCTTCCATAGGCAATAGGAACATAGCTAGCGGTATCTCCAAGTTTCTCATAAGTAGCATAGGCAGCTCCTAGACCGTCCTTACAATTTTCATGGAATAGAACTACTGGTTTTAGCTCTAGTAAGTCTTTTTCTTCCAAATTATTGTCTTCCATAATAGCTTCCTGTAGTTTATCACTGATATAAGCAAGATGTGTACTCTCTTCTGTTTCAGAGAACTTCTCTACTCTGCCTCTGAGATACTTAATTGCTTCAAAAACATCCTTTTTATTGATTCTTGAATACAGAAAAGATAATTCCTCTTTAAGTCCTACCACCTTATCTTCTGCTAGATCATATAAATCTTCTTGTGCTTTGCCATATATTTGTTCCATGATAGTGCCTTTAGGTTTTTATTATTTATATTTTACAGTATTTTTTATGTTTTGTGAGAAAAAGTTGTAGGAGAATTTCAGGAAACCCCGAAGGGTCTCTCTTTTATGGTGCTACTGGTGCAGGATTTTGATTTTCTACAATAGTATCATATTCATTTTGTAGTGTTATTTTTAACTGTCCAGGTGTAATATCTGGATTTTCATCTAAGATTTTTTGCATCACAACATTGTCTTCAACCTCACCCCAAGTTTTAATATACTCACCTGAAGCATAGCCATTTTCTTGTCTGTGTGTGTTTAGAATGTTTTTCCCAATATAGAGAGAATACAATTTATCTATGTTTAGTTCACTTTGTGGCACTATATCCATAAATAGTTCAAGTAACTCTATAGGAGCCGAGTTTGTCATTAATGCAAGCATAAGTTTTTCAACTTTTTGTATTTCAGCTTCAGTGTCTGAATGAGTAAAGTTTTCTGAAGATACTGCTTTAGAAAATGATTCAGATCCTGCAAGTCTTTCAATGAGACCATCTAGTGCCTCTTTAGAAATAGGTTCACTTTTTGTTGAGAGTACTTCTGACATAAGAAAGTGCCATGTATCAACTGTTTCAATTTTTACATTTTCATAATCACCGGTAGCATTTATATTTTTCCAATGCTTGTATGGTAAAGACTCTATAAGTTCGGAAAGCTCCAAGATAGAGCATCTATTCCAATTAATAGACTTACCATTTTTTGCAACACCTTTTTCCCACCCCTGACCATTGGTTTGATCATTTAATGACTTTTGCAAGCTAAACATTGTAGTGATTTTATCGATACTTTTTGACATATTTATCCTTTTATTTTGTTTTTAATTATAACTAATAGTAACTTAATTCTTTAATGCTACTCTATTACTCATATCTTCATTTGATTCAGTCATGTCCATGGGCGTTATTGGATCAGGAAATATTTCTGAAAAAGCAACCATATCTCTTGTGTCAACCACAATTCTCTCTTCTTCAGTAGAAAATCCACAATTGCCAAATTCAATAGGTTGGATATCTCTTATCTGTTGATGTTTAGGATCTTCTATATTATAAACCAATGTCTCTGCATCTAGTGATACTATTTCATTAATCAAAGCATTACATTCTTCCAATAACCCTTCTCTAGAATGAGTACAAAAAAGTTCTTCCATTTGAGAATCTTCCATTACCCCCTTATTTCTATCTATACAAGGAACTAAGTTATCTTGCACAACCCAAAAGTCTTGATAAACTCCCCCTCCAACATTACCAAACCCTTTCCCTGAAAATTTCTCGTTAATAATTTCTCCGACAAGTAAATACCTTGCTTGACCACCTTGTGTATTACCATGTTCTGCTTCTAAAAAAGCTTTTACTTTTGACATTTTATATCCTTTTGTCTGTATACTGTAATTATATACTATTTCTATCACTTTTATTTTTTTAATTCCTTAACTTTTTCGATTAAATATGGTATAATAAAGTAAAGAAAAACAAAGGGTATTGTATGGAAAAATCAATAAATAGAACAATAAGTAATAACCTATCTAGAATAGGAATATCTGCTAAAGCACCTTTTAATAAGATAGCCATAGGATTAGAAAAACTGATTAAAGAAAAGAATATCAGTATCCTTTTTAGTGAAGAAAGAGATGATGAGTTCTTTGATAACGTTGTCACTGTAGGAAACATATTAAAATACTATGGTATAAGTAGGTTTGCTTCTTTATATTCTGCATATGTTGATATTTTACAATATGAATATGTCTCAGATAAAGATATTGCAATTAAAAATGCAACCAAAGTAAAACTATTCCCTTCTGTTGTTTCAAAGAAAATGAAACTTAAAGTTATGACGGCTTTCCCTTTCTCGTCTAAAGAAATTAGTTATGCATTGAATCTAGAAAGTCCTGTATATGATATAGAAAGTGAGACTATTAAATACATAAAAGAAACTTTAAGAGTTAATATTGATATGAATACAGGAAAAATTTCTTCTTATCAAAACGCAGAAGAACATCTTAAGGCTCATGTATTTAAAAAGATGCTCAAAGAATCAATACATGCTGACATTTCACTTTTTGGTAAAGATAAGGATTTCAGAGGAAGCAAATTGGGTTCGGCTCTCCCTGTAATGAAAGGAAGTATATCTATAGAAAACCTAATACATTTTAGAGAAAAATTTATTGAAGATCAGACATTCCTACCTGTTTACATCTCTGGTGTAGGAACAGAGGGACAAACTATAGAAATTCCTGCTTTCCTTAACTATAAGAATGGAGAAGTATTAAAGCCTTACGGTTTAACTACTCATGCTTCATCATTATATGATACTCTTCATTCGTGTTCTGTCTTTATAAATTCACACCACATGAATATACATAAACATATCCAATTGGACGAGACATTCTCGAAGGTTTCTCAAAAAGACTTAAATAAAATGCTTCCTTCTGCCCTTGTTGAAGAGGATGGTATTTGTATAGAGTCATTGAAAACTAGGGCTTTTAGAAAACTCGCTCTTAGTAGATTTAAATACGATCCTATTGGAGATACATTAAAAAAAGATGAAGAGATAAAATTGAAATCTATTATGTATGACTTTGGTAAAAAATCTGTTAGTGAAGATTCAATTAAAGAGCTGATCTCTTCCACCAAGAAACTCTATGATAACCAACAGTTTTCCTTAGTGGATGCGGTAATATATAACTATAGATGTCTAAAGGTTCGTTCTGAACAAATAATCCCTAAAAATTCATTTTTTTGGACATATGAAACAGCAAGAGATTATCCTTATCGAGTTGAAGAAAAGAGAATTAAAAACTTTTTTGTATGGAGTAAAATTATAGAAGATCAGGGCTCAGTTGCCTCTATTAATAACTCTCTTGAATTTAATGAAGAATTTGACTATTTTAATCTTCCAGAAAGTGAGAGAATATTAACTTATCTGCCCTTCCATAAGATCAAGGATTACCCTCAAGAAGCTTTAGGTGGATTTCTTTATATGGGTTTGGACTTTTCTGTGAGCAGTAATGACATAATTGATATTACAAAAGTTGGAGCTTATAAAATTAGAAATATTTCTGAAATTCTAAACTCTTACCTGTTAGATCATACTTTTGAATTTAATATGCATATGACTGAGGGTAGAGCAAGAGTAGGATTTACTATAAAGGAGCAGAAGCGAAAGATTTCTGCATAGTCTCTATTTTAGAGACTATTGAGTTTAATCTACATCTTTTTTAAAGTGTTCAAGAAGAATATAATCTATATCTTCTTTTTTGATGGTGCAAAAATCTGACATTTTTTCAACATAAGTTCCACCGAGAACAAAATCTTCTACCATATCTCCTGAATTTTTAATTACATAGACATAGGTTTCCATCGTTTTTGTTTGTACTTCTTTAATATATGTTTTACCAGCTATTTTTTCATTTTCTTTTATTTTGACAAACTGTGGCGAATCTCGTTCAACGATTTTCTTAGAACCTTCATCTGCATCATAGTCTAGAACTTCACCGTCTTCTCCAATATTTGCCCAGAGTATTTCTTCATTTGCTGCAATAGTCCCAAAAGAGGCAATTTTTTGCCCTTCTATATGCAGATTTATCTCTGATAATATTTTTGCAGTCCCTACTTCTATTTTATCTGTCAGGGTGATGAAATTGTCTTTTTTTGAACCTGGTATTTCTTTTGCATACCTAAAAGAAAACATAATCTCTCCTAATTTCTCGTCATGGTATCCCTTAGAGAGAGTATCATTCAATATAGATGCTGTTTTCTTTGATAGGATTACCCAAGAGTGGTTATCTATAGATATATTATCGTCTTTTTTTGAACTGTTTATTTTTAATAGCCCTAAAAGATCATCCAAAGAAATTAACCCTTTATCTTTTAATCTAAAAATCTCTTTCATTTCTATTCCTTGTTTTTTTTCAGTTTAACTACAATAATATACAAAGTCAACGATTTTAGTAAAAAGAAGCTAAAAAAGTTTACAATTTTAGATAAGGTTCTTCCATCTGAGCATCTGCAAATTCAAATAAATTCATAGGTTTAATAGTTGCTGCTTTATCTACACTAGGTTCTTCTTTGACTTTTTCTTTCTGAGGAGTTTCCACTAATATACTTTTTATTTCAGGCTTTTTCTCTTCTATTTTTTCAGGGTTTCCATATTTTATCTTACTTATATGTTCCGCCACCTCACCAGAAGTATCCCAAGACAATAACTTTTCAGCAATACTATTCTCAAATTTTTCTCTTTGTTCTTTTATAGGAAAAGGAAGATTATTAAATTCCATCAATTTCCAAGCCAAAGGAAGGGACATTTCTTTTGTATTTTCCGAAATAGCTTGTATCACCTTCTTTAATTTTTGAACACCGAATGTTTCTTCCGTGTAGTCAAGAAGGTTCATTAAATCACCCTCATTTTTAAATTCTTTTACCATATCTGAAGTAAAGTGATCAAATAGTGGCCCTATGAATTCGTTTTTTTCACCAACAGAAAGTTTTGAAAAACCTGATTCGCTATATTTTTTTACAGCATCTAGCTTAGTTTGAACACCTTCCTGTGTTACGGGTGCAGGAAAACATCTCTTACTCTCACATATTGCTATATACTCTTTATCTTCTGTTCTAAGCACTTCTCTTTCAATTTCTGTTATTTGAGTACTTAATTTTGACTTTTCTTTAGTCCCCCCAATAGCTCCTACAAAAGTAGGTATTGAATTTTCTATAATTAAAGAAATCTTTTCTCTATCTCCTGAATTAAATAAAATATTCTCTTTTAGCTTACTAACTCTTTCTCTATGAGACATAGACACCAAAGAACTTTCCATTCCTCTAGTTGAACCTATTTGAGATGCTATTTCATATGCTTGACTAAAACTTCTTATATAGAATATATCTCCTCCACCATTAGGCTTTTCTTCTTCAGAAACAACAAGAGGTATTGAATTTTCTTTAAATTCTGAAACAGCATCCCATAAACCTCCTAATTTAGCAAGAGTTGCTTTTTTTCTTAAAACAACAGGATCGTTACTCATATCAGATACAGCATCTTTGACTAGTGTTAATAGTTCTTGTTTCTTTGATATGTTAATCAATTCAATATCTTCACCTAACAAATTAAGATCATCTATTATTTCTGGTGTAGTTGTCCCTTCTGTACCTTTTACTTTTATAGCTATGTTTTTTATCTTTTCAAAAACACGATCTTCAGACAAACTAGCAATCTTATCGAGGAGAAGAACTTCTTTTACTTCAGGAGAATCTTGTGCAGCTAAGACAGCTTTAACAACTTCCATATTTTTTGTTTGATGTAATATGCCATTGTAATCTTCAAGTGTTTTGCCTTTCCAAACTTCTTCTGAAAAAAGACGCTTCATCTTTTCATTGTTTTCCGAAGCAGATTCCTGCCCACTAATCTTACTCCAATAATTTACCAATATATCTTCTGCATCAGGAGCAACCTTCGCAAATTCTTTAAGTGTTGGTAGTTCTGTTTTCCCGATAATCCATCTTTTTTGTTCTTCTAGCATCTTAACAGGCAACATAAGTCTAAAGATACTTTCGTTTTTTTCGAGAAGTCTTACAACTTTTCTTTTTTCATCCCCTAGATCTGTTTTTTCAAAAAGATTTGCTAGTGTTTTTTCACTAAAGAGACTCATATTTCTTTTTATCATACTAGTGATTGTTTTTTCATCTAATTTTTTATTGAATTTCTCAAAGATATCCTCACCTAGAGACTTAGGTGTTCTTGAATTTGAAATTAGAGCATTTGCAATGTCTATATCTTTTGCCTTTGCACTATTGAATATACTAAGAAGAATGGTATCTCCTGCACTTCTATTTCCAGCAATCGCTAAAACTTCTTCTTTATCTTTTGACTCAGAAAGGACAGCTCCTAAAATCACAGGACCAGAAAATGGATTTAAAGCAAATAATTTATTGAAAGTTTTAACTCTTTCTTCTTTAGTAAGTTCATTATATATCTCTACCAGTTTTGCTTCATCTAATCCAGTAGATTTAACCATAGCTATTTTGATGTCTTCTTTGCTTTTAGCTGTAGGCGTTATCATTTTAAGTTTTTCGGGTGATGTGTTTTTTAAAACAATAGGAGTGTATATTTTTGAATCTTCATCGAGTAGAGATTGTATTGTTTCTGATGGAGTGTTTTTGTGAGTAGATAAAAGTGTTACAACTTCGGCATTTCTACTATTTGGATTTTCTCCAATAGCTGCAATAATCTCAGAAGATAAACTGTGTCTTTTCATTAACGTTGCCAGTACTTCTGGAAATTCTGCATCAGCAAGAATATATCTATCCAAAGAGCTGGTATTTACTGAGCTTGCTAATTGAAGTAATTCGGTTTTTGTTTTACCAACTAATTTTAACATGATGGAAAATCCTTTTCGTTATTTTGAAAAGTATATCATATATTTAGATGGTAAAAATAAAAAAAATAAGTTTTATTTCTTAAACACGTTTCCAAGCATTCCTTTTATTGCCCCTTGCAAATCGGCAGGGTAAATAACAAATTTAGCATTAGGGCTTTCACTAATCTTCTCTAAGGAAGTTATATACCTATCCCCAAGGAGGAACATCGCTGGGAGTTCTTTATCTTGAATTCTATCTGTAATTGATTTAATTGCAGTGGCAGATGCGTTAGCTAAAATAATTTGTGCCTTGGCTTCACGTTCTGCGGCAGCCAGTTTACCATCTGCTTCTAAGATGGCAGCATTTTTGTTACCCTCAGCCGTGGTCTCAATAGCTCTTCTTTCACGCTCAGCTGCTGCTTGACGTTCCATAGAAGCTTGCATAGACTGGCTTGGGTTGATGTCTTGTATCTCTACAGATTTTACTGTCACTCCCCAGTCTGCAACGTCATCGATGATGGCATCTTTAAGTTTAGTTTTGATGTGTTCACGGTTTGAAAGAGCTTCATCAAGTGTCATCTCTCCTAGTATAGAACGCAATGTGGTCATAATGAGTTGCTGTATAGCAATACGGAAATCTTCTACACCATACAAGGCATTTTCTGGTTTGGTGACACGTATAAAGGCTACAGCATTGGTAAGGATAACAGCATTATCTCTGGTAATCACCTCTTGTTGAGGAATGTCTAAGATGATATCTCTTGTGGTTATTTTTTGACGCACAGCATCGATGTACGGTATGATAATATTGAGTCCGGGTTTAAGTACGCGTGAGAACTTACCTAGTCTCTCTACCAACCACTCTTCACCTTGTGGGACAATATTTATACCTTTATAAAGGGTAACAACCACCAGTACGGCAAGTATGACAGCGAGTTGTGTAAATTCCATAATATTTCCTTTTATTTAAATATTTTCAACTTCTATAAGTTGACCATGTATTTCGACTATTTTGATACGTGTATCTTTAGCTATGTTTTGTGTAGCAGTGGCAGTCCATGAAGTGTTACCTAATACAGGTGTATCAAAAGTAACTTTTCCTCTACTGTGAGGTGCTATAGACTTAGTGACTGTACCTAGGGTATCTAAGTTGTAGTTAGACTGTCCACTATTACTGATATGTTCTACTTTAGCCCATTTTTTCCATGCTATGAATGAAAGTACAGAGAGTACAGACCACATAAGAACTTCAGAAGTGAAAGATAGATGCATTGTGAAGTCTAATAATCCTACAATAATAGCAGCAATACCAAGACCTAAAATGACAAATGTACCCGTATTCATCTCTAAGATAAGTAAGATAAAACCGATGACAATCCAATGCCACCATAAAACAGTTTCATTTAGAAGTGTAACCATATTAAACTCCTTAAATTTATATTAATCTATTATATCAT
>Ga0256824_10000020_pt1 | contig 66867 bp, 26 predicted proteins | sample CV67metaG_FD_191570 | JGI IMG/M metagenome (GOLD analysis project Ga0256824, IMG submission 191570) | Hydrothermal vent microbial communities from East Pacific Rise, Pacific Ocean - CV67 | ecosystem: Environmental > Aquatic > Marine > Hydrothermal vents | place: Pacific Ocean: East Pacific Rise...
TAATTTAAAATCTTCTACGATTTGACCGTCTGCTAATACAGTTGTTGCTGTAAAGTCTGGAGCTTGTTTTGTTACTAACATTTTTTTTCCTTGTTTTGTTTTATGTTGAAATTATATCTTAAAAATATTAATTTACTATTATCTAAATAATAAACTTTTTCCTTTAAGATTAATTTTATACTATTTCTTTGAATTTAATCTAGATTGAAATTCTTGACCATGTTTACATACAGGACAAACTTTTAAAGCTTTTTTACCATAATGTACATGTCCGCATATTTCACAAATCCAAGCTTCTTCACCTTCATCGTTCTTAAATTCATTATCATTAACTAATCGTTCTAACAGTTCTTTAAACATATTTTCATGCTCAACTTCAATCTTCCCAATTCCATCAAAAAGCTTTGCTGCTTCTTTATGTCCTTCTTCTTTTGCAATAGAAGCAAAATCAGGGTACATAGTAAGATTTTCATAAGACTCACCATCTATTGCCATTTGTAAGTTTGCTTTTGTATCACCAAAACTTTCATTACTATTACTTACCATTCTATTATGTAAAGCTAATTCAAGCTTAGCATGAACTTTTTCATTGTTTGCAGCTCTTTGAAAATGCTCAGCTATATCTCTGTAACCTTCTTTTTGAGCTACTTTAGCAAAATATTCGTATTTATTTCTTGCTTGAGATTCCCCTGCAAATGATTTATTTAAATTTACCAAAGTTAGATTCGTTGTGATCATTTCCATAGCTTGACCACAACAATGAAGTTCACCACCACCTACATTTTGTATTTCGATTACATTTCCACATTTGTTACACTTGTATGATTCATATTGTCTCATAATTAATTCCTTTATAATAATTAGTAATGGATAATCTTTTTCCATTAGGAATTATAATCTAATATTTCTTATATAATAATTAAGTTTTAATATTAGAGGAAAAAGATTATCAACTAGAAAAGCAATATTATTGTATTATTCCATATGAAAGATTTTACAAATACATTACGAGAACACAATTTAAAAGCGACACCTCAAAGATTAGAGATAATAAATACAATATTTTTATATGGACATATTAATATTGATAGTTTATATGAAGAGGTTAAGAAAAAATATAATGCTATATCTTTAGCAACAATATATAAAAATATAAATGCAATGATGAGTAATGCTTTATTAGAAGAAGTAAAATTACCAAATGAAAAATCTGTATATGAGATTATAAAAGATAAGCATTCTCATATTGTATGTAAAAAATGTAATGATGTAATAGATATTGACATTGAACTAAATACTATTACAAATAATATATCACAAGAACTAGATTTTAAAGTAGAAAATAGTGATTTAGTTATATCAGGTATTTGTAAAAACTGTCAACAATAAATTATAATTGTTTTAAAAATAACTTTTCAAATTTGTCAATAGGCAAAGGCTTAGAACATAAATAACCTTGGTATTGTTGACATTTAATATCTTTTAAAAATTCTAATTGTTTTTTATTTTCAACACCTTCTGCTACAACTTCTATATTTAGTTCATTTGCAATAGCTACAATCATATTAATAAATGATCTATCTTGAGTATTTTCAAAATCATCTATAAAGCTTTTGTCTATTTTAATAGTATCAAATGGTATTGTCTTTAAATATGATAATGAAGAATATCCTGTTCCAAAATCATCAAGCGAAATACTTAATCCCAATGCTTTTAGTTTATAAATTATTTTTAATTTATCTCTAAAATCTTTTATTAATACTGATTCAGTTAATTCAATATCTAATTTAGATACATCTATATCTTTTATATTATTTTTTATGGTTTTAAATAACTCAGCATTATTATTTAATTGAACTATAGAAATATTAATTGATAATTTTATATCTTTAAATCGAGTATTATTCCAAATTCTTAATTGATTTGTAGCTTGTTTTATAATCCAATCACCTAGTGGGATGATAAAGTTATTTTCTTCAGCTATTGCTATAAATTTATCAGGAGGAACAATCCCTTTTATTGGATCATGCAGTCTAATTAATGCTTCACATGCTACTATTTTATTTGTTTTGATATCTACTTTTGGTTGATAATATAGTTCAAAATAATGGTTCTCTAATCCATTAATCATTAAAGTTTGGATTTTCATTCTTTCTTGAATTTCAAGTTGAAGTGTTTCTTCAAAAAAATGAAAATTATTCTTACCTAAATCTTTAGCTTTGTACATAGCAATATCTGCATTTTTAAGTAGATCAGTTACTGTTGTACCATCTTTTGGATATAAAGATATTCCAATACTACAACTTGCAGTATATGTATATTGTTCATATGCTACGGGTAAGGATAATTCTATTTTTATTCTTTTTAAAACGCTTAGTATTTCTTTGTCATTTTTAACATCTGTTAATATAACTACAAATTCATCTCCACCTAATCTTGCTACTATATCGTTATCCCTTACAACATTTAACAAAACTTCAGATATATGTTGTAAGACTTTATCTCCAAAATTATGACCATAAGAGTCATTTATATTTTTAAAATTATCTAGGTCAAGAAATAATACGGCAAATTGATTCTTTTTTCTTTTACCTTTTGATATAAGCCAATTAATTCTTTCTATTAAACTTAATCTATTGTATAATCCACTTAATGGATCCCTAGTAGAAAGATTAAATAATTCATCTTGTTCTTTCTTTAATCTTTTAAAAGTAAACTCAAGAGAATAACGGATACCTTCAATTTCATTTATAAAAAATGGTTTTGGAATATCTGTTGAATAATATGCATATTGTCTTAATTTTTCTAATGGATTTATAATAACTTTATTTATAATAAACCATAATATAATCATAATACTTATTATGTAAATCATAAAGAATGAAAAATATTTGATAATCTTATTTTTTACGAATATATTTAGGTAATTACTATCTAATTCAATTATTCCATGGTAATAGTATGGATCTAATTTATTAAAAAACTTTATAGAAAATGTATAGCATTTATGTTTAAATATATTAGAATCAATAATATGAGAGATACTAATACAATTAGTATGATTATGTTTAAAATCATCAGATAATGTTGTTTGGTATACAATGTTATTATTTGTATCTAATATTGTCATGGCTTTTATGATATCGTTTGTATATACAATATTATTAAGATATGGCTTTATTCTATTTGGATTTTTTATATTTAAATTTTTCTCTAAATAGTACTTGGTATTTAAAATATTAAATTGTATATTTTCTTCAAGTAAAATTCTTGTATTATTTTTAGTATCTAAAAAAGATTGATAAAATAAATATCCACTACTAATAAATATTAGAAACATACTTATTATAGTGAAGTTTTTTATAGATAAATTTTTTATCATTTTATTAAGTATTTACTTTCATACTTGATATCATCTAATTTATTTAATATTTCTTTTGAGGGTTTATTTTCCCATTTGATTAATGTAAAAGATTTTTCATATTCATTATATGGCATATTGTCTAAGTATTTTTTTACTAGTTTGTATGAAGCTTGTTTATTTTGTATTATTTCATTTATTGATTTATCAATTATATTTTTTAATTTTTTTAATTTGTCTTTATTATTAATTAATATCTTTTTATTAACTAATATTCCATCTATTACTATAATCTCATTTAAATCTTTTGTTGAAGCCAACTGAATAAATCCATTTTTTTCAAGATTATAGTTATATGGCACATATGTAACTATTAACATATTTTTATTTTTGATTATTTCTAATTCAGCTATTTGTACTTGGTCTTTATTAATAAATTCAATCTTGTTTATATCTAGTTTATGATGTTTTATAAAATCTTTAATAATATCTATATTTATAGAATCAATTTCTAAATAAGCAAAAATTTTATTTGCATTTTTAAGTTTATCTATCGATTTGTTTGATAACACAACATCCCCACCATTAGAACGGTCAAGTAATGTAATGGGTACAATATCTTCTCCTATATCTTTTAATGCAAAATATTCATGCTGTGTTGCTGCTATCATATCAACTTTACCAATATTATAAAGTTTTGTAGATTCTGCTAATGATATATTATGAATAAGAGAGATATTTAATTTATCTAAATAACCCATCTCTTTAGCATAAAAAAGTGGAGTATAGCCAATCCATGGGTTAGTAGATATTTTTAATTCTTTATCTTCTTTTTTAGAGCAAGAAGATAAAACCAACAAAGAAATAAATATAGTAAATATAATTTTTTTCATAATAACTCCTATAATATAACTAGATACTAGCATATAAGTTATTAACTTTAACTAAATATAATTTATAAAATTAGTAATTAAATTAAATTATTTTATAAAATATCTTCAAAACTTTCTACTATAGTTTTATCTATTTTGTTATGATTTGAAGATTCATTTAGTATTTCAAATATCTCTACTTTATTAAACTCTTTTCTATAACTTCTTTTCTCACTTAATGCTTGATATATATTGATTACACTCAAGGCTCTTTGTTTTAGACTAAGGCTAGATCCACCTAGTTTATTTGGATAACCATTAGCATCTATAGTCTCATATACACTAGAACATAAAGTTGCAATATCATTAAATCCATATACTTGTTGTAGTATATAGTTCGTATAATAAGGTACTTGTTTTAGTATTTGATATTCAGTATGATGAAGTATATCTTTTTTGTTTACTATATCAAGTGGCATAAATAAATACCCTATGTTTATTAAATGTGAAGCTATTATAAATCTAGCTTTATCTTTAGGCTCAAACTTAAAAAAGTTTGCTATACCATATGCTTTAAAATCAATACAATCATCTTTATAGTTTCTATTTGTATAATCATAAATACTATCATGAACTACAGCTGTAAACTGTATTAAATCATCAAAATTAATCTCAATTGTAAAATCCTCAAGCATTTTAAATACTAAAAAACCAAGTTGATTTGATGTTAAATCATACCAAAAACTTTCTTTTTGAGATATTTTTTTAAAGGCTTGTTTTAATTCATCTGTAACAGTGTCATTTGTATTAATAGTATTTTTTAATTCTATTTCATTTATGATAGTATTATCTTGTAATTTAAGATTTGAAATTATATATGAAGCTATATTTATACATATACTACAATTGTTATCGTCTAAAAATGATTTGTTATTAAATGGAATATATTGTAAGTTATTGTTAAAAATCTGATTCTTACTTATAATAGAATATGAAAATATATCACTTTTGTATTCACTAGATATATTTAGCTCATTTGCTAATTTTAGTGCAATGTAAGCAAATGCTTTACTTGAATATTTTACATCATTAATATTATTTGCTACAGTATTATCCAGTGCGCTTGAAAATGCCATAAGAAAGTTATTTAGATTAAATTTTGCGTGTGTTTGTTTATTCATTAGTTAGTTCTCCATACTTTTTAAATAACTATTTTTTGAGATTATAATATAATTTCTTTTTAGATTTGTTTTATAGTTTATTGAATTTTCTTTTAGTTTAATATACATACTTTTAGCAATCTCTGAATTTTCCCAAATAATATTTATAAAAGTAATATTTGTATCATCAAAAGCTATTAAATCAATATTATGTTTATTATCCCACCAAGGAGCAATTTTATATGCATCATAACCTAAATATTTTTTTGTGTTATTTTGTATTAAGTCTAATATATATTCTTTATATGTAGGTTCTAGAATACTTTTAATATATGTCTTATCTATTTGTTTTATTACGCTTGTATGTTTTTTCATTTGTAAAAAAGATATATTTTCAAATACATAACAATACCAGAATTTCAAAAAATTATTATTTATATAATATCTCCCATTTTTAGAATTTTTAAAATTATCATTTATAGGAAGTTTTCTTTTTATAATCATAAGTTCGATCAATTTTTGCATATATCTAGTTAAATGTGCTGATGGTATATTTATAAAAGACGATATCTGACTTATTTTATTATTGTCTTTTGAAATAGCATAGAGTATTGAATTATAAGTAGAAATATCACTTATATTTATTTTTAGGTAATCAAATCCATAATTAAAAAAAGGGCTACTAGGTACAAGTACAATTTTATAAACATTTTTTATAAATTCTTCTTTGGTGTTATAATAATTAAGTAAATAATCAGAAGAGTCAAAAAAAGCATACATATGTAATTTATCAAGACTAGATAATGTTTTTTTCTTTTTTATATTTTCAAATGGTATTTCTTGCATTGTAAATGTATTTTGTTTATATAGTGATAATTTTTTGTATTTATTTTGATCAAATAAAATAGAACTTGTAATAATAATTTGTATATTCTTTTTACTTAAATGTTCTTGCCAATATATCAATAAGGTATTTAATTCTTCTTTATTAATTTTTAATAGATTATGAAAATCATCAAATATTACCAAAAATTTATTTTTTAAATTTTGTCTGTGTAATAAATCAAGAATATCAATAAATTCGTTGAAATATGATTGAATATATTTTTGTTTAAATTTATTAGAAATAATTCTTGCAAAATTTGATAATTGTATATGTTTACTGGTATTATTGCATGCAAGATATAGATAATCTTTTTTTACTACAAAATCCTTTAAAAATACAGTTTTACCAGATTTTGATGCACCATAAATAAAATGCAATGATGAGTATTCATTATGATATGCATGATTTAATGATTGTAATTCTTTTATATTTATTTCATTCATAAAGTATTATAGCAAATCAAACAATAAGTATCAACATATATTATTATTTTAATTTATATATAGTTATGTTAAAATAAATATATATAAGGATAAAAATGAAACTATTACTAAGCTTTATTATTTGTATAAATTATTTGTTTGCAATTGATATAGGAACTATAAATATACAAAATGACAATAAGTTGATTAAGCAAACAAATGATATTAAAGAATTATTAAAAAAATATGAAATTAATATAAAAATAAAACAAAATGAAAATTCAAATGAATCAATTAATAATATTATAAATAACACTGATGATAACTTTTTTGCAATTGTAAATAAAGATACAATCTATAATTATAATAAACAATCAAAGCAAGATAAAAGTATATATAGTAAGATACCTGCAATATTATCTTTAGGTGAAGAGCAAATACATATATTTACAAACAATAATAATGAATTTGATTTTGATATAAAAAAAGATTATAAAGTTTATTGTGAAGATAATATTAGTAACTCTTGTATAAGTGCAAGATATATAGCAAATATGTATGAATTAGATTTTACATTTGTAAATTCTAGTATAGATTCAATACAAGAAGATTTAAAATCAAATAAAATAGATTTATTTATTAGTGTTAAAAAAGCTCCAGCAAAAGAATTTATAAACTTTACAGATATAAAACTTATTGACCTTCCAACAAATTTTAAAATGGAAGATATGTACAACAATACTCAGTTAAATAGTGAAATATATAGTTTTTTAGATGAAAATATTCATATTTATAGTGTAAAACAAGTACTTATCACAAATCTAAAAGAGAAAAAATATAATGCTTTAATTAATAATATAGTAAAAATAATAGTGTTAAATAAAGATTATTTAGATAAAAATAATCCTAAAATATGGGATGATACGAACTTCTCATATACAAAATATAACAAGTTTTTAAAAACAGCAAAATTAACTATTTTAATGTTAGAAGAACAGAAAAAAAGAGCTGATGCATTAAAGTTTTAAAATCTATACTTAAGACCAAAGTTTATATATTTTTGAGTATAAGTTAACTTATCATATATTGTGGTATTTCCTAAAGAAGATGATATATTTGTTTGAGATAAATCTTTTTTATATTTGTTTTTTAGTTTTGTTGTTTTCTGATAAGCAGTTGCAAAAAATGAAATATTATTTATCTTGTATTGTGCTGTTAATTTATAACCATACTCAAAACCTGCATACTTACCAGAAAAAGTTTGTTCATCTTTTATTGCACCTGCATCAGTAACTAGTTCATTTCCATTTTCTTGTGTTATCTTTGTATTGTACATGATATTATGTTTTGTACCATTAGAATCTACAAAATAGTTATTTATACTTTTATAATTTTCTTGAGTATATCCTAAAATTAATACACCATAAAAAGATAAGTTATTATTTATACTTTTTACAAATATTCCAGGTTTTATATAAGATTGATTATTGCTTGCATCATCTTTTACTATATCATATAAATTTTCACTTGAAAAAGTAAATTTTTCTAATTCAAAATCTTTATGTACGATTATTTTATGATTGTTTGGTATTAGAAGTTTTACGTCATTACCAAATGCATCAACTTTTGTGTCGCTTAGGTGTTCTTCTTTACTTGACTTAGTAGAATCTTTTTTATAACTTATAACATTGAAAATAGTTAATTCTTTTGAATTAGTATATAGTTTATTTGAATTATAAGATATATCTTGATCAATATTTTTTATACCAATATATTTTAATACTTTTGTCCCTAAGTATAATTCTTTAGAGTCATAGTTATACGATCTTCCTAATACTGATTTAGTGTAATTAAAACCTACCATATCATTGAAATTTGTATTTATGTTTAAATAACCAGTATTTATACTTTTATTAAGTTTAGAGTAATTATTTGTAGTATTTGAATCCATTAACTCTTGAAATATAAAATCAGTATGTGTTTCTTGTTTTTGATTATAAGATAAATCAATGAAGTTTTGCGAAAATGAAGATGAGATAAATAAAAATATTAATATAAAAATTTTAATCATAATAAACCTTATAGATGTTTTGATATAATATTATAGCAAAATAAATTAAAACTATGTTGTTTAGTTAGTGGGAGTGTAATTTTTGAAAAAATACTTATTTATAATTTTATTGTTAGTAAGCTCTTTAAATGCAGTAATTAGTAATGTGCATTTAATTAATAAGAAAAGTAAAACTAAAATAGATGTATATATAAAAAATGATAAGTTATATGATATAACACTTTTATATAATGCCAAAACTAAAAATTTAGTTAGTTCAAGTACTCTTCCTATTCAAAAAATAATCAAATCAAAAAGTACAAAACATATTGCAACATTTTTTATAAAAGGTAAAAAATATTCTTTACAATCTACATATAAATATGCGTTAGGTTCTAAGTATTCTATTCATAATGATTCATATTTATATAGATTACCTTATAAATTAGGATCATCAAAATTAGTAACACAAAGTTTCAATGGAAAATTTTCTCATTTTGGAAACTCAAAATATGCAGTTGATTTTAAAATGAAAATAGGCACTAAAATATATGCTTCAAGAGATGGTATTGTTGTTAATATAAAAAATAATGGAAGTAAACATGGAAGTAAAAAATATATAAGAGAAGCAAACTTTATAACAATAAAACATAACGACGGAACATATGCAAAATATGCACATCTTAAAAAAGGTGGAGTAGTAGTTAAAGTAGGACAAAAAATAAGAAGAGGACAATTTATAGGATATAGTGGTAATACAGGATATACAAAAGGACCACACCTTCATTTTCTTGTATTTAAAGGAAAAGGATATAATACTAGAGAATCATTACGGATTAAATTTATAAGCTCTAGTGGTATTGTATATAAGCCAATAAGATTTAAAAAGTATAAGGCAGTAAAATGAAAAAAGATATAAATACTTTGATAAAAGATTTAGTAAAAAGTGCAATCAAAAATAAATTCAAATTAGAACCAATACTTAGTAAATATGAATGTGTAAAACAATATCCCCAATTTGTATTGAAAAAAGCTACATTTATAACACTTAAACAAAATGGAAATTTAAGAGGATGTATTGGTTCATTAGTATCTCATGCTGAACTATATGATGACTTAGTATTAAATGCAAAAAAAGCTGCTTTTGAAGATCCTAGATTTAAACCACTAAGTATAGAAGAACTTGATAACACTACTATAGAAATTTCTATATTAAGTGATGCAGTACTACAAAAATATGATAGTGTAGAAGATTTAAAATCAAAAGTAAAAGTTGGAGTTGATGGAATTATCTTAAAATACAAAGATAAACAAGCAACATTTTTACCTCAAGTTTGGGAAGATATAAAAACTTTTGAAGAGTTTTTTACTCATCTTAGTAGTAAGGGTGGATTTGATATATCATGTTTAAATGATGGGGCGTTGATATATAAGTATCAAGTCCAAAAGATAAAATAAAGATATAAAATGAATTTTTATAAACCAAGTAAAAATGATAAATTAACTTGTACACTATGCCAACATTATTGTGATATATCTTTAAATAAAACAGGTATATGCGGAGTTAATAAAAATACAGGTGATAAAATAGAGTGTTTAGTTTATGGATATCCTGCTGTTATAAATGTAGATCCAGTAGAAAAAAAGCCACTATATCATTTCTTGCCAAATACCAAAACACTTTCTATTGGAACAGTTGGATGTAATTTTAAGTGTTCATTTTGTCAAAACCATGGAATATCACAAGAACAAAAAATAAATAAAGATAAATATTATAGTCCTGAAGATATTGTTAGACTTGCATTAAAAAATAATTGTGAGAGTATATCTTATACTTACAATGAACCTACAATCTTTTATCCATATATTAAAGATATAGCTGTCTTAGCAAAGAAGAATGGGCTTAAAAATATATTCGTAAGTAATGGTTTTGAATCAACAGAAGTTATTACTCATATGGCAGGATTAATTGATGCAGCTAATATTGATTTAAAATCATTTGATAGTGAGTATTATAAAAAACATCTAGGTGGAGATTTAGATAAATTAAAGCAGAATTTAAAATTATTTAAAAAACTTAAAATTTGGATAGAAATTACAACGTTAATAATTCCTAATCTAAATGATAGCAATGAAGAGTTAAAAAATATAGCAAAGTTTATATCAACTGAATTAAGTGTAACTACCCCATGGCATTTGAGTGCTTTTCATCCTGATTATAAGATGCTTGATCGCCCTAGAACTACTACTGATTCTCTTAAAGTGGCTTATGATATAGGAATAAAAGAAGGATTAAAATATGTATACATGGGAAATGCTAGTTTAGAAAATAACTCAAAATGTCCCAAATGTAATAATATATTTTTGCAAAGAATAACATATAAAACAACTATAGAAAAAAGAAAATATGGAGTTCAATGTAGTATATGTAATAGTAAGCTTGATGGTGTATTTAAAACTGCAAGAACAATGAGTGTTGCAAATACATTTTATAGCTCGTCTTGTGAAGATATAAAAAAACAATTTAATCATTTTAAAATTATTTTAAATGAATCAAACTTTAAAAAAGAGTTACCATTTATCCCAAAAGCCATTATATCTCCACATGCTGGATTTATTTATAGTGGATTTACAGCAAATGCAGTTTATGGTATGCTTGAAAATATAAAGGCATCTACTATATTAGTTATAGGACCTTCGCATAAACATAATTTTAAAAATGCTAGTGTGAGTATGTTTGAAGATTATAATACACCATGTGGAAATATTAAAATAGATTTAAATTATGCAAATTATATAAAAAATAAATATGATTTTGTAGATTTTATTCCTGAAGTTCATAATGAACATTCTACAGAAACACAAGCACCTTTCATAAAAGCAAAATTTCCAAATTCTAAAATAGTTGAAATAGTATATGGAGATATATCTTATAAAAAAATATCACTTATAATTGATGAGGTATTTGAAAAGTATTCTCATATTTTTGTAGTTATTAGTACTGATCTAAGTCATTTTTACTCTAAAGACAAAGCAACAAATCTAGATAATATTTGTCTAAAAGCTATTGATACTTTAGATATAAATACATGGAACAAAGGCTGTGAAGCATGTGGTAGGGTTGGTGTAAAAGCACTTATACATAGTGCAAATAAATATAAGTTTAATAGCAAACTGATTGATTATAGAACAAGTGCAGATATTACAAAAGATGATAAAAATGTAGTTGGTTATGTTAGTGCAATATTGGGAATTTAATTAATTGTATAATATATAATAGTCCTTTCGGATTATAATATGTTTTTAAACATAATAATTATTATATTCTAGCTCCTTATTATTTGGTCTACTGGGCAATATATATGTTTTTAAACATAGTTTAGCTTAAATATACTAGTATATAAGTCTTTACAATCAATATTTACATCATATTATGTTATAATTAAGTATATAGTGATAATACTTAAGGATACAAAATGGCAAAGAATGATGTAATATACAAAAATAATAAAGTAATTGTTAATAACGAACCAAAAGAAGGTGAGAATTTAGCTGTATTTATTAGACCAACAGATAAAATTCAAATCAAAATTCCAAAATTTAATTTGGATGATGAAGAGATAAAACTAATTGGTGGAGATATAGTTATGACTACCCCATCAGGTGGTTATATTACTTTTGTATCTATGGCACTTATGGCATTTGGAGAAGTCTCTCCTACTATACAATCTGGTAATTCTAAACCTATATCATTAAATACACTTATTGAAAAAATTGAATATATAAATTCCGTGCCATTGGATGCTATTATTACAACTGAAGATGTGAATATTGTTGAAGAAGCAACTCTAGAAAATGACAGCGATTCAGAACCTGTAGATAGTGCATCACCTACAGTAGTTAGAATTATGAGTCAACAACAAGAAGAAGTTACAAAAAAAGAAGAGCCTAAAAAAGATCATAAGTTTGACACAGAACCAAAAGAAACACCAGAACTAGAGACTAATCCTCTAGTTGACGAAGATAGTGCACCTCCAATTTCAAAAGGAACACCACAAAAATCAGAAGTTGAAGGTATTATTCCTACCTTGTCTTTTGATATAGATATTCAACATGTTAATGTAGAAAAAGACACAAATAATTTAAATGTATTTACATTAGAAGGTAGCGGTGGATCTGCATATTTAAATACATATCCAGAAGACCCAAACGATTTACCAGGTTTACTAAAACAAATAGAAAATGAAACAATAGATTATTCATTTTTAAATGTAAGTGATTATTCTAGTATGGTAATAAATGCAGATAATGCAAAATATTTTGATGAAACACATACTTCAAGAATTATAAAACTTTCAGCTACTCAACCAGAAGGTTATTTGGTAGAAAAACTAGAATTATCAGGTTTAGCACAAGGGATAGAAATTATAAATGCATCAAAATCTGGTGATACTTGGTCTATGGAAAGAGCAAAATTTGATGATAATGGTAATTTAATTAGTGATGGATTTTATATAAATAAAGCTACTGGAATTGTTGAAGTAATTATTAAATATAGTACTAACATTACTACAAATTTTGAATTAGATATAAAAGCAGAGAGTTTATTTAGCATGGCAAATGTTTCAGAAGAACATAAAAACTCAATAAAACCACCTATTTCTAAATATTATATAATTGATTCAGAAGTTAAATATGGTGTAAATGTACATGAAGTAAATCCAAATAATGCAGATTCTATAAAATTTGATTCTTTTCAAACTGATGAGGGTGTATTATATGAAAATGGATTTGTATTAGCTACAAATTTAAATGATAACTTAATAAAAACAGGTGATTTAGATACAAATGTAAATGGTGCAGTTACCAATGATACAATAATTGCACAAAGCGGGGATGACACACTAAATGGATCAAAAGGTAATGATACAATTACTGCTGGGTTTGGAGATGATATTGTTGATGGTGGAGAAGGTATTGATACAGTAGATTTTTCAACATTAAGTAGAGATAGTTTCGCAAATTTAGATGGTGTAAATGTTGATTTAAGTACTGGAATATCAACAGGAGAAGGTACTGATAGTATTACAAATATTGAAAATATTACAGGGTCATCTTTAAAAGATACATTAGTAGGAGATGCTAACACTAATATTATACTTGGAAAAGAAAACGCAGATATTATTAAAGGTAAGGCTGGTAACGATAAATTAGATGGTGGAAGTGGAAATGATATTATTTATGGTGGTTTAGGAGATGATGAAATTGATGGTGGAGTAGGTCTTGATACAATTAGTTTTAAAGAATCACAATCTGTAGTTAATGTAAAATTATATAATAAAAATCATGAAGATTTTGGTACAGCTACTGGAGAAGGTAATGATGTTATTAAAAATATAGAAAACATTAGAGGTTCAGATATAGCTGTTGATTCTAATGGAAATCTTACTGGAGATACATTAGTAGGTAATAGTTTTAATAATACAATTGATGGTGGAGATGGAATTGATACAGTAAGTTTTGAGGAAACAAGGTTTAATGGACCAATGAGAATTGATCTAGCACAACATACTGCTCAAGGTGATGGTAGTGATGTTTTATTAAATATTGAAAATGTTAGAGGATCTATTTCTGCAGATAAAATTTTTGGTGATGAAAAAGATAATAAACTAGAAGGTTTATCAGGTGATGATACTATTGATGGTAGAGGTGGGAATGACTATTTACTAGGTAATATTGGAGATGATACGTTGTATGGTGGAACGGGAGATGATACATTAGAAGCAGGCCTGGGAGATAATTATCTCGATGGTCAAGATGGAAATGATACTTTAATTTCACAAGATGGTATAGATACACTTTTTGGTGGAGCAGGAAATGATACATTAAATTCAGGATTGAATGATGATTTACTTTTTGGTGGATTGGGAGATGATATTATTAATGGTGGAGATGGTATTGATACTATTTCATATGCAGATTTAAACTCAACATTATCAGGTACAAATGGGGTAGTTGCAAGTTTAAATAATGTAGCTTCACAAGATACAAGAGTAGCTGGAAATGACACTATTTCTAATATTGAAAATATTATAGGAACAAGTAAAGACGATACTCTTTCAGGAAATTCATCATCAAATATTATTGATGGTACATCAGGAAATGATACTGCTGATTATTCATATACAAATGACAGAATATTAGTAAACTTAACATCAAGTGAAAAAAATATTGATGGAATAAACTTAAAATCAAATACTGTTGAAGAATCAGGAGTAACTGACAAATTAATTAGTATTGAAAATATAATAGGTTCAACAAATAATGATACAATTTTAGGTAGTGATTATAAAAATATTATCGATGGTAATAATGGAAATGACTTTATAAATGGTATGGGTTCTGATGATAAATTGTATGGTAAAGCGGGAAATGACACATTTATAGGTGGACTTGGAAATGACTTTATTGATGGTGGAATAAATACTGATATTGTGGATTATTCTGAAGCATTAAGTGGTATTGATGTAACTTTAGAAAATTCTACAACTAGTATAGATGATACAGTAGGGATTGCTACAGTAAATATCGGATTAGAAGTTGACAGTATAAAAAATATTGAAAATATAAAAGGTTCAAATTTTTCAGATTCTATAGTAGGAAATGATGAAATAAATAAAATTATTGGTAATAGTGGAAATGATATAATTGATGGTGGAGACGGTAATGATATCTTATATGGTGGGTCTGAAGTACCAAACTCTCAATTAAGTGGAGATGACACATTTATTGCTTCAAATGGAAATGACTATATAAATGGAGGACAAGGTAATACTTCAAATAATATAGCAGATAGTGATACAGTAGATTACTCTTCATGGCTAAAGGGTTCATTAAATATTATATTAGATGGACAAAATGAAGCAAATTTTTCTGATATAGATAATTCAGCTAATACAAAAGTTGATAGTTTATATAATATTGAAAATATTATTGGTACAAATAATAATAGTGGTGATACTATTATTGGTGATAATAATAATAATATATTAAAAGGTATGAATGGAGATGATATCTTATCAGGTAAAGTAGGTAATGATACTTTATTAGGTGGTAATGATAATGATATATTAAAAGGTGGAATTGGAACAAATATACTTGATGGAGAAAATGCATTATTTTCAATTACTATAAATGAAATACCTACTATTGCAACACAATATCAATTTGTATTAAATGGCGAAGTTATTACTTATGATGCATCTTCAAATGAATCAATTAATGATATATATTTAGGAATTATTAGTCAATTTAATACTAAACAGTCAGTTGTTACCACATTAATTAATTCACAAGATACTCTTTTATTAAATAGTAATACAAATAATTTAGAATTAAAAACATCTGATATATTAAGTTTACAAAATACAAATATGATATTAAGTGGGGGAGACACCGTAGACTACAGTGATATTATAGATAAAAATATTAATGTAGATTTATCAAATAATTCATCACAATCAGTATATGAAAACTCTATAGATAAATTACAAAGTATTGAAAATATTAGAGGTGGGAATAAAAGTATAGATGAAGGTAATTCATCTGTAGTATATGAAGATACATTAGTCGGAAATAAAGCTGATAACACAATTGAAGGATTAGCTGGAGATGATTATATTGATGGTGGTGCAGGAAATGACAACCTTATTGGTGGAGCAGGTAATGACTTATTAAAAGGTGGAGCAGGGAATGATATCCTTGATGGAACAGATGGAAATTTAGATGGTTCAGATATAGATTTAGCTGATTATTCAGATGCTACTGATGATTTATATGTAAATCTTACTACTATGATTCAAGGGAGTAGTACCAAAATAAGTGAATCCCAAGGAAGTGATACTTTTATTGATATAGAAGGTGTTATTGGAGGATCTGGAAATGATACCCTTGTTGGAGATGCATTATCAAATACATTAATTGGTAATAATGGTGAGGATACTCTAAGAGGTGCAGGAGCTGGAAATAATGGAATTGATGTACTAATTGGTGGAAATGATAATGATACAGTATCTTTCTCAGATCAAAATACTGCTGTTAATGTTGATTTATCAGTTACAGATATTCAAAGAGTAAATAATTCTTTAGGAAGAGTAAGAATCACACAAATAGAAAATATTGAAGGTTCTATTGATAGTCAAATAGGAGATACTTTATCAGGAGATGATAGTAATAATATTATTTTAGGTCAAGCAGGTGATGATACACTAAGAGGTAGAGATGGAAAAGATGTACTAATAGGTGGTACAGGTTCCGATACTGCAGATTATACATCACATGAAGTAAATGATGATAATAATGGAGTAGTAGCATCAACTTACGATATAAAAATAACCACAAATAATATTGAACAAACTGTTAGTGTTAAAACAAATGCTAATATTGTACATGGTATAAATGTTGATATGTCAAAAGAGTTTGAACAAGTTATTAATGATGGAAGTTTAAGTAATAAATCAGATACATTATATGATATTGAAAATATAACAGGTTCTGGATTTAACGATATTATAAAAGGTGCAGATTCAAGTGTATTATTAATAGATAATCATTCAGATATTCTTAATAAAGAGCTAAATGGAACTAACTCAAATGCAGATAAGGTTAAATTACAATTTATAGTTACAGATACAAGTAATACCCAAACTACAAAAGAATTAAACTTTACAAACGGTAGTACAAATGTAACAAATGCAGCAGGTGTAATTGTAGCAGTATTAGCTGTTGCATTTTCTCAAAATTTAAAAGCAAATCAAATAAAAGATGCAATAAATGGGAGTAGTGAAACAGGAGATGGTAGTTTATCATCAACATCAACAACTCCATTACTTACTGCAAAAAAAGAAGATGTTGGAATTGTAGTAAAAAGTGAAAATATTGGATCAGAGTTTATATTAAATATGACATATGAAGATAATTCTGTAAATCCATCTATTATTACTACTTTTACAAATGAAGCAACACTAGACAATACATTTGAAGGTGGATTAGGTGCGGATACTATAAATGGTGGAGCAGGTGATGATATAATTTATGGAGCATTACAAAGTAGTGAACTAAATATTGGGACTGCTGAAGCATTAGATAAAAATGATATTTTATTTGGTGGGGCAGGTAATGACACTATATTTGGTGGAGCAGGTGATGATACTTTAGATGGTGGAAGTGGAAATGACTCATTAAATGGTGGAAGTGGTAATGATTTATTTAATATGACAGTAGGTGAAGGTAATGATACTATTGATGGTGGAGATGATATTGATACATTAAACTATTCAAGTGCCAATATTAATGATGATATTACAATTAATCTATCTTCAACAACAGATGCACATGGATACCATGATTTAACAGTAAATTCCGAAGTTGATAAAATAAAAAATATTGAAAATATAACTACTGGTGCAGGAAATGATGTCATAACTGGTGATTCTAATATAAATATATTAGATGGTGGATCTGGAAATGATATTATAGATGGTAGAGAAAATAATGATACTCTACTTGGTGGAAGTGGAGATGATACTCTTCTTAGTGGAGCAGGAGATGATATTCTTGATGGGGGAGACAATACATCTGTTGGTGATACTGTTGATTATTCATGGTCAAATAATAAAGTAAACTTAGATTTAAAAAATGATCTTGATAGTTCAAAAGATGGTATACAAAATGCAATAACATATAAGTCAAATGACACTATAACAAATATTGAAAATGTAATTGGTACATCTAAATCTGATATATTAAAAGGTGATAATAACAATAACACATTAGAAGGTAAAAAAGGTCAAGATACTTTAGTTGGTAGAGGTGGAAATGATATCTTAATTGGTGGAGATGACATAGATACAGCTGATTATAGTGAAAATACAGTTACTCAAAATATTTCTGTTGATATGACAGTTAATCTAGGTGAATATAATGTTGTAAATGATGGAACTATTACAAATGGCGTTGTTGGACAAGATAGAATTGAGCAAATAGAAAAAATAATTGGTTCACAAGGTAATGATACTTTTAAATTAAATGCCTCATCATCTGATATAGTTGATACTATTAATGGACATGATGGTATGGGAGATACTGTAGATTACAGTGGAGTAGATTCAAAATATAAATTAAATCTTGATATGAATACAAATAATATACAAGCTAAACTTGAAGATATAACAAATTCAAATAATATAGATGATAGTGACCACTTAATAAGTATAGAAAACATTACAGCTACGAATAATAATGACACAATTGTAGGTAATGATATAGTAAATACTATTTTAGGAAATGATGGTGATGACTTAATTCATGGTGGAGATGAAACAGTATCAGGATTAGGTGATAGTATTGATGGTGGAGCAGGAGCAGATACACTATATGGGGATGCTGGAGATGATAGTATAACTGGTGGAACTGGTATAGATAGTATATATGGTGGAACAGGAGCTGATAAATTACATGGTAATGATGATAATGATATTATTGATGGTGGATTAGGAAATGACAATATATATGGAGATGCTGGAGATGATACATTGTCTGGAAATGCAGGTGATGATGTAATAAATGGTGGAGATAATACTTCAAATATTGGAGATACTGTTGACTATACTTATTTAAATGATACAAACATTAATGTTGCATCAACGGGAGTAAATGTAGATTTAATAGGTAATGGAACAATTGGTATTGCACAAGACATTAATTCTGGAACACAAGTTGGAACTGATACAATTTTAAATATTGAAAATATTAATGGTAGTAATTTCGATGATATATTACAAGGTAATGATGAAAATAATATTATTAAATCATCAAATGGAAACGATACATTAAAAGGTAGAATAGGTAACGATACTCTAATAGCAGGAAATGGAAATGATACATTATCTGGTGGATCAGGAGATGACATACTAAATGGTGGAAATGGAATTGATACTGTTGATTATAGTGATGCATCAGCAAATGTGGTTGTAGATATTGCAAACGGTGAACATATAATTGGTGGAGGACAAGGAACTGATACATTTAAAGATATTGAAGGTGCAATAGGGGGAGATCATGACGATACTCTAACTGGAAATGATGGTACAAATACTCTAATAGGTGGAGCAGGTAATGATATTCTTGATGGAAAAAAAGGTGGAATAGATGCTGCGAGTGCTGATTATTTAGATGGTGGTACAGGAGAAGACTTTGTAAGTTTTGCACAAGCAACATCAGGTATAAATATTGATTTATCAAGTGTAAATGCTCAAGATGTAGCTGGTGGAATTGGTTTTGTACAAATTAAAAATGTTGAAAATATTGATGGAAGTTCTCACAATGATATTATAAAAGGCAATAGTTCTAATAATATTATAAATGCAAGAAATGGTAACGATACAATAAGTGGACAAGATGGAAATGATGTAATTATTGGTGGAAATAATGCAAGTGATAATGAAAATAATGGAGGATCTAGATATATAGATACAGTTGATTATTCACAAGATGCTGTAAATGCATCTTTTGGAATAAATGTTGATATGCAAAATACTTCTAGACAAGTTACAAATGATGGATATGATACTGCTTCAGGAATAAATAAAAACCAAGATACATTGTATGCAATTGAAAATATTACAGGTGGTGCGTTTGATGATAGTATAAGTGGTGCAAGTACAACAAGAGTTCATTTAAGTGAGAAAATTGATGAATTAAATACTTTAAGTAATACTGATAAGATTACTATTAAAATTGGTACAGAAAGTTTTGAACTTACTATTGACAACACTTTTACAAATGAAAATAAACTTACAAAAATTGCTGATGAATTTAATAATCAAAAAAATAATAATGGAAAGTTTTCTAATTATAGTGTAAGTACATTTGATTTTAATAATGACAATAATGAAGATGTAATAACAATATTATCATCTAATGATACAGCTTTTACTGTAGAGATCCAAAAAAATGATAATCCTACTAGTACAATCAATTCTCAAAGCCTTGATAATGAATTTAAAGGAAACAACGGAGATGATATCTTAAATGGAGAATCTGGTAATGATATATTGCGAGGTGGGAATGATAAGGATATTCTTAGCGGCGGAAGTGGAAATGATAAACTTTATGGAGAAGCTGGAAATGACACTCTAAAAGGTGATATTGGAAATGATGTTATTGATGGTGGAGATGGTATTGATACAGTTGATTATAGTACTGAAGATTCTACAATAGTAGCCGATGGTACAAATACAAATACTGGTATCACTTTAGATTTAAGTGATAATTCATCTCAACGAATACATGACAGCTTTGGAAGCGATACAATATCAAATATACAAAATGTAATTGGTTCAAAATTAAATGATAAAATTTTAGGTAATACTGAAAATAATAATATTAGTTCAAAAGATGGTGATGATATTATTAGTGCAAATACTGGTACAAATATAATTGATGGTGGAGATAATACTTCTGTTGGTGACACAGTTGATTATTCATGGTTAGGAAATAATTCTTTAAATATAAATTTAAATGAAGATTTAGATACTAATACGGTAGGTGTACAAAATGCATTAGCGTTAAATGTAAAAGATACAATATCTAATATAGAAAATGTAATAGGGTCTAATGCAGATGATACAATTAAAGGTAGTACAAGTGACAATACTCTTGATGGTGGATTAGGAAATGATACTCTAACAGGGAATGCAGGAAATGATATCTTAAATGGTGGTGCAGGAACTGCTGATGAAGCTGATTATTCAAGCAATACAAGTATTCAAAATATAAGCGTAGATATGACTCAATCAGTACAAGTTAGAAATGATGGATTTAACAACTCTGATACTTTAATTGATATTGAAAAAATAAAAGGTTCACAAGGTAATGATACATTTAAATTAGATGCTAGTACAACAGATATTATGGATACTATAGATGGGCATGATGGAACTAGTAATACTATTGATTATAGTGCAGTTAATTCTAAATATAAAGTTGAATTGAATTTAAGTACAGTTGATAATGATGGTTATTCTACAGCTTATTTAAAAGACACTACAAACTCTGATTCAATAGATGATCAAGATAACATTAAAAATATTCAGAATATAACTACAGGTTCACAAAATGATACTCTAACTGGTGATTTAAATAATAATATATTTAAAAGTGGATCTGGAAACGACACTATTGATGGAAATAGTGGAGATGATAAACTTTATGGACAAGCAGGAGATGATACATTAATTGGTGGACTAGGAAATGATATTATTGATGGTGGTAGTTCAAATGAAACAAATGGTGACTGGGTTGATTATACATATTTAAATACAGCAGGAACAACTGGTGTTAATATTGATTTAAATTCAAGCTCTAATAATGCTACAGATCTTAATGGTGGAACTGGTGTTGGAGTTGATACTATAACAAATATAGAACATATCAAAGGTAGTAAATATAAAGATATTTTAAAAGGTGATTCTTTTAATAATACTTTAGATGGTATGGATGGAGATGATACATTTACTGGTGGAGCAGGAGATGATATATTTTTAGGTTCAGAGGGTATTGATGTAGTAGATTATAGTGCTGTTGCTAGTAATATTGATGTAGATATTACTGATGGAACTAAAACAGTTGGTGGAAATCAAGGTACAGATACATTTTCTTCAATAGAAGGTCTTATTGGTGGAAGTGGAGATGATACATTAACTGGAAATACAAAAGCCAATGTTTTAACTGGTGGAGCAGGTAATGATACATTATTAGGTCAAGGAACAAGTGATGGTGGAGGAGTAGATACTCTTGATGGTGGAGTTGGAGATGACTTTGTAAGTTTTTCTTATAGTTCTTCAGATATTACTGTTGATTTATCTAATACTTCAGCACAAGATATTAATACAAGAGCACAAGATGGTGATTTGGATTTAAAAATATTAAATGTGGAAAACTTAGAAGGTGGAACTGGAAATGACTTATTAGTTGGAAATGATTCAAATAATATTTTAGAAGGTATAGCAGGAAATGATACCTTAGTAGGAAATGCCGGGAATGATACATTGGATGGTGGTGCTGATATTGATTTAGCAGATTATTCAGGATTAACAGGTAATCAAAATATTATTGTAGATATGAATGTTGCAACTGAGGATGATAGTGTTTCTCAAGAAGGGCTAGTATTAAATGATGGGAATAGTACTAAAGATAAATTAATAGATATAGAAAATATTAAAGCAAGCCAATATAATGATACAATCATAGGTGATACTGATGATAATATATCAAATATATTTGAAGGTGGAGCAGGTGCAGATATAATTAAAGGTGGATCAGGAGATGATAAACTTTATGGATCTTATGTAAATGATTCAGATATTACATCTGATACAAATACTTCTGATAAATTATATGGTCAAAGTGGAAATGATACATTATATGGTCAAGATGGAACAGACATCTTAGATGGAGGAATAGGTACGGATACATTGTACGGTGGAGATAATAATGACACCTTAATAGGAGGATTAGGAAACGATACTTTAGATGGTGGAATAAATGATGCTGGTGGAGATACTGCTGATTACTCTTCAAGAACTGAGTCAATATTAGCTGATTTATCTACAAGTACAGATACAACTACAATTGATACAGATGCAACAACTGGTTTTAATGTTGGCGATGAAGTTGATACATTGGTTAGTATAGAAAATATTACAGGTGGATTAAATAATGATAGTATTATTGGAAATGAAAATACAAATACATTAATAGGTAATGAAGGAGATGATTATTTCCAATCAGGACTAGGGGATGATTATATTGATGGTGGAATAAACACTGATACAATTGATTATACTAATTTATCAGATACAAATCAAAAAGTAGAAGTAAATTTAAAAACAGGAACAGCTACAAAATACCAAGATTCAAATACTACAAAAACAGATACATTAATAAATATAGAAAATGTAATAGGTTCTAATAATGATGATATCATCACAGGTTCAGATTCTGTAAATACAATAGATGCAAATAATGGAAATGATATTATTTATTCAACAGCAAGCGCTGATATTATAGATGGTGGTGCAAATACAACATTTGACACTATGAGTTATGAAAATGAAATTTCAAAAGTAACTATATCATCGACAAATACAGGATATGATGTAATAAAATCAAATGATAACACAACAGATACTTTAAGTAATATTGAAGTAATTAAAGGTTCGAATTATGATGATATATTTAATGGAACGATTGATAGCACTGATACATTTTATGCTGGCAAAGGTAACGATACAATTAATAGTGGTAACCATGATGATAAATTATATGGAGAATCTGGAGATGATAAGTTTATAATAAACTCATTGTCAAATGGTACAAATACAATAGATGGTGGAAATGAAGAAAATAACACAAGAGGTAGTGATACACTAGACTACAGTTCTATTTCTGATGAAGGAGATATAACAACAGGTGGAATAAATATTACTCTTAATAATACATCAAATGCAAATACTTCAACAAGTGATACTATTGTTAATATCGAAAATATTACAGGTACTCAAAATAATGATATCTTAAAAGGTGATTCTGGAGTAAATATCTTAAAAGGTGAGTCAGGAGATGATACACTTTTAGGTGGACAAGGGAATGATACTTTAGATGGTGGAAATAATACGTCAAATATAGGAGATACTGCTGATTATTCTTATGTAGATAGCTTAACTAATACTGATGATAAAGGTGTAAATGTTAGCTTAATAAGTGGTGCTTCAGATATTGGAGTAGATAATAAAGTTGGGATTGATACACTTACAAATATTGAAAATATAACAGGAAGTAAATATGAAGATGTACTAACAGGAGATATAAATAATAATACTCTAAGTGGTAATGCAGGAAACGATATACTTTCAGGTGCAGGTGGAGATGATTATTTAGCAGGTGGAGAAGGAATAGATACAGCTGATTATCATACATCAATAGAAAATTTAAATATAAATATTACAGATGGTAGCCAGTTTATATCAGATTCTCAAGGTACTGATACTTTTGACTCAATAGAAGGTGCAATTTCTGGAAGTGGAAATGATACACTTATTGGTAATAATGGTGCTAATATATTACGAGGAAATGCTGGAGATGATACACTTCTTGGAGGTGGAACTACTTCAGGTATAGATATTCTAGATGGTGGAGAAGGTGGAGAAACTTTAGGGGATTTTGTAAGTTTTGATTATGTATCAAATAGTACAAATGTGACTGTTGATTTAGATAATACAAGTACGCAAAATATAGGTGGAGATGTACAGCTTATAAATATAGAAAATGTTCTTGGTGGACAAGGAAATGATACTTTATTTGGTAATGGTGATAGAAATATTATTTCTGGAAATCTAGGTGCAGATAATTTAGTAGGAAGATACGGAAATGATGTTTTAATTGGTGGAGTAAATGAGAGTGATTTATTAGATAATAGTATAGATACAGCTAATTATAGTTTAGATACAAATGCCAACTTTGGTATTGAAGTTAATATGCAAGCTGTAGAAAAACAAGTATTTAATGATGGTTATAAAGCTAGTAATGATGGGAGTAAAACATCAGATAGTTTATATGGTGTAGAAAATATTACTGGAAGCAATTATGATGATAATATTTTAGGTGCATCAACTGCTAGAGGACATTTAAGTGGAAGTTTAGATGAACTAAAAACATTAGTAAATAACGACACAGTAAAAATAAAAATTGGTAATGATGAGGTAATTGTAAATATAGATAATACATTTACAGATGCAAATAAACTAGAAAAAATAGCACAAGCCTTTAATAATGATAATAATCTAAAAGATGACTATACTGCAAATGCAGTAGATTATAATGGTGATGGAAAAGAAGATGTAATCACAATAGTATCAAAAAATAATGATGCAGATTTTATAATAAAAATTGATAAAAATGATGCAGGATACAAGTCAGTTAATTCAGAAACTTTAAATAATTTATTTTCAGGTCTAAATGGTAATGATAATATAAATGCAGCAGCTGGAAATGATATACTAGAAGGTGGAGATGGTGATGACAACTTAATCGGAGGAACTGGAAATGACACTATTAATGGTGGTAAGCAAACACAATTAGATTCTACACAAGGTTCATCAACTACTCAAACTGGTTCAGGTGATACTGTTGATTATAGCAATAGAACAAATGGTATTGATTTAACATTATCAACAGGAGCTGGAACTGTTTTTGTAGATACTAATTCTGATGGTCTACATACACATACTGTAGGAGAAGAAGAAGATGCTTTAAGTGGTATAGAGAATATTTCAGGTTCTAAAGTAGATGATATCATCACAGGAGATAAATTAAATAATACTATTTCAGGAAATACTGGTGATGATTTACTAGCAGGTGGATTGGGTGATGATTATATTGATGGTGGAGATGATGATGATACTGTTACTTATGATTATTTACAAACAGCAAATCAAAAAGTTGTTGTAAACTTAAAAGATAAAATAGCTGTAGAAACAACAGATACAAATATAACTTCAACGGATACACTTAAAAATATTGAAAATGTAATAGGAAGTCGCCAAAATGATAGTATAACAGGTTCAGATATAAATAATATTCTTGATGGTAACCTTGGAGATGATACTTTCTTTAGAAGTGCTGGAAATGACAATATTAATGGAAATAATGGTACTGATTTAGTAGATTATTCTATAAATGATGGTGATATTTCTGATAATACAACAACGCAAAAAGTAACTCTAAGTGCTACTGGATCAACATATACAGTAGTTAAAAGTGATGGAGGAACAGATACACTTACAAATATTGAAGCAATAAGAGGTAGTGATAGTGCAGATACACTAAGTGGAAATACTGCAAATGATACTTTATATGGTGCAAGTGGAGATGATACATTAATAGGTGGTGCTGGAGTTGATAGCTTATATGGTGAAGCTGGAGATGATATTATTATAGTAAATAATAAAAGTGATGGATTAGATTTATATGATGGTGGAACTAATAATGATACTATTGATTATAGTAATATTACAATAACAGATTCAGATTTATCAAAAGGTGGAATTCAAACTACATTAAATACAAATATAAATACAGATGTTATTATTGATGCAAACGAAGATGGAGATTTTACAAATGATGCTTCAAATAAAGATACTATAGCTAATATTGAAAATGTGAAAGGTACATCTCATAATGATTCAATATTAGGGGATGTATTAAATAATAGTTTATATGGAAATGCAGGAAATGATACTCTAAGCGGAGCAGCTGGTAGTGATTATATTGATGGTGGAGCAGGGAATGATACAATTAAAGGTGGAGCAGACTCTGATATATTAAAAGGTAATATCGGAGATGACTTATTTATTTTTGATACGGATGCTTCAAATCTTACAGGAGATAGTATTGATGGTGGAGATGATATTGATACTATAGATTATTCATCAATTAATATTTCTAATATTACTTCAGAAGGTGTTGATCTTATATTAGAAGATGGAGCAATAACAACTGCAAAATTACAAAATAATGCAAATCAAACACATCAAATCAAAAACATAGAAAATGTATATGGAACAACTGGTGAAGATACAATTATCGGGAGTGATTCAAATAATATACTTAAAGGTAACAGTGGAGCAGATACTTTAAATGGTGGTGCAGGAGATGATACTTTATATGGTGAAGTAGGAAGTGATATATTAAAAGGTGGTGCAGGGAATGATACTTTAATTGGTGGTGATGATACTGGAATTGATACAGTTGATTACTCTGATGAGGTAAATGAAAACTTAAATATTAATATTGCAAATGGTACATATACAATTAGTGCTTCACAGGGAACTGATACTTTTGAAGGAATCGAAGGTGCAATAGGTGGTCAAAAAGATGATACTATTACTGGAAATTCAGGAGCAAATTCACTTGTTGGAGAAGCTGGAGATGATACACTTTTAGGTGGAGGTGCAACTTCTGGTGTTGATTATATAGATGGTGGAACAAATACTGAAAATGGTGGAGATTTTGTAAGTTTTAATTATGATAATGCAACACATATAGTAGATTTAACAATTACATCTTCTCAAGATACTGATAATAATGGAAGCGATGATTTAATTATCAAAAATATAGAACATGCACAAGGTGGAGCAGGTATTGATAGTTTATTAGGAAACTCGTCAAATAATACTTTAATAGGTCTACAAGGAGATGATTATTTACTTGGAAAAAATGGAGATGATCATTTAATAGGTGGAGATGGTAATGATACACTTATGGGTGGTACTGGAAAAGATATTCTTGATGGTAGTTCAGGTGGAACAAATAACGATACAGCAAGTTATGATTATACACTATTAAATAATGGAATTAATGTTGATATGTCTTTAGATGGAACAGCTGGTAATGAACAAGTAATTAATGATGGTTATGGAACAAAAGATATTCTAATAGATATTGAAACTGTAAAAGGTAGTAAATTAGATGATACAATAACTGGTAATGCTAATAACAATACCTTACTAGGACTTCAATCAAATGATACTTTAGATGGAGCAGCTGGAGATGATAATTTAGATGGTGGAACAGGATCAGATACTATTTATGGTGGAGATGGATTAGATATTATTGATGGTGGAAATGATAATGATATATTATATGGTTCATCTAAAAATAGTTTTATTGATTCATTTGATGACACAATAACTGGTGGAGCAGGAAATGATATAATTTATGCATCTTATCAAGTATCAGGAGATGATGTAAATACTACTGCAGATACTATAAATGGTGGACTAGGAAATGATACTGTTGACTACTCAAATTTTGATGCAACTCATGGTATTACTCTTACTCTAGATGGTGCAAATGATGCAAGTGTTACAGTTGCAAATGGTGATAGCGATATAATCAAAAATATTCAAAATATAAATGGTTCAAAAGGTATTGATATAATAACTGGAGATAGCCAGTCAAATATTCTAAGAGGTAAAGATGGTTCTGATACTTTAAGTGGAGGATTAGGAGATGATACTTTATATGGAAATGAGCATGATGATTTATTAAATGGAAATGAAGGTACAGATACTCTATATGGTGGAACAGGTGATGATACATTCAAAGCTAGTTTAGGTACAGATATAATTTATGGAGATACAAATGGTGTAAATGGAGATTGGGTTGACTACTCAACTCTAGAATCAGAAAATACTACTCTTGATGATGTTGGTATTAATATTGATTTAGAAAATACAAATATCCAAAAAATACATGATGATTCAGTTGATACAAATGATATTTCTCAAATAGTAAATGGAGTTGAAAATGTATTAGGAACGCAGTTTAATGATGTAATAAAAGGTAATTTATCAGTAAATACATTAGTTGGAGGAATTGGTTCAGATACATTTTATACAAGTGCTGGTAATGATATTTTAAGAGGAGATGATAGTGATGATACAAATGCTGTATTAAGTGGTATAGATGTAGTAGATTATACTACTAGTACTAGTGCAATTACATTAAATGCAAGCTCATCTTCTATAAGTGTTGAAAATACAAATGGTACAGATACTTTAATAGATATAGAAAAAATTAAAGGTGCAAATACTAAAGATGATATATTTAATTTAAGTGGAACAGGAATTAGTGTAGATGGTCAAGGACATGATATTGGAGATACAGTTTCTTATAATACATATATTACTGATAGTAGTGCTATTGATGTTACATTAAACGAATCAACACAAATTGATGTTGTTGTTTCTGGACATACAAATGATAAAATTGTTAATATAGAAAATATAACAGGTGCTAATGGTAATGATAATATTGTTGGTGATGGTATTAATAATATTCTAAAAGGTATGGATGGTAATGACAATTTAAATGGTATGTCAGGAAATGATACTTTATATGGTGGATTAGGTACAGATATATTAAATGGTAGTAATGGAAATGATAAACTTTATGGTGAAGATAATGATGATACTATTACTGGTGGTTTAGGTGATGATACAGTAGATGGTGGAAACAATGATGCTTCAGGAGATTGGATAAGTTATGAATATTTAACACATGCTTCAAGTGGAGTTGATGTAAGTTTATCAAATCAAACAGCAAGTGACAATGGGGCAGGTTCTGAAGTTGGAAGTGATACTATTATTAATATTGAAAATGTACTTGGAAGTAAAAATGATGATATTATTGAAGGTTCAAGTACAAATAACACACTTGTTGGAAATAATGGAGATGACACTTTAATTGGTGGTTTAGGAAATGATGATATTTGGGGTGGAACTACTACTGGTATAGATGATACAAATGGTGATGGTACTGGTACTAAATATATTGATACAGTAGATTATACTTCTGAGAAAAAAATAAATGTAGATTTAAGTACAGCAAATACAGTTCAAATAGATACTGACAATGATGGTACTTTTAATAGTGCAGGAGATGATACAGATACTTTACATAATATTGAAAATATCATAGGCTCAAATACTGGAAATGACACAATAACAGGTGATGCAAATATAAATATTATATCAGGACTAATAGGAGATGATAAACTTGATGGAAATGCTGGGGATGATACTCTTGATGGTGGATTTGGAAATGATACACTAATAGGTGGACTTGGTACAGATAAATTAATAGGTGGAGAAAATGATGATACTTTTAAAATAAGTTTCACAGATGATGCAGATGATGCAAATGATATTTTTGATGGTTCTGGCGATATTATCCAAGGTGGATTAGAAGATGGAACAAACAAAGGAATAGATACTGTAGATTATACAGCATTAAGTGATAGCGATTATCATATAGATATTAATTTAACATCTAGTGCTAATAATGCAAAAATTATTAAAAATAGTGATTCATCAACAAGTGATACTGATACACTATTGAATATCGAAAATATTATAGGTTCTTCTGGAAATGACACTATAAAAGGAGATGTTTCACAAAATACTTTTAGTGGAGAATCTGGTGATGATACTTTTATAGCAAGTGTTGGTAATGATAAATATATAGGTGGAATAAACGGTGCAATAGGAGATACTGTAGATTTCTCATCTTATAATGTAAAAATTGATGGAACTTTAGAAGAAGCTTCAAATGTAGCAATATTTAATGATCCTACATATACATATTCTTTGCAAGAAATTGAAAATATTAGAGCAGGATTGCAAAATGATACTATTACAGGAAATTCATCATCTAATACACTTTTAGGAAATGCAGGAAATGATATTTTAAATGGTGCAGCAGGAAATGACAATGTTCAAGGTGAAAAAGGTGATGATACATTAATAGGTGGATTAGGAAACGATACATTAGATGGTGGTGATTCTGGAGAAACAAACGGAGACTGGATTGATTATAGTAATAGATCTGAATCAATTGATATTACATTATCTAGTAAATCAGGAACAGTTATTGTTGATACAAATGATGATAATAATGATAGTGATACAACACATGAATTTAATGGCTCAGATGAACAAGATATAGTAAGTAATATTGAAAATATTAAAGGTAGTCAAAACGCAGATAATATAACAGGTGATAATAACAATAATACAATCTTAGGTTTTACAGGAGATGATACTCTTGCTGGTGGACTAGGAGATGATTATATTGATGGTGGATCTAATAACGCAGGAGCTAATACTGGAGATTGGGTTGATTATTCAAATTCAGAATCAATTATATTAGATATGAATCCAACACAAGCTAGTGTATATATTGGAACAAATGGTGAAGTAGATACTATTAAAAATATTGAAAATATTAAAGGTAGTAATGTAGCCGATAATACAAAAAATGCAGATACTATTATAGGTAATAGTGGAGTTAATACTATTTTAGGAATGGCTGGAGATGATACTATTGATGGTGCTTTTGGTTCAGATGTATTAGATGGTGGTGCAGGAACTAATACACTTTCATTTGATAGTTTTAAATCAGATGATAATAACTTTACTACTACTAATATTGACTTAGTTGCAAATACAGCAACTGTAGGAAGTGATACAGATACAATTAGTAACTTTACAAATGTAATAGGAAGTCAAAAAGATGATACTATTAGTGCAGTTGATACAAATTCTCACATAATCAATGGTAATATAGGATTGGATAATATAACAACTGGTAGTGGAGATGATAATATTTCTGGAGGAGCTGGAAATGATATTATCAGTGCTGGTAAATCTAGTAAATCTGGAGAAAACTATATTTATGGAGATGAAGGAAATGATACTATATTACTTTCTTCTAGAAATGAAGATGATACAGATACAGATACACAATCAGAAAATATAATTGATGGTGATAATGCGGTAATTGCTGGTGGAAGTGGAGATACTATAGATTATAGTGGACTAGATTCAGATACTAAAATAATAGCTAACTTAGATGGTGCAACTACAACAAAAGTAATAATTACAGGTACAAATGCAAGTGGAAACTCATTTACAGAACAAGATTCTGTAATACATATTGAAAATATCACTGGTGGATCATCAAATGATACAATTACAGGTGATACAAATAAAAATACACTTTTAGGTGGTGATGGAAATGATATACTTGATGGTGAAGGTGGAGTTGATAGTTTAAATGGTGGTGCTGGAGATGATACACTAATAGGTGGAACTGGTGCAGATATTATTGATGGTGGTACTGGATATGATTCTATATCTTATCAAGATGCTGGTGGTGAAGTACAAGTTAATATAATATCAGCTGGTGATGGATATGCAACAGTTACTATTGGAGCTAATACTGATGATAAAATTAAAAATATTGAAAATTTAACAGCTAGTAATTATGCAGATACTATTGGTATGAATGATGAAAAAAATACTGTTATTTCTAATACTGGAGAAGACTTAATTGCAACATATGGTGGAGATGATTATATAAATGGTGGAAAAGATGCCGATACATTTTATGCTGGATTATATGATGCTTCTGGAGTAACAGATCTTAAACTAATTGATGGAGATGATGGAGCTGATGTATATAATGGTGGAGATGGAGCAGGTGGTTCAAGTACAGATAGTGATACTGTAGATTATTCAGTATTTACATCAACACATAACATAGAAGTTGATTTAGGTATAAAAGATGCAAATGGTTTCTCAACTGTAAATGTGGCAGGTTATGCAAATGATACACTAGTAGAAATAGAAAATATTGTAGGAACAAAAGGTGATGACAATATAAAAGGTGATAATCAAAATAATACTTTAAATGGTAGTGATGGAAGTGATTTACTTTATGGAGGAGCAGGAAATGATACTCTTATTGGAGGTAGTACTTCTGATAGTGGAACAGACACTGCTGATTATTCATCATCATCAACAAAAATAGTAATAGATTTAAACGATACAGATTCTGATGGATATCAAGTTGATAATGATGGTGAAGGTGGAAAAGATAAACTTATTGAAATAGAACAAGTTTTAGGTTCAATAAATGAAGATACTATAAGCGGAAGTATAAATAACGATACGCTATATGGTGGAGATAATGCAGATACAATTAGTGGAAATAAAGGTGCAGATAAATTATATGGTGGAGATTTAAGTGGAAATGATAATTCAGCTAGTGATACAGTTGATTATACTTATGTGACAGGCTCAGCAAATAGTGTTAATGTTAATTTATTAAATGGTACTGCAACCGTAACTTTAAGTGATGGTAACAACAGTGATCAAGATACTTTAGTAGGTTTTGAGAATATTATAGGTGGTAGTGGATCTGATACATTAACTGGAAGTGATGGTATAAATATTATTAATGGTGCATCAGGTGATGATTCTATTATTGGAAATAAAGGAAACGATGAATTAAATGGTAATTCAGGGAATGATACATTTATTTCAACATCTGCTGATGATGGAAGTGATATTATTGATGGTGGAAGCCAAAATGATACTATTGATTATAGTAATTTAACTGCTGTAAATAATATTAATTTAACTTTAGGTGAAAATAATGATGTTTCAACTGTTAATATAACTGATGGTGATAATGATACAGTTGTACATATTGAAAATATATCTGCATCACAAGGTTCTGATAATATTACAGGTAATAGTGAAGTAAATATTTTAATTGGGAATGATGGTATAGATATACTTTCTGGTGGAGCTGGAAATGATACACTTTATGGAGAAAATGTAGCAGATACTTTAACTGGTACAACAGATACACTTCTTGGTGGTGCAGGAAATGATAAACTTTATGGTGGAAAAGGTGATGATACTCTTCAAGGTGGAGCAGATGATGACGCACTATTTGGTGGAGATGGAATTGATACAGCAGATTATAGAGATGTAACAGGAAGTATTACTGTTGATTTAGCACTTACTACAGCTCAATCAGTTGGTGGAGGAGCTGGAAGTGATAGTTTTGATAGCATAGAAAATGTATTAGGTGGAAAATATAGTGATACATTTAAATCAAACTTTAATGCAGACAATAATTTTTCAGGTGGAGATGAATCAAAAGAAAATGAAGGTTCTCATACAGGAGGAGATACTATAGATTATAGTGGACTTACTCAAGATAATGGAGCTACAAAAGACTTTGTAAATATTGATTTAGCAGGTACTGGAAAAATAACTATTAATGACATTGTAACTGCAAACGATACATTTACTGATATTGAAAATGTAATTGCTAGTGATGGAAATGATACACTAAAAGGTGATAGTGGAGATAATATTTTAAATGGTAGTACTGGAAATGATACAGTTTCTTTTGATGGATTAACTACATCTATTACAGTTGATTTAGATACAAATACATCTACAGGAGATGGAAATGATACTTTAATTTCTATTGAAAATATTATTGGTGGATCTGCAGATGATTTATTTATCTTAAAAGAAGGTAATTTCTCAAATATAATTGATGGTAAAGGTCATACAGTTGCTGATACAGTATCGTATGAAAAATATACAAGTGGTGTAGAGGTAAACCTAAGTACAACATCTGCTCAAACAGTTGTATCTGGAAGTAGTGATATTGATACATTATTAAATATTGAAAATGTAACAGCTACAAATCAAGCAGATACAATTATGGGAAGTAGTGTAGATAACTCACTATTTGGAGCAGATGGTGACGACGTATTTGTAGCTGGACTTGATTCTGATAATAATGGAACAATAGATAGTTTAAATGACGGAGCAGATACTTATAATGGTGGTGCAAATAGTGATACAGTTGACTATAGTAATCTAGATAAAGGTGTTAGTGTAACACTTTCAGGCTCAACTTCATCAACAGTTACTATTGAAGATTTTGATAATGATACAGTTAAAAATATTGAAAATATTTCAGGTTCTAGTGTAAAAGATACAATTACTGGTGATGATTTAAATAATACTTTAATGGGAAATTCAGGAGTAGATACTCTTGATGGTGCTTCAGGAAATGATTATTTAGATGGTGGAACTGGAAATGATATTTTATATGGTAAAGCTGGTTTAGATATTATATATGGTGATGCAGGTAATGATATTATTGAAGGTGGAAGTGAAAATGATATTTTATATGGAGATGATTTAGCAAATACTTTAAGTGGTGATGATATATTAATAGGTGGAACTGGTGATGATAATCTTCATGGTGGAAGAGGTAATGATATCCTTTCTGGTGGAGAAAATAATGATATTATTGATGGTGGAAGAGGTAATGATACAGTTGATTATAAAAATTCATCTGGAAGTATTATTGTTGATTTAGGTATCACTAGTGCGCAAGATATTGGAGCAAATCAAGGTAAAGATACATTAAGTAACATTGAAAATATTATTGGTTCTAAATTTGATGATATATTTAAAGATAATACATCAGTAAGTAATACTTTTAATGGTGGAGTTCTAAATGCAAATGAAGTAAATGGAGATACAGTTGATTATAGTGATAAATTAACAGATGCTAATGATAAAATAGTAGTAGATTTAAGTGTAAATGGAAATGTATCAGTTACTGATGCAGGAAATGTAGTTGCAACAGATACTTTAATAAATATTGAAAATGTTACTGGAACAAGTGGAAATGATACTATGGGTGGAGATGATACTAATAATACATTAAAAGGAAGTGCAGGAGCTGATACATTAAGTGGAGGACTTGGAGATGATTATCTTGATGGTGGAGATGATAATGATACGGTTTCTTACTCTGGTGAAACATTAAAAGTAACAGTAGACTTACATAATGGTACAGCAAATGGTACAAGTATAGGAACAGATACATTAGTAAATATTGAAAACGTTATTGCAAGTAATGCCAATGATATGATAATTATGAAAGAAGGATCAATTACAAATATTGTAGATGGTGCAAGTGGAACAGATACTATTTCATATGAAAATTATGCAACTACAGGAATAACTGTAGATTTATCTAATACAAGTAGCCAAACAATAGCAACAAATGATAATGATACAATTTTAAATATTCAAAATTTAAAAGGTTCATCTTTAAATGATCAAATAACAGGTTCAAGCCAAAATAATACTTTAAGTGGATTACAAGGAGATGATAGTTTTATTGTATCTGTTGGAGATGATTATATAGATGGTGGAAATGAAGATAATGGTGCAAGAGGTGCAGATATAGTTGATTACAGTACTATTAATGATAGTGATAATGATATATTTACAGGTGGATTAAATGTTAATTTGAATGGTTCAAATGAGGTTTCACTTACTATTGATGCTAAAACAGATACTTTAATAAATATAGAAAATATTAAAGGAACTCAAAACAATGATAATATAAGTGGAGATAGTACTAACAACACTTTTTATGGTCAAGGTGGAAATGATAAACTTTATGGAGAATCTGGAAATGATACGCTATTTGGAGAAGATGGAGATGATACATTAACTGGTGGAGTAGGTGATGATAAAATATATGGTGGAGATATAAGTGCTGATTCAGGGCTAGATACCGTTGATTATACATCTGCTTTAGAAAGTCTTACTATTACACTTGACACAGATTTAGATACTACAGAAGTTATTGGTCTTTCTCATGGTTCAAGTGGTGACCAAGGTCAAGGAGATGATGAACTTTATGGAATAGAAAATGTAAAAGGATCAGATTATGCTGATGATAAAATATATGGAAGTAATAAAGCTAATACTCTTATATCACAAGCAGGAAATGATACTATTGATGCGAAAGGTGGAAATGATACCATATACGCAGGAGCAGATGATGATTTAATCATTGCCACAGATAAAGATGATGGAACTGATGAAATTGATGGTGGTGAAGGTATTGATACTATTGATTATCAAGTAATTACAAATAATATTTCACTTAATTTAACAAAAGATTATTATTTTGCAGAACTAATTATAGATGGTGGTGATAATGATAGTATTACAAATATTGAAAATATACTTTCTGGAAGTGGAAATGATACACTTAGTGGAAATTCTAGTGATAATATAATAGTTGGTAATAACGGTGATGATACAATAGCAGGCGAAGCTGGAATAGATAAACTTTATGGTGATAAAATTGATGGGACAGGAAGTGGAAACGATACTGTTAATTATTCTTATTCTTCAAGTAGTGTTCAAGTTGATTTAGGAAATGAAACTGTATATGTAAATTCTACAGACAATGATATTATATCTTCATTTGAAAATGCTATAGGTGGAAGCGTAAATGATACTATCAAAGGTAGTAATGTAGCAAATATATTACAAGGAAATGATGGAAATGATACATTTATAGGACTTAGTGGAGATGATACTTTCTATGGTGGAGTTGTAGGAACAAATAGTGGAATAGATACAGTAGACTATACAAATGAAGATAGAATTATCACAACGATGGAAGAGGGTGCTAATGTAACTGTTGGTACATCTGGTGAAACTGATAAAATTTATGGTATTGAAAACATCAAAGGTAGTAATACTGGAAATGACACTATTACTGGAGATTCAAGTGATAATACAATCACAGGTCAAGGTGGAAATGATACATTAAAAGGTGCGGCAGGTGCTGATAAACTTGATGGTGGAGATGGAGATGATTTATTTATTATTGATAAAGATGGTGATGCCACTGGAGATGAAATTATTGGTGGAGATAATTTAGATACCGTAAATTATCAAGGTCTTACAACAAATGGTTTAGATATTGACCTTAGTTCTGCAACTACTGTAACAGTAAGTCATGATGGAGGAACTCATACTATTACTCAAATAGAACATCTAATAGGAACAAATCAAAATGATACATTTACAGGAACAGATGGTTTTAATAAACTAGAAGGTAAAACAGGAGCAGATACTATAGATGGTAAAGGTGGTGATGATCAACTTTATGGTGGAAATGATAATGATACTATTTCTGGTGGAGATGGAAAAGATAAAATATATGGTGATGCAGGAGATGATAAACTATATGGAGAAGCAGGTGCAGATATACTAGAAGGTGGACTAGGTAATGATTCTATTAATGGTGGATTGGGTGCAGATACAATTTATGGTCAAGATGGAAATGATGTAATAGCATTTGTTCAAGCAGATAATAGTGATGACTATGTTTATGGTGGAGATGAAAATGCAGATTCGGGTATAGATATGGTTGATTATTCACAAGCAATCAAAGGTATGACTGTAAATTTAGCAAATGGAAATGCACAAGGTACTGCAACATCTCAAGATCAAGGAAATGATTATTTATATGGAATTGAGAATATTATAGGGTCAAATCTAGAAGGTGATGATATAACAGGAAATGATTCTGTAAATACACTTTATGGAAGAGGTGGAGATGACATTTTAAAAGGTGGAATTGGAGCTGATACTTTATTTGGGGAAGCTAACAATGATACACTTTATGGTGGAGATGATAATGATAGTATTGATGGTGGATCTGGAGATGATAGTATATATGGTGATGCTGGAGTTGATACACTTATTGGAAATACTGGAAATGATAGTTTTATAGCTACAGCGTTAACTGATGGAACAGATATTATTACTGGTGGAACTGGTAGTGATACTGTTGATTATAATATAGTAGGAGACCATAAAATAGTTACAACTTTATCTTCAAGTGGAGATTCAACTGTAAGCATAGATGGTGGAGATAATGATACGATTAATACAATTGAAAATATCATTGGAAGTAGTGGAGATGATACATTTACAGGTTCAGCTTTAGTAAATACTTTAAATGGTGGTGCTGGAACAGATGAAGTAAGATATGATTATGATAATACAGTTGGGGTAGTAGTTGATCTTGAATCTGGAAAGGCAATCGAAAAAGATGGTATCACTGATACTTTAGTGGATATTGAAAATATTCTTGGTTCAATCTATGATGATAGTTTTGTAACTGCTTCTGGAGTGTCAAATATTATTGATGGAAATACAGGATCGGCTGATGCTATTGATTATAGTTCAAGAGCAAATGCAATTAATTTAACATTAAATACTACAACATTAGCAACAGTAAATATTGAAAATGATTCAAATGATCAAATAAAAAATATTGAGAATGTAATAGGTTCAAGTGTTGATGATACAATTACAGGGGATAGTGCAGTAAATATTTTAAAAGGTAATGCAGGAAATGATACATTAAACGGAGCAGCAGGAGCTGATACTTTATATGGTGAAGATGGCAATGATACGCTTATAGGTGGAGCAGGAGCAGATAGTCTTATTGGTGGGGCTGGAGACGATCTATTTAGTGGATCTGATTTTACAGCAGATATAATTGAAGGTGATACAAGTTCTGCAAACGATGGAATTGATACAGTTGACTACACTTCTTTAGATACAGCAAGTTTAACAAATGGAATTACTGTCAATTTAACACAAAATGATGTACAAGTAGATGGTACAAATAATCATACAATTAGTCATATTGAAAATATAATAGGGTCTGATAAAAAAGATATTATTACAGGTGATAATCAAGTAAATATTTTAGCAGGAAATAGTGGAAATGACACAATAAATGCAGCATCAGGGAATGACACTATTTATGGAGATGAAGGAGTTGATATTATTCATGGTGGATCAGATGCAGATATAATTTATGGAGATGATTCTTTAAATAGTGCAACAATGGTTAATCATGATACTCTTTATGGAGATGCTGGTGAAGATATACTTTATGGTGGTTATGGAGATGATACTTTAATCGGTGGATCTGGAGATGATAAACTAAAAGGTGGAGAAGGAAGTGATACTGCTGATTATAGTGATTCTGCATCTTTAATTAAAGCAAATATTTCAAGTAATTTTTCTTCTGGTACAGCAACAGGAATTGATACATTTGAATCAATTGAAAATATTACTGGAAGTAATTTATCTGGAAATTCAGATGAAATAACGGGTGATACTAATGTAAATACTTTAAGAGGACTTGCGGGAGATGACACTATATCAGGTTTAGCTGGTAATGATATTATTGAAGGTGGAGCAGGAAATGATACTATAATTGCAGGAGCAGGAGATGATATTATTGATGCAGATGATACAGATGATGCTACAATAAATGGAACTAGTGATACTTTAGATTTTAGTGCAATAGCAATAAATGATGATACAGGAGATACTCGAGATTCAGATGGAGCAGGTATAGATACTACTGCTACAGATGCATATACAGGAATAGAAGTTGATTTAAATATTACTACAGCTCAACGAATACATGTAGAGTATGGTACAGATACAATTACAAATGTTGAAAATATTATAGGTAGTGATAAGGGTGATTATATCTCTGGAAATGGTTCTAATAATACATTAGATGGTAGAGCAGGAAATGATTATTTAATAGGTGGAAGTGGAACAGATAAACTAATAGGTGGAAGTGGAACTGATACTGTTGATTTTTCTGCTGGAACACAAAAAGTAGTAGTTGATATGACATTAGGACAAACTGATACAAGTACATACAGAATACAAAATGATGGATTTGGAAATAAAGAATTTTTAGATGGAGTAGAAAATATTATTGGTACAACTTCTAATGATACAATATATGGTGATGGAAATGCTAATATAATTACAACAGGGGCAGGGAATGATACACTAAGAGGTGGAGAAGAAGGTGATGTTTTAGATGGTGGAGCTGATAATGACTGGGCTGATTTCTCTGATTTAGCTTATGGTGTTACTGTTGATTTAGATACTGATAATGATGGTACAAATGATGCAGATGGAACAGCAGTTTCAAATAGTAAAATAGATACATTAAGACAAATAGAGAATATTATTGGTACAAGCCAAGCTGATATTATTACAGGTGATGATAAAAATAATAGCCTAATAGGAAATGAAGATAATGATACTTTCTATGGGTTAGAAGGTACAGATTATTTTGATGGCGGAACAGGTGTTGATACTATTGACTTCTCAGCTGGAACACAAGGTATAAAAATAGATTTAACTAAGGCTCAAACACTAGGAACTAATACAACATATGCAATTCAAAATGATGGATTTGGAAATAAAGAGTATGTAGATGGTGTCGAAAATATTATAGGAACTAATTTAGTAGATACAATTATTGGTGATGTTAATGATAATATTTTAGATGCTGGAGCTAATGCAGATACACTTATTGGTGGAAGTGGAAATGACACATTAATTGGTCAAACAGGTGCAGATACATTTGTTGGTGGATTAGGAGATGATATATTCTATGGAAATGGTCAAAATACAGCAAGTACAGATCAAGATCAAGATACGGTTGACTATACATCAGCAGAATCTGGTATTACATTAAACTTATCAACTCAAGGAACTAAAACATTAAGTGAAGAATCAAATGTAACAATAGCTGCACAAACAGCAAAAGGTGAAGGTACTGATAAATTATATGATATTCAAAATATAATTGGTAGTATTTATAAAGATACTATTATAGGAAACGATGAAGTAAACACTATTTATGCTGGGGGAAGTGATGATTTAATTTATGCAGGACTTGGAGCTGATATTATATATGGTCAAGCAGGAAATGACACTATTTTAGGTGGGCTTGATAGTGATACTATAGATGGTGGAGGTGGTAGCGACTGGATAGATTACTCTTATATAGCAGATTCAACTCAAGTTACAATAAATTTAAATACTACAAATAAAGAAGCTCAAAAAACAGGCGATGATACTGTATTTGATAAATTAGTAAATATTGAAAATATAAAAGGTAGTAAAAATGCTGACCTTTTAACTGGTGGAAATGATTTTGATTCTATAAATATTTTAGATGGATATAAAGGTGCAGATACATTCTTTGCATCTAAGGGTGTTGATACTCTTCTAGGTGGAGAAGGAAAAGATACACTTGATTATAGTAATGTTATTGCAAATGGTGGAAATGCAGTAATTGTAAATCTTGGAACACAAAGTGTAGATGATGATGGTTATCAAAATAATGCAACAGCAGTAGAAGATCATGTAGAAGATATAGAAAATGTAATTGGTACAACAGCAAATGATACAATTACAGGTGATGCTTATTCTAATACATTAAAAGGTAATGATGGAGTAGATAGTATATATGGAGCAGCAGGAAATGATAGTATAGATGGAAATATAGGAAATGACATACTTGATGGGGAAAGTGGAAATGATACAATAACAGGTGGAACTGGAAATGATACTATAGATGGTGGATCTGGAAATGATATTGTAAATGGTGGTGCAGGCGATGATATTCTGGAAAATAATTCTAATACTGGAAATGATACTATAGATGGTGGAGCTGGTAATGATATTATTTATTATGGAAAAGGCGATGATACAATAACTGGTGGTGATAATAATGATATATTAACATACAATAGTGTTAGTGATTCAATTGAAGTAATATTAGCAGATAGTGCTTCAACTACAAATACAGGAACAATAAGTGTAACAAATGGTGGTACAGATACATTAAAAGATCATATCGAAACTATAATAGGTACAAATGTAAAAGATATTATTACTGGGTACGCTGGTGCAAAAACTGATGGGTTTGATTATAATGATACATTTATAACAAAATCAGGAAATGACACTATATTTGGAGGTGTTGGAGATGATGTTATTGATGCAGGTGATGGGGATGACACATTAAGAGGACAAGCAGGAAACGATATATTAGATGGTGGAGCAAATGAAGATTGGGTTGAATACAATGATTCAACATCAGGGATTATAGTTTATTTAGATGGAAAAAAAGAAGATGGCACAGCAACTGCAAATGATGTAGAAGTGCTAAATGATGGATTTGGAACAGTAGATCAGTTAATAAATATAGAAAATATAATAGGTTCTAGCCATAACGATACTATTGGTGGAGATGCAAATACAAATACTATTCTCGCAGGATCTGGTAATGATACAATTTATTTATCAAATGATGAAGGAACAGATTATTTGGATGGTGGAACTGGAAATGACTGGATAAGTTTACAAAAATTCCAAAGAGGTTCTATTGATCTTTCTGAGACTGATAATGGTTTATTCAATATTGAAAATATTATTGATAGTAATTCTGATACAAGTAGTAAAGACTTTTTTGGAACGAATAATGATAATGTATTTAGAAGTTTTAATGGAGATGATTATGTACGAGGGTATGCAGGAGATGATATATACGAGTTAGGAACTGGAGATGATATAGCATTTACTGTTGAAGGAAGTGATACTATTATTGGTGGAGCTGGTATTGACAGAATTGATTATACAGAAGTTGATGATGCTAATGCAAAATCTACAACTGGGATTATATTTGATGCTAGTAGTGGTACAACTGCAAAAGATGTTGATATAGATAAAGATGGTACAACTGATTATACTTATGATTTTTATACAGTAGAAAATGATGGTACAGGTAAAAAAGATTATATTTATCAAGTTGAAAACTTTGCAGGATATAACCATGATGACACTATTACATTTGATAATGCAAATAATGTTATATGGGGAAGAGCAGGAAAAGATACAATACATGGTAAAGATGGAAATGATACTATTTATGGTGGTTCTAATAATGATACTTTATACGGAGATAATGGAGATGATATTATATATGGAGATGATGACTCATTAAATGGATTTGGAAATGATATTATTTATGGAGGAACTGGAAATGATACTATTTATGCAGGAGATGGATTTGATACGGTTTATGATAATGAAGGTGATGATACTTTAACAGGAGGTTATCGTTCAGATACTATTTATGATGGATTAGGTACGGATAGAATTGATGGGGATATTATTGGTGGTGGAAATTCTGCTGGTGATTATTTAATTTTCTCTGAAACAGTAGATAATACAAATGGAGTATGGCTTGATTTAAGTATAATAAATGGTACTGTAAATGCAAGAGATACTTATGGTAATAATGAAATTATTACACATATAGAAAGTATTATTGGTACTAAAAATTCTGATACTTTTGCAGGAAATAGTAGTATTAATACAATATTAGCAGGAGCTGGCGATGATACAATATATGGTTCATCAACAGCAGATGATTATTTAGACGGAAGCACAGGAAATGATTTACTAGATTTTAGTAAATTAACATCATCTGAAGATGATGTTATTATAGATTTAAGTGTAGGAACTTCTATTTTAAATGGTGATAATCAAACTACAAAAAACTTTGAACATGCAACAGGTACAAGTGGAAATGATACAATTACAGGTATAAATGATGCTAATGCTACGAATACATTAAGTGGTGGATCTGGAAATGATACATTATATGGGCTTGCTGGAAATGATAAACTTTATGGTGGAAATGGAAATGACATTTTAGATGGTGGAAATGGAGATGATATTTTAGATGGTGGAAATGGAAATGATTATGTTTATTTTAAAAATGGTACAAATGTAATAGTTGATTTAGTTAATAACACTGCATCAGGACAAGGAAGCGATACTTTAATAAATATTGAAAATATATCAGGTAGTAATTATAAAGATACATTAACAGGAAACGGCTCAGTAAATACAATTTTTGGAAATAATGGAACAGATATTATCGATGGTGCAGCAGAAAATGACTACATAGATGGTGGAGCAGATGGTGATACAATCACAGGTGGAACAGGAAATGATAATTTATTAGGTAAAACAGGAGATGATTTATTTATCTCTATTGCTAATGATGGAAGTGATAATATTGATGGTGGAGATGATTCTGATACTGTTGATTATTCAGTTGTTAGTAATAATCTTACAGTAAGTATTGATAGTAATAATCCAATAACAGTTTCAGATGGAACGGACACAGATACTTTAACATTAGTAGAAAAGGTAATTGCAGGTACAGGAAATGATACATTTACGTATACAGGAAGTACAAGTATACAAACACTTGATGCTGGAGATGGAACTGATACATTAAGCTTAAGTGGTACTATTGATTTAAGTGGAGTGACATTACTTAATTTTGAAAAAATTATTGTACCAAATGGAGAAATAGTAACAATTAGTGCTAAAAGTTTAGATGATCAAACTATGATAATTGAACTTCAAGGAAATGGAAAATTAATAGTAACAGCTTCAAGTATAATAGATGATCACGATTTTGGTGGTATTACTATTACCAAAACTGGAACAGCTACAGGAACAGTAACTTTAGATGTTAATAATAATTTAGATCTTACAAATAAAACTCTTGGTGCAAGTGGAAATAATGATATGATTGATATTTATGATGTACATGGAGGAAGACTTAATTTAAAAGAAAGTCAAGTAGATAGTACAAATCAAATTGTAAAAGGTGCTGGCGCTGCAACAATAAAAATAGATGCAAATAGTAGTTTAGATTACAGTACAATTCTAATACTTGATACAGCTTTAAATGAAACTATAGAATTTACTGGAAATTCTACTTTTGATGGTAACTTTGATAATTCTACTATACTTGTGGATAACGGGGTAACATTGACAACAGAATATGCTACATTAAATGGAAAGACATCTTCTTTAAGTGGAGCAGGTAATGTAACTCTGAGTGATACAAGTTTAAGTGCAGTAAATACAAACCTAGTATTAGATGCAATTGATGGCGTAGTAACTGCAACTGTAGATAGTGATACAGCTTCAAACTTAAATACTAATCTTTCTCATGCAACATTAAATGATGAATTAACATTAATCATAACAGATACAAGCTTTACAAATGTAGATGATTTAATTGCATTAGATGGAAAAACAAATGGATCAATAGATGCTAGTAGTGTAAATGATATGACAGATACTTTTACAGATTTAAATAGTGTATATGCAAGTAATGATATCACAGGTCTTGGAAATGAAATTGTAACAATTAGTGATACTACTAGTGCAGTAAATGTAAATACAATAGCAGGAAATACAACAGGAGTATTAACTGCAACTATACAAACAGCTGCTGCAACAATTACTTTAAATAGAATTACAAATGTAACAATAGATGATATTATTACATTTAAAATAAGTGATACAATAGTAGATGCAAGTGTTTTAAACAAGTTAAATAAGAAAATAGATAATCCAGATTATTCAAGTGTAATAGGAGTAACAGAAGCAAATAATACAGCAAATGTTGTAAGTGAAGTAACAAATGCATTGGGATTGTTAGATGGTAATGAAACTGTAGAGATTACAACAGGAACTATATCAGCAAGTGATATAAGCACTATACTAAATGCAACAACAGGAGTTGTAACGGCAGACATTACAAGTGATACAGCAGTAAATTTAGATAATAATTTATCAAATACAGATGGGAATGATGCGTTAACTCTAACAATTACAGATACAAATCTAAGCACAATTAGTGATTTAATATCAATTGAAGCAAAAACATCTGTAGATGTTAATGCATCAAGTATAACAAATATAAGTGAAACATATTCAAATTTAAATACATTATATACAACATCAGGCATAAGTGGACTAGGAAATGAATCAGTAACAATAACAGATACTAATAGTGCAACAAATACAAATACAATATTGGGATATACAACAGCAGTAGTAACAGCAACAGTTAATAGTGATACAGCAGCAAATTTAAATAATTATTTAGGAAATGCAACATTAAATGATGAATTAACATTGACTATAACAGATACAAATTTAGCTAGTGTTGATGACTTGATAGCCTTAGATGGAAAAACAAATGGATCAATAGATGCAACTACAGTAAATGATATGACAGGTACTGCAATAGATTTAAATAAAGTTTATAATAGTAGTGATATAACATTAGATAATAATCTAACATTAACATTAACTGGAACAACAGTAAATGCTGCAGATTTAATAGCACTTGATGATAAAACAAATGTTGATATTGATGTTTCAAGTATAACAGATATACATGGTACAGTAGCAGAAGTTAAAGAGGTTTATGATCATAAAAATCATTATACAGGATTAGGAGATGAAAATATTACAATCACTACAAGTGGATCATTTGCAGCTGATGATATTCTTGATTTTGATACAAATGGTGAATTGAATTTTGCTAATGGCAATGATACAATTATATTTGATAAATCATCAGAATTTAATGATTTTAAAAATAAATTTAGTCAATCGAATGCTAATGGAGGTAATGATACAATAAGCTTTACTTCACATAGCGTTTCTGGTGATGGAACATTTACAACTATTCTTGGTTTTGAAAACTTTAATTTTTCAAGTGCAAATGATGATATAACATTAAGTGGAGATGAACCAACAAATGTAAATGCTTTAGCTGGAGATGACATCATGACAATAGACTTTTCAAATATTGATAATTTTACTTTAAATGGTGATACAGGATTTGATAATATTTATATAAATGGTACTACAAATGATATAGGAAGTACAGATACATTATTTGGTCATAATGCAAGTTTTGATAATATTGAAAGATTAGATTTAAGTGGATTAACATTAGATAGTGATAATAATAATACAGAATTTGAATTTACTGCATCTATGATAAATGATTGGACAGATGCAGATAATGATTTAACATTAGTATTTAATGGAGCTAGTCAAGCAGATAAAATGAAATTTACAGATAAAGATGGAAATGTTTATGATGGACAATCTAATGTAGTAACAGATGGAGCTACGTATGAGCTTGATAATGTAGGGACTACATTGACAATAGATTTAACACCATAAAATATGGGAGTAAACTCCCATAAAAAAGTTTTAAATAAATATTATATTATTAAAATATAAAGCTAGAGCTAGGCGGTCTTTAAATAATATCATTTTTGTCAAAAAAGGTTAGATTACACTTATTGATTGTCATTTAAATTTATTTTTGAGAAATAAACACACGGGGATGGGAATTTAGTCCCATAAAATAAAAAGCAGACTTTTGTTATAATAATATATTAAAAATAACTAGGATTGATATGAAAAATAAAACTACATCCATAAATGATTTATTTAAAGAAGCTATAAATTATTATGAAAAAAATGATATAAGTAATGCCATACTCAAATATGAAGAAATTTTAAATCTAGATAAAAACAATGCTCAAGCATATTGTGCATTGGGGGTTCTTTTTAAAATAAAAGGTGAAATAAATAAAGCTATAAATCTTTATATAAAAGCTATTAATTTAGATCCTTCATATCCTCTTTCTTATCATAATCTAGGAAATGCATTTAAAAGTATAAAAAAATATAATGAAGCTTTAAATGTATATGCAAAGAGTTTAAAAATAAATCCAAATGATGCTAATGTATATAATAATATTGGTATGATTTATGAAAATTTAAGTGACAATAATAAAGCAATATTAGCATATAAAAAAGCAATAAGTATAAATCCTAATTTTAGTAAAGCTGTAAATAATTTAGCTGTAGTATTGTATAAACAAAAGAAATATGAACAAAGTGTAGAAATATTTAAAATAGCGCTAAAAATTGACCCAGAGTATTATGAAGTGTATTCAAACCTTGGAGCTGCTCTTAATAAATCAAAAAGATACGATGAAGCAATAGAAGCGTTGCAAACTGCAATAAAACATAATCCTAAACATAGTGGAGCATATACTAATCTTGGAAATGTTTATAATAAAATATATGACTATAAAAAAGCAGTAAAAATGCATGAAAAGTCAATATTACTTGATCCAAATGGAAGTAATGCATATAGTAATGTTGGAACTTCATATAAAAACCTATCTCAAAGTAAAAAAGCTATTGAATCTTATAAAAAAGCAATAGAACTTGAACCAAATTTTGTAAATGCTCATTTTGATTTGGCAACTGTATATTTATCTTTAAAAGATTTTAAAAATGGATGGAAAGAATATGAAAGTAGATTTCAAAAAGATGAAATGAAAGGTCATATTGTAAAATTTAAAGAAATCTTTTCAAAACCTAGATTTGATGGAATAGAAGACATAAAAGACAAAAAACTTTTAATCCATACGGAACAAGGATTTGGAGATAGTATTATGTTTGCAAAGTTTGTAGATCTGATAAAAGAAAAATATAATTGTTATGTAATACTTCAATGTAGAGATGAACTTAGAACATTATTTGAAAATAGTTTTAAAAATGTAGATGAATTTTATTCAAGAGATAGTGAAGTTACACCTCAATTTGATTATCAATACTCTATGTTGTCATTGCCATTATTATTTAATATGATAAGTATAAAAGATATATCAAATATAAATCCATATCTGATACCATTTAAAGAAGATGGACTAGAAATTAAAAAAGAAAAAAATAAAATTGATGTTGGTATTTGTTGGAGTGCAAGTGTTACAGGTGAATCTTATGATGGAAAAGTATTTGATGTAGAATACTTTAGACCACTTATTGAAAATGAAAGGTTCAACGTATATACACTTCAAGTTGGAGTTGAAAATGAAGAACTAAAAAAAGCTGGTTTAGATGATAAAGTTACAGATTTAACTTCAAAATTGACAGACTTTAATAAATCTGCATATCTTATGAGTCAATTGGATCTTGTAATTAGTAGTGATACATCTGTTGCTCATTTAGCAGGGGCTATAAATAAGGAAGTAATAGTACCATTGCAAAAAGTACCTGACTGGAGATGGGAAAATAAAGGTGATAAATCATACTGGTATCCATCTGCAAAGTTATTTAGACAAAAGACACAAAGAGTATGGAATAGCGTGTTTCAGTCGATTTATGCTAAGATGAATAAACAATACAAAGTAAGAATAAAATAGGCATAGCACTTGAAAGTAATGAATATAAATGATACAAGCCAAGAGGATATTGAAAAGTATTCAAATCCAAATATTAATGTAGATAATACAAAAACAAACAATCTAGAAGATGATACACTTTTAAAATCATTACAAAAAATATTAGACTTTTATTACGGTGAAATTTCTACAGAAACTATTTTGAATTTTACACATTTAAGTCAAAATCAATTTACATCTAAAATGGCTGTTGAAGTATGTTTTTCAATGGGTCTAAATGCAGTTAGCAAAAAAATGAAAGCAAGTGAAGTTGCTCAGTATTTTTTACCATGTATTATTACAAATAAACAAGGTGAATCATTTGTTTTTCAAAATAAAATGATGAGAGAAGTAACACTATACAATCCAAAAACTGGTGAACAAGAAAAACACCATAGTGATTATCTAAAAAACTTTAATGATGTAATTTTGATTTTTAGAGATCAAAAGAAAAGTGAATTTGTAGATATTGATCAAAGTAGAGATTGGTTTATAAAACCAATAAAATCTTTTTGGAGAAAATATGTAGAGATTGGTATGCTAACATTTTTTATTAACTTTTTTGGTTTAGCTATGTCATTATTTACTATGAATGTTTATAATAGGGTAATACCAAATAATGCAACAGAAACCTTATTTGTACTAGCTGGTGGGGTTCTGATTATATTATTATTTGATTTGTATTTTAAAAGTGTTAGAAATCATATTATAGAAAAAGTAAATAAAGATTTGGGAATATACTTTGAAGATGAAATGATGAAAAGAATGTTACTAGTACGAGCTGGTTATGACACTATGCTTACAGGTATGAAAGCAAACTTATTTAAAGAATTAAATCAAGTAAAAGTATTTTTTTCAACACAGTCTATTACAAATGTAATTGATTTACCATTTTTCTTTATAGCATTAGCAGTTATTTATATAATTAACCCAATGCTAGCTGTTGTACCATTTGTGGTTGCTATTATAATTGTATTATTTAATATATTTTTACAAATACCAGTTGAAAAACTAAGTAAAGATAGGTTACAAAATCAACAAACAAAACAAAATTATTTGGTTGAATTAATTCGTGGAAATGAGATGATAAAGCTATCAAATGCTGCTCCTACGAAGCTTTTTAATTGGAGAAATATAGTTGCTTTTCAAGATGCGATAAGTCATAAAATACAGTCTATAAATGTATTTTCACTAAACTTTTCACAAACTTTTATGCAAATTATAAATCTGCTTGTAGTAATAGTAGGTGTTTATGAAATAGCAGGAAACAGACTAACAGTTGGTGGTCTTATTGCTGTTAATATTCTAGTATCACGAGCTATGGTTCCTGTGATTCATTTTTCTGTTATGCTTGTAAGGTTCAAAGAAGTAAAAGAATCATTAAATATTATAAATGATTTTTGGCATTTACCACTTGAAACGGATAAGCAAATTGAAGTAGGAATTGGAAAACTAAAAGGTGAAATAGAATTTAAAGATGTAAGTTTTTATTATAGAGATAGTAAATATGCTTCTGTAGATAAAATAAATCTAAAAATAAAAGCAGGTGAAAAAGTAGGAATTATAGGACAAACAGGTGCTGGAAAATCTACAATACTTAGAATGATAACAGGACTTGATGTTGCTAGTAAAGGAAGTATATTTATAGATAATCATGACCTAAATACAATTCATCCAATAGAACTTAGACAAAATATTGGAGTAATGCCTCAAGAACCATTTTTGTTTTCTGGATCACTAAAAGAAAATATTGAATTATCTCATCCTGTTAGTAAAGAAAGATTAATGGAAGTTATAAAAATGACAGGATTAGAAAATCTTGTAAAAAAATCAGGGCAAGGTGATGGTCTTCAAGTAGGAGAGGGTGGATTAAATCTATCTGTAGGACAAAGACACTTAGTTGCAATGGCAAGAGCTATTGTAAATAATCCATCTATACTTATATTAGATGAGCCTACAACTGGACTTGATATTGGATTAGAACAAGCACTAGTATCTAAAATGAAAGAAATAGTTGTTGATAAAACTTTAATAGTAATAACGCATAGATTTACAGCATTAAATTTAGTAGATAGGGTAATAGTATTAAATGAAGGTAAAATTGTAGCTGATGGACCAAAAGATAAAATATTAGCAGCATTACAAGGAAAAAACAATGAATAGATTATTTGAAGATGAACAGTGGAACTATTATACTTCAGTTATACCTATTATGGTTATGTTTGTTGTATTTATAATATGGGCTTCATTTAGCCAACTTGATGAAGTAGTACGTGGTGATGGAAAAGTAGTACCATCTGGTCAAACAAAAGTATTACAACATCTAGAAGGTGGAATAGTTTCTAGAATACTTGTTCAAGAAGGAGATCTTGTAAAAAAAGGTGATACTATTTATGAACTTTCTCAAGCATTTTTTACTGCTGATTTACAAACAAAAGATATCAGATTGAAATCATTACAAGCTAGAGCATTAAGAATAATGTCAGAAGTAAATCTTGAAGAAGATTTGATATTTCCTGATAACATAGTACATAAAATACCTAACATAGTAGAAAATGAAAGAGAGATATTTTTGCAAGATACTCAATCAAATATGCAAAAAATTCAAATAGAAGAAGATAAGCTAAAACAAAAAATACTAAAACAAACAGAATTAAAATCAAAACTTGAAAACTTAAATTTAGAATTGAGATTAGCAAGAGAAAATATGAAAATACTTGATAATATGTATAAAAAAAGAGTTATTTCAAAACAAAAATATCTAAAAGAATTACAACAAAAACAAACACTAGTAACAAAAGTAGCAAATACTAGAAACTCTATTCCAATAGTAGAGCAAGAAATAAATGAATCATTGTCAAAAGTAAAAAGTGTAAAAGCAGGAATTAAATCAAAGTTATTAAAAGAATACTCAAAAGTTCAAGTAGAAATAAGTACACTACAACAAAGTGCAATTGCAAATAAAGACAGAGACAACAGAAAAGCTATAGTATCTCCTGTTGATGGAACAATACAAAAACTTTATTTCTATACGGTTGGTGGTATTATAAAGCCAGGAGACAAAGTAGCAGAAGTTACTCCTAAAAATGATTCGTTGATTATAGAAGCTAGAATTAAAACATCAGATAGAGCATTGGTTTATAGTGGACAAGATGTAAAAATAGCAATTACTGCATATGATACTTCAAAGTATGGATTGTTAAAAGGTAAAGTATTATTTATTAGTTCAGATAGTAATGTAGATCAAAGAACAAGTGCTACGTTTTATTTAGTACGAATAAAAGCAAACCTTGAAGGATTTGCTCCAAACCTTCCTATACTTCCAGGAATGGTAGCAAATATAAATATTTTGACTGGTAAAAAAACTATTATGCAATATATTATTAAACCTCTAAAAGATATATCTAGAAATTCTTTAACAGAAAAATAACACTTATGTTATTTTAGTTTTCCATATTTTATATATAAACTTTTATGATATTGTTTTATCATATTTAATTTTATTGTAATAGTTGGAGTTGTTTTCTTTGCATTTTTCTTTTTCTTTAGTTTTTCTTTTTTTGTATAGTATTTTTTTAATGCTTTATAATAAAGTGGATATATTGATTTAATTTTATTTATATCAATTAACTTAAGATATAGAGAAAACTTATTATTTGGTTTTTTAAGTAAAAGCATTTTATTTCTATTTAATCCAGCTTTTACTAAAAATCTTGCGATTTTTTTAGCAAATAGTCTATTAACAGGGTCATATTTGAAATTTGCAACTCTTTCTATATTTGACATACTTAAAGAATCAGTAATATCTTTTAATTCATTTGGTCTTAATTTTCTAGGTGTTGTTGGTGCAGTATCTTCTTCAATAAATGTAATTTCACCAGAGCCAACTGTTTTCGTAACGCCACCAGAACTTACACTCATACTACCACCACTTATACTTAATTTATTTTGGCTACCTGTAATAACTGCAGCATTTAAGTTTAATAATATAGTAAAGCTAATAAATAATTTTATCATCCTCTTACTCCAATAGTTGAAAATTTTGTTTTAATTTTAAAGTTTTTAGGTGCAGTATCTGCAATCTTACCAGTTTTAATTTGGAATGTACCATTCTCGATTTTGAATCCAGCAGCACTTCTTGAACTATTTTTTTTATCATACAGGTATTTCTCAATTTTTAAAGTAGATCTTTTACCTATTTTGATAACAGTATTATCTTTTAGTCTAATTTGTATAGTTGATTTTCTAAATGTTTTGATAGAGTCATTTTTTTTAACTTTAAATCCAAGTTTTGAAACAGGAATAATATTATCCCCTCTTGTAACTAAAGCATAAGCTTCTTCTGTCTTATCTAAACGCCCTTTTTCAATAAGTCCAATAGTCGCAGCACTAATATTTGATAATAGTAATAAAATAATAAACAATTTTTTCATTAAACATTATCTCCTAATACATAATATTATATGTATTTTAACAAAATTTTGTTAAAATAAAGTTAACTTAGAATTAAAATGGAAATATATGAAAAATATCATTAAATATCTTGTAACAGTAATTATCATTATAATTAGTATTATTTCAGTAAATAACCAGTATCCAGATCATTTTAAATATATTAATGATAAATTGTTAAATGTATTTTTTAAAAATAGAGATAGTATTCATATTGATGATAATGTTGTAATAATTGACATTGATGATAAAAGTATAAATGAAATAGGACAATGGCCATGGAGTAGAAATACTATGGCAGATTTAATTAAACGATTAAATGATTTATCTCCTTCAGTAATTGGTTCTACAATAATATTTTCAGAAAAAGATAGAACCTCTCCTTCAAATTTTACTCGTAATGTAGGTGTAGAAAATTATGATGAAATTTTTGGTATATCTATAGAAGATTCTGTTGTTCCTGTTATTTTGGGATATAGTTTTTTAGATATTGAAGAAGAACGAGAAAATCATATTGTTCCTTATGTTCCAGCTGTTTTTAAGACTAAAAATAAAAGTAAAAATAAAATTTCATTTTATAACCCAAGTACCGCTCTTTTAAATATACCAACAATTCAAGATGCATCATATTCAAGTGGATTTTTAAATTCGATTAGAGATGAAAATGGAAAAGTAATTTTTATGCCTATGCTTATGCAGTATAAAGATCAACTTTTACCATCAATGGCATTAGAATTAGTAAGGACAATATATTCTTCAAGAGAAATATATATTGATTGGAATATGGAACATGGAAATTTTATAGAATTTGAAGATATGCAAATTCCGATTGATGAATTAGGACTTCTTCGAGTAAATTATTTTGATAATTACAAAAATATAAAGCATGTTTCTGCAATTGAAATTTTGAATAAAACTTTTAATGGGTATAACAAAAATGATTTTGAAAATAAGATTGTTTTAATTGGAAGTAATGCTTCTGGAATTGCATTGTATACTCCAACACCATTTGGTAAAATATCTTCACTTGAACTTCAAGCGCTTATGGTAAAAAATATACTTTCAAAAAGATATTTAACTGTACCGTATTGGGAACAAAATTTTCAATATACAGTTACGGCTATTTTAAGTATGATTATACTTTTATCTATATTTTTTGGCTCAGCAATGTTGAATGTAATTATTGCTATTACTGCTGCTATTGTATCTTACTTTATCTTATTTAATTTATTTACAAATTATGGATACATAATAAATAGTGCATATATAATTGAAACAATTTTGGTATCACTTATTGCTTCTATAATAGGATACTTTTTAAAAAATAGAGCCGATTTATTAAAAGTAAAAGGTAAGTTTGCTTCTAAAGTATCAAAAGAAGTTATGGAAGATATTTTAAGTAATAATAAAAATGAGGATAAATCATCAAAGAGAAAAGAAGTTACAATTTTCTTTTCCGATATTAAATCATTTACAAAAATAACAGAAAAAATTGATGATCCTAGTAAACTTACCATATATATAAATCGTTATATGGATGCAATGACAAAAAATATTATGTTATTAAATGGTACTGTAGATAAGTTTATGGGAGATGCAATTATGGCTTATTGGAATGCTCCTGGTGATGTAAAAAATCACAGTGATAAAGCACTTAGTTCAGCTATTGAACAAGTAGAGTTGCTTGAGGATCTAAATATAATTAATGTTGCAGAAAAACTACCAATTATAGAAATAAGAATAGGATTAAATGCAGGAGAAGTTTTTGTTGGAGAAGTAGGTGGAGAACTTAGAAGTGATTATACTATTATGGGTAAAAACGTGAATCATACAGCGGTACTAGAACAAGCAGGAAAATATTATGCTGCAAATATTATTATGTCCCAAAGTGTAAAAAATAATCTAATAGACGATTATAGCTATATGTTAATTGATATGATGCAAGTAGATGGAACTAGTGATGCATTTAATATATATCAAGTATTTCAAAAAGGAAAACCAACAAAATTCTTAAAAGAATTTATAGAAGAATTTGAAAAAGCAATTTATTTTTACAGAGAAGCTAAAATCGATGATGCAATATTGATTTTTAGAAATTTAAAATTAAACGAAATAATTTTAAATGAAAAATTATGTGATATTTATATAAAAAGATGTGAAAATGCATATGCAAAAATACAAGAAGGTGTATTTGATCCAATTCAATCTATAGATAAATCATTTATATCATCGTAGAGATTAAATTAGTAATAAAGTTTATTTCTTTTCATAAAATCTTTAGCAAATACATAACCGTTTTGTGAAGATAAATGCATCCAATAAGTAGCTTTTTTGATATCTTTTTTAATACCATATCCATTATAATAACAAAAACCAACATAGTACTGAGCAGCTGGATATTTTTGTTTAGCAGCTTTAAAATACCAATATAGTGCTTTTTTATAGTTTTGGTTTACTAAATTATTTCCTTGTCTATAAAAGTGTCCAAGTTTTAATTGAGCTAACTTGTTTCCATTTAAAGCAGATTTTTTGAGCCATTTAGCAGCAAGGCTAAAATTTTGTTTTATTCCACTACCACTATAATACATCATTGATAAATTATATTGAGCTAATTTATCATTTGATTTTGCAGCAAAAGTATATAGTTTTACTGCTTTTTTATAATCTTTTTTTGTACCATTTCCGAAATAATACATAGTAGCTAAATTATTAGAAGCTACTATATTGCCATTGTCATAAGATTTTGTATACCAATAAAAAGCTTTTTTAGCTGAATCTTTATTAACAAATTGAGCATAATACATTGCTAAATTTAATTGTGCTATATCATAATTTTGATTTGCAGATTTTTTATATAATTTTAAAGCTTTATTTATATTTTTTATATCAGGAATAATTCCTTTTTCATACATAAATGCTAATTTATTTTGAGCTTGCATATGTTCTTGATTTGATGCAGTTGAGAGCCATATAAAAGCTTTAACTCTATTTTTAGTCACTCCAATACCATTATAGTACATAAGGCCTAGATTGTACTGAGCATTTGTATTATTTTTTCTGGCTAGTTTATTATATAATTCAAAAGCTTTTTTATATTGTTTTGTTTTATAATATTTAGATGCAGTATTAAAGTTATTCGCATTTAATAAACTTAATAATGACAATAAAAATATTAAATTTTTCATAGTTTTATTTTATTGGTCTTTTTAGTAATATTTTTATCAGCTATATCTTCTATATTTAGTGAATCTAATTTTTCAAGATTGATAAGTTCTGAATTATTTGAATCGATAGTTATGTTTAAATCTTCAATAATATTTACATCTGAAGAGTTTGGTAGAATCAAATCATCCATAGTTTCTAAGTTAATCTTTTTTATAACTTTAGTTTGATTAACTATATCTTTTTTTATTTTTATCTTTGGAATAATTATATCATCTTTAGAAACACTATTATTTTGATTATATATTCTATCACATAATATACCAGTATAATTTAATTTAATATTATGTTCAAAACAAGTTGGCCATGACTTGTTTAACCCTAGAATATAATTTATTCTATTCCATATAAGATTATGTTCAGATTGATTTGTAATTAGCGTATCTTTGTCAAAATAATCTTTTTTATGTTTTATTGTTAATTTTGCTATAACAGTATCATTATCTGTTTGTGTAGTAATATTTATAGTATTTATTTCTAAGTCAGCACTATATATTTTAAATTTAGTAATTGCTCTAGTAGCAGTTATAGCATCTGCTTGTGAATCAATTTTAAATCTATTATCGGCAAGTAAAACAACTTTTTTTGCAGCATTTAATATATAATCATTTTGTATATTCTTATAAACTGCAGTACTATATAATGGTTCATTTTTAACACATCCTGTAAAAACTATTACTAAAAATATTAAAATTACAATATTATTTTTCATATTATTTCCTATTTACTTGAGCCATCAAAATTCAATGATTCTAAGACTTGATGAGTGTCTTCAGATTTTACCATATCAGCATATAATTTAATATGTTTTGCAACACAAAAGTCAGATATATTTCTAAGAATATTTTTATTTTCTTTATCTAAAATATCTGTATAATTAGAATGAACTCTTATATAATCTATATCAACCATATCTAATTGGTCAAAAGTAAGATCATTGTAATTAAATCTTTTTAATATAATACTACTTCCAAATTTATTGACAATATTTACAAAATTTATAAAATCTTCAAAATTATTTTTTGCTGCAAATGAAGTAATACTAAAAATTATTTTTTCTTTTATATCTTCATAATCATATAAAAGTTTTGACTCAAGCCAAGTTATAAAACTATTATTTTTAATTGAATCTATTGATATATTTACAGCAAGTTTATGTTCAATTTGAGAGTTTCTAATAAACTTAAATGTTTTTTCAATAACATCTTTATCAAAATCAATAGCTTTTTTTAAGTCACTAGCAACAGCAACAAATGTACCTATATGAATAGATTTTCCTTGAAAATCTATTATATTTGGGTATACCTCTTGAATTACCAATTTATTTGTAGTGTAGTTATAAGTGTCATATTTATAAGATAAAGTAAATGAGCTATTTTTTATAATAGAATTTACAATTTTACTTAATGATTCATTTTTATCACTTAATTTTTTATTATCTTCATTATAAAATGATATTTGTTTTGGGATATTTGCTGTTTTATTAAATGTTTCATTTAATTTATTTAGCATTAAAGTTGTACTACTGTAATAATCAAAAGGTACAGAACACATATGTGCAATTTTTGTTTTTATAAGATAATCATCTTTTATTGTAATTAATTTATTTGAAAGTTGGTTTAGATAATTGTTAATATCTTCAAATGACATATTTTTAATAATGATTGTAAATTCACTACCATATAGTCTATATATAGTAATACTATTTTGTTTCTCTTTTGATATAGAACTATTTATTTTATTTACAAAAGACAATATTAAATTATTTGTATTTTTAATAGTATTATTATGTGAATAATTAGTCATACATAATAGTTTTATTTTTATAATATAAGATTGAGTTTTATTATAAAATAAATTTTTTATATCAGCTTCAAATATTTTATTATTCGGTAAACCAGTTAAATTATCTGTAGATACTTTTAATTCTAATTGATTTCTATTTACATTTAATTCATTTATAATAATAGCCATTTTTTTAGATATATCAGATATATCCTCAGATACATCTTTTATATCTTTAAATACTAATTTCTTTGAGTTAAATCTGTAAAAATTATTTTCCAAAATATCATTTGTATATATTTTTAATTTTTTCAAATATTTATTTGTAGTATTTTGCATTATAAAATAATTTATTAATAAAAAAATGAAGACAATAATAAAAAAAATAATAGTAAAATATATTAAATACTCTTTACTTTTAGATTCAATCATATTATATATGTATTTATTTGTATGTTTATACACAATACTAGCAAACTCTTTATTATGAATAAAAAATATAACTGTTTTATCTTTATTTTCAATATGCATAAAGTTTTTAAATTTATTGTAAAAAATCCCATTATCTTTTTTAACTAAATTTGTATATTTTGGCAATGCAAAATTAATTCTAGAAATAATATTAACTATATTTTGTTGGTTTTCTGCTTGTGATTTTATTATTACGATATCTTCATCTATATTAAAACCAGTATTAGGTTTTATAATATGAATAGTATTTGTAAATGGTAATACAGTTCCTTGTTTTGCATCAATAGTAATATCATTTAATTGCCATGACATATCCATATGTTTATTAGCATGCAGTATAATACTTTTATTTGTAATATAATAAGACAAGTAGTTTAGATTAATATATTCATAAGTATTTAAAGAAACTAAATTATCTAAGAGTTTTGAACTTTCTTTATAATTATTATTTAATATAGCATCTTCAATTTTAACTTTAAAATTATCAAATCTTAAATTACGTTTTGTATTCTCTTCCATTATTATATTATTTTTTATTTCATCAAAATATATATATACAGATGATAATAGTAAAACTAAATATATAAAAATACTAGAAATAAAATATTTTAATGCTAACATTATTTATTACTCTTATAAGCATTTGCACTTAGTTTAATACTACCTGTTTTATACAATATTTGTTTTCTTCCAACTCCTTCAATAGTTGGTTTATTTATAGCTAAATTTTTAGGAAGATTTTGTATTGCTTTTTTAGCTTCTTTTTTATTTTTGAATAATCCATACATAACTTTGTAATATATTTTATTATTCTTTTTAAATAATATTGTAAATGTTTTATCTTTAATTTTATTGTTTTCTACAAATCTTTTAGCATTATTAGCTGATAAGAAAAGAGCCATGTTTGTTGTATAATAAATCTGAGGATCTGCATTTAAAAATTCATTTTTAAATTTTTCATTATTATCTTTATAAGTTATTTTTGAAGGTATATTTTCTAATTTAATTTCTTTTGATATTAATATTTCTTTTTTAATATTTTTAGAAGGTTTAATTTTTTTAATAACTTTAATTTTCTTAGTAATGATTTTTTTAGCTCTAGTTACATCATATTTTGTTGCTTTTACTGTATGAGTTACATATATCTTTTCTTTATTATATTGTGCAAACTTATTATATAATTTTTGTTTATTATCTATTTTTTCTATTACTGGATGGTATTGTTCTATAAGTGATTGTTTATTCTGTAGAGCTTCAAATGCTTGAGAATAACTTTCAAATACACCATAAACAACTTTTACCCATTTTCCATTTCTACCATACTTAAATACAAATGAATCATTATATATATTATTATTTAAAAGTAAATTTTTTGCTTTTTCCATACTAGATAAAGATACGATATTTATAGTAAAATACTCTTTATTAGTAGATAAGAATTTATTTTTAAATGATTTATTTGTTTTAAACTTTTTAGGAATAATCGGCTTAATTACATAAGGTTTTATATATGTTGATAATCCTTCAACATATGATAAGTAATCATGCTTTACATCTTTTAGTTTTGCAATGGTAAATTGTTCTGAACTTGTGTTTAAATTATCTATTATCTCATTTTGAGCATCTTCTTTTGTTTTATAAATACCATGCGATATTTTTGTAGCAACTTTTATTTTTTTATTTAAACTATCTTTTTGTAATTCTCCATTTTTTATATAATAATCATAAGTAAATGAATCTGATATCAATCTATTTAGTTTAATATAATTATATGCTTCATATGTATTTTTAAAATCACTAATAACTATTGTATATTTACTATTATTTGATTCTAAGAACTCATCTTTAAAATCAACAATATCATCGAATGTATATTCTTGAATTAATTCTAAATAACTATCTGTAGTAGTTTTTAAATTTGCAAGTTGTGAATTGATACTTGAATTCATATCTACTATTTTATTTTGATCTTCAACATCAGCAAAGTCAATAAAATTTGAATCTTCATAATTTATACCAAAGAAACTTGCTAATTCATTTGTTTGATTTAAAACTTTAAACATATTTGTTAAATAGTCTTTTTTAAATTTTAATAGATTGATTTTCGCAGTATTTAATTGTCTTTGTCCTTGAAGTAAGATTTGTAAATCTTGTTCTCCAAGCTGGAATCCTTCCCAATATACTCCAACCATTTCAGTTGATGCTTTAATTTCATCTTGAGTACTTTTTAATGATTTACTTAATGACTTGATAGAATTAAATAATTTTGAAGTATCCCACGATATCTTTTTAATCTCTTCTTGATATCTATATTGCAATTCTTCTATTGAACTATATACATTAGTAATTGCATGCATATCTTTATTTTTATTATAAATATTGTATCTAAAAGATAATTTAGCAGTGTAAATTTGTTCATCATCTATATAATCTTCTTGATTTAATATATGTGACATTTTCATTTGTAAATCAATTTTTGGTTTTAGCTTATTTTTAAAACTCTTAAGTTTATATTTTCTACTATTAATATTTATTCTATAATTCATTAGTAATAAGTTATTGCTTAGTATATTTTGTTTTAACTCTTCAAATGATGCTATTTTAATAGAAAAATTTTTTTCATAAGGCTTTGTATTTTCAAATTTATTATTTAATAAGTACAAATAATAATCCATAGAATCGGCTAATTTTGACTTTGTGCTATTTAATTGTGTTTGAGCATTAGCAACACCTGCTTTAATTGCAGCTAAATCTCCTACACTTATTGCTCCACTATCATATTTAATTTGTGATATTTCTAATATTTTAGATAGTTTAATCATATTTTGATTTGTTAAATCTACTTTTTTAATATCAAACAATAATGCGAAGTAAGCTTTTATTGCACTTTGAATAGTTTGATTAAGTATAATTTGATACTTATTATTAGCCTCTTTGTACTTGGCCTTAAGTGTTTTCATCTTTAAACCAGTTGTTCCACCTGAATAAAGTGGTTGATCTACAGTTACTTTGTATCTTTGGTCATGAATAGTTTTTGTTTGTCTTGTTCCCAAATCTGGTTGCATTACTGCATATCTTTTTTCAACTTTTGTATCAAGTGCAAAATTTATTGTTGGTAAATATCCATTTTTGGCCTCACTATAAGCAATTTTACTTTGAATCAACTTTTCATTTGCCGCTTTTAAATTATTACTTAATGCTAATGTTTCAAGGATAACTTTTTTTAAAGTAATATTTTTATATTTTGAGAAATCAAAGTTTTTTTCTAAATCATTGTAATTTTGTGTTTTAACAACACTTTCACTTATTAGTGCAGGTTTACTTTCTTTTAGATTAGTTTGTTTTGCATCAGATATTATATTTAGTGAATTATCAGGTAAATTCTCATTATTAGCAGTTGATTTTACAGAATCCGCAGCAAAAATTGATATATTTAAAATTAATATTATTAATATATAAAAGTTTATATTTCTTTTCATGCTTTTCCTCTAATTAACTTTGACAACAATAAATCCATATTTTGAATCAATGTCTTCTGGAATTTTAATTTTATCGCTTAATTTAAGATGTAATTTTTTCATATTAAATTTAAATTTTTTAATTAATGTTCTAGTTGATATTATTCTTCCTAGTGATATTTGTTTCGTAACTGTTAAACTTACTTGATCTGTTGGATCAACTGATGACAACGTTATCATTGCACTTGGATACTTATTTTTAATTTTGTTTATAAATAATTTTAATTGAGATATTATTTTTTCATTTATAAATACTTCATTACCATTAAATTTAACATAAAATATTTTATCCTCTTGTTTTACTTCTTGTGTTTGTTCTTGATCAGTTTTTTTCTTATCTGATAAATCTTCTCCGGCTGATTCAATATCAGTTGCAGCTGTTAAGTATTTTTGCATTGCTTGTGTTGTAATATCTTCCATATTTGTAGTTTGTAAAACATGATCGTCATCTTTTAATTCATCTTTTCTTTCTTCATCAACTTTTATTACATCATTAGTTTGTGTTAATATAACTTTATCAGTGGCTATTGAGCCTTCATATTGTATCTTAAATTTAAATTGAGCATAATACCCAACATTTACAATTAATACTAATAAAAATAATAATAATACTAAAATTACAGAAGAAAAAATATCTACAAATGATGGCCAAGGGTTAAATTCTTCTAAACATTTATTTGCCATATTCTATAATTTACCTTTTAACCAATTTATTATTTTGACTTTGTAATTCAGTTAAGTTTCTTAATGTTTTATGTTGGCTAGAAACAGTTGTTGTAACTCTATTAATGGCATCTTCAATTGTAGTAGTTGCTGAAAATTGGTTGATATTTAGTTCTTTTATTGAAGTGGCAATGGTTTCAAATAACGCAGATTCTTTTTGATTTGAGTTATTTGCTTCTTCTAAATATTGCATTAATTGCTTATAAATTAATTCACTTGATTTATTTGATGTATTGATACTTTCAGATAAACTACTCATACTGTCTACAAATACATCCATAAAGGCTGTGCTTCCAGTAGTTATATTACTTGTAGATACAGCACTTCCATCATGTATTTTTTCATTTTTAGAATCAATTTTTTTCAAAACTGTACTTGATTGAGATTCAATAAGTTTGCCTTTTAACCAGTCTTGAATATCTTCACTAAATGCAGCTTGTTGTCTTGAAAGTATATATTGTAAAATATTAAGTACAATAGCAGCAGCAACTCCAAATAATGAAGATGAAAAACCAACTGCCATTCCACCTAATGGACCTGCAAATTGTGCCATAATTTCACCAATATTTATATCTCCACCAAGAGATAAAATAATTGCACCCATATCATCAATTGCCTTTAAAAGACCAGTAAAAGTACCAAATAATCCTATCATAAGTGAAGTTCCAACAAAAAATGATATATATCCTTTTGTATTGAAAAATTGTTCTTCAAGCCATAAAGATACATCTTTAGCTTCGGAATCAGTAAAAAATAGAACACCTTTTTTGGCTCTTTTTTCAAACATGTTTGCAATAGTAGCAGGCATAAGTTTACCTATACCTTTTAAATAAAAGTCAAGCTCAGGACCTTTTTTATAAGATAAAACACCAAAGGTTCCAGCAAGCATTGTAAGTCGTAACGATGATTGCAATATAACAATAAAACCAATCAAAAATATTGCTAATATTCCAGAGTTAAATGTAATTGTTGCTAAAAATGAACTAATAACTGCATCATAATTTGCGATAATTATAAATGCTATAAATAAAGAAAAAATAAAATATATTTTTAAAAGTTTTAATCGTCTCATATAATTAATTCCTAGAACATAAATAGTAATATAGAAATTACTAAACCAAGAGATACATAAGTAACTGATTTTACCATTTTATCAACAAGAGAAACAAAACTATCATTTTTTTCTACTCTATCTGCAAATACAAATAAACCAATATCTAACCCATTTACATCTGTAACTTGCTTATATGATCTAAAATATTTATCATCACTATCATAATTTAATTTAAGTGATTCTTTAAAAGTTTTTTCATCCATATCTGATAAAGTACTATAAAATCTACTTGAATAGTGTCCCTGCTTAACTAGATATTGAGATACAACACTTTTAAATTTACCAGTTTTTACTTTTAGTGAAAGTTTAATTAGCATTTTTTTATTCATCATAAACATAAATAATGAGTCTTTAACCTCATAAAATTTTTTTATTGAATGTATTGATTGCTTTATTTCAATAAGACCTAGAAACTTATCTTTTTGTAATACTGGTTGAATGTAAGTTATATATACTCCAGAAGCTTGAACTTCAATTCCATATAAACCACTTTTAGAACGTAATAAACTATTTATAGTATTTCTATAATTACTAGTAGTTATTAAATTTGAGTAAAAATTAAAAATAATTGGATATTTAGTTTTATTATCAAAAAGTTTGTTGTATTTTTTTTCTAAGCTAACTATATTACTTTTATTGATAGATTTTAAAGCATTTGTTACATCATCTTGAGATATTATAATTTTAGATAAATTTTTATACAAATCTTGATTTGATTTCATAACTGAATCAATTGATTGTGCAGCATTATTAGATATACTTGTATAAACATCCTGTTTAATACTACTAGTCATTGTCATAATAAGATACATAAATAAAACAATTCCACTAATTGAGATAGCAGACAGTATTGTAAAAAATAAACCCTTGTTTTGCTTCAGTTTATAAAGTAACTCTTGGATTTTTTTAATTAAACTAAACATTTACTTCCTTATTTCCATTAATATATTATGATTATTGTCTTATATAATATGAAAATTTTACTTAATATATGATAAAACTTTATTTACACATTATTTATTAAATTTAATAATTTTAGAAAGAATTTATTTTTATTTTAGATTTTTTATGATAAAGTTTTTCTATCAAAATTAAGGAGATAAAAATGGCAGTTAAAATTACAGATACATGTATAAACTGTGATGCTTGTTTAGACGAGTGTCCAACAGAATCAATCGTAGATAACGATGAGAACCCAACAGGTGAGGATGTTTATTATGTAAACGCTGATACTTGTACTGAATGTATTGGTGATCACGATGAACCAGCATGTGCAGAAGCATGTCCAACTGAAGGTTGTATTGTATGGGATAAACCAACAACTGAAGGTAAAACTGATGGTGAGCCTTGTATAGAAGAATAATATATTCTTTTTTACACATTTAGCTAAGAGTAATTTACTCTTAGCTTTTTTTTTGCTTAAAAAAAGTCTTTTTTAAGCTTTACTTTAGTATAATCGCCAACTTGATTAC
>Ga0256824_10000021_pt1 | contig 65260 bp, 91 predicted proteins | sample CV67metaG_FD_191570 | JGI IMG/M metagenome (GOLD analysis project Ga0256824, IMG submission 191570) | Hydrothermal vent microbial communities from East Pacific Rise, Pacific Ocean - CV67 | ecosystem: Environmental > Aquatic > Marine > Hydrothermal vents | place: Pacific Ocean: East Pacific Rise...
AGAGGTTCTATTATGAATTTATTAGTTTTACTATTAGGGTTAATGCTTATTATGTTGGGGATAATTATAAAAGACATAAGGGCCTTGTTTAAAACAAGTAGAAAGCTGCAAGAACGGAAAGAAGTTATGCTAGACATAGACTCTGCAGGGTTTGTGATATTAAAGCCAGTAGTCAGTTATTAAAGAAAGGAGGAAGTTATGAAAAAATACGTATACATGTTAATCATTGCGGGAGTAATCTCAGGGTGTTCTTCAACAGAACTTGGGAAACCTCTACCATTAACATCTAACAGCGCTGCTCAACAGCAGGCACTAGCTGCAGAAAGCCTAGAAAGTTTAGATTCGGAGTAAGTTAATCCTGACTTCCACATTGATCACAATATTTAAAATGGTTTATTTTAAGAGAGTTGCACTTTGGACAAGATACCTTAAGTTGTTCAGAACAATTGTGACAATGAACTTGGTCAGGAGAAACTCGAATATTACACGTGGGGCACTTAGACTGGTTAAACGCGATGAAGTACTTGTTCTTTGCATTTGATTTAGCTTTATTTCTCTGGATGAAAAAGATGATCGCGCCAAAAAAGACAATGCTGATAGCAATAAGTCCATAGTATCCTAAGAACATAAGTCCAAACTCATATAAAAAGGCAATAACCTTCTTTAGCAGCTTATGAGGGATAATGTCAAAAATAAGCACGAGCGTTCCGATGAACATAGGTATCGATGACAACAGGATCAAGTGAGAACTTATAATTTTAAGAATCTTTCCGGTAATAGACTCCTCTCTTTTTCTAGCGAACCGGTATAGAAGGAAGCTTATTAAGAACAGAGGGAATGCAAACTTAAGAAGATATGCATAAGCAAGGAAAGGTCTCCATACTGAATAACTGTCATATTCCTTTTTGAACGAATCATACGTATCTTTAACATAGGTCAGGTATTCAGTGAAACCTTTTAGCTGCGTAACCTTTTTTACAGAGTTGATTTGGACAAGAAGGTCCTTCTCCTTCTGCAATAAAGTGTAATATTTGTTTTTTGCTGATCGGAAATCTGTTCCTGAGTCAGTGATTCTCTCAAATAGCTTGGTGTTGTATCTTGACTCTATTTTTTCAATCTCCAAAAGGTTGAGTCTTTTAGTTTCAGCAAGGGCTTTCAATAACTTCTTATTGTTTTCAAATTCGTTAGACTCAGTGAACACGTCTGTAACAGATCTTAATGACTTGCAAGATGCGGATGTTGTTAGAGTGGCAGGAACATAGTAGTCGTAATTATATGTATCAAAGAAGTCATAAGAGAATTCACTAGGTATCTTGCGCTTATCTTCAGAGAAGTAGTTTTTTGTACAGGAATAAGGATATCGCTGATCGATAGTAGGGGCCATTTTTCTTTCCGAACTAACACCATTGACAATTGTGGAGAGAAGGAAGATGTCCAACATGATAAGAATAAAAATGGACCAGCGGGTAAGATCCTGGTTGTTGAAAGAGAATAGGTTTGTCTTAGCTTTAGAGAAGATGCTCATGAGGGTACCTCTGTTTATTTTTATTGTATCTAAAAATAGTAGAAGTCTTTTGATTAATGGTCTGTGGCTAAGAGAGTTCTTTTACGACGCCTTTTGCATAGATCTTATCTAAGAGGCGAATGATTGAGTTAGCTTCTTCAACATTTTCAGGTTCGTTGTAAGATAAAGAGAAAAAGACTTTGTTTTTGGCAAGAGTAACGTTATTCTCGTCTTTACGAGATACTTTGATAAGAGTGTTTAAACGTATTCGATGCTTTGAATTTCTCTTGTATATCCTAGTGACATGACCAAGACCAATCTCTTTGTCAGACGTAAATGTGAAATATCTCTCAATCATAATAACTCCCTTTTGATATGTAAAGTATACCAACAAAAAGTTAAGATAATGCTATGTGAGAAGAGGTAAGTAAAATAGCTTAAGATCATTTAAGGATGGATTGTGTATAATCACTTGTAATTTAACAAAAAGGTCAAAACATGAAACAGATAAGATTACAGAAACTGCTACTAAAAGCAATTCAATATGCAATAAAGATGCATGAAGGTCAGAAGCGAAAAGTATCGGAAGAGCCGTATGTGTCACACCCACTGCACGTGGCATACCTACTTCTGAGTTACAAGACAAATTCAAAAAATGGAATGCTACTAGCGATCGCAGCTATCCTACATGACACAGTTGAAGATACTAAAGCAACAATTGAAGATATTAGAAAGCTGTTTGGTGAGATGGTAGCTGAGATTGTACAAGAGCTGTCTAATGACGAAGAGCTACTTCGAAAAATTGGGAAGCCGAAACTTTTAAAAAAGAAGCTACTAGAGGTGACAAAGTATACATTAACGATCAAGATGGTCGACAGACTATCAAACATTGAAGATGGTCCAACGGAAAAGTACCTAAATGATACTTTGGAACTATTAGATTTCTTGAAAAAGAACCGCGCGCTAACAAGAACTCAATTGCACATTATGGCAGATATTGAAAAAGAGTGTAAATACAAGTTGAATAAAGGAGTGTAAATGATCACTTTCGCAAACAAAGACGAGGCGTGCTTTAAGCAGGCGCTGCTAGAGTCAAAAAAGTTTACAGAATGGAAGATGAGAATCATCCAAGAGTTCAATGTGGAAGAGATCATTATTCATAAGGTGAGCATGTTTGGTAAAAAAGTGGGATTTGTTTACGCCGAAGCAGTTGCTACTGATCAAGATGGGAATTCTTTGCCAGGGTTGTCTTTCCTTAGAGGAGATTCGGTATCAATACTGGTTGTTTTAAAAGAAGCAGAGTCTGGGCAAGAATACGTGGTGTTCACGTCACAAGCGAGAGTGCCGGTTGGAGAAGTAGTTCTTGAATCACCAGCGGGTATGATCGATGAAGGCGATTTAGTCGTAAAGGCGATCGAAGAGCTAGAAGAAGAGGTCGGCATAGATCTTGGTTTTAAGGCGAAAGAGTTGAAGTTCCTAGAAAAAGGGTTTACGTCTCCAGGCGGAATAGATGAACACATATCATTGTATTCCTATGAAGTTGAGATGTCTGCAGAGAATATAAACTCTCTCAAAGGGAGAGAAACTGGATCTGGTGGGGAAAATGAGCATATTGTTCTCGAGATCGTGCCAATTGAAGATGCTCTAGAAAAAACTAAGTCGATCGTATCAAAACTAGGTATTTTAACGTTTCTGAGCAAGAGAGGCTAAATGTGAAAAAAGACATGATTATCAACAGTATAATAGTGCTTCTAATAACTGGCATTCTTGTTACTTTATATGCATTGTCAGAAGACAGTATGAAAGTAAAAACATTCCAAAAGATAGATGAAGGTAATTTAAGTAAGGTTATTGAGATAAATGGAAAAGATGTTTCGTTCCAAGGTATCTATATTGACAAAGATCAAGAGATCACAACAGAATGTGAAGTAAAAGGTTGTGGATTGGGATCAAGTATCTTTGAAATTTCTTTGTTTGAGAATAAAGTATTTTATTGCAAAGATAAAGTAATTTACAGAAGGTTCAAAGAAGGAGAGACGCTGTCTGTTCGAGATGCTTTGCAGAAACATAATATGAATCTTACTTTTGCGATGAATCTTGAAAAGTTAAAGATCCATTTTTGGGGATATAACAAAGGTAAGAGTGTCTTTCTATTATTAGCAATGCTTACAATGATAGTCTACATGGCCACATTAAAAGGGTCACATATATTCTTAGGTTTAATATTGTCGGTCTTCATGTCAGCAGGAGTAGGTATTTATATGGGATACTACTCTGATCATGACCCCTCGAAAGAGTTTTATGAGAAGATAGAAAAAATGACCGGTGAAAAGGTCTATAGAAATTACGATTTTTTTTAAGAGAAAAGAGTAAGACTCTTTTAAGTGAGCCTATAGTAAAATATTCTCAACAAAAGGGGATGTTATGACAAGAGACTATAATCTAAAGAAACTAGAGACAAAAAGACTGTTTCAAGAAGAAGTACAGAACATTTTAGACTTAGATGACATAGGAGAACTATTAGCAACAGGATCTCAAACAATAGTGATCACCCCTACTCCCAAATTTAAAGCATTAACAAACATAAAAGATCCGGTCGTAATCTTTACAAAAGATAGACTAAAGTTAACTGTTCTAAAAAAGATAATCCCTGAGACTGCAGAAATAGAAAACGTATATTTCTCTATGTCAGAAGAGCTTGAAAATGCAGGATTTTATTTATTCTTTTGTACAAAATTTGAGGAGTTCAATATTCCGTATGATTCTGTGATTTCTGAAGCGATGTCTATTTATATAGAGATGTTAGATGAGAAGGAAGAGAATGAGACAAAAAAGACTCTAGATCCACAAAAAGAGCTTTTAGATTTTTCAAATGCTATAGATAAAGCTATTTTAGTATGGGAGGGTGACGAAGAGGTGGCAAGAAGCAAAAAAGTTTTTGAAGACGCTAAAGATATTGCACTTGCATTTTATGAAGCCCTAGAGGCTGTAAATAGATCAGAGATAGGCGACTCTGAAGAATTTGCAATAGATTTGCATGAAATGCAGTTTGTAAAGCATAATGGCGAATTGATTTGTATCGATCCGGTCATCTTTGAAAATTAGGTATACTAAAAGAAAAGGATTTGTCATGTTAGAAAAAATGGATAAGAATACAAAAGGGTTTATGGAGGCAATAGTTGTTTCTGTATCAGTTGCAGTGTTGCTAAGTTTTATGCTGCCTCATGCCAAAAGGATGTCTCATTCTGAACCTCAAGCAATATCAAGTACTATAGCAATGACAGCGCTAAAGGTAATTTTTTAGCAGCAGCTAAAATTTGAGCCAACAGAAGACTCGGATAATTTAGAGATATAAGAGTTCATAAGCGATCGGATCTTAGAGACGTCTTCTTTTGAGATAGGAAGAGGATTGCTAGGATGATCTTCTTCTTCAAGAAAATGAGCCTGGTTAATGATTCCCATGGGACCAGCAAGAAGTGATATTAAGTTAGGGAATAAAACGTGAATTCGAGCATCGCTTAGTTTGTCTAAATGCCAGACGTAAGAAAGGTGAACAGTATACTCGTTAGGGTGTAGATAAAACTGGTGTATATCTTCATCTCTTTCTTTAAGCTCATTAGCATATATTTCAGCGACGGCAGGGGTAAAGAGATTTGAGTCTTTGATCAACTTAAGAAACAGTAATCGATAAGAGCGGGCAAGGATCTCCTGGTAATGATTACGTTCAAATTCAACGGTGTGTTTGGCTTTAATAGGTATGTTTAACATATAGTACTCTCTTGTGTGTTTTTATAATTATAATACAAAAGAGAGGATTAAAATCTGAAAAGTTAACGAACGAGCCGAGAAATTTCTTTGACAACAAAAGACATCTCAGTATGCAAGTCAAAAACAGGAGTCTTTTTTAAAGAGTAAAAAATATAGTCTATATCTATAAGAGAGTCCTCAAAGTCTTTAAGAGGTTTCTTAGATAGAGACTGATCAAACCCGAGTAATAGAGAGAAATCACGAGAGATATGCTCAAAGACGCCATGCAATTCAAAGATATTGTCTTTAAACACCTTGAGATCCTTTCGAATAGAAATAAGGATGTTGCGGATTCTGTCGAGTCTTTTGGTGAAAACATCTATATGTTTAATTCTGGTTAAAAGGCAGTGTTTTAAATATTCAAACTCGGGATCATTATCTTCAGTAACAAGGCTAAGGGTATCTTCGATTAAAGTTCTATATTTGTTAATGTCATGCATGCAGTCAGAGTTAGAATGAGAAGAATCAATAATTTTATCTAGGGAAGAAAGACTTTGGAGTAGCTCGGAGTAAGAATGTACTTTTCCTTTAAATAAACTAAAAGGGCTCTTTGGGTTAGTGAAAGAATTGATTATAGCTATATACTCAGGGTATGAAAGTTTTGATTTGGAAAAGAGACGTCTAAAAAATCTGTCTTCTATAACTTTAGAGCGAGGGTCAATTTCTAGAAAAAGTTGGGATCCGTCTGCGATAAGTAAGGATATGTTGTCATCTGAAAGTAGAAAGGTGATATTTTTGATAGCTGGAAGGGTGTTGTCAAGCCCTGTAAGCATTTCTTTTTGAAGACTCATGCCAATATCGCTAATAAGACGTTCAGCGCTAGATCGAGGGATATGAGTCAACTTACCGTGTAAAGAAGATCTATTCTGAAGAATACTTGAAGATTTTTTAAGCAATGAGACATCCTTGTAATAGTTTTAAAGATTATAACCTCTTTGAAAGAAATGAACTTGTTTTAAGAATGTTAATAAGTTATACTTTGCATTATTAAGATTAAGGAAAAAAGATGCTAAAAAAAATTGACGTGGAATTTCCAACACCTGAAGAGCTAAGTACAAAACTATTAGAGGATCAAAATTTGTTGATCGATAATGTTTTATTAGAGGCAGGAGTAGATAAGATGTCTTTCAAGCTTGATACAAAGTATTTAAAAGATGAATTATGTGAGATCCAGAAGTTAATGTTGACTACATCTGATTACGCCTCATTATATAGGGCCTCTACTCCAGGGAATTTTGATTTGACTGCGAAAGAAGTTACTGAGAAGATTACGGTAGCAGCGTTTAAATTGCAATCAAGGAACCAGGGTATCTTTAAAAAGATTTCAAACTGGATGAAAGGGTTGAGCCCAATGGTAAGAAGGGAAGAACTGTTTATAAAAAAGCCTGCAGTTGCCGCGTTTGAAAAAATGGAAGAGGAAAATGTATTTTATGATCCAGTAGGAGAATATTTAAAGATGCTAGTAACAAATGTCTTTACAGAAGATGCAATTGTCTTATTGAAGATGAATAAGGAAAAGGCCGAGAAGAAAGTAGAAAATTTTGAAAAACTGATTGCGATAGTAAAAGATAATCTAGAAAAGAAGAATGAGCTAGCCACAATGGTGGAGCAAACTTATCTGTATATAACACAAATGGACCCGAACTACAAAAATATAGATAAAGTTGAGCAATATCTGCAGTCTGTTCAGAAAATATACACGTCAACAAAAAAACTGTTGTTTTCAATAATGGGAGGAGCTTATTTAGCAACCCTTGATCATGCGGACAACATGAAAATAGCTTATGAGATAATCAGTGAGATAGAGGATGAGGTTTCTTTCTTTCAAAAGAATAGAACCGCGCATGTTGCTAATGAAACAGTTATAGTGCAGAAGGTCCCATACAGAATACTAGATGTATCAAAAGAGGATCAAGAATTCTTGTATTTCTTTTCAAAGCGGCTAGAACCACTAGGAGAGGTGGAGGATATAGCAAAAGAGTTGAAAAGTGACAAGGTTCTTTCTTTGTTTAAACTGTAGCATGTAAACCTAAAGGGTAGAAACAGACGCAAGGCCTGTTAAGTACTAGAAATTTTCTGAAGCAGAAATAGCTTGATCAGCGTAAAATTCACCTTCATCTTCCAAAGCAGCAAGAGAAAGAGCGTCTTCTTCTTCAGGAGTTAGATAAGACAAAGATACACTAATATAAACCTTTCCACTTTCAAAAGCAGATGCAGTGTAGTGCTCTAAAGAGTTAGTACCATTAAGAAAAGGATTCAAGTTATATTGAAGATCCCATTCCCAAGTGGAAGACATGTGGTCTTTATAGAATGTATAAAACTCTTTGAAGCATTCGATAACATCTTCTTTAGAACCTATACCATATTGGAACGAAGAATCTTTGTGATCACGGCCGTTAATACGGAAGTAAGGTTTAAAAGAGCGTTGAAACTGATTTAGTTCAATTTTAATGAGATCGAGAATACTATCTTTTTGAGCTGATTTATCAGCAACTTCGAGCTGGTTGACAAGTTCTTTGATAGAACTGATTTGAGAATTAGACATAATGTCTCCTTTGTTTTAAGAAATGTGTTCTGCGGAGTGCATTTACTTGCGTGCCGAGAAAAGACTTCTTGAGTGTAAAAATAAAACATAGGTGGTTATAAGAATAAGAAGATAAAAAATAGAGAGTTTAGAGCCCTCTACTTTACAAAGCGATTTGAATTTCCTTGTATTTTCGTAATACGACGATTACGTTCTCTTTCCCAATCAGATACAGGATACATTTTGTTCCAGGCCTGGATGAGACTAATCTCTGACTTTGACATTCGGATATTGTAAGTATCAATCATGTATAAATACGTTCTAGAGATAAGACCACGTGTATAGGCTGCAGGATAAGCTTTTCTATCACGTACTTTGAATTCGCATTGACCATAATCGCCCTTAAGGGTCTCATTAGTAGCCATGTAGCGATAGTTAAGACGGTCTACATTAATCTCTCCAATAGCTGGGACGAGGTTGTGTAGATCAGCTTGCATAATACGATATGTCTTAGAGATCTTGGTACAACACTTTCGGCCTTTGTACTCTTTCTTGTATTTACGGCCCTTCTTGTCCTTAGCGATAGTAAAACATTGCTCGTCTCCATTGCGCCAGCACGTCATCTGGTGACCAAAATTATAGGCAGGGAAAATATGTTCTGCTTCAGTTCGTTCAGTTCGAATGTTTGGCTTTCCTTTTTTAGTGATAGGAACCCGGGGAGTGTAAATGTCAGCGTTTGGATATATCCAATTGATTTTACGCTTGGCGATAGGGTTAAACCGGTACTCATAGCGAGATTTACAGTAAAAGGTTTCTTTATGATCTTTGTAGACTTTCATGTACATATTTTTCTTTGCCTTAGCAAACGACTCATTAGTGTTAGTTGCTTTAGCTGAGATATCACAAGCGCTGAAAGTTAAGGCGGCTAAAAGCAGGAAGAAGAGAGTAGGAGTATTTTTCACAGGGAATCCTTTTGTCAAATTGTTATAGATTGTATCAGAACAATGATACGGAGCACCTTAAAAAGGTATAATTCCATTAAAAAACAGGAGTTAGTTTTGAAAAATTTTGTACGGTCGAATCTTTCTTTGTTAAATCTAAACTTTATCTTCTTTTTTAGTGTTTGGATTTATTCAACTATAGCACCGTTAATTCTACAAAAAGATTTTGGTATGAGCAGCGTAGAATTGACTTATTATCAAAACATATACATTCTAGCCACGGTATTTACATTTGCATTGTCAAACATTATTATGGGGAAGAAAGTTTCATACATTAAGATGATCAAATGGCCGTTAATATCACTGCCGGTTGTCTCCCTGGTAATGTATTTGACTCTGCACTTCGGCTGGAACATGTCGCTGCTTTATGTATCAAGATTTGTAGAAGGGTTGGCTTGTGGATATTTTCTATCGATCGTAAGTTTTGTTTTAAAAACAAAGCTGCTGTCAGAAGAGAGAAATGGAGAGATAAATAGCTATTTAATATCTGTAGGGTATTTTCTAAAGGTTGTCGTACCTATTATAACTATCAATGTGTTCGTGCTAAATCATGATCCAGAGAATATATTTCTGCTATCTTTTATTGTCTATATGATTTTGCTGGTCCATTACTTAAAAGTTGCGCGAACAATCTCGTTTAAATATAACAGAGATATTCTTAAGCATAAGATAACGACTTGTGAGATTGTTCATGACACAATAGGATCCAGTTTAAAAAATCACATGTCTTTTTTTGTGAAAAAAGAGAACTGGTTCGTAAAGCTTTATTTTATCTATACGATCTCTTTAAGATATGCAATGCGGCCTTTTTTTGATTTATACCTAGGCTTATATCTAATCATGGAATACAAGATAAGTATTGAGCATATAACACTTCTGATATCATTAATGGTTGCTGGACAAGCGCTCCAAGCATTAACAGGCAGACTGTCAGATAAAGTGAACCTTTCAACATTTAATATCATTCAGCTGATCCTGCAAACAATGCTTTTGTATATAATAATTGAGACGGATATAGTGAAAGATTATTACTACTTATCTCTGCTAATATTTTTTATACTAGGTATGGCGAGATCTATGTATGCTAATTATGATTATAAGATAACAAACTATGTAATAAAAAAGGGTTCTTTCCCAGTAAATGAGATTACATTTATACACAATACATTTGGGGAGTTGATTCATTATTTTACGTACGTAGTTGCGGGAGTATTATTGGTGTTTATAGATCTGCAGACCTTAGCTCAATACCCGTTGATAATATCAGGGTTACTAATATTAGGCTGGGGTATATTTGACAGAGTGTTGTTTAAAAGGACCGTAAAGAATTAGTCCTCAGTTCCTGATAAAGAATAAGTCTCCACGGTAGTGCTTTGACACACTCCACACTCTAATGTTCGAGAAACATAGCCGTCATCCATTTCCAAGCTTCCTGGGTCTACTTGATCAGAATGACAAAACTTACAGACACCGCCGCCGCGGCTAACAATATCTTCGTCGCTAAGAGGCGAGACACTGTCGATAAAGACAACAGAAGGCCCAATGCGCTCAGTTTGAGCCTCTTTAATTGCATCGATATCAGAGGAGGTATACTCATCTCCATTGGATGCATGCTCAACAACATATCGACCGAGTCGGTTTTCGATAACACTTTCATCTTGATTTACTGCGATGATTTCGAGAGGGGCTTTGCCTCTTTGAACTACTAATCTAAACATGATAACTTCCTTTTAGTTGATTGATAAAAGTATAGCCTCTATAAACTTTGAACAGGTCTCTTAAATACAGTACTGTTTATAGTTAAGATTAGATTTATATAAAAGTTTTCTTAGCTATATAAAGTGCTGAAAATACAGTAAGACATAGTAAGAAAAAAGTCGATATAATTTATGAAAGAAAAGGATACATTATGAATTTAGAGAGAGAAGAACTAAAGTTTATTATAAACAACGTGAAATACTTTTTACGACCTGAACTAATGAGTTGTTCAGATGTTGTAAAATATCACATAGTGTATCTAAGAACTATGATAGGTCGATATGAAACAGATACGAACTATGGGTATAAAAGTCTAAAGCAAAAAGATGTAAGAGCTATTCCTGATTTAGGAGAGCGTGTAATAACTACATTAGCGAGACTGTATGACTATGCAAATATAGTAGTGAATGAAGATCGTCAGTTGAACGAGTATGTAGAGAATAAGCATATAGGAAGTACTATCTACGAAGCTTCACATTATATTATTGCGGAAGCGCTAGGCTATGCTATTAACACATCTTTTATAGAACATGTTGAAGCAGTAGAGAACCCGACGTTAGAGGACATAGTTGCGATGTATGATAAAAGAAGAGAACCGTACGATCCAATTCGTAACAATGAAATGCTGATCTGGATTAGAAGTCGAAAAAACATAGAAAAATATTCTGATTTTAAGAAGCTTGAAGTGTACCACTATGTTAGAGAGGATGAGCATTTAGTCTAAATCTTATCAGTAAGAGTTGGAAGATCTTTTGAAGAACTAGCAATAGGGTTGGAAAAAGAAACTCCTGTACCACCTTCTGGATGTTGGTCCCAAGATAATTTATGTCGAATAACTTGAACTGTGTCATACGCAATGCGCGCGGACTCTGGGACATGTTTTGGACTGTTAATGCTCCATGAGCTATAGTTTTCTCCAAGCTCGGGGAAGATTTTAGCTTTAACCTTAAGCAATAAAGGTTCCAAATCATGTGCACCGGATTGAGCAATAGGAAGAGACAGAGGTCCAGAGTGAGAGTTTAAGAGTTCTGTTATTTGGCCTGTTTGTATCCGAGAATAAAGATCCAAAGCGCTTTGAATAAGCTGAAGTTGTTCTGTGTCAAGAGATAAATTGTATTGTTTCATAAGGCGTCCTTTTTCTGGAGTATAACAAAAGTGATCTTTTTTTAAGATAAAGCCTAAGTTAATTTAAAACAGGTAGATTTCTACTAAATTTACGTATAATACAAAGAAATGTACTTAAAATAAGTAGATTTCTACTAAAATTACGCATAAACTGTAAGAAAGTTATTCACATCTTATTCACATTGTACTAGTTACATGTGAATAACTATGTGAAAAGTTTTTATTTAGGATCAAAAAATATCAAAACAGGAGAGTAAAATGAGTAATCCAAGACTAAAGTTAATGGCCAAAGGTAGTGAAGTAAAAGTTGAGTGTCTAAACAAGGAAGCAGAGGCTCTAAGAGCAGCATGGAAAGAGTTTAGTAAGCAAGACAATACAGATGCCCTATTCCTGTTTTTCTTGCGTGAGACTGATCATACAACGAATATTTTAATAAAAGAAAAAGATGAGTCTAGTTATGTTGTCGAAGTTGAATCTAGTGAGATCGATGACTATTATGAAAACATAAAGAACAGGTTTTAAGTAGTCTCAAATTTTTAATAAAGTTTAATGTTCTCTCAGATATAATAAAACTATAAATAAGAAGGATAAATTATGACTTTTAAAGAAGCAGATAGTCTTAAAAAGAGTGTTACTTGGATTAAAGAAAATTCTGAAAAAGCAGAGTTGGATGAGTTGTCTCTTATTATGTCTGCATGTAAAGAATTGTCAGAAGAGGACACATTGGCTTATCTTAAGAAAAGATCTTCAAGATATGACGTTGCTATACACAATCCTAAAGCTTCTGAAAAAGCTATTGAGCATGCGATTGACAAGCAGTACATCTCAATTGTATTAATTTCATCTATAGAAAACTTAACGTAAAAGGGAATAACATGAACACTATCACAATAAAAGTAATTGGAGCAGCAGGAGTTGCTATTGAGAAAGAGGTCTCTATTGACATGATCGTTAGAGATTACACAGCTTTTTACAAGCAACCAAACGACATTGACGAAGAGGAAGTTGTACTATCGATCAAAGGTGATTCACTTATGGTTGAGTGGGTTTCTCTTTCTCAAGGAAAAGATGATTTTTCTTTTATGTCTGCTGAAAGAAAAGATAAAGGTTCTCGTGGACAAGTTATCTATTCAAGCACATTTTTTAGATTAAAAGACCAGGACCAGCTGCTTGTTGACCTGGTAAAAGAGATGTCATCTTTAAATGTTTTTGGATCTACAGAAGCTGCAGCGCTTCTAGAAGATATCGGAATGAAAGTATCAAGACTATCTGAGATAAGCAAAGCTAAAGACTTCGCGGTACCTACAGCAGAAGACCTTGTAAAACTCTTAAAAGAAAACGAGGATCTCGATTTCACAGATGTGAGAATTGAAGGTAAATATATTGTGTTCTGGCTAAGTGATCCTGGAGAGACTGAAGATTGGGAACAATCTGAAGGCAGTGATCATGAGGAAGAGGAGGAACTTAGTGTAAAAGCTACATCTCGAATTGAATCAGAGATCAAAGATTTGTCTACCCAATTTGTGAAAGTTGAGCTAGGTGAAGATTATCATCTCGCAGATGTAAAAGGTACCATCCTCTGCAAAAATTAAGCTTCATATAATTTTAGAACGAGTATACTTAATTCAATAGTTCTAAGATTTCCTTTGACATTCCCAGGCTTTGAGCCCATGCTAAAAAATCTATTATTTAAACCTTTTCGCTTATTGACTAAGTCCTTAACTAAAAGATACCGGGAATTACTTACATAGATATTCAAGGAGATTAGTATGTTTATACTCAAAGACCACTCAATTCACAACAACCAATTAGTTAACCTTCAAGGTTCAAATATAACACTATCACTATTAGACTTAAAGTCTTTTTCAAAACAAATAGAACTCGGTGCACTTACTCATTCTCAAAAATTAAACTACCTCTCAAAACTATCTGGATATCACAATTATCATGCAGCTGTTGCTGCGCACTCTCGCGTTGACAACTCTGATTTAGTTCCATTATCAAACATCTTTACGCCTAAAAATCAAGATGAGTCCAACTTAGACATATCTCTATTTTTTCAAGATAAAGTTCATAATTTAGTTGTCACTGGGTCTGCAGGATCTGGCAAAAGAGTAGTAAACTCAAAAATAGTTTCAAACTATTTAATACTAGAAGGTGTAAAAGTTCGTATTATAGATCAAGGTGGATCGTATAATACTCTCATGACATTATTACAGGGTGAGGCAATTGAGGTAAATGAAATAAAGTCTATAAACTTCTTGCCAGAGATCACTCAGAAAAATGTAGCGGTTGTAGCATCTTTTTTAATAGCTTTAGCAAAGGTACCATACCAGCCAAAAGAATATCAAGCAAAAGATTTTTTAGGGGATGAGCTAACAGACAAAGAGGTTGAAACACTTAAAGATGAGTTGCTTCTATTCGTATCAAAGTACAAGCTGTCTTCTAATTTGACAACTCTTATACAGCATCTGCAGCGAGTTTTTTTTAACAGACATTTTGTAGAAGGGCTCCAGATATATGCATGGGAATCCAATCCATATTACAAATTGTTCCACGGGTTAAGAGAAGTTCACTTTGAATCAGATGCTGTACTTTTTGACATTAAGTTAGAAGACCCGGAGGTGTGTCAACTAGTAGTACTGCTTCTTTCAACGTTAGTGACGATGGAATTGTCTTCCAACAAAAAAGAAAAAGGCCTTTTATTTATTGACGATTTTTGGCTGTATACAGAGTATATAGAAATCTCTAAGCATCTATTATCTGTAGTAACTATGTTGAATGAGTCAAACAATGCCTTAATGTTGAGCACGATGTCACCTGTAGATTTTATGAATACATATGAGACACAAGTACTGCATAGTCGCTTTGATCAAAAAGTATATCTCCAAGACATGACTCAAGGTATGAAAAATAAAGAGTTTAAGAATGCAACGTCTCAAGAAGTTTTTAGCAAAGTTGTTTATCTTAAGCCACCGGGGGTAGCTGGTAAAATTTCATTCTTTTTAGGTAAAGGTAATGGGTTAGAAAGTGGTTTCTTCGAATCGACCAAAGAAGATGACATATTTTTTATGATTACTCAAAAAGCACTGGAGTTAGTTAACTTTACAATGTTATCCATAGGGTTGAGTGAAAGAGCAACAAGATTATCTTTGTCTTCTATGAAAATAGAGCAGGTCCCGGTAAGAAGACATTCTAGCACCAAGATGGCCAGTTGTTATGTAACTCCACCAACAGACACGAGCTGTTTACCTGCGACAATTCAGGATCCGGTCCCTAAAATAAATACGCTGCCAACCATTGAGTTACCTAAGACGATCTCAAAAGAGAATGTATCATCTGTCATATCAATGCTTAGAACAGAAATTAATGTCTTACTTAGTGATAAAGATGAGATCCTGTTAGAGAAAGTTCTTCTTCTTGTATCAGGTAAGACGGAAGATACTGATCACATCCCGGTGGAAACACTGTACATGTTCTTAGAGAGAACACCTTTCAATATAGTGTTCTTGAATGAGCTTTATGCGAGGATAGATCTTAAAAAAGAAGAATACTATAAGAGATCGTGAGAAGTAGACACTCTCTACTTCAAAAGTGAGGCCTAGTGAATGATTACTCTGTCATATGAAGAGAGACTTTGTTTTTCTCTTAAAATAGAGTCTTTTTCGACGTTCGTTTCAGCCTCAAGAAGCATCTCGTCTAACTGGTCTTCGAAGTAATCGCTATCACCGACTGTATGGTCAGGATCTGAGGGGTCATACATACTGATTAAATTGGGGTACCGATCATTGTCAAAGTTACTCCCTACTGATATTTCTAACACTTTTTTGACACTTTCATTATCTGACATTTTTAATCCTTTTTTTATAGATGAATTTATTTTAACTTAAAAACGCTTAAAAAGGATTGAGTGTATCCAAGAAAAAGGTTGTTTTAGTTAGATGAAAGCATTTGAAATCTATAATGGGGGAAAGCACTTAAAGGATTCAAATGAGGCCTAAAACAAACATAAATAAAGATTATTGCGAAAGGTTTCCTGTTAGACGGAACAGCTATGGACAACTAAAAGATGGGGGAAACTCCGTGGGAATCTATTTAGATCAGTATGAATCTCTAAAAGATTTTGTGAATGACATTCATAAAAGGTTTAGACCTCATGGAGGCAAAGAGTTTTATAAAGCCCAAGGGGTCATGCAAGTTGGGTCTTCAGATAAATTGATATGTAAAAGAAAAGAGAGTATGTTCTATGGTCAGACGGTCATAAATCCTTACCTCATATCTGCGAAGTATAAAGATCTAAGACAACATTATTTTGTGAGTTAAACAGTCTTTATGATAAATTAGAATTAACAAAAGAGATATAATCAATAAAATGTATTGAGGGTATATAAAACAAAAAAGGAGGGAAAACATGACTCTATCAGATGAATTTATTTGTAGGAATAAAGATAGAATGACTTCTGGATCAGGCATTTAACACTTAACCTAGGACATCTTCGGTGAGAGGCAATCCCTGTTCAGGGTGAATCACTAGGCTTATTCCTGATATTATAACATATATCATTTTAAGCTAAATTGTGATAGTCTATACAAAAATATTGGAGAGAGAAATGAATGTAAACATTTTAAGCGCAGCAGGAGTTCACTTCAATAAAGATAGAGATATAAGTGATCTCTATAAGAATTATGATTGCGTCTACATTGAAGACATTTTTAATATAGACTTAGTAGAGGAGCCCGGGAAGCTTCTTGAAAAAGATGGAGACTATTACATAGAATTTAAAGACTTTTATCAAAAGGTAAACCCAAATGCTTGGAAACACATGCATAAAACATTGTTTTTCAGATTAAAGAAGAGCAATGAGACTTTAAATGAATTATTAGAAGATCTGTTAACCTATACTCTAGACGACTCGATAAGGGTTGTTCAAGCTATTGACAAAATAGACGCTGCGGGAAAAGACTTACTTAAAGTGAGCAATATCATAAAATATAAACATTTCGATGAAGTGCAGTTGGTAAAAATGCTAGAAGACAATAAAGAGATTGAGTTTATAGATGTTGAGTATGAGAAAACAATACTGGGACCATTGATCTCTTTTTGGATAAAGAAGACTCTTTACGAAGAGGATCTTGGATATAACGGCCTCGAGAACAAAATAAGTGAAATCTCTGGTCAACTTTGGTGTTTAATAACAAATAAAGAATTTTCAAAAGACTATCTTCGATGCTCAGTCTTAATAACATTACCGTAAGGAAAAAAGATGATAATAGGAATAACAGGCCATGCAAACATAGAGACACCTTTTGACAAGGCCTATGAACCAGAGGTGTATGACAGAGAAGTCTACAATAGAGTTTATAATGATCTTGTAGATTTTCTAGAAGAAGAGGATCCCGAGATAATATGTTGTTCTGGGATGGCGCGCGGCGTCGACGAATTATTTGCACTAGCAGCAATTGAGTTGAATAGAAAGTTGATCATTTGTGTACCGAAGTCAGTATCCTGGCACAAGAATCTGAAGACGCATGAGAGCCGCGGACGTGCACAAGCTATAAGCTATTCAGCTATACTTGAATATGAGAACTTGATTGAGATCCACGAAGTATCAGCTACTGAAGATGTCTTCAATGTTCGAAATCAAAAGATAGTGGACGTGTCCGATCGAGTATATTCATATCATCTCTTTGAATCAAGAGGGACCATGGATTGTATTAGACGTGCAGAAGCAGAAAGCAAATATGTGGGGAATCTCTTCTCAGGGGATAAGACACTGTGACAAAAATCAAAACAAAGGTATTATTATGATAGATATAGATCAAAGACTAATGGAGTTTAAGCTTTTCTTGAGAGAGCTAGCGAAGCCTGGGAAAAATGAAATAGAAACTTTACCGGCTTCATTTTGGGAATATCCAGATGTAAAATTTATGTCAAGGGGCCTGAATAACTTCACTTTTTACATACCTATTGCTACGTATCAACACCAGGAGATCTCGATGACTTTTGAGACATTCGACGATTATGGAGAGTTTGAGTTCAAGTTAAAGTCTGGTCCCGAAGTTAGATAAGATCTAATTAACTAAAAAAAGACAAAAGGATAAAAGATGGAGACATTTATATATGTATTATTTACACTTTCATTAGCAATAGGATTGATAGAAAAATGGAGAAAAGGTCCAGAGTGGTTTGATATTTTTGAGATCATAGGGGTAGTGGGTTTTTCAGCCGTAATATTTTCTTATGGATTTTACTTAACGGCACTATATATATTCATACAACACTCGCTTTTATTTATATTAAGATCTTTAGAAGAGGATCGAGATTTTACAGAAATGATTTTGCTTATTGCAACATTTTTGACTGCAACATTTTATTTTGTCTATATAAATGGGTTTAATTTTTATAGGTATGAAGAGATTCTAATCTTAGTGGGAGGCTTTTTCTTTTATACATGTGTACTTGAAAGGTTTCTCGACACAAACCCGGAAGATCGTACGATATCATTAATATATTTTATATATATGCTGATAACAATCTATGCTATATATATTATCTCACAAGAAAATGTATATATCTTAGGATATTTTCTATACTTTTTATTAAATCAGCTTTTATTAAAAAGTTGGATACTCCCTTTATTCTTTCAAAAAAGTATAAGATCAATTTGTTAAGAAAGAAGGAAGTCGGGCGGTGATATAATATTTTTATCAAAAGGAGAAATTATGGAAACAGTAGATATAAAACCGTTGGAAAAAGGTGAGAAAGTTAAGATTAAATATTTGAACCCGAAAATAGAGTCCCCTCTTCTCAAAGACAGAAAAGAATGGAGAGACGGCGTCGTGGCAGAGAAAGGTGTTCCGGGGTCAGCTCATGGGGTATTGGTAGACTTCATGAGAACATATTGGGACGATGATAAAAAAGAGTTTTACGACAAGATGTGTTCAACAAGATTTTATTATGCTAGAGATTTTTTGATAACTCAAGCGGCGTAAGATGGCTAAGTCTAAGGAAAAGACAAATGTAAGTCTTGATCTAGAGATTAAAGACTTAAAAGTATTTAGCAGCCTGGGAGACAATATGAAGAGTAGATTCCGAAATCCTTTTCTAAAAAGATATCTTCGCAGCATACCAAAGAGTTCAACAAGCAAAAGCTTATAAAAAGATAGGCTTTCCTTCTACAGAGACACCCCTCAGATCCATTTCTAGCCTTTTTAACAGATTAAACGACAAATGACTCCAAGTGCGGGTTAAAAAGTGGTGTCGTCCAAGTATGGGCCTTTGTGATACTACCCATATGGTAGCAAAGGAAGATCTCTAGCTTTAGTCTTTGTCATATATATTATAAACTACCCGTATGGTAGTAAAGTCTCATATATCAACTGCTTTGTAATATACACTATTATAAACTACCCGTATGGTAGAAAAGTTGAATAAAAGTAAACTGACTCGAAAGAAGTCTATTATAAACTACCCGTATGGTAGCAAAGATATTTAAGAAGTAATGGCTCTATGCATTATTATTATAAACTACCCGTATGGTAGCAAAGGAAGAAATGGAATTTTGATATATAATTATGTAATTATAAACTACCCGTATGGTAGCAAATCAAATTACAGGTATCGAAAAGCAGTGATCTGGAGAAGATAACCCATATCTATTTGTTGTCATTGAAACAGGACCTTCTACGTCATACTTTCTCAAAGAAATTACCATTCTTTTTTGCCCAGATGATTTACTTTCTGTAAATAATACCGCGTCGTCAGAGTCTACTCTCTTGAATCTTTCAGCAAAAGATAATAATTCTTCTCTATTTTCAAGTATAGCACTATCAATTTTCAATATTTTTGAAAGCTTCTTTATCCGATCATTAAAACTGTTCTCTTGAAATTCATTTGAAATGTTATCAAGTACAAACTTCACACGTCTTTTAAAGTCTCCATGTGAGACCTTGTCTAGTGACGTTCGTTTTCTTTTATAGAAAACTCCGGACAGCTCATTTGAAAAGGACTTTTTTTCAACAACTTTCAGTTTTTCAAATTCTTTAGCTGCAAAAACCTTAAAATCAATCAAAGCCTGATCTTTCTCAGAAAATAATCTAAAGCGGAAGGAATCCTCTTTATTTAAGAAAGGTTCAAACCCTATGTGGTAAGTAGGATTTTTTACTAAAAAATAGTGTAGCTGACTAAACACTTTCCTGTACTCAGGAGGAATTTTATTCTCTCCTCTTGGGGCCGACATCTCTAGATAAAATAAATTCATGTCTAGACCTCTTTTTCATGATTCCCGAAAACGCCACCTCTCATGACATTTCCTAACACGTAAACCCAATCATGTGTCGCCATGGCCCCTGAGGCTAACTCTTCAACATCTGTTTCTGTGATCATATCCATGAATTTATAAAATGAATATTTTTCAGTCTCTTCAAAATTAATTTCTTCAGACATTTTAAATTCATTACGTTGCGCAATATTATTACCAAGATCTACACCAAGCGGTTCCACTGCAAGTTCTTTGCTAGTAGGACCAGAATGAAAGCTATCATATGTTCTCAATGCGTTCCCAATTTTTTGTGACGTAACAGACGCCACACCATTGATATCAAATAGCAGCTTACTTATATCATGCCCTGATTCTGTAACACCTTTCTTTAGTAACTGAGATGGGAATACTTCGGCACTTTTCATACCTAGATCAAATAACCCTGTAACATCTAGACACAGTACTGTATTACCCAATAACGCGTCATAGATAAGATCAGTTAAACTATCAATGTTTGCTATATTTTTTTCGACATCGATTATCTCATTTTTAGAAATATGTCCGTCAACTAGGTTAAAGACTTTGTTTTTTGAAAAGTTGACCGATTTAAACTCAAGCTCAACTGTTGAGCTTTCTTCGGTAAGAAGCTCTGGGTACGATTTAGCTGACACTTTAATTGTTGTATCAACAGACAAGTCTGCATTACGCCAAGCGAACTTACCAATTGCAATATTATATGCATAGGCGTAGGCATTGAATTTTAATGCTTGAATTACGTCGTTTTGTTCATCCGCATCTAACAAATTGTTTATTTTTGGATAAAACGAGTCTGCTGTGTTTTCGATAGGAGAAATCATTTCAGGCTCTGCTTGTCTAATGAATTTCATAGCGAACGACATCCCTAGGACGGTAGAATCTGTCGATAAACTTGCATAGTCAGATTCTTGTATGTTAGGTGTAGCTTTTGGTTCTTCGTCCTTCTTAGGTCGCGCTGAGTTTGTTACACGCATACTCTTTCGTGCAATGGATAAATCTCTTTCTTCTCCATCTTTGGTCACCTCAAATAGTGATCCATTTGTAATTTCGATAAATCTTTTTAAAGATAACATTGTTTTGATTATTTTTTTAGCGGCCATGTTAAGCTCCTTTTGCTATTAAGTGATCTTTGTTATTTGCAAAGTTCCATTTTGATACTGATTGATAATTGGACATGGTTAATGCCTTGAATGATATCAATCCAACTAATGTTTCGGAAAAGTAATTGTCATATCCAACACTTTCTTCTCTACTCTTTTCTAGTAGCCTATATCCGATAACGGTTAATGCGTAATTTCCTCTATCTAAGTCATCTTTTTTGTCTCCTTCTTTTTTATTTGTGATCACAAGTCTTTTGACTAGTTCTTGTGTATCTTTTATCTCTCTGTTTTCATGACAAGCAATCATGGCAGGGAACATTTTATATGAAGCTGATTTATAGCCTTTTTCATTACCTTCAAAAACAGATACTGAGTATCTTTTTATGAACCCTTTGGCAAATCTGAGCTTTAGAATAACTCTATTGAATAGTTTTTTTAGTTCTTCTGTTGAGTGCAATGTATTTACCTCAAACCGTAGAGACGTTTCTATATTTGCCTTGTATGTATCGATCATACTAGAATTTAAATATCCTGCGCGAGGCTTTACTTTGGGATCATCTTTAATTGACTGATATCCTAATCTTTGGGATGATCTCGAAACATGGTTTTCAAGTATCTCAAATGACTTAAATCCATACACCAAATTAACAGGCTGGTGAGTATCCTGGCCCGGCTTTTTAAGATTACTCTTTATCAGTAGATTCTCTATAAATGATAGGTAGACGATCGGGCTTGGCAGGCCTACTGCATATTCAGTTAATTTAGGACTAGCATCTTCCACATGCAATCGCAACGTTACAAAGTATTTCATGACTCATCTCCTGACAGTAAATGTTTTTTAAGCAGCTCAATAAGATCTTTTTTATCTTTTTTTGTAAGATATATAAAGCCTAGTGCGTGAATAAAAGAGCTTGCAACAAATTCTATTAGCCCAAGTCTGTTTTTATCCTTACAGCCAGCTATAGCTTCATATACAGCCATCTCTTCTAGAAGAATTGTATATTTTTTCAAGATATAGGAGTTTCTAATTTTTACTTCATAAGATCGTTCGGATGTATGCGTTTGCATCTTTCTAAAAAGAAACTTTATCCTTTTATCAAAATAGTCCTTATTGATAATTTCTAATCCATCTGAGTCATCTAGCACTATAGGCTTAACATAGTCAGAAAAAGCAAAATCACTTTGCTTAAACCCTTTCATACCGGTTTTAACAGTTCCTAGAAAATTCAAATTATCAATCCCGCTATAAAAAGAGGCTATGAGACGTTCATTATAAAAACTGCGGTTATAATCTAAGTCTATAAACTTTAAGGCTAATCTGAGATCATAAGTCTTCCCAAATATTCTTTTTTGTGTCGGTGTAGCGTCTTTCCCTTTTAGAATGTCTTCAGCAGCCTTAATCTTTTTAGCCTTATCTTTTGAATATTTTATGTATTTTTCTAAAATATCTATATCATCGAGTAGATTTTCGTGAATCTCTAGAAATGATTTTCTATCATTTCTATAATACGTAAACCTTGCTGAATATAGGTCCATAATTTCAGAGTCTATCGCTTTATTACTAGAGGTCCCGTGTAAAATAGATATTTTTCTATAAGAGTTATCAAAAGGCAAAGTAATGGTTTTTAGTGCACCGTAATTGACATCTTTAACGACAGACTTTGGATCATTCAATATGTTTATCGTATTAGAGATTTCAAGGAGCCTATTTTCAATCTTCTCAAATGGAATATTTTCTTTTATAAAGTCACTTGAGTATCTTTCATATAGGAATTTCTCATTACACAACTCCAACCCTTCATTTTTCATATCTTGTAAAATTTGATAGATTGCTGTTAGTTTCTTTGAATCTCCATTGTTTTGGAAGGATAGAAGATTTAAACCATTCATTTCCTCAAGTCTAGCTGCATTAAACAAGAAATTAAAAGGAGTTGGAGGAGTTGGTAAGTAAAACAAACCGCTGTTTGCATCTGTTGTATAAGTGTTTAATGCATTTGAATGAGTTATAAAGCTGTAGTTTTCAAAAAGATCAAGGTTCGCACTATAGAATGTGTTTAAAAAGTGTACTTTTTTTAATGATATGTATTTACTCACATTGAATCTATCTTTTTCTATAAAGTTTGCTTCAAAGTCCGCTGTGATCAGATACTTTAAAAATTCATCTTCATTTTTAAAATCATCTGTACTTAACCCCGCTAAAACATCTAGAATATTAAATGTCTCTCTTGTGTTTTTTAGCAATATTTCAAGCAACTTAGGCTTAAACATGTCTTGCACTTTCAAAAAAAGCTTATACCCTTTGTCAGCATTATATGTGTTTGCATAAAAATATTTCGCGTATTTTACAACGGGAAGTATGATACTTTCCTCTTTCTTTTTTCCCATGTTATTCTCCACTTTGTGATTTGTTAAACACACCTAAAAATAGATTGTTTGAATCAAGATAAAATCCATTATAGTCTAGGTCTTTTTTATATTGGCTTAAACTTATGGTATTAAACCGGTAATAACTAAATTTATAACCAAGTTTTTCTTTAAGGGTATCTATATATTGAGATAAATCTTCATATATCCTATCTAGCTTTTGGTGTTCAACAATATGTAGATCGTTATAATTAATTATCTTGTTCGAGTCTTCTTCTTTTAGTACAAGTTGATCAAATATGCCATCCCGTAATTCTATAAACATGTCTGCTGAATTCATCCCTGGTCTAAAAATTAAGGATAACCCTGAGCGAGTGTCTTTATCATAAGGATTATTTGTCACCTGAAGGAGATGGTGAGAGTAAAATAACTCCAAATATGTGTGTAATGCGTCTGATAACTCTTGTTCCTCAAGTTTACTAAAGAGCTGGTCTTCTTCAGGGCTCACAACATATGCTTGATTTATACCTTCATTTAAATATGGTGCCAGGCTTTTGAGATCTCTTTTAGCAGGTTCATCGGACATTGAGAATAGAGACTGTTCATCTTCTTCAATCTTAAAGATGTTTCCTGCTGTTTCATATCCGGGTCTACAATATACAGGTAAATGTTCATCCCTTAAAGACTGCAGCTTAAAGCAGTTCTCTAAAATTAAAACGTTTTCTGTATCTGGGACCTTATCTCTATGTCTTAATACTCGGCCAACCATTTGAATAATAGATCTTGTTGAGGATGGATCTATTATCGACCAGTCAAAATCATGGTCTCGGCCAACCTCTTCTACCGGCGTAGCTATTACAACTATCACAATGTTTTTCTTTCCGTAGAACTCTTGAAAAGACTTAAAAAGAACAGAGTCTTTTAGTTGTGCACCGTTCTTTCTATTTAAACTACTATCAAGCTTGTTCTCAAGAAATGATCTATATAATAATGGCATCTGAGAATGATAAAATATTGGATAGACTATTGTTTCTTTGTCAGTAGAGTATCCTTTAGCGAATATCTTGTATACATCTAGACCATCTTTTATTCTAGATACACGTATAACACCGACAGATAAGGTCTTGCCGAGGTGAACTTCATTGTGTTCATTTGATAAAGCAATAGCTTTTTCTTTTATGTTATTTAAGTCGATATGCTCTATCTTTACTTTATGTTTTTTGCTTACCTTCAACATGCTTGTATATGAATTATCTAATCTTCTTTCCAATATATCAAAAAGATCCTCTTTTAGAGATTGGGAGTGATCAATTTTCTTCATGAAGAAAGAATCTTCGCTTATCATAAGGTCTGTTAAAAAGTAAAGGCTGGTCTTACTATTATTTCCGATGCGCTTCTTGTAGAGTTCATGGCCTCTGCTAAACATTTGAAACAAGAAAAGAGAAAGGTTTTTATTTGCTGTAGCTGTAGATATTATGACGTTCCGGTTAAAGAGTCCAGATAGAAATACTAATTTACCTATGCTTAAAATATCATTTGTATCAAAGTTATCAACCTCATCTAGTATTAAGTCCGCGTCTTTTAGTTTAAACATCGGGAGAAGAAATTTACCACCCTTGTCATAAGATGTAGACTTAATGATATTGTCAACGGTTGTGACTAATATTGGAGACATAAAATAATCTTCATTCTTTTCGAAGAGGAACTTATGTAAAGAGCTTGCTTTTGCTCGACTCTTATACCCTGATACGGTTTCAAGATCTTCCTCATATGAATCGTATTCTCCCGAGTTGAAATCATAGAGCTCTCGAGTTGCTTTTGATCCTATCAAGGTTGTAATATTTTGCTCATCTACAATCTCTGCATAAGAGGAGTGTGTCTGCAACGTTAAGTTTCTTAGTCCTAATGCTGTGATAAACCTTGTGTCTTTTGACACGATTGAGGCTAGCCGAGCAGAGAACCTTGTTTTACCCGAGCCGGTTGACGAGTTTACGACAAAAAAGGAGGCTGTCCCTGTTTGAGACTCTTTTATAAACTCTATATTTTTATCTTGCCAAAGAAACTTGCCCGGGCCTGAATCTTTTTGCAATAATGTTAAATCTCTTTTTGGTAACTTTGGAAAGGATGTTTTTTCATTAGTGATCATGGACATCGCTTCCATGGCGAGCTTAGACACTACAGATAAGTGCTGGCTTAAAGTCTGAGTCTTAAATAACTCTTTGCTTTGATCTTTTATTGATTCAATACTCTTTGCATAACAAACATTAGCTCTATATTTAACAGACTTTATGTTTTTGTAATAGATAAGATTTGAGGAGCCAGTGTAATCTCCTATCATAAGAGAGAATCTGCCTAAATATATTAGGTTCTGAAAATCGTCTTCTGTAACCTTAATCGAGTTGATTTCTTCTATGTATTTGATAGCTTTAGTATGGTCTCGGATATAGTCAAAATCAATATAGTCATTAAAAAACTCTGCCTTTTCTTTAATAAATGCAGGGAGATTGACAAAAACATCGTTTACCATACCTCCATAGTAAGGGTTCTTGTTATTTTTACCATAGTTAGATTCTGTAAAATTAAATTGATCATGTTCAAGGTCTTTTCTCAAGTCAGAAAAAGTTGGACTCTTATGGTGCGTAAGTATTATCAGTTTTATAATCTTTAAATTTAAGTTATCAGATGCTTCTATTAAAAGATGTTTTTCTGATAGATAGTAACGCTCGATGAATTTTAAAAAAGTTTCTGTTGATTTTTCATGAAAATATTGGAGAAGAAAGATTGACACAAGTTCATGCCGGAATACGTCCCTTTTTTTATCGTTAGGATTTCTTTCACCTTTTATTCGCTGCTGGAACTCACTATTTGCTTTTCCTAAGTCATGTAGGTACCCAGCTATCTTTGCAATTTGTTGATAGTTGTTTATATTCTTTATTGCCTTTGTCTTCACTGCAATAATCCCCTTTTCTTCAGGATTGTATTTTTGATTACTTCCGATAAAGTCTATTAAAGCAAAATTTTCCTTAAAGCTCGCTATTGCTGTATTCTTTCTAGCCTTTTTTTTAGGTTATAATGTTGAAATACGTTAAAATGACCTAGTTAGAAGGGAACAGAGCCTCTTCATTTCTTCTTTGCTACCATACGGGTAGTTTATAATATATTGTTTTCATAAAGTGTAATAAATGCAGCTCTTTGCTACCATACGGGTAGTTTATAATCATGGTTTCTAAAATAAAGTTTGGAGCTAAAACTTTGCTACCATACGGGTAGTTTATAATCCACATGATATAGTGATAGATGTTAGTTTAAATCTTTGCTACCATACGGGTAGTTTATAATTTCTATCTCTAAGTCTCGTGCTATAGCTTCATCTTTGCTACCATACGGGTAGTTTATAATTGAAGCATAAATCATGATCGGAGCCATTGTCACTTTGCTACCATACGGGTAGTTTATAATCGATTAAGGTCTTAGAACATGGTCTAAGCTAAACTTTGCTACCATACGGGTAGTTTATAATATTTGACTAAATGCAGAAAGCAGTGTTAGAAACTTTGCTACCATACGGGTAGTTTATAATTTAACTCCACAAAAAACATTAACTTAATAAGACTTTGCTACCATACGGGTAGTTTATAATGTAATTACTGCCGCAAAAACAATTGTCAAGATCTTTGCTACCATACGGGTAGTTTATAATTTCAAAATATCTCTGAATATCAGGTATGATCACTTTGCTACCATACGGGTAGTTTATAATGACACACTCAAATGATTCTATAGACTCAATATTCTTTGCTACCATACGGGTAGTTTATAATTTATGTGTTTACAAACAGAGTGAACAAAACTTACTTTGCTACCATACGGGTAGTTTATAATTCGTACATAATTGATTTGTGTTTTTAAACTTAACTTTGCTACCATACGGGTAGCTTTTAATGAATGAAGACCCAGTTTGGTTGTGGATTTTAAAAATAATAGATTTGAGAGTATCTGAATCTAGAAGATACAATAGGCATAAAGCCTATCGAGATGTTAGCCGTGAAGCATGTCAAACTGATATTCAGTAAGAGATCTTTTGTAAGCAGCTTTGAGACTTTTCTTGGTCTCTTTTGGAAATGATCCAGCAGGTTTAACAACAGGTCCAGCGACAAGAGATCGCAGGAGAATATTTGTAGGCTTTTTATAAAAGCGGTGAATATGACTCTGGATTAAGTGTGCTGTTACAATACGAAGATTTTCATCGTAATCAGTGTATGTAGGTGTAGTAATGCCAAAATCTACCGTAAGAGTAAAACCTTTGTCAAACTCTTGAGGATCGTCAGAAGGAAAAAGATGAACATTCGTTCCTTCTGCTTTGGTGTGCGTCAAAAAGACGTGATAGTTTCTAGATGCACTGAAGTACTTATGTCTTTCAGAATAGATCTTAGACTTAAAACTTTTGTCAGACTTAAAAATTTCACCTGAAGCAAGAAACATCTCACCAAGATAATCAAAATCTGAACCATACCTGTGCATTGACTCAAGATAGTATCGATGTCCAACCTTCGGAGTGATCGGTTCAGCGTGTTGATTGCTCAACATAAGCTGTGTTGCTTCAGTGTCTGAAACAGGAATAAGTACAAGCATACCGCGGTTATTGTAGATAAAACAATCAGTAAGAATTGCGCCCTTATTGATTTCAGCGAACTTAACAATGTATGCGAGGTTATCAGATGTGATCTGAAAAGTCGCACCATTTTTAGTGTTAGAAACAGAGATTTCTGAGTCTTTGAATTGATCAAGATTGCTCTTAATTACATAATGATTAGAAGCAGTATTATCTACTGATTCACCGTTGATAATGACAGTTTGTTCAAATCGAGCGTTTTTTTGAAAATGTGTTAACATAATTCATCCTTTAAAATTGAATATGATAGGTTATAAGAGTAAAGCTTGAATAAAAGTTAAATCCGACCTTTTTGATATACTAAGATAAACGGAGGCTATTATGGAACCAGAAAAAACTGAAGCAACTCTCGTCTATGGTGTTTTACTAAAAGAATTGTTTAATGACAAAAACAATGATCAGATAATTGGATTAGCCGCAACAATAGAAGAAAAGCTAGATGCAGGTGGTTATGAGTTGCTCTCTATGACAAACACCGGCGTTTTGGATAAGTTTGATTATGCAATAAGCTTAAATAATCGATTGGGACCTAGTAGCATGCCAAAAGTTACCTGTTCAGATACTACGACAGTAATCGACATGAATTCCTGTGCCTGGCAAGTAGCTGAGTATGGGAAAGAGTTCGAAGAACAACTCGTCGGTGTCTTCAACGGGGAGATAGACCTTTCTCAAGTAAAATGGAGGTTGATCCTGAATAAGTCATTAGCTAAGTATTAAATTAAGATTGATTTTTGAAGATTTTAAAGAGGGATGGTGACCCGCCCAGGTCTTGCACACTGGAACAACTACACCGAAGTGTAACGAACTGCACGTGAATGCAGCCGACTCCTTAAAAGGGAGGTGCTCTATTAGTTGAGCTAGCGAATCATATATGGGATAAGAGAGGTTCTTCACTCGAAGCTTACTTTCTTTTCTTACACATATTATAGGGGAATATAGCTGTAAATACAATCCTTATAAAAAATTAGTTTCAATCCTTAAGAAAACTATAACCCTTAACAATTTGAATTAAAGAAACAAGACATTATCCCTTAAGGATGATTAAAGATGTTCTCTGCTAATATTTCATATATCGCTTCAGACAGTGCACATGTCTGCAATGAGAAAAAGTGACCCGAGCTAGAGTCTGCGGGATCAATGCATGTTTTCACCACGTAGTAAAATTCTACAAACTCTACCAAGCTAAACCCTCCCTTAAACAAAAATCACTCCAATAAAGATAAGCCCAAACAAGTCCTATAATTGTATACTTATACATACAAAACATTAAAGGATATAGAATGAAAAAGTATAACTTGAGAGTAATACAAAACTTAGCGGGAGAGGATGACGGCCACGTATTTACTGGTACAAAAGTCGAGATTATTGCATTCATTAAAGAGGACTATGAAAATTGGGGTGACCTTGAAGATGTTGTGGCAGAGTATGCTGCAGATAAAGACGTTGAGATTAGTTCCTTCCCATTTGAGTACAACGAGGCCTCGGTATTTGAATACCTGCTCAACAACGACGGAGAGATGGTAGATGAGCTCATTGAAAAGTTTCTAGCAATGGAGAACCTATGGAAAGAGGATTGCGCGGCGTAGAGCCTGCGACACCTCCCCGGTTTAAGTTCTATATAATGAAGTACTATGTACACTGTTATAGATAACTTAAAAGGAGATGATCATGAGATATTTATACACTGTACCATTCAATTTGCTATTAGGCTTGGTCTTTCTGTTCCAGTTTACAACCAGACAAAAGCAGCGCTTCCAAAACAGATCAAAAATAGTCTATTTTTTCTTTGAACATCTTACACCTTTATATTTCAAAAGAGAGGTTTTTGGTGTTGTATATAAAGATGGGAGAAACCAGAAGTGGATGAGTATGAAAACGCTGGGTGAACTAGGAGAAGGGCACTGGGCATATACCCTTGAGCCTTTGAGTAAGTACTAGTAAGCGTTACTCCTCTTCGGAGGGAAAATACTGTGTAGGAAGAATTGTACATGTGTTTGCCCCAACTATTCGACCTGAAGTATTGTGAATAAAAAGAGGGAAATACGATTTAAACTGACCTGATCTGTTATAAAGGGACCACGTCTTTTTGTTAACCAAGAACGGTCCACCTTCATTCCTGCATATTTGATACATATGGTTGTCAAAAGCCAAGATGGCTACACCGGTGTTATCTGTGAGATTATCTCCAGAACATCCTCCAAAAAAGATTGTTGTAAGAAGAGCTATTGCTGCAATTTTTTTATTCATTTCAAGTCCTTTATTAACGATATATACATTGTATCAAAGTTTAGTTGAAGGTAAAATTTATAAATGCAGGAAGAGTAATGCTTAAGCTATATAACATATTCATGAATGTATACTATTCATAATCAAAAAAAGTAAAAGGATAGATATGTCAACTGAAAACATGATATTACTCATCTTTAGTATGATCACACTCTTCGGGAGTATAGTGTTCTTTTTAAAGGCGATTTCTGAAAAGAAGAAAAAATTTGAGGAGGATGAGGCAAAAAGAGTTATCATCCTTAGAGGGAATCATATACTTTTATTCATGAAAAAGAATGGCTATGAGAAGATGGCTCAAGAGTCTCAACTATTCCTACTGGAGTATTTTCCTGACTTCGTTTTAGAAGAATTCAAAAAGGATTCTTAAGTGACTATTACAACTTTTGAAATACTAGGAAAAGATATTACTTACTACTACATGCTGCACAACAACATTTTGTATAATTTGCTAGAGGTCGACAACAAACACAGGTCGGTATATGCACTTGGTGTGAGAGAATTTATTAACAGCCTAGGTTGCTTTCCAAATAGTACAAAAGCTTGGGCTAAATATTTCGGACACAATAACAACGCAGAGGTGTGTTATTCTCTAAAATCTGAAAATCCATACATGAAATATGTGAATAGTATCATGGGAGAAGGTGAAGATCGCCGTGAAGTTGACGGGTTAAAAATCCTGTCAGATTTCTTGAAAATAATACATCTGGATATTACTTTCAAACTTTCTGATCAGAAACAGGTGCAGCTTCTTTTAGAAAAAGAAAAACCAACTATTTTCCCCAGTAGAACACACGTTTGTACAGATGATATATTCGATGAATATAAAAGCTCAAGTACTGTGACAATAAAAGAACACGCAGAGTTTATGAACTCAATGCTTGTAAGTAGAGAAAACACCCTTCAAAGATTAGCTGTGTTGCCGCTGCAAGAGGTTAATAAATATGATAAATTCATTCTAAAGATAAATGAAAAACTTCATAACTTAGATTTGTCAGACCTAAGCTTAAGTAGAGTGAAATATAAAGCATTTTTGGAATATTCAAATGATAATGAGTTATCATTCAGAGAAGTGCATGTATTCAATGTAGAGTTGTTGTCAAAGCTATCTATTATTGAAAGAGAGATAGGTATCACAGAAGACCTCAGCAAGCTAAAAAAGATGCTTTCAGGAGATACAATGGATATAGAGAAGGTTTCTTTAGAAGAGTTACATCTTTTCACTGAAGAGAATCGCGCTGAATTAATGAGCTGGGTCCGATCAGATATGAGAACCTGGCAAGAAAAACCAACACCTTATGGAGGTAAATTCTAATGACATTAACAGGTTTTACAATAACTTCAAAGAACGAAGAGTCTTATATATTAATCTTTCAAGGAATATTATATCAAGTCGCGAGGAGGAGCCTTGTTGATCACAAGATAAATCTCTTAAACATTAAGGAGCTGCTCAGAGAAATGCTTGGGGAAACAGTGAATTTTGAAGAACTCCCAGCTTACGATACCACGTCAAGTTTTCTAAAAGAAACATATGAGAACTATACTAAGGACCCTTCAAGAGTATTTAACGCTATTGCTGCCGAGATAAGACACACTTTAGGAATAAGTCTATTTTTTGAATATCATACGCAAAATGAGTATTTAAAAGAAAAAATAGAGATACTCTTAGATGGTAAACATGAGGGGTTCATTTTAGACTTAAAGCCGGATATGTTTCCGAGTAGTCTTGGGTTTATAGAAGCCACGTCAGTGGTTAGAGTTATAGACGAAGAAGAGTATATTGCGATAAGAACATCCAAACACATTAGACAAGAACATGGAATTCATAACAAAATTAGAGAGTTATGGGAAGGATCTATGAGAGTAGATGCGTCTAATAATATGGAGATCCTAAAGAAGTATGAATTAACTATGGAAAAGTTGTTTTTAATGTTAGAAGGTAATCAATACCAGACACAAGTCAAAGGGGTCCTAACCTTAATAAAAGAGATACGAAGATTAAGAGTAGCTTTTTGGTCCCTGCCGACAAGTTTTTTCCGATCAAAGTTTGACATTCTTATCGAGTATGTTGGAATTTTAGAGGTTGATCTGAAGGAAGGTGTTGACCCAGATGAGGTTGCGGAGAAGTATATGAACTCGTTATTGGGTATAAATGCCGTACTATATGCAGGAGAAGAGATTCTGTAAAGTCTTACTCTTCAACCTTCTCGAAAGTGACGCCGCCGTCAACGGAGATTTCTAACGAGTCAGACTCAACTCGGACGACCTGGTGCACATTGTCGGATAGCTTATTTGTGTTTGTTTTGATATAAAAACCGGTGACAATTTTGTGATCGTCATCTAAAGCACGCTGTCTAAACATATCTCCAGTAACAACTTTATCTGAATATCTTTTAACACCTCTGAATATTGGTACTTTCATTGTAAATCCTTTTCTTACATAGATTATATCTAGGATAAACTTTCGTTTTTGTTTAGGTTAGCACTAAACGATTTTATAAAGGGGTGATTAAGAAATCAGAGTGTATAATTAACAAAAGGATGAACTATGAAATTCCCACGATATAAATATGCAATAGCGATAGAAAATCAGTTATCTAAAGACCACGGACCTCTTTATTTAGTAGCAGAGCAAGGCGGCTGTGCGGTAAGAAGCTTACTATTTTTAAGATCTTCTTCAAGACTGTATCAGTTAAATAAAATTGCGATAATCTTGTCAGGAGAGTTAGGGTCTATCGTTACACCACAGGGAGATAAATTTTTCGGTAAATATGTTTTTAATGTTAAAACAACTTCATTTGTAGAGCAGGCGAAAGAAGCTTTGATTGAAGAGTTTGAAAAAGAAGGGGTTCTTTGCTCAAAACGGAGTAATAACCTAAAAATAACGAAAGTAAAAATAGATAAGACGATTAAGTCTTCAGAGTTATCAACTTTTATAGACGAGACAGAAGAGTTCTTCTTTGAGAATAAGGATGCGAACGTCTGTCAAAAAGAAAGAGAGTTCAATGACCTGACAGAATCAATTAGAGAAGGATTCGTGATCAAGGTTGTTCTTTTGTTAAAGAACATAAATAAGAAAACCTCACCGATAGCCTCTCACAAGATAACAGTGGTTGACCCAGAATCCGATAAGATCTTAATTGAGATGCGTGTCTCTAGGTATATAGATGAAATGGTGTACAACATAATGACAGCATCTGGATTGTCTAAAAACCAAGAGGCTGAGCTGCGAGAGTTTATAGACGTGATAAAAGACGCGCAAAACGAAGTATTGTCCATTGAAACAGATTATGCACCCTTTGTGGAGGCTGGGCTTAAGCAAGCAATGACGAGACTAGGCGAAGTAGACATCTTAACAGCTATACACAGAAAACTATCCGAGATGCTTAACTAAAACTTAGGCGTTGGTACATAGAATATCCTTTACCTAGGGTATAGGCATTATTAACTATAATAAGGGTAATAAAGATAAAGGATTACTATGAAATGGCAAAAAGTAAATTATCAAAAAGTACAAGAGAAAATTGACTCTCTAACCTCAGAAGAAGATCAAAAGTTTGTATCTTCAAGTTCAAACTTTTGGGATTCAGAAAATCTAATCATAGAGGGTAATATCTTCAAAGACACTCGCTTAAGCGCAGTAGACAAGATAGCAAGACTGATCTCTGTTGATCTGAACTCATATGACTTTGACTCAGTTAGTTGTGTATTAGACGAGGTAGAGGTTATTAGTAATACACATTTTACTTTAACTCACATAACAAGCTATTACGACAAAATGCTGCAGGTGGTGATTGACGAAATGGAAAAAGAGGGGTTTGAGTTATCTAGAGCAGAGCGCAAGTACTTACTGACAACCGTGGAGATAATGACTATCTCAGATAAGACTAATCTTTCTAGAAATGTGACTAAGCTAAAAACAGATTTTGACAATGAAGAGCTGAGCGTATATTGCTATATTGAAGCCTTCAACGAAATATTGAAATCAGATATGTTAGATGTAATGAAGAGAATAGCAAGAAAGCAACTGCGTATAGTCGAAGAAATAGATAAGGAGTTCTCGCCAATTTCTAAAGTAAAGATGTTTGCCAAAGATAAGATTGAGATTGTAGTTAGTCAATACAAGACGGACACGACGTTTAATATTATTTATGCAGATCTATCAATAGATGTGGAAGAACAGCTACGAACGAAGCTTAGAGATATTACAAAAAGACAAACTACGATTCTTCAAAATGATAAGCTTGGGTTAAGAGATACAGAGGGCGCGCTGAAGGCAGCCTTTGCATATGAGGTAAGTTTACTCAAGGCAGTGAAAGATGCTGTACTAGAAGCGGCGGAGGCATAGGATAGGCGAGAGTCACAATGACATTCTTTTGGCGAGCATCCAGTCGATGCTGCTCACTAGAGATAGAAGCTAGAACACCTATCCTACAATCTATCTGTAAAAGTATACCTTAATCAAAAATTAACAAAAACAGCTAAGGAAGAATGTCACTTAGGCTTAATGAAAACAGCTGTATACTAGTATCAACAAAAGGGAAAAGGATACAAGATGGAAACAGTTGAATATCAAGGGATCAAAATGACAATTACGGCAGATAACACTATCGTTGGTATAGGAAAGTTTACGACAAAAGAGCTAGACAATATGTTATGCGATCCATCTATCACTATGAGATTGTCAAACTTGATTCACAAAGAGATTGCACAGAGAGAAGTTGCTAATCTTCAAAGTAAAGGAGCTTAGTATGATTATCAAAAACTTCAGATATGACGCAGCAGTGAGAAAGATCTTGGGAAACACAAATAGTAACTTTTTTATGAATCAGTATCGTGCCACGGGTATAAGTATGGTCAATACACTATTCAAAGATTCTCAGTTATCTGATCTAGATTACATTGCGGCAGAGCTATCAACCTCTCCGAATGATTCAGTTTCGTCTCTCGATAACGGTATAACGGTTTCTGTAAAGCATACTTCTTATTTTTCTGAACGTAGAAATGTAATCAAAGATGTCTTTTCAAAAGAGGGTGTAGCAGTTGAGTTCAGAGGACAGAAAAGTATCTTCCTAAGCAGTATTGACAACAGATCGGAGATAAGTCGCAAGGTTATTGAGCTAGAAACACTTCGTAGAGAGATGGAGCCAATGAGAGAGATAGTAGCTAAGACAACAGAGATTGAAGCTTTAATGGCACCTATAACGGAAGAGATTGTATACAAATCAGTAGCCCTTCTTCGTGACAAGATTCAGAATAACGGAGCTATCTATCAAGGGGTTGTGGTCTTAGAACAAGATGGCTTGGAAATTTTTAGAGCTAATCATACTATGACGCTCAAAGATGTGAGTATGAGTGTGGTACTAGGAAATGGGTCTAATTATAAAAAGCTTTTTGAACGCTTAGCAGTTGCATATAAAGATGTCTTTGATCAACACCTAACTGGAAAAGAAACATATCAAGCTCTATTCACAAGTGTATCAAAAGCATATAATCAGAAAAGTATCCTCTTTCTTCCAGATGTTATCAAATTTGAAGCGCTTAAAGAAGCTGTGAGAGTGTCAAACTTAAACTAAAATAAGAGTAAACCTCTTACTCATAATACCCCTACTTCACAAGGTAATTTGCAATATACTTATACAAATAAGAGAAGGTAAATTATGAAAACTCCTAAATACAAATATCAGTTAGCTATGGACAAGATGGATAACATCGTTGGAACACGTATGTGTACAGATAGCTTTTTATCTGGGCAATATAAGCGCGTTTCTGTTTTAATTGATCTTCTCGATATGACAAACCTATCTAGACTGGATCACTCTCTGCGAACGAGTGCTTTTACAGGTATTGGGGCAATTGAGTCTGTGGGCAACCTAACCTTAACAACTTCATTTGAATCATATATCGGTTTATACAAAAAGCTTCTTCAAGAAGAGTTTCAAAAAGAAGGGGTGGAGGTTTTTCTCGTAAAAAAAGATCTCCTATACCTCTATAAGATAGATGATTCAACTAAGGTGTCAAGAATGGTAGGAGTTGTGTCTAATATGCTTAGTCAAAATGCAATACCGTCAAGAAAGATGTTTTCGGATTTAGATGAGGAAATACGAAAGGTCGGCAAAATAGTTGGTCTAAAATTGATCCAAAGACTGCATGAGATAAATAACGAGGGCGCGCTTATGTTGAAGATGACCTCATCTATAAAGAAGGATGGTCTTGAAGTATTTAGAGCAGTGCACTCAATAAGAGCTAACTCAATTACGATGAATATTTCCATTGGAGATGGGGCTGCAGTAGAAGATTATGAAAAAAGTTTAGGAGAAATTATTGATATTTATCAAAGCTATCTCTATCCAAATGAAGATTTTTTTAAACTGACAAAAGAACTGAATTTACTTTTCAGACAATCTATCAAAGAGAAGCCTCTTGGATTGACAATCCTGACAGAAAGCAGAAAGATAATGAATGCTCTAGCTGTTTCGCAGTAAACACAATAAAGGAAGATTAATATGAACTGGCCAAAATACAACTATAACAGACTTGCAACAAATTTACTTAGCCCCGAGCGCGCGCCAATACTGAAAATGATTATGGCCAGGCTATTCTCAGATGAGATGATTGTGTTAACTGATACGATATTCATTTCGACAAGACTTAAAGAGGTTGAAGATCTCTCAATAATGTTTTCAACAGAGGTTGATCACTCAATGGTTAAAGACGTGCACTTTGAATCAGGTGGGTACAAGTTGTCTATAACACATAAGACGTATTTAACTCGATTGCATGAGATAATGATTGACGAGTTTAGAAAAGCTGGTGTAGATGCAGCGCTAACAGAAGACGGTCGCCCCTTTGTTAAAATAATGCCATCTAGATCAGAAAATCCTCTAGCTATGTTTTTAGACAAAACACTAAAAGAATATAAGGCACTAGGGAAGGAAAGTGGAGGAGCAGTCGAGTGGGTTGCAATGGTTCCATTCTGGTTAGAGAGAGAGGAAGAATTTCATTCAAAAATGGATCCGATAGAAAGAGCTATTATTGAAAGAGCAATTGATCTTATAAAAGAACTAGACAATGAATTAAGCCCAATGTGTAGAACACATATCAAGATCACGGACAAAAATGAAACCGAGTTATTTCACTCAGTGATCGGTCAATATAAGACTTCAGTAAAAGAGCACACCCTTGTCTCTGCAGGACTCTCTGAGCGAAAGCTAGCGGCTTTTAAAGACACATATGTGAAGGCTAAAACTATTTTAACAGAACAGTTGAATAGAGAGATGGTAAGAATATCTATGCGCTACATGATCTCGGTGAACTTTAAGGCAGAAGGGATGAGAGATGTAACTCTCCCTTTAGAGATGGAAAGCCTATTCAAGGACATTACGAATTCGCTAAGTTAGCTGATCCAGAATGCGTATATTATAAGAAAACTTAAGGTGATCTTAAAGAGAATTACTTCTTTCAAACCATAACGGTATGTAACCAAACATTAGTTAAAATCATAATAAGAAAGAAAGGACTTATTTTGAATTTAAACTATAAATATTATGTAGCAATAGATAATGTAAACTCAGCGTTAAAAATCTTTACAACAGATCATCTTGGGCTATGTAGAAACAAGTGCGTTGCCTTAGCAGACTATGTCTTAGATATGACTCAACTAAAAGAGATTCACAGATTTTTAGTTGAAATGAATATGAATAACGAGGGATTAGTTGAAAAGAAAATAGGTGAGTATGAAGTATCAATAAAGACTACTAGTTATCTAAGCAGATATAACGATATTATAAGAGAAGAGTTTGCCAAAGAGGGTATTGTAGCAACAAAAGAAAAGGCAGAAGTAAAATATATCAGCTCTTCGTACAAAGGCTTTAAAAGAGTACTCTTAAAAGTTGATCAACTTTGTACCCCTCTTGCAGAAAAGGTGGCAGTTGCAAACGAAGCAGCATTAACAGACAACCCTCTTCTTATTCAAAACAAACTGGACCTTCTAAAAGATGATCTAGAAGCTGTAAGTAAAAGAATTGCATTACGTACAATTTCACTAATTGCAGATGTTATTGTTAGAGGTGAAAGAATCACATCTGTAAGTGCGGTAGTGAGAAAAGATGGCATAGAAGTTTTTAATGCATCTCACTTTTTGACATTAAAAGATGCAGGGATGAATATCATTGTAGGAGAGAGCAAAAGTGTAATGCGATACAAGAATAAGGTAGAGAAAGTGGTAGGAGTATACAAGACGTCTCTAAGCAATGAAAATTTAACATTCGTTCAGAAGTTTGCGGGGATTCATGAAGGCGTAAAGAAAGTATTGTCGGATGAGATTGCACGTAGAACACTGGAGCTGGTAGAAGAGAAGGACTTGTAATGAAAATACCTAAATTTAAATTCCATATAGCAAAAAGTAATATTGAGGAATATGGGACAGTATCGGCAAGTTTTTTTAATTCAAGAACACATAAGAAAGTGACATTTAATAATTCTTTATTATATCTAACACAGTTAAAAGACCTTCATAAATTTTTGATAAAGGTGACTTATAGAGCAGAGAACTTTGAAGCTGAAAAAAATGGGATTTCTTTATCAGTAAGATCAGTTTCGTATTTCGATGAAGTCAATAAAATCGTGAAAGAAGAATTTGACAAAGAAGGTTTGGAAGTTACCATAAAAGAAAACTTTCTTATTTTAAGTGCAAAGGAAGAGTTGTCTAGTCTTGGAGAAAAAATAGATGCTGTTGAATCTATCATAGTAAACAGAGAATTTAGCAGATTGCAAGATGGGTTAAGCTCAGTTAGTGAAGATGTTAATAACATTGGGAAAAGAGTAGCTATAAGAATTGTTGATTTGATTCAAGAGGTTGTAAATGGGAGGCGTATAAAATCTGTTAAGTCGATTATAAAAAAAGATGGGGTGGAGATTTTTGCTGCAAGCCATTTTTTAAGGTTAGATCATGCAGGAATGAATGTTTTATTAGGAGAAGGTGAACAGGTTAAAAAATATGAGAAAGAGGTAAGGGGAACAGTATCTTCGTACAATGACATTTTAGACAAAGACATTTCGCTTAGCAAGCACTTGCTGTCTTTACAAAGAGATCTAAGAAGACGTCTATCACAAAAAGTAATTTATGAGTCAAAAAGAATCTATAATGAAATTGCCTAGATTCAAATATAATATTGCAAGAGACAATGTTCTGATCCATTGCGGGCGCTTCACTGGGGATGCAGTAAATGTTGCAGTAAGAAAAACACTTTTGGTTAACGACTTTTCGGTATTTCACACTCAGTTAGAACCGTATCATGCATTCTTTTTAGATGTGAATTATATGTCATCCAACATGTCTAAAACTTTGGAGAATGGGTGTAGGGTATCAGTTAAGACAACTGGTTACGAGGATGCATATGTTCAGATAGTAAAGGAAGAATTTGCTAAGGAAGGAATTATTGCAAAAAAGGCTGGAGGTAGATCATTCGTTTTGACAAGGGAAGATGGCTTAGAGAGCTCTGAAGGGTCTAATGTGTTGAGACTAATGGCAGAGGTCGAAGAGAGCATGAATAGTGGTGAGAGACTTGGAGGGATCAATGGTGTACTTTATAAATTTTTAGTAGAAACAACTTCGATTGGTGAAAGAATTGGATTGCGCGTGGTTGATTTGATAGAAGAAACAATGTGGGGAAGAGAGATAACATCGGTAAGGGCTAAGATCGTAAAAGGGGATAAGGATCTGTTTAATGCGGTACATGTTTTTTCAGTGAGAGAGGCTCACATGAATATTGTCACAGGGAAAGGGGAAGTTTTTGAAGAATACAAAACATCTCTAAGAAAAGTTATGACTGGATACAACAGTGCTTTAGAAGATCCTAAAATGACCACAGCTAAAACATTTGAGAAAATTCACACTCACTTGAATAAGCTATTGTCTAGACATGTTGAGCATGAAGTGTGCAAGTTGGCAGAAAAGATGTAGCTGTCAAAAGTGCTGGATTAGGTAGTCTATTGACAAGGTGAGGCTGGAAGAGAGACCTATCACAAGAGCATAGTAGATAGCGATAGGAATAAGTAGGGTAAAAGCAGAAAAGAAAAGGAAGTTATAAGAGCTATCGGCGAGGCTTTTGATCAACTTATTCTGGAACCTACAAGATGAGGTAGCCATTGTCCCAGAATTCCAACCAGTACAGAGAATCATGGCGACTATTGGAAGATAAAAGAATAGTGCAAAAATAGTTAAATCTAAATACATCTTGTAACTAGATGTGTCATACTCAACAAAAATGATACTTGTAATAACGAGAGGGAAAAGTGAAGTAATAAAAGGCTCGGCAGCGTTAATGTATTTATTCATAAAATGAGTATAGCTAAAGTTAGTTTATTTTACTAAGGGAAGAGCAAGGGGTTCGCCTGTACAATTTACAATAAGAAGGATGGCAATTATGAAACTTAAAAATTATAGATATGACAAAGCAGCTGAAACAATGATTACTTATATGAAGTCAGGATTTCATTTTAGTGGAGATCGTGCGAACAAAGTTGAGGTAAATAACAATTTGATAAAGATGACTCAACTAAATGAGCTGGATGGCGTAATCAGATTTTTATCAAATTGTGGGGAAGATATTGAAGAGGATTTCAGCAACGGTATTCACTTGTCAATAAAGCAGCAGTCATATCCAAGAGAAGTTGAACAAATTTTAGATGAAGAGTTTTCAAAAGAAGGGGTATCATGTACACATAACGATCAAATAGTGACTTTAGACTACGTAGGAGGTGATAGTGAATTTGGGTTAGAAATAAAAGCGGCTAATGACTTATTCAAAGATCCCCACCTGACTAATGAGGCCAAGAAGCGTCTCCAAAGTTTAACGGGCTTGCTGAACGTGATAGGAGAGAGAGTTGCTTATCGTTTACTTGATCTTCTCCAAGATAAAATCAAAAACAATGACAGGATTTTTCAATCAAGAGTAGAGATTTCGAAAGATGGTATAACTATTTTTGAAGCGGTGCATTCGCTGACATTAAGACACGGGAGAATGAACATTGTTTTAGGGGAGGATAATGCATATAGGGAAAATACAAAGTTAATGATTGACAGATTCAATTTGATCTTAGAAGATGAATCTAGGCCGAGTCTAACGAAACGCGCATTCTGGAACAACTTCGCAACAGCAAAACGACAATATGCATTCTTTGCAAATATTATAAAAAGCAACTCTAACACAATAGCCAAGAGAATAGCCTTCGATGAGCTCGCTGCATAGTTCCTCACATAGATTAAGGTTCGTTAAGGTAATATAAATAAAAAGGATTCATTATGAAAGAAGATAAAAAAAGAGAAATTCAAAGGCTGTTAACCTTTACGAGATCAGAGTTATTCTTTATAAGTTTGATTTTTGCTGTGTTAGATTATCCACTTCTAGCGGTATTTATTATGTTGTTTGGGGTTTTAGCGGGGACAGACAAGGTTGAAAGGGTTAAAGATCATGAGGCTTACAAGAGTCCAGCGTTAGTTCCTGCTTCAAATGATTTTTCAACCTGTACTCTCGAGAATCTTTTGCAGTTAAGTAAGGTTGTGAGCTCTATGAACCAAAACCAAACAAAAATGAAACAAGAAGTTTTAGATAGATTGATAATGGATGTCTTAGGCTTTGTTAATTATCCTTATTTGATTGGGGCATTAACTCAAGAGGTAACAAAGATGGAGATGAAACTGGGAACTATGGCAACAACAGATGAGAGAAAAAGAATGGTCATTGAAAAACAAAAGCTGGAAGATATTGGTGAAACAATATTAAGCACGCTAGCTTTTTCAAGACTTCTTGATCAGGGGAAATACGAATCGAACTAAGGCAGCTTAGTTTCTAGCGATGGAGATCATGCCAAGCATAGTGTATTCTTCAATAAAGATCTCTTTGATTAGGCCATCTGGGTCGATTGACACAAGTATCTTGTAATCATCTTTTTCCTCTTTGTCAACAATACTAAGCTCGTACGTATCTTCAGTTTTATGAAGAGCAATGTTTCTTTCGTTTTTTCTAAATCCAACACTTGTAACTTTCATTTTTGTTTTGCCATTTAAAAGTTTCTCAGCATTTAAAAATGTACTAAGAGTGTCATTGGCAGCAAAACTGTCTCCAGTAATTAACTCAGAAGTTTCAGTAACAGTCTGTTTTTCTGAAGAGAAGATAGAAACGAGAAGGGCCTTGTCCTCTTTAATACGAGTATATTTTTGGATTTGTTTTTTTTCATGATCAAAAACATAGTAGTTTGTTTCTTCATGGTCACCTTCACGAATAAACTTCACAAAGTATTCAGGCTTGTATACACCGTGATCAATAACGCCAACACTCTGGTACCGATGTTCAACGTCAGAGAGGGTTTTGTCCATTTGGAGATGCATGACGATGTCATAATGAGATTCAGTAGTTTTAAGAGTTAGTGTAGTGTGTCCAATTTCACCGAGCATCTTCATTGAAATATCATATTTCGCGATATTTTCAGTAGCGGAAAGCGAGAAGACGAACAGTGTAAGTAGTAAAATAGATTTCATAATAAACTCCTATAAAGCCTATGCTTGATAGATCTTTATAGATTCATGATACCTGAATAAAATGTGGAAGTTGTGAGAGAGCGCTTTCTATAGCTTAATTAATCTGGCTAGAAATATCGCCAAAGTTAGGGCTAAGTTAGACTTTAGTAAACTACAAAGACGTTCCCTGAGCGATCAATAAAAAGATAAAGGACCAGTTATGAAATTAAGAAACTATAAATATAATATTGCAATAAGAAACATGAAGAATTTCATAGCCAGCGGGATCTTTACAAGATATTATTATTCAAAGAGAAGAAAGCAAGTGACAATACAAGAACACCTTCTAAATGAAACTCAAGTAGGTCCATTACATGACTTTGCAATGGAACAATCGTTGAATCATTCTTCTGGGTCAAAAGAGGTTGAAGGGCGGGTAATCAAGGTTGAGGTTTCAACATATTTGGATGAGTATAATGCAATCATTCTAGAGGAGTTTAAAAAGGAAGGGATAAACGTTGAATTTCTTAGTAATCGAACAATGGTATTGTCTGGTAGTGGTGAGTCAGAATTAGCAATATCTATAAGCAAGGCGAATTCTATTTTATCAGAAGTAGAGAAAAGAGGTTCGATAGACGATGCCTTAAATTTAGCAAGGCCAGTGATCCATACTATTGGAGAAAGAATAGGGGAGAGAGTGATTGGATTAATAGCTGATTTACTAGCAGGGAAGAGGCTTGTCAGGATCAAGACAACTATCACAACAAATGAAACTGAAGTTTTTAGAGCAGTCCAGTCAATAGGGGTAAGATACGCAACAATGAATATTGTCATTGGTAAGAGTGATTTCTATAAAGACGCCTTAGCAAAAAAATTAGGGACATATAACGCTATTATGGATATTGATACATTAACTCCTATCGGGGCAGGGGCCCTTTTAAAAGACGTTTATTACCAAGAGTATCTCTCAAAAGAATTGGATGAAGGCTCGGATATAGGAAAACGGTCTTTAAACGCTGCTTGTCACATAGTAACGTCGCTATAAATTTAAGTTACGTTAAGCTATACTTTAACAATCAATAAAAAAGGATAAAAATGTTTAACCTAAAGTCAATAATTGAGGTTCTATTAGGTTTAGTTGTTTTAGTGCTGCTAACGTATGTGTTGATAAATGTGCCTATTAAAAGCTACATGTATTTAAGCAGAAATATTCCTTTGATAGCGATATCATTTATCTCTATGTTTGTGATCTTTGGATCATTACTCATGATCGTTGGGATTTTTTTAGATCGAGTAATTAGGGCTGACAGGGAAGTAGACATAAATTCATTTAAAGCAAGGGTTGCGGTATTATCTTATTCAATAGTCTTTCTTTCAGTGTCTATCTTTTTTAAATCTCAAGAGATTCAGGACTATCAATATAAAAATATTTCAGATATGGTAACTGCTGGTCCGGCTGCAAAGGAAGCATTCCTGTCTCTTAAAGATGGATCAAAGATCACTCATGATCAAGCCCAAAAAATATTAAAGGCAGGTCAAGTGGATAGTAAAAACAAGAAAGAGGCTGAGTTGAAAGAACAACATCTTTTGGATAAAGGCGAATATAAGCGTAATTTGGCCGAGTTATATGAAAAAGGAAAAAAATGATAATTGATAATCTTAAAAGGTTTTTTGCTGTCGCGTTTGTGGGCACCTTAGTTTATGCGAGTCTATACGCACCAATCCATAGTTACTTATTCCTAAACAATGATCTCATAACAGGGATGATAAGTATGACGGGCCTAGTGTTCTCAATGCTTGGTCTTATGCACCTTATTTCAGTGTTACCTAAACAATGGGTAGGAGAGACACAATTTGAATTAGAAGAGCGGAAGCGTGAACCTTATAGTTCAGCATTATTATATATGTTTATAGCCTTCATTATTCCTAGCATAGGGTTTGTATTTTTAATAACAAAAACAAATCAAGAAATTGAAGGGAAAGATTATCGGCAGATATTGTCATTAGTAAAAAGTGGACCTGCAGCGATGGTAGCATACAAAGAGATAAATGGGACAAAAATAACTTATATAGATGCAGGATCAATCATATATGCAGCAGAGTATGATCGGGTAATAAATACTGAGGAAAGAAGATTAAACGCTAAAAAAGAAGACAAAAAGAAAATTTATGAGGAATCCAGCTCAATAGAACACGACAAAAATGAATTATTAAAAATAAAAGGATAATTTATGACAGTTAAACTAAGAATTACGCACACAAAAATATTGGGATATGTTTTTGCATTTTTGTTTTTTACTGGGTGCACATACTCTACACAAGATGACTATATCTGTGAGTCTCTTAAAGATGTAAATCTAACATTAAATAGTAAACACAATTACTATGAGTTGACGAATAAAAATACAGGCATGTATTCTCGCGCGAAATTGTCAGATGGGAATAAGTTCGCTGAAATAAAAGAATCTAGCGAGGATGTTATTGAGAAGGAACATGGAGTTTTTAACTATAAAAAAATTAAAACAAAAAAAGTCTTTTTAACTGGTAAAATGATAAGCCGAAGCGATACTTTCTTCTTCTTAATATTTCCACTCACAAACTTTAGCTTAGATCAATATCAAGTAAGGTTAAGTGATAAAACGTATCTAGTTTCGTATTCAGAATTCTGCGATTTAGATAAATCTAATTTTAGCCCCTTGGAAAAATATTATAATAAAGGAATTCTCAAGAGCAGAAGAACCTTCTTCCAAGAGGGTGAAGTACAATGTGAGAAGGTTAATAGAGAAAGGTTTTTTAAGTTTTGAGATGTGTCAACTAAGAAGGTTATTTTATTAAAGAAGAACTAATGTCTCTTACACTATACTATGTCTAACAAAATAGATAAAGGATTTTTTATGTGGTCAAAAGGTTTAATAATAGGGGTTGTATTAGCGATAAGCTTTGTGGGAATGTTTATTTCTGCATCGATGTATGCTCCAATAGATGCATACATATTTCTAAACAAAAATATTCCAACGACAGTTGCTGTTGTACTAGTTACATTATTAACAATGTTGGCTATCATAGCTGTGATATATATCTCACTAATAATGACTTTAAAAGAGTATCATGGACGAGGGCATGAGGACGATGTAACATTAATGAGAGCATCTTGGGTTTTATTGATAGCAACAGCTATCTACATGTTTTCAATAACAAAAAGTTCTGTTGAGATAGAAGGAATTCATTACCAAAAAGTATTGAAGATTGTGCAGACGGGACGAACTGTTAAAGCTGTATACAGATCATTTGAAAATGGGGAACCTCTAACTTATGGACAAGTACGAGTTTTACTAGACGCAGCAGAAGTTGACAAAAATTTAGCTCGTAAATCAAGTAAAGAAGCTGAAGGGGCCCTATACAAAAAAGAGCTTCTTAAGATCCATGAAGGGAAGGATTAGTAAAAATGAAATACTTATTAAGCCTCTGTTTTTTAGGAACAGCCTTCTTTTACATGACTTTGGTAACAATAGTTGCTCCGGTAAACACAATCGCGGAATCTATGGGTGCCGCCGCATACTCGGTCATTTTCATTATATGGGGAGCAGCTGTTTTAGCAGCAAGATTTGCATATGTATCGAGAGAGAAGCCGAAAGAACATAAGGCCTTGTTGATTATATCAATATTAGTGCTATTGAGTTCAGGTCTTACATATGGAGGTTTTTATTTTAAGCAAAATAAAGAAATTGGGCAGAAACAGTATAAAATTGTGCTGTCTTTGGTTGTAAAATATGATCAGGCGATGTTAGAATATAGACAGATTAAGAACAAAGATAAAATAACATATAGAGACTTTGACAAAATATTACAATCCAGAGAACTTGGACTAGATTCAGAAGAATCTGAATGCAAAAACAATTTCAAAAGACAATTAAAACTACTCGCAGCAGAGTAAGTTTTAGCTATTTCTCATCGAGAAGAGCATAGAGATTTCTTTCTTCCCATTTAATTCTATCAGATAATGCATGCTGAATATTTTCAAGATCGTCTTCAAATTTTTTATCAAGTAATATATCTTCATCTATGTACGTAAGTAAAAAAGTGATAAGAGCTTTTTTAACATCGATAAAAGTGTGTTGAAAGTTATCAATTTCGTCAACAATATGTTGATCAGTTTTTCTAGCATTCTTTTTCATTTTAGAAAAGGTATTATCCTCATCTTGAACATGCTTCATTGTAAGATTATACATTTTTTGAAGCTTCTTTTTTGCTTTAGCGGTGTGACCTTGTTTATGTAGGTCCTGAACAATAATTGAACATTGTGCAAGAGCATGGTGCTCACCTTTCCATCTTTTAATAAGTTTTTCGTTTTTGTTTAATACAAAAAAGTCAAATAGTCCCATAGTAGCGCTCCTAATTATTTAAGACTATTGTAGCACGTTTGAAAGATTTTTTCTTATTAAATATATCTAAGGGGAAGAATGTTAAGATCAGTTTATACGGATTAGAAGTAAAACACATAAAGACTGCAGCAAACCCAGCTTACAGTGACTAGAAGCCTGTTGCTAAAGAAGAATGAATAAGGACTTGAAAAGGAAGATATTTAACGTAGAGAGCTTCTATGAGCCCTTTTTAAATTTTTTAGAAATCTTCTTGTAAGACCCTAAAACTTTCTGCATTTCTATATAAACACGTTGACGCTGCTCAGCATATTTATATTCAGCCTCTTCCATGGTTCGGAACACCTGTAAAGGTAATCCCTCAGGGTGAGATTCTCCGGTAAGAAGATCTACTCGTCTCGTCCCAACAAGAAAAGGTGTGTTTGTCCGCGGACTATACTGAACATTATCAAAGAGGGATATGACATCGACATTTTTAAGGTCCTTTTGAGAGTAGGGAGTAAGGAATGCTTCAGAATAATAAATCTCTTTCCTGGCTGGCAGATCATCCTTCATTTTAACAACAACTTTTTGAGGCGGAATATCCCGCTGCAGATCACCGAAAGGATTCTCTCCCATTCGAAGGTCACACACGTAAAATGTTTTACCAATATGACGACCTTTAGCAATTTGTTTAACAAGTTTTTTCATGATATCTCCTTAAGTTAAGAGGAGTTTATCCTGTTCGAACTTAACATGAGCTAAAATAATTTACCATTAAGTTTTTACTGCTACACTTATAAAGAAGGAGTTCTTATGAACTGGAAACCTATAAATTTTAAAAAAGCCAAGTCCGTGGTTGCCGAAACTTCTGAAATCAAGTTTTTTAATTATGCGGATAACTCTTATAAATACAACTGGACTTTAGTTCCTCCAGTTTTTCAAAAGGGTAAGCTAGCAAGGTTTCTTACATATGCGAAACTTCTTTCAGACTTAAACGAGCCTTCTAGTAGATATACAGGGATGAATGGTTTTGAAATAGAGATGGAGACCTCAACAATATTTTCAAAGTTCAAAGGTATAGCAACATCTATTTTTGGAAAAGAATATCCGGTTGAGCAAAGCTCAGGAGAAAACATCTTTATAATGTTAAAAAAGATAAGTGAAATGTCTATAGAAGAAAGAAAGTTTGTTAGATTCGAAGAAACAGATGTGGATCATCCAACTCTTTCAATGGAAGATCGATCTGCTCAAAAGGCTTTACATAACCATTTATTAGAATTATTGATAGACGTTTCTATGCAGGAATTAGAGCTGATTCAGGCAACATATGAAAACAAAGAGCCCATCGTATGTTCCAAGACAATCGTTAAATATGAAGGTCTAGTTGTTTTTGAATTTGTTCTAAATCATTATAGAGACACTGTTAATTATAAAAGCTTCAAGCATAATGAATGCTTTGATCATTTAAATCAATCCTTCAAAGATATGGCAAAAATGATCAATGAATCAATTAAGAGATCTTCAAACTTTAGAAACTATATTTTGACTGTGGGATCACTGTTGAGAAAAGAATCTGGTCAGAATGACTTATTCGACGCCACTTTCATGAAAGTGAAAGACAAGGTCTTGACAGAATCTTTAAAGAAAGGTCAGGTTTTTAAGGCTTGACAATATGTTGTGATAAGCTATAATAACAAGAAATAAAAACAGGATTTTCAAATGAAAAAAATAATTCTATCTACACTAATACTAACAGCTGCAGCATATGCTGCTGATATTTACACCATAGACAATAAGGTATATCTCGAGGATATGAGATCTAAAAAGATGCTACACGTTAAAGACTACGATACCAAAACGAAAGACTGCCTGGTTAAAGCTAAAGAGGTCAAACAAATGGATAATTGTATAAGAAAATAAGGTAGCAATTGACAAAAGAGTTGATTTCCCAATAAGATATTTTAATGTCGACGATTCTAATCTATCAAGTGTGGAGCGGGCTATAGCTCCGGTATGGAGTAAATCAATGTTTATAGAGAGTAATACTTCAGATAATAATGAATCTTAAAGATAGATGCGGCAGCTAGTGCCGTGAGGATTAAGAATGAGCTGCGAGGCGCATTTTAAACAAAAAAGCTGAATTTAGTCTTTTAATAGACTCTTGAGATTGCTTAAGTAGCTGCTCTTGAGAAACAGGGGCAGGTAATTGTGCAACAATTGTAGAGAGATTATCTTTTACAAACGAGCTTAAGTTAGAGTTAGTCATTGTAGATCCTTGGGAAAAATTTGATTATGTTATAAGACTTTATTAAATAAAAAAACAACTAAAAGATGTAATAGGCAGCAAGTGCCTAATATTTTATTTAGCTAAATGAAGCACTATAAGAAGTTCTTCAAGTGTAAAAGTTTTACCGTCGTCATATCCTTCTGTATTAGAGAGAACATGCAACAGACCTTTTTTATCAAACACAACAGTAAACCAAATGTCTCGAGAATCACTAAGTGACTCTAAAGAGTAATCATCGATTTTCTGAATAGTAATAACAGTCTTCTTTGGTATTAACAAAGAGATTGTGTCAAGTTCAGTACCGAGAAAGCTCTTTAAACAAAACTTATCGGAAGGTGTCGCGTTGATAATGCGTTCAATAACTGCTTGAGTCTCTTCATTTGAAACAGATAGCAGCTTAACTTTTAATCGTGAGATTGTTTTTTTAGAGTTGCTCATGATTTAACCTTTTTTTGAAAATTTAAAGAGCTTTTTTAAAAGTTTTTTTAACGTGTAAGTTTTTCTATCGATAATACTAGCATTGTAAATATATACATCGCCAGATTCATCGAAATATCCGTCAATAAGACTTGTAGATCCATTTTTAGATACAGCAACAATGTTGAGCTCGGTCTTAGGACAAACGTCTTCAGAAACAGCCTCAAGGTTAACACCCTTAAACTGGTCGAGATCAAAGTAGTCGAAATCGCGAGATGGATAACCTTCTTTAAGATAAGAAATAATTTCCTTAGTCTTTTTACTTAACGGATTCTTAGGAGAAACAGTCTTCTTAAGATTATCAATGATATCTTTGAGAGATTGCTTCTTTTCCGAAAGAGGAGTAAAGTCATTATCATCTGGAGAGTATTGAATATCATCGATCTTTACATCTCCTGATTTTGTGAATACACCAAGAACGATAATCCCTTCAAAGTATTCTCGACGTGCAAAAAGTGCAATTCGAGTACCAGGTTTAACATTCTTGGCAAGTTGTTTAAAATCAACATTGTCAAATTTATCTAAAGTTAGATAGTCGTGACCATGATCATTAACAGGCGTATTTAGTCTCTTTAGACATTTTTTTGTTGCAGAGTTCATAAGTAGTCCTTATTTTTGTTTTTTGATAGCTTTAAGAAGCTTTTTTAAAGTGTAAGTTTTTTCTTCTAAGTAAATAGATTCAGTAACTTTAACCTTACCTTTTTTTGTAAAGACAGCGTCAACATACAATCCTTCAGATTGAGTTGTTTTTTCTGCGATATTAATAACCGTACCAGGTTCGACTAGGTCTGAGATGATTTTTAAATCAACGTTCTTGAAAGAGCGTAAACTAAAATAATCAAAACCACGATCTAAGTCAGGAGTATTGAGAGTAAATAGAAGTTTTTTAGTCTTCTTGTTAACCGATCCATACTTTGCTGGTAAAACAATTTCTTTTGCTTTCATAGGGAGATCCTTTGTAGTTTCAATTGCATTGCATGTCTCAACAGAGAGTATGTTATTAAACACACAATTGCTAAGATATTTGACTTGATCCAATAACGTTTTTCGGTTAAGAATTTTGTTAAGGACCGGGCCGTTAGATGTGTCATGATTAACGAATTTAAATTTAAGAGGTTGACCAAATAGTGTCATAGAAAATCCAGAGCCAGAAGGCCTAGATAGAATAATCTCCGGTGATATATAGAAATCTGTGAAATCAAATATATGCTTTTTTAACCAAGCTGTGTCACCTTGATTAAGATGATAGACTTGTTTGATAGCAAGAGACTTGCCTTCTACTTTATAAATAGGCTGATCAAAAGAATCTACAGGAATAAGCGCGAGTCTACGAATTGTATCTCGAAGATATGTAACAGCTTCTTTTTCTGTAAATTTACCATGAACACCGTGTATAGTATACTTTGACTTAATAGAAGAGCACTGAATAGATAGGCTTCTAGTTATAAGCAGGTCAGGGAAACGTAAAGAAGTGTGCTCACCGAAGTAAGTTTTTGTGAGTTTAGGGTTAAGACATAAGTCTTCAATCCAAGTGTGAGTGAGTTTAAGCATAATATGCTCCTTATTTTAAAATAGTGTAGGTTTGGTTATAAGAGAGTAAGCTCTAAAAATAGAGAGATGAATGGTTCTGAAGCTTAGATAAACATTAATTAAAACATATACTTTCAAACAGTCTTAAAGCTCAAGAATTTCTGTCATATAATTTTCTCAACAATAAACGAGAAGGACATATAATGTTATTAGGGAAAATTAGCTACAAAAGACTTACAATCGATTTAGAAAAAAAATTAGCAGCTGGAGAACTCTTCGAAATTGTTTCTCGGGATGAAGGGAAAGATACAATCACTATTGTGATTAAAAACAATATGTTTGAACATCGTGATCTAAAGAAGACGCTTGGGGTGATTGAGGCTATTGCAGCTAAGCCTGAGGTAAAAGAGGGCCCGGTATCTATTACTCAAAGTGTACATTCATTAACTGATACTTTAACTGAACTGCTTCAAGTAGAAATGATAGCTGCTGGAGTTAACGTTATTTCTACTTCAGGCCTGGAGATAACAATTGCACAAAGTACCGGTCCAGACCTACAGAAGATTTATGCAACTGCGCTACCTAAGATGATTTCAGAATTAGAAAAGCTACATCGTACAGAATCGTCTTTATCTGAAACGTTTATAATTGCAGCAACTGAAGACGACTCTGTGCAGGCGATCCTTTCCCTTGTATTTACAAAATCTATCACGGGATCTAGAGCTACTGTTGACTTTGGGAAAGGTAACTTTGATAAGGCTATGAAGAAAAGTATCACTCGTGAAATTTCAGAGTTGTCATTAATGTTCAATAAAGCATTCAAAACGAGCACAACCTCTACAAGTCTAAATAAAGCCTCTGAAGCTATTTTAGATAAAAAAGGTATCGATGCATCTAGCTTTGACGAAGCGATGCTACAGGTGGTCGAGAGACTCGTAAAAGCACTATAAAAAGAGATTGGAGAAGTCAAGATGGGTAATTGTAATAAAAAGATGTTAGAGATGAGAGGGATTAAGTCGAAAGAGGATGCATGTAAAGTGTGTTCTGGAACAGGTGTTCGTACATATGCGAATACAACTACCTGGCGCGGCGGCATTGGGGGGCAGGCGTTGACAATTGACGTTTGTGATAAATGTTGGGGTACCGGGGACAAGACTAGAACCGGTGCAAATCTAAGAAATATCTCTGTGGTCCTAAGAAGCAATAACGCCGGGTCTTTGTAGAAAGGGTTTAAGATGAAATGGACAAAAATAAAGTTTGACAATATCTTTGACAGAATTAGCAATATGACAATTGAAAATATAGATGTTAATGCTTATGACTACAAAGGAACTCAATTATTCATTATCGGATCGAACATCTTTGATTGGAACCAACAATCTATAAATAGATTTCTGTCCTTCAGTCATGCTTTGTGTACAAAAAATAGCCAAGAGTTGTTTGAACACAACGGCGGAGATATCAATGTAAAAGTAAAAGTAAAGACCTTGTATCATTTGCTGCAAGATGAAGGGTTTAATGTTTTGAGAAAAAATAAGGTCCTAAAGGGGTTTGAGCACTTCCCTGTATATAGGACAACTAATATGGTTTATTTTAAAAGAAGTAATCATTTAAGTGAAGATCAGAAGACATTCTTTGGAGACACAAAGAGTTTTGTTTCAAATAGGGATGATTTAAAAAGACTCCTTTTGGAAGATATCAAGACTATGGCATATGCTCAGTTACTTTTAATAAAAGATACATACGATGATCAAATCCCTATTGTAAGAATGAAGACTGAGATTAGAAAAGATAAAACAGTTATTTTTGAGTCAATAACAAATCAATATAAAAATGATTTAAGGTATATGGTGCACATAAACTCGAAGGGTCTAACGAGTCTTCAAGAAAAAAGCTATGCAGCGGTGACTAGCGCTAACATTTTGATAAAAAAGATAAATCATATTCAAACAATATTTAGAGAGCTAACAAAAGTGTGGTTTAAATTAAGCTACAAAGGAACCATGGCAGAGGCCTTCTTTGCAGTTGCTGTAACTGAGATTTTAGAGATGAGTAGGTCAGAATCTAGAAGATAGAAGGTAGGCAAAAGCCTACATGTTTATTTAGTCTTACTTTTAATCTCGTTTAAAAGATCTTTAAGTAGATACTTGCCAAGTCTAACATATCGAGCTTCAGTTACATTAAACATACCTTTTCCTAAATATTCAGACTTAACAAACAAGTTAGGAAGATTTTCATTAACTTTAGGATCTTGACGAGTTGTTGGCGCAGAAATCCAAAGATGTGTACCAACAGGAATGTCTTCAATTACTCTTTTTAATTGAGTGTTTTTAAAGTCATTTAATGTAAAAAAGACAAAGTTACGATCTTGAGGCATGTCAAGTAAGTCACGGATAAGACGTGTAGTTTTGATAGGAGAAAATCCAGCATTTTTAATGTTCATAAAAGAACCTTTCATAGTAATAAGCTCAAAGGCTTATAGAGTTTAAGACAGAAGTAAAAGAGATTTACGTTCTGACAAATTTAATTCACCAATAACTTCAGATGGATCACATGTATATTTTTTTGCCAGGATAGACAAAAGAGGATAAAGTGTCATGAAATTGTCGTGAATAGTTTTAATGTAACTCGAGCGTTTAGTTGTTTGGATAAAATCTTCATCGAGAGAACTAATTAAATAGTTTCTTTCAGATTCATTTAGTTCTCCAACAACTTCAGACGCGTCACATGTATACTTCAAGCTGAATATCTTTAACATAGGAAAAAGATTATCGAAATATTTGAAGATAGTGTTAGCTTGACGATCTGCTAGAGAGTAAAGCTTTTCTTTGTGAGAAGATTGAATACAATTGTTTTCAGTCTCTGTATGTTGAGCATCTAGATACTTTTGAATAATCTGAGGTGCACCTTTTAATTGAGGGTGTTCACGATGTTGGTCTCTTTCAAGCATATTACGCTCGTAAGTGTTCATTTGTTTCCAATCACGCGCGTCTTTATTTCGTTCATATGAGCTGTGGTTAAGTTTATAATCACGGTTCATTAGAAATGAGTCTGAGTAATGCATAGCAACTTCCTTTTAAATTGAATTGGCCATGTTATAAGAAGTAGAACCCAATAAATAGAGAGTTATGGTTTATTCTGTCCATGGGGGATGTTTGGGAAAGAGCTTCTGTCGTTAGAACAAACGGTCTTGGTGATCTGTAAAAAAGTGGAATTTATTTTAAGGCCTTTTCAATCCGATCAACGTTAGCTGCTTTAACTCTCCGTAAAAAACGGTCCAGTGCAACTAATACTTTTTCAGACTCTTGTTTTAACCCAGTAAATTCCTCTTTCAAAAATTCTTTCTCGAGTCTATCAACTCTCTTATCTTGAATAAATTCAAAGATTATTTCATAATGAAATTTGAAGTCATTTAAGGCAGAGTTTAACTCTTTAAGTGGAGTCGTTGTACCCTTGCCAACATGTTTGATTTTTTTTGAAGCAGCCCATTTAACCAAGATTAAGTGACTTGGATCGGTCTTTATCTTTTTAAATTTGTGAGTCTCTGTGATTATACTTTCTAGATCTGTGAACCATGCTTTATGTTCTTTTTTTATGCGCGCAACATCTTCAATCAAGTCCCGCTTTGTTTTTAAAGCTTTATGTTTATTAAACATTAGTGATCCTTGCTATACATGGAATAGAGAATCTCTTCTTCTAGATCAATTCTGTGAACAAGAACAACTCCAATTTTTTCAAAATCTTCTTTAAATTTAGGGCCAGGCATTTCGTCTAAGATGTTATTGTATTCTTTTAAGAACTTGAGCACAACTTCTTTAATAACGCTTATTTCAGTATGCATTTCCTGAAAAACCTCTTCGTTTATCTTATCACTTTCTTTGTTTTTAGCTAAGAACGAGTAAAGCTTTTGGTCTTCCTCATATAGGTGATAAATGAAAAATGTTTTTAGTTTTTTAACATATCCATAAAGTTTTTCTTGATTTTTAGAATCATAAGACTCTAAAATATCTCCATATAGTTTTAAGAGCTTTTTGTGGTCTTCATGAAATTTGGTGATCAAATCGGGGTCGTATTTCTTGTGATCTTTAGACTTCTTTTTAAAAAATTTTCTTATCATAATCCTCTCCACGTAAGTATTTAAGGGATTATATCTGAATAAATCTATAAAATTTTGAGAACTATTACTCTAAAGGCTGTAAACAAAAAGGGAAAGAATCTCTGTGATATCATTCTATAAAAAGAGATAGAGGTGATTCATGCGCAAAACATTTATGATTATAGGGATATTATTCTTTTCAATATACACACTAGCCGGGGCTTTTCTTTTTCTTAACCAAGAGGAACTTCTATACCACCCTCCAACAGGGACCACTCACAATCTTGAAACACTTGTCTTTGAAAACGATGGACTTAAGATCAATGTTCTTCTGTCTAACAGTCCTTCTAAAGACGCGATCATATATCTAGGAGGGAATGCAGAAGATGTTCTCAGAAATGTGTCTTATTATCAAGTTGCGTTCCCGGATAAGAGAATCTACTTTATGCGGTACAGAGGGTATGGGTATAGTGAAGGACATCCAAGTCAAAAAGGGTTGTTCTCAGATGCTATAAAACTCTTTGACCTAGTGAAGGATAAACATGAAACGATTACAGTGATAGGAAGGAGTTTAGGAACGGGAGTAGCTACATATTTAGCCTCTGAAAGGGATGTTGATAAACTCGTACTGGTTACGCCGTACGACAGCATAGCAAGAGTAGCTAAAGCAAAGTTTCCAATGTATCCAGTAGACATAATGTTGAGAGATAAGTATCCTTCTTATAAGTATGCTCCGACAGTGAAAGCTAAAATACTTGTTTTGATTGCTGCACAAGATGAGGTGATCCCGAGAGAATCTTCTGTCAGTTTAATGAAAGAGTTTGATCAAGAAGATTTGTCATTTGGGATAATAGACGGTGCTACACATAATTCCATAGCAAGTCATGATCATTACAAAAAGATGATAGAAGAGTTTGTCTCAGATTGAGATGTAAATAAGACCCTGTAGAGTTCTTACAGAATACGCCCTTCATGAACATTATGTGTAGCAAAAGGTGTTTTGATCTGATAAAAGGTTGAAACAATCTTTTTGTGAAGATCAAAAAAGATTGTCGCGTCAACAATAGACCCTTGAGAGATATCTCCTTCAATAGTTTTAAACCTGACAATAGTATGTTCTGCTATAGCCGAGTAAACTACAGGGGACAAGCAGGCATCTTCTGTCTCAACACTTTCAAAATCAGGATAAATAGTTTGCTTATTTTTATCAAACCCTCTTGGAGGACTTTTTTGAAAAGCCTGGCACTTCATTGTCTGATTTGGATATTGATCAAATGGCTTAATCGCTACAAGACTGTATTTTGAGGCATCTAGAGGTAATTCTAGATAATTGTTAGTATGTTTATACATGAGTATTCCTTCTTATTTGCCTAAGTATATCGAACACAAACTTAATATATCTTTTTTAACCGAACATTATAAAGTGACTAAAAGTAAGGTAGTTTAAAGGAATCTAAAGGCTTAGATTTAGATAGAAGTTTACTTTTTTTAAAAGGGCTCTCTCTGTATACTATAATCAATAAAGGATTTAATATGAAATGGTCAAGAACAAACTTCGAAAGACTTTCTGAGAAAGTTGACAATCTTACATTTGACAAGGTGCATTTTTTTAACAGAAATATAGTTGCTTTCCCGAACAATAGATTCAAATCTATCGGGTCATGGGTATTATACTCAGGAGCGAACAAAAGACTAATAGCATATATCGATAAAATGGATGAGATCATTGGAGGACAATCTAGAATTAAAGATGTCAATAAGTTTTACGATGTAGAGGTTACATATGATTCTATCAAAGATCGTTTTTTAAATCAAATAAATGAGATCTATGAAGAGATAGATATCCGGTTTTCGAGAGTGTATGACTCATATCTTATCTCAGATATAGGAGATCCATCTGAGGCGATGCTTACCGCTATAGATATTCCTTGGGAAAATCGAGGAGAGACAGATGCAGCACGTGCAACGTTACTACCTTATGTAAAAGCGGCTGAGCATGCAAGATTGTCTACATACAGAGCTATCTCTAATAACGAGGAGAATATCTTCAAAACAAGAGTTGTTATAAAAAGAGGGTCTAAAGTGTTTTTTGAAGCAACGTTAACAAAATACTTGGACAGCATAACGTTTATCGTGCTAACAGAGGTTGGTGATTTTTCAGACTTAAAAGAAAAGTTGTCGTCGCTAGGGGAAAAGATAAATACTCTAAATGACAACAATACATCTATTCCAACCTTGGGAAGAAAAATAAAATCTTTACTGAAAAGAGAAGGTCAATCGAAGACTCTGTCTGCAGCTGTTCTAAATATAACAAATGTAAATTTATATGTAGATAAGACACTATAAAGAGAGAACAAGGCCAGAGCCTTGGATGCTAGTAGAGAATTTTACGTTCGTCTACATAATGAACGCCAAATGGCGTTTTGATACGATAGTTAACGATAACAACTTCTTTGACAATGTCAAAGTTAACTGTTCCGCCAATAATTTCACCCTGAGTAAAATCACCAATATTAGTTGTGAAACGTACAATAGTGCCGCTGCGTAGAGCAGAAAAGCTTACTTTTGTAGACTCAGAATTTGTATCCGCAGGTACCATATAACCTTCTTTTTCGTAGTAAACGGGAGTTACTTCTTCATAAGGGTTAACTACTACTAGAGTAAGGTCAGTACTAAGGTGAAGGGTTGCGGCTGCTGTAAAAAAGTTCATTTTGATACCTTTTGAAGGAGAAAAACTAAATGGAGTAATCCAAGTGTCTTTACGTTCCTTATTAAAAAAATGATATTGTTGTAGGATCTTTTTGATAAAAAATAGAGGGCAAGGCTAAAATTACTGAGAGGATCCATCGAGCAAGGCATCCTTAAGAGGAAATAAATATCGTTAACTAGTTCTTAATGGTCTCTGTTGCTAAGTTATTATTAGATAAAATAAAAGTAACAAAAGAAGGATTTATAATGAAATGGTCTAAAACAAGCTTTCAAAAACTATCAGTTTTAATCGACAATCTAACGAAAAATGAAATAACTTTTTATAAAAGACATTTTGCTGACACTAGAAACGTCAAGTATAAAGAGATCGGATCTTCAGTATTACGATATGGTGCTAACAGAAAGTTGGTTTTGTATATGGAAAAAATGAAAGAGCTACTAAGTCTAAAAGATCTAGAGCATGAAGACGTTGGGTTCAAGGTTAATACAACTGTAAAGCATATTGAAGATGATATGTTAAAAGAGATAAACAAGGTGTTTGAAGATGTTGAACTTGTTTTTGAAACGACAAATAGGGCAGGATATCAAGGGACAACACTTATTTCAGACAAGGGCCTACCTTCAGACTTTACAAAAAAGTTGATTGCGCTAACATTTACAAATGACGCACAAGAAGTGGATAACGTTAGAGAAATGCTTCTGCCTTACGTAAAGGAGTCAAATCATAAGGTTCTTAAAATGTACCAAGCTATATTCAATAACAGCATTCCTATTTTTAAGATCAGAATCTTAATTGAAAAAGAGGGGAAAGTATACTTCGAGGCAACTTTTACGAAGTACAAGGACAAGTTGAATTTTTACACACTTCACAACGAGGTTGAGTTTAGAGAATTAAAAGATACCTATTCTCAATTAGCTGTTTCTTTTAACGAGATTAATGACGCAGAAACGTCAATCCCTACGTTAGGGAAAGAGTTAAAAAAGATGTTAAGAGAACAAAGCTCTGACAATTATCAAGAGTTGAATAATGTAATAGCTATTCAAGCTGAACAGTATATATTGAGGACCTTCTAAAAGAGGCATAGGCAGCGAGTGCCTACGTAAATTATTATAAACTATATCCTTCACCAGGAGTATAGTTTTCAGGGATTAAGCCTTGAGGAAGGTGGTGGTCAGGAATAAGCTTAATAACAGGTGTTGTAGAAACACTAGTTACTTCTAAGAAAAGAAGAGCGTATGAGACATTAAGTCTTTGATCAAGAAGATCTTCTTTAATTCCGTCGACATCTTCAACAAGAAACAGTTGAACAATACCTTTTTCGTGAATATATCCAGAATATAGAGATTTACCAATTGTACCGGTAAAAGCTGTACCTTCTTTAGCTTCACGAACTTGAATAGAAAGTGGGCTCCAAAGAGTTAATTTATCGATCTTAGAGATGATAAACTTAAAATTTTGGCGTCCAAGATAACGAATTTCTTCATCTGAAGAATCGTAAATCAAAACATCTCCGTCGGAGGCAATCTTTAGCTCAATAAAAAAACGGTTTTTACCGTTAGATTTAGTAATGCTAATAGGAGTACCTTCGGGCAAAGATTGTAATAAGGCGTCAGTGTCAACATTGTGAGATGTAAACGCATTTGAGTGAAACCACTTAAAAGATCGATCTGTATCTAAGATTAACTCAGATAAAATTTTAGTTTTGGTATTCATGATACATGCTCCGTATGTAGAGAAACTTTACGTTTCTTAAGAATAATAACTTCAACAGATGTTAAAGTCATAGAGTGAATAGTTGAGATCGAAACCTCTTTATGAAGAAGACGATCTTTAACATCTTGGCCGCTTAAAGTAACACGATAGATGTCAACAAGCCCTGGGGCTGATACAAGACCGTAGTAGGTCTTAGAATTATTCGTAGCTGTAAAGCTTGTTCCGATCTTAGATCGGGAAAGCTTCGTTCGAAGCTTGAATTGTAGTAATAAACTCATAAGAGTCCTTTTTTAATTAATAAGCAAATGCTTATTTTGAATATACTTGAATAATCAAGAAACGCCGTGTAAAATAAAGATTGTTATATGAAGTTTTTATAAAAAATAGAAGGGTTGAAATAAAGGAAGATGTGGAAGATCGAAGCATGTGTATGCTTCACACGTGATTAAATGCCACGCTCTTCATTTTTAGGAGCCTTAAGCCCAACAGTTAAATACCCCATTCGCCTAAGACAAGTTTATCAGATTGTTTAACCATGCTTTGCCTCCTGTGTTTATTTTTAATAAGAAGTAATTATACCTTAAAAAGATAATTAAAGAAAAGGAATGTTTTTCTGTGTTAGCTGCTGAATCTCATGATTAAGAAGGATTTTTTCTTGATCACAATAAGTATAAAAAGAGACACCTTGAGAAACTAGTTCTCTATAAGTGAATTTAGATTGTATATGAAAAAGAAGCTTACCATCTTTGCATACAGAGTTCATCCGAACATGGGTGTTAACCCGCTTCTGCATCGTCTCGCTTAGCGACTCATATTTGTCAAAGATAATATCTATTGTGCCTAGTTCTTTTTCAATATCATGATAAAGATGTGTTCCAAACAGAGGTTGGTCCCAAGTAAAGTCGAGATCATCTTCAAACTTAAGAGCAAAAAAGAAATCATGCAGGTGCGGGTATTTCTCGAGAATAGCTTTAACAACATAATTGTCAACAATATAGTTGTTTAAAGATTCTTCACCATCTAAAGGGAGTGAGACTATAACAAATTGGTCGACAGGAGAGAATACACTCTCTATATCAAAATCATTGACAGTGATAAAATAAGGTGTGTCTAACATATTACATCCTTTAAGCTGTTTCTGACAAAGCCGCTTCCATACGCAAGCTATAATAAGAGTGTGTAATTTCGCTCTCATCTGTCAAAAAATCATGATTAAAGATTTTCTCCGAGATCAGGCCCCTTCTAGTAAGATTAAGATCAAACATCTGTTCAAATATAAATAAGGTTGTGTTGTGTTGGTATTCTCTTGAAAAGTATGTGAGGTTAAACCCGTTTTCAACAAGGATTTCAGTTTTTGACAAAGGAAGTTCATCGGGAGACATCGCCGACCAATAGATATTATGATTGTTCCTACCAAGGATAGTTTTATTAGCTTGATCAAGGTGCAAGTGAAAGGCTTCGTCAATAAAGATATGAACATTACGCCAAGAGTAATTAGTTAAAATTGATCGAAGAAAGGAGTTAATGTTTTTTTCTACAAGAGGGCTGTCTTGAAAGAAGTTTCTAGTACCATTACTTCTTTTGATTAACAAAAATGAGAATTCAGGGAGATCCCTGATCTTTTTTATTTGAGTAAAGGAGTTTGCATTGACCACGAAAGCATGAGAGAGCTCTTCATCTGTGAATTCACAAGTAGGGTCTCCAAAGTTCATATATACAACAGACTCTCCAGCGGCTATTAGTTCTTTTATCTTTTGCTTCATCTTGAAAGTTTTTCCTACACCGCTAGCGCCTACGTAATAATGAATCATAGTTTATCCTTTAACTAGACTTTAACACTAAAATAGTTAATTTTTACTTAAGAATAATTTGCTATACTTACAACAGCTATCCACACTGGGGGTAAGTTAAAATACAAGTTCAAGAAGGATGGCAGATGGTCATCCGGTTGCGGCCAGAGTTTGTAGGTGTGCTTAGCTAGGGTGCCCGTGGCAGGGGTCCCGTCTTCGAATAAAACAATCAAACAATCATTAAAATAAAGGGTAAAACCATGAAAAGTAAGCTAGAAGGCATAATAAAAGAAGCAACATTTATAAATTTTTGGGGCGATGCAGACTGTCCACTTGGATTCGAAGAAGAAGACGAGATAGTGTTGCCAACACATGGGCAGATTTCTTTAGATCAAACATTTGATAGTTTCGCTTGGTTGAGTTATGAAAAAGAGAAGTTTTTTGTAACAATGACTGAAGAAAAGAGTGAAGGGTTATCGATCAAGGTTGAGATACCGGAAGAGAAGGTTGAAATGGCCCTATCTGTTAAAGGGTTTTTTCTTAGTAAGCAAGATAGCTTAGACGTGTTTAAGCAACACAGTTTGTAATATCTTTGTTTTTTATGAAATAAGATCTTATAACTAGACCATTTTTTTAATAAGGAACGTAAAGACACTTGGATTACTCCATTTAGTTTTTCTCCTTCAAAAGGTATCAAAATGTTTTTATTAACCGAAGCTGCAAAAGTCGAATTAATTGTTAAAGGGTACAAGTTTATTTCAGGAAACTGTGGACCTGATCCTTTCTCAGAAAAATTTGTTACCGACAGCGATGACGTTTCTTACTCTGGCATTTTCATGTCTCCAGTTGGTGAGTTTATGCAAGTGTCATTTACGGCGAAATTCTCCTTCGTTGAAGGAAATTTCAACCACTCTGAAGGTTTCATCGTTCAGCTCTTTCCAGAAAGACTGCATAAGATTGAAATCTAACCATCGAGCTTCGGCTCCTTTCGATCCTTTTCTAGGACTAACATTAACCATTTCATTTATCGACAACAACTATCATTTGTCATTCTTCCTGCTGCTGATCCAGAAAAGCTTGTTCAATAATATAAGACTCTAGTATCTCAGGCTTAAGTACGTCAGGGTTAAATCTACTTTCAAGACTTTTTTCATAATGTTCATCCGGAGTCATACCGTATTTGTTCATGCATAGCTGATCCTGAAGCTCTGAGGACTCTTTATCTAGCTTAGCCTCTTTCTCCATGGCAGCAATAATGTTTCTCTCCTCAGCCTCTTGAGGGTTCAGGATCCTTTTCCAAAAATTATTTATTTTTTTACAAAACAAACACATATAATCTCTCTTTGTATTGGGTTATTTAAAGTTTATCAAAAGTTAAAGAAATTTCAGCTGAGGAAGGTGATAATAAAAAACTTAAAGATTTCTTAAGGAAACATTAAGTAAGCTCTGTATAAATTAAAAAAGGATTAGCCATGTTAAATACAATCAAGCTAGCGTACAAACTCCACAAAGATGACCTAGAGATAAATAGAGATATTTACAAAGTAAACGAAAGTACTAAAGATTATTTATATAATTTTTGTGCTCCAAGTAAAATTGATCGTCTACTAGAGGTTCGGAATAATATTTTTAAAGGGAAATTACTAACTTTTTTTCTAACGTTTGTAGTTGGGCTTTTTGTAGGGATACTTTTATACAATTTCGATATTCCTAGAGATGCCTTTTTCATTGCCTTATTAATCCTTCTCACAACAGCTGCTATATGGATGATCAGTGAAGATATAGAGGTGTTAAAGTCTAAAGAAGAAGAATCCTTACTTTGGGAGATCAGAGAAGATATACGAACTTCTATAAGAAAAGTTGAGGAGTTATTTGATATAAATCCTAGATCAAAATTCAATACAAGCCTATATTTTTCTAAGTTTTCTGACGAAGATTTTGAGGTATTCAACAGGCTTCTAAAAGGTAATCACAAGAACAAGGTCGATATGTTAAAAACTTTTATAGATGAGTCTGTAGTAAAAGTAAAAAGTGATCAAGATAAAATTGATTCTCAGATAGAAGATCTTTTCGAAAAAGTCAATAAGAAGGATACTTGACAAGTTTTGTTTTATTAAGCTATATTGATATAAATTATAAAAAGGATTGAGAATGAACTCGATTATAGAAAAAGCTTACGAGATAAGCAAAACAGGCGCGCCGATTACGAACGAAGTATACCTTATCGATGGTACACCAACAGTACAACAGGAAATTTTGTCAGATAACGATCCTTTGTTTGGTATTTTATCAAGTGAGGATTTTACATACAAAACAAATGCTTTGCTAGCTTCAGTTTTGTTTGTAGGATCAACCTTTGGGCTCATATCAATATTTAGTGGAGAAGGGCCGATAATCGAGAAGGTTCTCTTTTTTGGAGTATTCATTCTTATGTGTGGTTATGGGGTAGCTTCTATTTTGGAAAATATCTCCATAGCTAATGGACGTGAGTTGAAAAAGCAAATGTTACGTGAAAAGATTCACAACAATATAAAGGGTATAAAGAATCGTTTATTGATAGAATCTGACAAAGATATCTTTTTGCATGAGTTCTTCGATGATCTAAAAGATGCTTCGCTATTTAAAGAGGCTATGTTGTCAAAGGAGACATGTAAAGAAGACATCCTCTTCTCACTTTTAGAAGATAGAATTAAAGAGGTTCAGGCCAGAAACAAAAAGAAGAAAAAGAAGATGGAAGACTTAATAGAAAAGGCTTCTGGATCTTCTAAGGAAGCATGCTGATCAGATATTCTACGGTTAGTTCCATTTCAAGAAAGAATATGACTAACATAAATAGACTATTTTTTATCCTTGAATATGTCAAAATAATGCCAAACTGCTCGAAATCCAATGGAGAACACCTTTAACTTATCTGGAATAACTTCCAGTTCTAAATCCGGTATCTGAGGAAAGAAATCTATAAGAGGGTTTACCCCAAGAATGCTAGAAGAAATTTGCATATTCTTTTCTAAGTAAAAAGAAAGGTCATCTTTGGAAACAATGATCTTATTTTTTATGCGGGTATCTATATCTTCTGCTAAGTAATCTAGATATTCACAATATTCGATAGGGTCAGCAAGATTAAAGATCACAAAGATTCTCGGACCTTCGTTAACTCTTTCATATTCGTCACGTTCCTGTAATTGAGCAAAAGCAGAGAATCTATTATCAACAAGAACATGTTCAAGGAAGTCGTTCTCTGGATCTTTAATTGTAACTAGAAAATTCATGGCTGAGTCCTATTTTTTATTTAGTATAGCGGGTATAAGCTTAATCTCCGCAGTGTTCCCGCAGTGTTCCCG
>Ga0256824_10000022_pt1 | contig 62248 bp, 65 predicted proteins | sample CV67metaG_FD_191570 | JGI IMG/M metagenome (GOLD analysis project Ga0256824, IMG submission 191570) | Hydrothermal vent microbial communities from East Pacific Rise, Pacific Ocean - CV67 | ecosystem: Environmental > Aquatic > Marine > Hydrothermal vents | place: Pacific Ocean: East Pacific Rise...
CAAGAAGAGCGAGAGCTTAAAGGATATTGTTATCGCCAAACTCAATGAGGAGGGTAGAGATATTGTAAGTATAGACACAGAGGTTGTAGAGACTTTTGCTGTACCTGGTGACGAAGTTGTGCATACAATTAAAGAGTGGACAGGAATGGACTTTAATCTTGAGACAAAAGAGTGGACATACACTGAACCCACAGAGATGCTAGAGGGAGATACTTTTTGTTATCACTCTGGTATGCATAGAGACATGAGTTGGTCTATCTTGGGTACGTATTTCAATAGTCAGGACGGAGAGGTTAGCACAATAGAGTACGCTCCTCAAGGTGCATTGGATGGAGACGATGATATCTACCATGCACTAGGCGTGATGATAGAAGATATTCTATTCAGAGAAGTAAGAGATGAGTTGACAAAAGAGAAAATCACCATGCTTGTAAATAAAGAGATAGATTATTTGCTTGATAAAGATATGGTGGAAGAGATATGCACCATGCATAGAGTGGGTTCTAAGAGTAGACCTAAACCAGAGGGAGTGCCTGATGGCGAGATCCCATTTTAAGGAGAACGTATGAGTTTTAAGTCGTACAACATGGACAATATGAAGGCTAGAGATGTACTAAATCTACAAGTAGCCATTGAGAGAATGGGCTTCACCCACAATGACTACAAGATTATGCACTTCGGTAGCCATAGTATTGAACTTAAAGTCAAAAACAAAGAGTTGCACTGGCTTATCAAGTCTATTGCTAAACTAAACAGAAGCAAGAAGGGAAAGAAATGAAAGATACGTTACAGGCACTAATGCAAGGAAGACTTGTCATGATGCCACAGAATTTTTATGCAGAGGCATACAAGATAGGTCCAGATGAACACGGAGATGATTGTATCGTTACTCACCCAGGTAATGAAAAACTTGAGGACTATGAGATGCTTGCAATGCTCATGGACAGTGATATTCTTAAGTGGGAAATTGACGAGAGCGAGTTTCCAGACAAGACTGTCGAGGCTTACTGTGAGTATTATGGAGACGATGAAGATGATGCCTATGATGGTCCACAAAAAACAGACTGTGTGTGTAAGCGGTGCGGCAATGAAACTGTAGTAAAAGAGGATGCCTCAGACTATCCATATTACTGCTACAGTTGTGACCAGAATATGTATAGTTTTGAGGTTGAAGGAGGTGAGCCTAAATCGGTGTGTGCAGAGTATATCGAAGATGCTTCGGACATGGACACTAGGTTTTATGAAGTGTCTTGCCCTGACGGTAGCAACACCAATCTTGAAATTGAAGTAGCTCTTCTTACTAATGAAACAGAACTCGCATGGCTTGAAGTAACTGCTCATGCAGACGGAAAGAAGGTGTTTAACTCATCTCAATGTATAGGGGAGTGGCACGACAAACTTGGGTTAACTCACACTATTAGTGAGGAATACATAACAGTCCAAGTTGCCAACTGCGACAAGAGAGCAACGCTTCAGGTGAAGGTCCAGAAAGATGAGCCAGGCATCATCTTTGATTTATTCAAGTATGAGTCCACACCAACTACTGATGCTTTTTCTGAAAGAGAAGAGGAGATTGTAGAAGCTCTTGGATATCTAACCATGGAAGACTGTCATGAAGATACTTAATGATGAAGAGAAATATGAGAATGAGGCATACTATATATCGTCTATAGGAACAGAAGGGATGCTTCAGATGTTTTTAGACCATGGTCTTATTGATAATATTTCAGGAGATTATGGCAGAGATGTAAGCAAGCTGTGTCATAATGCTACATTGTATTACGTAAGCATGCTAAAGGCTATGTATGGGGATATGTTAATGGATTATGTATCTGTTCATATTGGATTGTTTGATGGAATGGATCATTCTTGGCTTCAGCTAGGAGATGCCTTTATAGACCCTACACTGCAACAGTTTGTTGACGGAGTACCAGAGGTGGCCATAGTACCAAGTGACTGCACTAGGTACAGGTCTGACAATAAAATGACGCCATCAGAATATATGGCTTCATTAGAAGAACAACTTAAATAACAGGAGATAGAATATGTATAACAAGATAACACTGGTAGGTAACTTAACGAGAGATATAGAGCTTCGATATACGCAGGGCGGATCTGCAATCGGAAGCACAGGTATTGCTACAAATAGAAAATGGAAGTCTCAAACTGGTGAGCAAAAAGAAGAGGTTATGTTTGTAGACATCACATTCTTTGGTCGTTCGGCTGAGATAGCAAACCAGTACCTTCGTAAAGGAAGCAAGATCTTGGTAGACGGAAGACTCAAATTAGAGCAGTGGAACGCACAAGATGGGAGCAAGAGATCAAAGCATAGTGTTACTGTAGAGACAATGAAGATGCTTGATGGCAACCCTAATAATCAGGGTGGTGGCAATCAGGGTGGATACCAAAACAACAACAACCAAGCAGGTGGTCAAAATGGTGGGTACCAGAATAATGGCCATCAAAATAACGGGAACCAGAATAATGGGAACCAAAATAACGGACACCAGAACAATGGGAACCAGAACAACAGGAACCAGAATAATGGTGGTCAAGGCAATGGTCAGCCTGATGGAATTCCTGAGATTGATATCAATGAGGATGAAATTCCATTTTAACGGGTAGGCAGGCACTCTGCCTGTCATTCACAAAATAAAAACACAAAGGAAAAATCGGATGAGATTAGTACGGAAAGAAAAGAGTAGTGGGACATGGGGTATAACCTGTAGTTCGAGAGGTGATGATAATGAGAACTTCATACTGTTATGGTTAGGGTCTGTAGTCTATACATATTATTTTGACTGGTTCTTCTTGAAACCATATACATATGAGTGGACATACAACGGAACAACGCACAAAGACATGATCGCAGCAAGAGAGCTAGGGTTCACTATTAGTCTTGGTGAATACGACGGATACATCAGCATTAGATATGGTGCGGACAAAGACTTCCTTATGACAAACAGGAAGGATAATAGCAACATTAAACATATCACCACGTTTAGAAGAATGTGGTCTATACCATGGATGCACTCAACATTTAGAGAGCATGCATTGCTTAATATGGACGGCACAGTATTTGTTGTCGTTGATAGAAAATGCAACCTTGGGAACGTAGGCGAGAACCCTTGGGACTACACCGGTCATGAGAGAATGAAATTTACTTTCTATGACGGATATGATGGAGATGTAATCACTGCAACAATATATAGGGAGCGACGAACTTGGACAAAAGGTGAGAGCTGGATGAGTTGGCTTAGATATCTCACCAAGCCTATTGTGTCCGACTCTATTAGTCTTGACTATAACAAAGAGGTGGGGCGTGGCAAAGGCTCTTACAAGGGAGGCATTACGGGGCAAGGTACAGAGGTCAAAAAAGGGGAGTCCGTCTTGGGTACGTGTATGCGTTTCTGTAGTGAAGCAGGGCATACTTTTATTGACTTTGAAAAAGACCTTAGCGGACATCGTGTATACAAGAATGTACACATAGAGCGTAAACCTATAGAGGCCAAAGGTCAAGGGGGTGTGCTTTGAAACACCCAATATATGAATATTCTTTAACATGGATACGGAACGCTGCTGATCTAATGGGTGAAGGAAAATATGAAGAAGCAGACAAGATCATATCTGCCAAAACAAAAGGAGAGGAAGCAGAAGAGACTCTATACCCTATGTATTCCATGATGGCTGCAAGTATTGCTGCCGTAAAAGAAGGCGGATATGTAAATATTGATGCCTCAAGTGACAACTGGTATACAGAAATGTCTAGGAAGGTAATCTCTGCTTTAGCTGTGAAAAACTTCAAGATGCCATTCGGTTCTGGTGTTATTTCAATAGACACAGGGAAATATTTATTCTTCAGTGATGAGAAAGGCATTGCTATAACAATGCTGTGGGATACTATTCTGTTTGGGCCAGACAAGAAGGAGATGTCAAGAAGAATAGAAACTATCGACATGGATGAGGTGGCAGGTCTTGTAGAGGACTCCGTTTCATTTGCATTTGTGATAATGAAAAATGAAGATGGGACAATAGGTGAGTCTATGGAGCAACAATTCTTTGACGAAAATATAGAGGATCGTCAGAAGAAAACCGTGTATGCAATCCTTTCGGCATTGATGTATGTGTCCATGTCGAACTCATCAGTAGAAGAGTTTTCTGATACAGTTAAGCGGAAAAAGGTTCTGCACAAAAAAAGAAAAGGTGTTCCAAAACATGTAATGAACGTGATAAATGTTAGGCAAAAGGTTCGCAAAAGTACAGGGGTAGCAATATCTGACAGTACACCTTCTGACAAGATGTGGATTGTTAGGGGGCATTGGAGAAACCAGTGGTATGCAAAAGATGGTGTCCATAAACCAAAATGGATAGACCCTCACTTCAAAGGAAAAGGAAAAGAGTTTGCAGAGAAAATATACAAGGTGTGATTTATGTGTGTAGACTTACATGATATGTTTGGTATGTTTTTTGAGGAGTTCAAAATAAGACTATTCTCAATAAACGTAGATGCAGAAGATGCAAGTGCTGTGCTAAAGGCACGGAAGAAGGCAAGGCATGTATCTCAATTACGTGTGCTTGAGGAAAGAATGTCAGAGCTTACTCCGAAAGAGATACGCTTAGTGCGTCAAGCTCTGGACAGGACACCATTAAGGAGCAAAGATGGGTGAAACATTACAGGAAATACTACAGTCCATAAATGACAGCATAGGCGTAGTTATCTATATAGTAGGGCATGAGGGTGATATAGTAAGTCTATTCGCAGGAAATGGTGAAGGTATTGAGTATTTAATTATGGTCGGTGACAACAAAGAGGTATCTTTGTATTTGAAGGGTGTCCGTAGTGGCGTAAACACCATGATACAACAGAGAATGATTGAGAGAGAAGCGAACAAAGAAGGAGCTTGAGATGGAAAATAACGGGAAGAGAGTGAAGTGTTCTTGTGGCTCAACACTTGTGCATGTGGACACCGTTCATGAGTGTAGTACATGTAAACAGAATGGGTTTATTTTAAGCCCAGATACAGCAGAAGCCCTTGGTGTTGGAGAGAAGTATATGTATTATGATGAACGGCTAAGGATAGATGCTGGAACCATGTTAAACAAGACTATATCACGTACAGAGTGTGAAGACAGTGGTGAGTGCGACATGGGTACTAATTGGAATGCAGGGTGTTCACTGTACATCTGTGCAGAATGTGATAAGACAGTTGACTTTGTTGCATTTGTGGATGGTTGCTAATATGTATTTTTCTTGTAGCAATGAGCTTGCAGATAAGCTTACTCGACCAGGGATGATACTTACTCATGCAGAGCTTGAGCCAGAGTATATGTTTTTTGATCCAGACATGCATAACCCATTTAGAGTAGGAGACTATACTGTTGGAGACAGACCAATAGATGAAGAGTGGCTATGTTTTAATGAGGAAACAGAGTGGTATCGTATTTACCTAAATGATGACAACACAAGAATAATAGGAGAGACTGATGAGCAAAGAGAAGAGTAAGAAAGCATTGCATGTGATGTACGGATTTGCAGATGCTTTTAGAACAGATGAAGAACCGTATGCAAAAAAGGGTGCGAAGCTTATTCAGTCATATGAAGATGCGAGCGAAGAGAAGAAAGATATCATGGACGACATGATGATAACACTGTGTGGGTATTCTGTGCACACACTAACAAAAGGGAGCGATGATGAGCTGTGATATGGAATACAGAGGAAGCATAGAATTTACGGGGGCTATTAGTGATCTCGAAAAGGTGTATGCTATAGTCGATGGATTATCATCAACACGTAGAGTGAAGAGAGACATGTCTTTGGCACCAAAGCTTACAGAGGACACGAATGGGTTTGGTGTTGAGGGAGAGTTTTATTTTGGTGATGATAAGACAACGATTGTGAATAACAACACTCCTCCGGGGGAACAACCTTCTTTGTATTGTGGGTGGATGCCTAATGCTCTAGGTGAGATATACTGGAACTATGAAGAGAGAGCAGATACTGTTGATGGTTGGATATGCTATATAGTAGAACATGTAATCAAAGCGAATAACTGTGTTGCTAATTGTGATATAGAGTTTCGTGGTGCAGACTGGGATCTCTGGGGTACGGTTGTAATCAAGGATAATGTAGTGGAAGTATACGATGGTCCATATAAAGAGGAGATAGCATCTCCACTTGTAGCCATGACTGCTATCAGATATTTTAACCCCTCGCAACTAGATGACCCATCAATCGTTCGAGCTGTGTCGGATATGAGTTCTGATGATATGGGTAATTGGTATTGTCTCTTGTTCTACTCTACATTAAATGAGCTTGTAGAAGAAGGTGTTACTGAAGCTGTAAATCAGCACGACTTAGATATAATTACAGACTTAGTGTCCGAAGTTATCGGGCATGAAGACGATGAGGCAGGTACTCCAAAGTACCCGGAAATATATATGTTTAGCGACCATGTTGCAACAGAAGAAATAGGAGAAAGAAATGAGTAAGATCGTAAAAGTTACAAAAGACAATAAAGATGAGGTTATCGGAAAAGGTATAGTGTTGCTAGACTTTTGGGCAGAGTGGTGTGGACCGTGTAGAATGATTGCACCGGTACTAGAAGAGTTGTCTGAGGATAACGACGTTGCTGTTATTGCAAAAGTAAACACAGATGAAGAACAGGATATAGCAGTATCATATGGCATCCGTTCTATACCAACAGTTCTTTTGTTTGTAGATGGGGTTGAAGTAGACAGAACAGTTGGGGCAACATCGAAACGAGGCTATCAAGATATGATTGACAAACACACAGTGGAAGGTAAATAGCATGAACAAAATTACAGCAGTTGGACTATTGGCAAATGGAGAGTGTGATGCAATCATGCATGGCACTTCGGAGTTTATTCTTAATGGTGAGGATATCGTAAACAAGCGTAGTAAAAAAGCATTGGATATGAAGAAGATGTTTGAAGAGGGTTGGGACACAAAGCTTCTTCCTAGATGGGATGATGCAATGAGTGATGGGCAAGAGTCCCCAACGCTGTGTGTGTTAGAGAATGATGGTTCTGTAATCATTATCCTTAGCAAGACAGAAGATGGCGATTACATCACCTCTTATGGGGAGATATATGACAAGGAAACCTATGGGCAACTACGTCCAGCAACAAGAGATGAAGCATTAGCTTTAGTGGCTGACATCAAGGATACTCCCCAACCAAGAGCGAAGCCAAAAGCCAAGCCTAAAGCAGAGGATGTTGCGAAGCCTGTCTCGGAGCCGGAAGTAGTAGAGACTATCCCAAAAGCAGTAAGCTCAGAAGACTTTGTTCAAGAGATGTTACACGAAAAACATAAACCTGCCGTAATTAAAGGCGAGACTGATATTAGCCAGACCGGTGAAAAGTTTGGTATTGACCTCGGTGCCCCAGGTGGAGATACAGGTGTTACCATGGAGATAGATTTAGGAGAGGAGTTGCCTGCTACACAAGACCATCCAGATGCACACCCAGTTGCAGAGGGAATTGATCTTGTTGATACAACAACACCTTTTGATATTGATCCGGAAGATACCATTCCATTTGAGGTGGAGACCCCAAAGCAACAGGAGGCATGTCCTCCTACGAAATCAGAGAATACTGTATCGCCAAAGGAAGGGACTACTGACATCAAGCGAAAGTTTGTAAGTCTAGGACTAGACCCAAGTTTCTGGGATGATTTTAAAGGCAAGCAGGAAGCAGCAGGGGTAGATCTCAATACGGTAGTCCTTAAAGGTGATGGTGAGCTTGGCAGTATGGTAATTACATACTTAGAGCAGAGAGCAAAAGCAACACCGTCTGAGCCAGCGAATGCAGGACAACTAACTCCTGCTGAAATCATCGATAGACTTGAGCCTCTGCTTGACTTTGGGCTAGACGAAGAGGATGCTGTAGAGTTCTACAACTTCTTTAAGCTAGACAAGTTCAGTCTGCAAGATGTAGTGAGTAATGCGACAGATGAAGAAGTGACCGACAAGGTTCAAGAATTTTATGATGCGAGAGCATAAAGGATAAACATGGAAACACTACTACTTGAAAAAGAAAAGACGCTCATCGTATGGTGGGCACCGGATGCAGAGAACGAGAAAGTCTTTGTACTTCCTACTCCTACCGTAGAGATGGGAGTGCAGACAATACAGTTGTTATCGGCATACGATAGCTTCTTGGATGAGAATGATTTCAGAGTCAGACAGAACAGCAATGGAGCCCTTGGCTTCATGGGTGAAGATGGTGAGATTATTCCATGGTCCATCACAAGTATTGCACATGGGGGCAAGCAGTTTACTGACCCCTTTGAGTACCTTGAGGCAAAGTATTCTAGCCAGCAGATCATAACATGAGTGGCAAGGTAGCTATTAAAGTACATGCTATATCTGCAGAGTTTGCAGATGGAGCAGAGCTTGAGCAAAGACCTGTGTTTCTGAACGCTACAGATGCCCAAGCGTGTGCGGAAGCAATGGGCAAGGCGACAAACATAAAGATGTGCCAGAGCTGGCTTGCTACGATTACTGTAGACGAAGAGGAAGCAAAACTGTACAAGTAAATATATGAAAGGAGAACCTATGAAGAAGATTTATGCTGATGGCGGCGACTTGTTTAAAGAAGGCGGAGACGCCTAGCCTTAATACCCTCTCGAAAGAGAGGGCGTACCACTTGTTTTTTTTAGATTACGTTTATAATTGAATTGAAGATTTAGATATACTCGTGAACTTTCGGAACAAATACTCTACTAACATCTTACTCTGATCCTCTGTCAAGTATGCGTCCTCTCCACCATAGATAAGAGCTGAGCCAGACAACTCTACGAATGCATCAACTTTTGCTTTAAGTTCAGCATCAGTAAAGACATCCTCCAAGTGTAGCTCTATCTCATCACCATACTTCTTGAAGTCTTGACGGTCTAACTTACGCAGTGTAAAGATATTGGTTAGCTCATCTACAGGCTCAGGAATGACGGCATTGCTATTGATGATGCCATCTTCACGTATCACATGCTTTAGTATCTCCTCTTTTCCCTCTAGTAGAGAAGTGAATGCTATATCACTAGAGAGCAGACCTCCATCTATTGTCACGTTCGTAAACTCAAACATAGAAGAGTCTTTCCTTTTTATAATCACACCATTAGTGAGGCTCATCTTGACATCCCATGTAGCGTCACCTACATCAATGGTGTCTCCTATTTTGTAGAACATCTGGTCAAATACAGATATAGGGAACACAGTGTTGTCATCATCAGTAGCACTATTGAAAACTAACCCACTGTCATACTTCATATGTTCTGCATGGATGCTTCCGTCTTTGGCTACTGACAGTTCCTCAAGTGCTTCTTTAGTTAAGAGAGAGTTGTCTGTGATAGATCCTATTGGAGAAAGTCTTACGATCCCTAGAATGTTTGTGTTTAGAGGATAGAAATAGTTTATCATTGAAGTCTCATCATACTCAAAGAATTGAGATGCTGTGTACCCCGATAACGCTATGCCATTTGCAGTAATTTTGGTATCTGCAGCCACGCTCATTCTCACTGACCCATAGTAGTCATACGATCTAAGGAAGTCAAATGCTAGGTCAGCACCAGAGTTAGCTGTGTTCACGAGTGTCTGTGAGTATTGCAGTGCTTTTATGAAACTGTCCATGTCCTCGATAGTTATTTGTTCTGCCATAATATTGTCCTTATATCATCAATCCCGGCTCACCGAAGATCTCTTTCTTAATATGTTTTCTTGAACGCTTATAGTCGCTCACCTTTTTACGCTTGTCATTAATAAAGCTCTTCACACCAACGTATCCTCCGCCGGCTAATATCCCAAGCCCTATAGCCTTGTTGGATATCATATGCTTTGAAGCGGCAGTCTTTTTCAACTCTTTGTCTTTAGACTTCTTTTTCATGGTTTGGTTCATATACATGAGTGGCTCTATTGCTGATAGTCCCATCATACCTGCAGCCAGTAGCCCTGTACCATACTTGCGTGTCTTGAACATAGTTCCCATATTCTTAAACTCTCTACCTGTTGCATTCACTATCTTCTTTGGAGACACAATATTTTTAGCCATTTGTTTTGTGCCAAGCTTGCCTGCATTTCTCATTTGATCCATTGTATTCATGAATGCCCCAGTACCAAGAGTACCTGAGATTGCTGCAGGTGCGGCTATTGCTGCGAAGTGACCTGCATGGAATTGGTCATCGTTCTGATATTTCTCACTGGCTTTACCCACGAGGTATTCAGTAGGAAGAGTTACGGCAGTTCCTGCTAATGCACCAACTCCTAAGTTCTTCGCTACTCTCATAGCCGACACACCTTTAGAGACTTTCTTCATATTGAGGAAACCTTTAGCTGTGTTCCTACCGTCGTATACAGGCTTGGCATTAAATGCAGCCGTTGCACCGGCAGACCATCCTGCTTGACTTAGTAGAGATGAGTCTGTGGGGTCGTTGTTTTTCTTCTTGATAACGTCAGGAACTCTACGGATAGCTTCTTCTGGAAGACCATCGATTACTTGTCCTTGAACATGAGGGTTAGATAAAAGTCCAGCCATGATTACCTACTAATAGTTTATTTTATCTATGATTATACCATATCTTTTAAGACAAGACGAGGGGTCATCTTTACACTTGCCAAGAGTATGTAGCTTCCAATGTATAAAAGAGACAGAGAAAGCTAGACCCTTGTCCCCTTCTTTAGATGATACAAAAGCCCATCTATCGTAGAAGGAACACTCGTCTGTGATTGGGTTTTCTATGTGATGCCAGAGGGTGAGAGCCCCTGTTACATTTGTTGCTTTTATGAAGTCAAGACCTGGTAGTTTCTCAAGTCTTTTTAGTTCTGCTGCACACCAAGCTTTTTGGGCTAGGCTTAGTTTCATTTGTTTGTCGTTCAGTCGCCTGTTCATTACTGCCAAGAAGTCTTTGTCTTCTTTGCGTATTGATCCGAGCACGAGTATTCTTTCTACCCTATCAATATCAGACATGTCGAAACCATGGGTTCTTAACCACATCCTCTGTTCTAGGTTAGAAGAGATACTCCAGTTAGCAGGTCCGTACACTACGTCTGCCGAACCTTTATGCTTCACTCTGAAAGAGTATGCTGATGAGTCTACTTTTCTTACACCGAAGAGAGCTGATGTGGCTGTACTGTATACGTTCTGGATGGAAAACAAAGTGCAACCTTTACAAACTGGATATAAAATAATACCTAAAGTTGCTTAATTAGGTTAGTGTTTATGTGTAAATATAGGAATTTGTGGTATAGGGAAGGGTGAAGAGAGACCTGAGCCTCTACTTCATTGTGTCTGGGAATACACCGAGTACGTTTTGTCCAAGAGCGAGGTCAAAAGTGAAGTCGTCAACCTCAACATTCTCTTCAACTGCCATGTTGTACATGATTAGGTCGCCCACTTTCATGTCAACGCTCATGTTCTCACCTAGTGCAACAACAATACCTCTTGCTGGATACTTCTGTTTGTTCGCAACCTCCACAATGATGCCACTAGATCTAGCTTTCTCAACTACATGCTTGACAGCAACAATGTCTGGTCCTGGTTTAAATGGTAAATGTTCCATCGTTATCTCCTTTTGGTTTTGATGAAAGGAAGTATACCACAACTATCCCTTAACTTAGGTCATAGTAGTAATAGTCCACATCAATATCATTACCACTTGTTGTACCTACTAAGGTAAGAGTCTTGTTTGTGATGTTTACGTCTCTGTCTCCAGAACCGAAGAACTTATGCACGTATCCCTTACCGAACAATACTTGTCCTCCAAATGGAATATGACTGAGTGTAGCCACCCCGTTGTTGAGGTTGATGTTCTCTTTCATATATTTTACCTTACTCATATCAAAAGTGGTGCTTGTTATTTGTTGAGTGTTCGTCCCAATCATATCGTGTAGTATCTTACCTTGCTTAGCCGACAATGCTTTGTTAGCATCTGTACTATTTAGGTGGTCTACAATGTGTGAAGGTGTGAGTTTAGATCCGAGTGTCGAGAATAGTTCTTTTACAAATGCCATTCTTCTTCTGTGTACTGCCATAAATATCTCCTTGTTTGAATGAGAGATTATAGCTAAAATGGGTCAAGATAGTATAGAGTGATGGTTATGGATAGGAAACAGTATGTCTAAGAATGTGAGTATTGTAAGAGTAATAAATAGGATTGGCCACACTGTCACAATGAGAGTGAGTGTTGCTGAAGGGAATTCTTGTTGTGTTGCAATGTATATAAAGAAGAGGACTATGGCTACGACAACCCAGATACAAAACATCGAATTCATATAAGCCTCCTACTTTTCTTGAGGTATTATAGCATGAAATCACTAAAAAGCAATAAGCTTTATGTTAAGATATCGCCAAAGGAAGGTGTAGATGACAGATTTTACAGTGTGCTTCGTAGCACTAGACGAGAAGCAAGAGTTTAAATATATAGCACATATCATGTATGGACAAAGGTTTCCTGTTCACAATCGTAAGGACATTGTAGATCTTTGTGCTGCAATGAACAAATTGTCAGAAGAACCAGTGACTTACGTAGATGTATTTCATGTGTTAGATGAGTATGGTAAGACAGTATGGATGGAGAGCGAAGTACAACCTATTGACTAATTTATGAAAACTACGCTATGATTGCAGTGCGTGTAACCCACGCCACCAGAAATGGTGTTGACCTTGTGTCATGCAGACTGTGTTCTCCCCTCAGTTCATGGTCTGCACTCCTTATACAATTTATCCAAGAATTTTTGCAAACTTATAGGGGTGGGAAACTGCCTCTATATTTCCCCTTGTAGCTCAATCAGCTCAGCCAACAACTCATCCACTTCTCTATGATGTTCAACTATCTTAAGCTCAAGAGTCATTGCTTTTATAATTACAGTGGGGTTTAGTATCTCTTCCGGAATAGGAATACTCTTGATAAAGTCAATGTCTCCTATGTCTGTATTGTTTACACCAAGCTCCCAGTTGATTGCATCAATTACTTTTGGCGATCTTAGCCACATAGATATACTTGTAGCTGTTGCGATATCCTTACACTTGAAGTATTTGTAGTTCGTACCTGTTAGTGTAGGCACATCATCAATAGGGATAAACCTAAACGCTCCGATGAATGGAGATAGTGCAGGAAGCACAACACAGTTCTGGTCTATTGCTTTGTTAGCCATGTACTCAGGTGTGTATTCAAACTCTTCTACTTTGGCAGCAGACACATTCATGTATGTAGGAGTGAAACACTTATAGTCAAGCACTCTAAACATACCAACTCTCGTCACTCTTATACCTCTCTTCTTTCTTGACAGTTCACGCAATACAACGTCGTACTTTTTCATGAACACACCAATGCTCATTAGAGATATACCCCTACTGTGAAACTCTCTCTTTAATTCAGCAAACGAGTTGCTTTCGGGTTGTCTATACATGCTTATTCCTTTTCTCTTGGGTGTACGATATGGTATCGCCATTGCTAAGTACAATATAGTATCGTACACTTTGGTTGCTTAATTTAGACTGTACGTGGTAGTATCGTACAGGTAACGGAGATACAGAAACCCTCGTATTCATATGGTCAAGTTCACAACAGTACAGTAGTAAAGACACACTATAGAGATACAACACCCAAGAGACAAGACATAAGTACAGAGATGAAAGTATAAACACGAAGTGGTATTGTAAAGGTTTCATGGATCGGTGATTGCATAAAGTGAGAGAATAATGGATGTTAAGAGTGTTGAGGGTGAGAGTCCAACTCGTGAACAAACTCGTGAAAGTGGAGCCCTTACGTGTGGGCAGACGCACCGCTCAAGAGCAGGGCAGGCTCCTATGTCTAGTTAAACCGTTGTGGGCTATTAACCTTCCATGTTGGTATTGTAGCTTGTTTGTCTTATATATGCAAGTATAGTAATTGTATGTGTTGTGGTTACAGTGTGTATTGATACGAATGTTTTGGAGGGAAGTAAGTAGGCGGATGAGCACCTACTTACAAAAGGAGGTAAAGTGTTAAACTTTGGGTTTCGTACTTGAAGTGGAAAGAGACTTCGTATACTGGAGTGTAATAGTTATTACTACAACCCTGCGAGCTTTTTACTCGACGGGAGAAGTATAGCAATGTGAAGCTTAAACTTTGTTGTACTTTGATGAACTCTGCTGAACTTTGCTGGAACTTACTGGACTACAGTGGTCTCTTGAAGATGCTCGTAAAAATAAGAGTGGCTAGTGTAGGGAGGTGAATGCGATTGTACCCCATAGTGGAATACAATGCTACTTGGAACAGAACGAAGAGAATGGTGGGATGATCTTTTTACTCAGTGCGAACATACATGCAACCTTTGCAAGCATGAGTAAGCATACGGTTAAGACTATGATGCCTCCTATAAGGACAACGAACATCATAACAGAAGATGCTACTAAGAGCTGAGTAAAGTCAGACATTAGAACTTCTTCTTGCGTTGACCCTGCATACCGACTCTTGGTGCACGGTATGGTTTAGCGATAGCTTTAGTGAAACGAGCACTCTTGGATTGTGGCTTACGTTGGTACTCTGAGTAAGTCTTAGCCTCTTTGTCTACGTTGATGTTGTTACCTGGTTCAACCTCTATCTGGTCTCTACCATCTGGTTGAGTCTTTACATTCTTGCGACAAGACTTCTTTACACTCTTTTTCATAGCGTATACCTTTCTGTAATTGATTTCTTGTATTATAACAGACTAGGCTGTAAAAAGCTACAGCTAAAAATGGTATACTTACAAACAAAACAAGGAGGATGCACGTATGATAGGCGAACCAAAGACACTTAGGCACCTGATAGAGAATGCGAATGAAGGCTATGCAGTATCCGTAGTAGTAAGTACACGGTTTAGTGATGATGATATAGTCAAGAGGAAAGTGGGAGGGTTCAAGAAAGTGAACGACTACTTGTATCAGTGGTGGACAGGCAGTAAGTGGAAAGCTGTAGATGGATGTCTCCGTGATTTGTCTAAGTATTTTCAGGTAGACAACAAAGGGTACAAGATGCTCACCGGTGAATGGCCTTCTGATAAAGTGCAACGCAAGCTTGTGTTTAAGAATACAGCTCAAGGGTTTCATGATGTAGCTGTCTCAAGAGAGTGGACTCAAGGCAACAAGTCCGAAAAGAGAGTTGAGGTCAGAGTGTATCGAGACACAAAGAAGATGAACCATGCATCAGGAATATACATAGAGCTTGAGCAGATGCTTAAGGCTGAAGGTGTTGAGATGATTGTGCCAGAGTTTACAACCGCACCTCTTAAGAATATTGCAGACATGCTTATCGTTAAAGGTCACAAGATTGAGGTGTTTGAGATAAAGAGCAAGGCTGACACATTTAAGAGGCTCGAAGCACAACTCACTGACTACAAGAGATATGCTGATAGAGTATGGGTGGTGATAGATGTTGCACTGACTAAGAAGTTTAATGCTTTTTGGGATAAGCATGCAGATCTTGTGTCTGGTGTTGGTGTATTGTTTTATGATGATGGGAAGCTCACTGTTGATACTATTGCTCAACTGAGTATGCCTACAATATCATTCCTTGACACACTTTGGGCAATAGAGAAAGAGAGCATACTGTTCGGACTAGGGTTGCCACACTCAAGTAGAACAAAAGATGGCAGTAGAGATGATCGTATTAAGAATGTGTGCCTCAATTCAGACAGTAGAGTAAATGAGATATCACGTATCGTATTGATGTCAAGAATACAGAACTTTGCATCAGGTCTACACCCTACAAGAACAAGCACACCACTAGATAAATGTGCAGGGCAGATCAGTCTGTATAAACTAAATCTCATAGTGTATGGACAAACACATGCAGAACAATACAAGCAAGAGCACATACAAGAACTTCCTAATTGCAATCTCTAGTGTTAGATTTATGATTTAATTTTGTTATAATAGCGGAACATGTATTGGCCAATACATCTACAAACACAACTGAAGGAATGACATGAAAGTCTCAAAACACGTAGATTTCGACAGTTTACTAAGTGGAACAGCATCGATTGAGAAGATAGCTGAAGCCCTAGATAACGGTGAACTGAACAAGCAAGCAGAACCAGACAATAAGAAGGGTAGTGGTGCATCTGATGCAGCCGAAACTCTAGCTACAGGAGCAGCCGTTGCCGGTGGTGCATCATACTTAAGTAACAAGAAGTCTACCAAGGCTGTTCGTAAGTTTCAGAAGCATGAAGAGTCCAAGCTACACAATAGAGTAGGTAAGGCAATCGGTAAAGGATCTAAAACTGTAGGTAAGCTTGCTCGTAAAGCAGGTAGAAAGCTCACTCTCCGTGACCTTAAAGGCGAGAAGCTTTTAGAGAATGCACGTAATGCTAGTGACTCTGCAAAGAGAACTGGTAAACTTGGATTAGGTATGGCTGCAGGTGCAGTTGGGCTTAAGGCATACAGTGATTACCAGAAGGGTCAAGAGAAGACTGCAAGCGAAGAAAATATTCGTGGCGAGATTGCCAATGAGGTAACACGTGAGGCAACACCTGAAGGTGGAGCTAGAAAACGTGGTAAAGAGGGTGCCTTAGTTGGTGCTCTTGCAGGTTTCGCACATGGTGCAAGCAAGAAGGGTGGACTCACATCTCCTAAAGCAAGAATGCTTAAGGGTGCATGGCATGGTACAGCAGGAGCTGTATGGGGTGGTGGTGCTGCCGGTGCTGCTACTTATGCAAAGAAGAAAGTTATGCCTGATACTGCAGAAGATATGCAACGCTCATTTGAGAAGAAGCTAGAGAAGAGAGCAGGTCTTGCACACATTGGTGATGTAAGTCTTGTATCTGATATGTCTGGTATATACGATAAAGAAGCAAACATCACTGCAGTAGCAAAAACTGTTGCCAGAAAGTCTGTTAAGAAGAAGAGTTTTATAGATAGACCCATCGACATGACGACTAAGCCTGTTAAGGCAGCAAAGTCAACAGCAGATGACGCTACTGTGTTTCACTCAAGCTCAGGGAAGTCAACTAGCTTGAAAGATGCAGTCAAGGGTCATGACGTTGCAGTTGCAGGGATAAAGAACAACTCTAACTGGCAGAAGTCATACATAAACAATGGTGCCGCATTCACACGGTCTGCTAGAAAATTCGGTGCACCGTTCGGTAAAGACAGCTTCTTAAACAAGAAGGTGTTCTAATGGATAAGGTAGCACAACCCAAATGGGCAAAGGAAGCAGTGAAACATGTAATGAATGGTCGGTTTGGTAAAGCAAACAAGATCGTCAAGAATGTACGTAAGGGTATGAGTGAAGGCTCTACTCTCAATGTAACAAATGTAATCGCAGCAAAGAAAACAGCCAAAGGTACAAACCTACCATCTAAGATGACTCTTGGTGATGAGCGTAGACGTATCGCTAAAAAGAAGAGCGTGAAGAAACTGTTCATCTCTGATAAGGTTAGGTAGCACAATGATAACCAAGATAGCAGGCGTTAGTTCAGCAGTGCTACGAGGTGTCAAGCTTGGTAATGGTAGAACCGGCAAGCTTAACCCTAGAAGTAAGTATGTGAATGCCAGAGCTTTTGCAAAAGAAGACGGCAAGACATACGCAAAGCATACAGGCAAGGCAGTCAAAGAGAGTGCTAAGCCAACAGGCAAATTCACTAAGTTCGTAAACATGTTTGGAGGTAAGACAACTTCTCAAGCCTCTATACATGAGAGTAAGACTATTGCATCTAAAGCTATGCGTAGTGGTAAGGAAGCAAAACAAGCAGCAACAGACACTCTAGCTAAGATCAAGCCCAACAAGGGTGGGTTCAAGGCATTCAGCAAAAAGCAAGAAGCACTCAAGCCTCATACTGGTAAGATGACTCTTTCACAATACAAAAAGAATAAAGGACTATAACATGGCACACGCATACATTAAGACAGCAAAAGAGGACTCTTCGGCAAAGAAAGCAGGAGCAGCAGTAACGGGATCAATGATCGGTGGACTACCAGGGGCTTATTCAGGGTACAAGGGTGCAAAAGATAAAGAAGAAGGCAAGAACAACATTGGTAAGCACTCTGCAGGACATGCCGCAGGAATGGCTACTATTGGTGGTGCAGTTGGTGCAGGTGTAGCAAAAGCAGAGAATGATATGGCTAAGGCAAGCAAGAAGTTTGGTAAGGTCAGTCTGAAGAATGTGAAGAAGGCAGGTGCTAAAGCTGCTCTCGGTGGTGCTGTTATTGGTGGGCTTAGTGGAGCTGCATCTTATGGTGTAGGTAGACTATGGTCTAAGGACAAAGAAGATAAGACATCGAAAACTCGTAAGCTTACAAAAAAAGACTAGGGGTAGCACATGAAAAGTTCAGTAACATCGAAATTAACACAACTCATCAATGATGAGGCAATGAAGCAGTTGGCGGAGAACTATCATGAGTTACTCCCTAAGCTAATCAAGGTAGACGTTGACCATATTGAAGAGGACTTGACTTACGCAGTAGGTGCAGCATACTTCATGATTGGTGAGCGTATCATCTTTACACCTATCATATACCGTGAAGGTAAGGTTGACTCAATCTCTTACATTGGTGATACAGAGAATGAGACACTGTATGGATTGACTAAGAAGATGTACAAGCGTCTCATCAGTTCAACTAAGACAGAGTTTGGTAGAGCTATCTCAGAGAAAGAGCAAGAGCGTCTATTGATTGACAAGGGTATCATTGGTAGACTGTTTGCAACACCACAGACTATCTCACCTAAAGTTGCAAGTGATGATAACTATGAAGAGAATATGATTATTGACATGCTCAATAAGCCTGTGTTTGCAGCATCGTTTGAGAAGCTCGCATCAATGCCTGCATACAAGAAGGTGCTTGACAAAGTGTACTCACAGAGAGTATTTGACAAGCTTGCATCTGTAAAGGCAATGACTAAGGTAGCAGAGATTGTAAGAGAGGACGATGGTTCTATGATCTTCCATAAGATTGCAGACCTAGACTCATTACCAAGCAAGCACCGTGGTGAAGCTGCAATGGCTATTGCTAAGGAAGGGTTCTATAAGGTAGCATCTGACAATAGTGGTCCTAGTAAGGCAGCAATGCTTAAGGTTCCTACTATGGGTGAGATGTTATTCCGTGGTAAGAGTAGCCTTGAGATACTTACACAACCAGGTATCTACAATGCATTGACTCGTGACCTTAGTCTTGTACCTGTGCTTGTAGCTAGAGATGGCAGTAAGAACAGAAACTACTTGTACTATGGAGATACTACATCTCTTGTACAGAATGGCTCACAAGATGCTAAGAGCAAGAAGTATTACCATGGTGTTGATGCAATGCCTGAATTCATTGGTATGACTGCAGGTTCACTTAACGGAGATCCACGAAGTCATATCGTTGGTGTGTTCGGACAAGAGAAGAAGCCTGCTGATGCACAGAAGATTGTTCTCGTATCTACATCTGACGACATTACAGTATATAGCCTAGACACAGTTACGAAAGTAGGCAACGAGCTTGTTGTTACAGTATGGTCTGGTGGCAATGTACGTACTATCGTAGTAGGTGAGAGTCACAACTATACAACAAGAGACGAAACTGTATATGTTCATCCTAACCATGTACTGTTTGTAGGCAAGAAAGACAGTGGTCTATCACACTCTATGAGTAAGAACCAAACAAGAGCGTTGTCAACACTTATGACTGCAGACGATTTAGACTCTGCTTTCATCAAGACTGCATCATTCGATGTTACTTATTCAGCAGGTGCATACTTCTATGGTGACGAACGCCTAAACAAAGCAGAACTTACGCTTAATTTAAGAGAAGAAGGGTATGATAACGATAGTATTTCTACTGTTATTAAGACAGCCCAAGACGGGAACGGAGTGCCGGCAGAATTCAATGAGGTATCTCTTACGCTTAAGGCTATATTAGCAGAGCTTACGGAGTCTAAACATATGCTATCTGAACTTAAGTCAGTGATGATGGCCAACGAGCAAGGAGCTTTAAATGGCGAAACACAACCGCAACCGGACGGGGCACAGACCGGAGCAGATAATTCGGGACGACCTCAACCTCAACCTGTGGAAGGAGATCAAGGAGGGGCACAAGCTCAGCCTGTGGCAGGAGATCAAACTGGAGGCGACGCTACAACTCAGCGTATTATGGAGTTGGCTTCTTCGGTGGGAGCAGATGGACAAGCGGTATTACAAGCTGGGCAACAACAAGGTTTGGATGCAGCACAAATAGTACAACAGCTCGAACAAGAGATTGCTCAAATGCAAGGTGGAGGTGAGCAACAGCCACAGCCACAACCACAAGGTGATGGTCAAGGTTCTCCAATGCAACAAGACATGGCTGCACAAGGTGGTGCACCAATGGACCCGAACGCTCAACAAGACCCTAACGCTCAACAGCCAGGTGGTCAAGGGGCAGGAGAACAGACAGTCCAAGACTTGCAACAACAGGGATACAACCCTAACATGACACCAGAGATGCTTGACCAGTTACAACAGATAGCAGACAAAGATGTACTTAACGCTTCAATCATTTCGTATCTCGTAGATACACCTGATGCAAAAGCAGTTACAGGGCAGTATATATCAGACATCACGAGTGGTGTAAATGGATTGGCAAGAACGCTACTACTTGTAGAGATACAACGTACATCGTTCAATGACCAGATTGGGGACAAGCAGTTGAACACATTCTTATCAAGAGGTAAAACTCTACTTAACCGTATGACTGACTTCGTAATTGATATCTCAGTAATCGATTAAGAGGGTATATGCAGAACTTAACGGTATTTGATGGGGAGTTCAACCTCATCGGAGAGCTAGAAGATGATAAACACTTCGACCTAGCTCTCGAAATCAGCAACAAACTACAAGGCAAGGTTGAAGGCGTATCTGATGAGGCAGAGGATCTCCTATGGATAGAGCAACACCAAATGAGATACACCTTCATTAAGCTAATGCTGTTTGTAGATGCTGAGATAAACATAATTGCAGATGCAATGGACATGAAAGAAGAGCTTGTTACTGCCTACAAGAAGCTTTTCTTTGATGTACATAAGATCCGTGGTGGTCACTTAGGTCGTACTCAATTCTACGAAGACATATTCGCCAAGTACAATGAAGGGTCACAGGAGTTTGCTTTTGGTATAATGCTACGAGAAGCAAACTTAGGTGGTGAAGACATCATACTTGCTCAGTTCGACATCAACATGAGAGATATGTCAGTAACAAGATACAAAGACTTATTGCAAAAGAAAGCCATCTGGCGTGAGAACATAGTGGAGCGTAGTGATGAACAAGACTATGATGCATTACATGCTGAGATGAAGTCAAGAGAGTCGGTTCTCAACCTTGTTACTAAGGCAACATCCAAGGATGATAAGGCTAAGATTTCTGATCTTGGTGCACTTGTTAGAGTTCTTGAGAGTATGAATAAAATGGATCTTGGGCGAGGTCAACTACAACTTCGTACTTATGATACAAAAACAGAGGAAGTGTTTGAGGCTGAATTGCTCGAACCACCTAAACAAACAGACAAAGAGGAGATTGAATAATGGGTTCTACATTTAGCGGAAAATTATATGACAGAAGGTTTATGGGGAAGTACAACAACTTAAGTAGTATATATGCAGACATACTTCCTAATGATATTAAAGAGGTTATACAGTGGTCGGAGTTTATCGTAGCCAATGTACCTCTTGTAGCATCAGCTCTGGACAAGATGTCGTCTGTTGCGATTACTTCATTGCAGTATATGACTGATGACCTTAGTGAGATGACAACCAATGATGCTAAGTCTTGGAAAAGCATATTGGAAGAGAATATGGAAATAGAAGAGAAGTTGCAAGAGACTGGGTTCAACTACCTACTTAATGGTAATGTATTTTTGTCTGTATTCTTCCCTATACATAGAACAGTTACATGTATGAAGTGTAAGACAGAGTTGTCTCAAGACAGATTTACCTCTTCTAGTAGCCTGAAGCCTGAAATGGAAGAGATACTCATGCCTACCAATGGTAAGCGTGGGGGTAAGAAAGAAAAGGGCACCAAGACCACAAAGAAGCAGAAAGTCTTAGTGTTCAAAGGTGGATGTCCTGCATGTGCCGCCAAGTCTATATTTACAATCAAAGATATCAAGGTCAAAGATATGGGTGGTGTAAATATCGTAACATGGCCTATCAACAGTATAAACTTCGTAAGTGACAACATCACAGGTAGAAGTACATACTATTACCGAATGCCTAATGCTAACCGTAAGATGATTACAGAGGGCTTCCTCGATATGATATTCCATCAACCATTGGACATGATAGAAGCAGCGGTGAAGAACACTACTGTCAAGTTTGACCAAGGTAAGGTGTTGCACCTACGAAGAAAGAAGATGTCTGGTACAAACACAGGATGGGGAATGCCTATCTTAACCTCATCGATACCAGAGATGATATCACTACTCCTACTACGTAAGTCACAAGAGCGTATATTGTCAGACATGATCTTCCCTTTACGTGGACTATCACCTAAAGCAAGTGGCTCTGATGGTAATGCTGTATACAACTTTATGTCAGGTACAGACCTTAGTCAGAAAGTAGAGAACATGCTTAAGGGTCACAAGAATAACCCTACGAGTATCAAGTATTTCCCTATACCACTAGACACAGTAACTGCATTTGGAGAGGGTAAGTCGCTGAACCTATCAGAGGAGATAGACCAAATCTCAACTATGATTATGACCTCTATTGGTGTACCGATTGAATTCGTTAAGGGTGGACTGGGATACACCGCAGCCGGTGCGTCAATCCGTGTACTTGAAAATCAACTGATGGGTCTTACAAACTCAATGGAAAAGGTAGCCAATTTTGTTGCAAAGCAGATAGCAGTGTATACAGACAAGAAGCCTGTACATATTAAGATCGTACCATTCCGTATCATTGATGATATTGCAGAGAAGCAGATACTCATGAGCCTTTACCAAGGACAGAAGCTTTCAGATCATACTATGGCATCTATGTTCAAGTTGGATGCTACTACTGAGAATGAGCGTATGAGTGAAGAGATGAAGCAAGGTATACGTACGAGATCTGAACTTGAAGAGTATCAGCGTAACCTTGCACAGAACCTTGAGGAGAAAGCGAAGACTGAAGCAATGCTCAGTACAAGCTCCACTCAACAGGTTAATCAGCAAGCTATTATGCAAGAGGCTGACCAGATGGCTGCACAACTCAATCAGATGGACTCTGGTATGAAGAAGTCAGAAATGGATCGTCTACAGAAAGAGAACTGGCTATTGTATGTTGCTACTAAGGAACGTATGGAGTTCAATGCTCAAAAGGACGCTACTTCCGCAGCTCATGACCAAAAAGCAGAAGAGATGGGCATGGCACCACAAGGACAACAGTAGTGTTTCCTTTTGGAAGCATTTACTGTATAATTGACAGACAAAAAGGATAGCAAATGACAAACAGTTTTATACATGCTGCATTAAAGAGTGGACTTCGTTTCTTGTCCAAGCATACGCTAGTGGATACATTCCATTGGGTTAACACGTTGGACTTCTGGAATACGTATGGCTCCATAAAGTTCTCTTTGACCGACGAGGTATGGAGAAGTGCCAATAGAGGATATGGATATTCAATAGGTGGAATACAGCAGACAGTTGATGGGTTCAAGGACATCAGTTTTGAGTATAAGACATCTACAGAGTCATGCTGTGACCACCTTAGAGTATATATCAATGGTCAGCGTATCTTGAACGCAGGAGGAGAGCATGGGTGGACAGCATTCACGTACACAGCTCCGGCATATATAGCAGACTGTCTTGTGCAGATCTATTACTACAAAGACGGAAGTGTCGCTAATGGTAGTGATGCTGTATGGGTTAGAAACCTAGAAATAAATAAGCACCAGTAAGGATATCTATGAAATTTACATCACCAGAGAACATCAACTTCGCAGTAGAGTCTAACCTTAACTTTCCCAAAAAGAGCTATGCATACAAACAGATAATCCGTGAGATAGTATTGTTTGAAGACGACTTCACTAACGGTGCAGGAAAATGGTACAGTGGCACAGTAGTTGACGATGCCCGTACCGAGACAGGCAAGGCATTGAAGATAAGTGGTCAATATGGACATAACCTTTACGTAAATCAGTTTATTGCACAAGATAGAACAAGCTATAGGATGGAGATTGATGTAGAGGTCAAGTACGAGTCCGGAAGATACTGTTACATCTATATGGGAATGCAGTCAGCTAGACCTAACTCAACAGCAAGTATTGCTAGACCAGGTGGAATTATCATGTTTGGATACTACTCTAGTCACTACAATCATGGAATATTCTCAATAGATAACTGGGCAAGAATAGCTACAATCGGAAGCGGATATCAGAAGCTAGTCTATGAACAGGTTATGATAGGGCCAACTACTGCACGTATGAATACATATGTGAATGGCATGCTAATCGTATCAAGCACAAGATACAACATATCAACAGGTGGGCTAAGACCTACTTTCTACAAGCAAGGTAGTTATGACCACTTGAGAGTTGGTAGAGTAAAGGTAATACAGTTGCCTGACGAGTATTAATATGTCCAACAGCATAACCAATATGGCAAAGGGTGTATTTTACGGAGAGATACAAGACAAGAAGAAGACGAAAGTCGTGAACGAGCTTGTAAACCTAGTGTCTGGTTCGAGCAAAGCACCTAAGAAGATCAGCATAACAGACAGAATGAAGGGAATTAAATGATACATCTAACATCAGAGGCAAACATGGATGCATTCGAGGCATCAAAACTCGCAGTTCGTGGTAAGCATGCATACTTTTATGTTGCACCACCACCCGTAATAGAAGGAGAGGACAATCATAACTACTACTTTAATTATAACTTCGATGGGTCAAACCCTCTTGCCGGCGGAAACATAGTAGAGGATGCTAATGCCCTCAATGGGTATGCTCTGTCTGTTACAGGAGGAGGAGCATTTGACATAGATGCGTATCTTATCAATGGAGATGACTTCAATATCGAAATGAGAATGCACGTTCCCCATAGGGACACAGGAACAATGTTCGGAGGATTGGTTCTTAACGAGATAGAGCCATCAGAACAATCCCTCATGCTTGCTATCATTGGAGCATACGAGCAACTACCTCAACTTGGAGGGAAGCTCATATTGAGACAAGATGTTGAGCCTGACCAAGCAGAAGGTATCCCTTACGAAGATGGATACGTTGTGTTGTCTGCAGACGTTAAGTTTGAGGATGGAGATATAACAACAGCTATATACATAAACGGGGAATTCCATAGAGAGAGCACATTTACCCCTGAGTCAGTGCCAGCCAGAATTATACCGGGGCTTACTGTTTATGCAACCAATGGGAATATCCTGATTGATTACGTAAGAGCTTATGCATATGGTGATATCCCTGCTAACTACGGAGAGCCTGTGCAAACGCCTTCTCGTAGTGAAGGTAAATAACATGGCTGCTAGAACAGAGAGAAGAGAACCATTAGAGGCGGAGATACAAAAGGCTATAATGCAGTATCTGGCAACGAGGAAAGATGTTGTGTTTTGGAGACAGAACTCAGGATCTTTTGTTGCACCGGTAATACGAGCTATTGCAGGTGTCCTTGAAAGATTTGGTCTTGGTCGTAGAAAGATAGCTATAATGGCAGCAGTCAAGAAGGCAGCAGGTCATTACAAGTGTACAAGTGTAAGTGGTATACCAGACATAACAGCAATTTACCGTGGTGTATATGTGGGTCTTGAGGTTAAGACAAAGACTGGGCGACTTACTAAGGACCAAAAAGTCATGCACGAGCTTATGCACAAGCGAGGCGTGAAGGTTGTTATTGTAAGAAGTGTACAAGAGGTCATGAAAGTCTTAGCAGACGTAGATGAGCTTTTTGTGAAGGTTAAGTAGGACAATATGAATAAGCAACAATACTCAGCATGGTTACAACAGTTCTTCCCAAAGTCAGAGATGACTACTCTTGGTAAGTATATTGAGAAGTGTAACATGGTGGAGGTGTTGTTTATAAATGAAGCAGACGAGTCTTTTCAGCTCTTGGATACAAAAGCACTTGAGGCAAACATAGTGAAGTCAAGTGATGCCGTATTCTTCAGTCAGTATGACCACTTCAGTGTTGGCTCAAAGAGTATGCGACTACAAGACTTCGATGTTCTTATTGACTGGGGAGATAAGAGTTCTGTGGCTGTGTTCTACAATGACAATACAGTTGTTGACAGCTACTCAGATATAGGCACTCTGGTTATCAGAACAGGTCAAGAGTCTATAGCATTATTCTTGTCTTGGTATCTGTCACTAGACGTTGTTGTATCAGAGATAGACCAGTCGTGCTCAGACTCATGGTCAAGGATAGAGTCATTGCCTATGCCATCTATGGATTATGTAGACAATGAATTACTAATGAAGGCACTGAAAGAAGTAGGTGTTGCAGAGAACAGAATAGCCCGTAATGCAAAAGAGATGATGGTTCGACTCCGAACTATGAGAGAGAGTATTGTTCACGACATACCTCTTGTGGATAGTCTATAAAAAACTCTCCATTTTAGATATACTTACACAATAAACAATTACCCTAAAGGAAAATGAAATGCCTAAGAAACCAATCAACCTATACAAGAACCTACTTAGACCACTGTCTCACAGAGAGCTTGACGACAACTTCGTACAATTAGAGAGTCTATTAGAAGGCGATAGAAACAAGAATGTTATTGTTATCCCTAACTCAGCAGAGAGAGGTGGGTACACATCATTACTCTCTCCAGTGTTCTTTGGTAACGGTATAGCTCCTGTGTCTATTGCGGACAACGGTAATGCTACTGCTGGATTTGAGGAGTTTCAACGTGTATATTCCCTTTCGACAGGAGTGGATAAGTTGGTAGCTCATAAGTTTGAGCAGTCTCACATCTCACCAGATGGGGCGATGTATGCAGGGATGTATGAGAACAAGCTAGAGGTAGTAATAGTGGATGGGGGTCAGTCTACAACATTCAATCTTCCTCCTCAAAATGGAGATCCAGACAAGGGGTTACAGAAGGATATGTGGTGGATGTCGCCTACTGAGATTGTCGTTATAAGCTTTGAAGTACACGATGCAAGAATATACACCATAGATAAAGAGAATGTTGCAATCACAGAAAGAGATGTCTTTTCTAACATGATAGAGGACGATCACGAAGGATTTGTGAAAGGGAGACATTTGATAGCAAGTTCAGGGGATACATCTAACGAGATAAGAATAGCAGACTTGTCTACAGGTGCATCATATACTGTCCCTAGTAAGCCTAATATGGGAACTGAGCAGTTCTATCAAATGATGATGCTTGGCTTTGACGGAGATACACTATTGTCTTATGGTGTCATGGAAGATGCCAATGAGATTGCAGTACCTACAATAATGTCAGTTAATAGTAGTGGAGCGACCTTTATCAAGGCTGATAGCCCGAACCTTTTCTTAGGGGTTATAGGAGCTGATGCTATGCAGGAAAAAGCTACGATGAAAGAACTTATCATAGGCGGTAGGACATATTTTATCCTTGAGAAAGGGTATTTGGATGCAGTTCTTTTTGATGTAGAAGATAGAGTTATGTATACAGCCTCAGTGCTTGGTTCAAAGCTTGCTGTAAGAAACGAGGTGTAGCATGAATTGGGTAAGCACAGACGCAACGTCTAGTGGCTACGGAGTCCCTATTGTTGCCCCTACTGATGGACTAGAAACAGATTGTGTCAAGAGAGAAGAAGTATCTACTGACATAAGCCCAGGTAGTACATGGACCAAAACTGTCGATGGGTATGATGAAGAAATCATAACTGAGGGCACTGGCACTGGAACAGGGGAAACTTATTCTGCTCCGGGCTATGTGGAAAGTGGATATATAGAAGGTGGCTCTTGCCAACAAGAGGAACAATATGTCGCTGATGGCTATGTAGCTTCTGGATACGTAGAAGGACAAGAAGCACCAGATGGTTACTACAAGAGTGGTTATGTCTCAGCAGGATATGCAGAGGGTGACACGCAGTCTGCTCCGAAGTATGTCGCTGACGGTTATGTCGCTGACGGTTATGTTGAAGGAAGCAGAACATCTGCACCTAAATATATGGCTGATGGTTACGTAGCTGATGGCTATGTAGAAGGAGGAGAGCCTGTTTGTACTATAGGAACTCCTGATGTGATAACTCACGTATGGCATCCTGCTGTATGGGAGAGATGGGTACTCGATCCTGTTATAACACCATATGTACACAGTGCATATTTTGAGAGTGATGTTGTGTCTGTTGGTTGTCACCCATACAAGGAAGCAAAGCTAGATCCTTTTGAAGAGATGTACTTATTGTTCCCGTTCGGAGATACTGTTGCAGGCTTGCTAAAGAATAAGCAGTTGAGTTCAGAGTTTGGACTGAGAATGAGCATACAAGACAGAGCTGACTTGGGCGAGAGAGTATTAGAGGGTGCAGTATGAGTTTCATGAGTGTATTCACAGACAAGAAAGATGTACAGATTAAAGACGTAGAGAAGCTCATCAGAGAACTGAAAGATGTTCAGATGAGTATCGTTGCCTTTACTAATGACTACACTATTGACTCAGACATATCTGAAATGATAGGCAAGTTGAAGGCTCAAAACCCTAACGAACTTAGTGGTGAAACCATTATTGAGTTTCTGGTTTATCTTAGTGATAAGACGAAGACTAAGGGAGATATGACACAATCACACTATACTGACACCATGATGAAAGTTGTTCACGCCAAATTGGAACTACTTGTCATATACCATACAGGATTAGTAAGAGGGAGTGTATTGAGACAGATATTTTCTGTATCTACAATACTTCCAATAATCGTAGTGATAATGTTTGCTCTTGTTGCATTAGTAACAGTGCATAAGTTTGACCCTATGCTGTTCTCTGATATGGGACTTACCAACAAACAACATACACACACAAAAGGTGGTACGAAGTGATTTCATTTTTCAAAGACTTATTTAGCGGTACATCAGAAGATACAGATGTAGATGAGGACAAGCTTGACTCTGTTAAGAACAAGATGACAATACGTCTATCTGATACAAAGACTCCTTCATTAGATTACCCAAGAGGGTTCGATGCGAACAAGCCAACGATTGTAATCCTAGATGACAGTTCTGGAGCCACTTTGTTGTTTGATGACAATATTAAAGAGTTGCAAGCAGAAGGTGGTCTTGCAGCAGAACTACAGTTCCTCAAGGTGAGCACACCACAGGCTGTTTTTATGCTCCGAGGGGAATTGGATAAGGGAAGACTAAATAACATCGTAGGGGCTGTGCTAGACATCACTATAGGCGGATATGCTATCGTTGATGGACACACTGTGATACTTGACGGGATAGATGCACATAAAATCATAAGTGACAGATTTCCAAAGGCTGCTATGAGGTTCTTTACATCTCACTCAATGAACGAGAAGAATGCAGAGATATATAGGTTCATGAAGAAGTATGAAGAGTATGCAGGCGAGAGCATTGTAGAGAAGACATACATGAAGAACCCTTTCACTACGAACCGTATAGATATGCTTAGGGATATTCTAGGGGAAATAAATGATGTTAAGAGTTAGAGCCTTTGCTGATCCGGAGAGTTTATCGTTTGTTGCCAAGTTCTTCATTGTATTTGCTATTGCATATGCATTCGTCGTAACAGTTGCCTTCTACTTCATCCTTGGTGAGTGGAGGACATATGCACAAAGCACAGTGTCCACTGTGTCAATAGCGAACAACGGTTCTATAACTGAGACGTGTGAGATACTTAACTGTGCATATTTTGATGTAGACGGGGTTAGAGTATATCACCAAAAGAACGGTGAGTATACAGAGCTTGCACATAAAAATGTAGGGTTTACAGATTTAATCGAAGACCTATTGGTGATACCAGTAGAAACAAAAGACCACTCAGTTACACTTGGTCTATCTGTCAGAAGCCTGTGTACATTCTATACAAACACAATTCTCACCTTGTATGTTTTCCTTATGGTGCTGTCACTTATCTTTCTTATGCGATATCTTATAAGCAGTAATATAAAGTCTCTCAAAGACGGGGCAAGCAACACTGCATCCCTGCATAATAAGAATATGTCAATGCTTGCAGAGCAGTTACATCACGAGCTGAACACTCCTCTGTCTGTAGTGAAAGAACTGTGCGACAAAGTGTTCTCTAATATGGAGGTAGCATCTACTTGTAATAGAGTTGACAAAGGCTCGTCGCCATGTACCTCTTGCACAATGCCTGAGAAGTTTGCAGAGATGTCAAACTTCAAGAGGATAATAGATAACAATATCAGACAGGCTTTCGTATTTATAGAGAGAATGGCTGATGTTAAACAGATACGATACTCAAATGGTAACAAGAGTATATACGACATAGCCAAAGCCACCTTTGACATAATGGGTGTATACAATAGGACAAACTATACATACGATATAGATGTGTCCCTACGTAATTACAGAATAGACCATGGGTCAGGGCTCAAAAACCATGAGCTTATGAACATCTTGGTTAATCATATAAAGAACTCGCTAGAAGCAGGGTCTTGTCATATCGTTGTGTCTCTGAATAAAGTTGTACACTACAAGATGAATAGACTAGACAGAAGCCTAGCAAAGGCTATTGATTTCCTAAGCACTCATGATTTAGGCGTAGGTACACCACTTGCAATAGTGATACTGTATAAGTTCATGTCAACAAAGGCGAGACACAACACTAAGCTTGCACGAGTTGCACTTATTGACAACGGAACAGGTATACCAGAGGAGTTCCAAAGTAAGATATTCAACTTGAATTCATCAACCAAGAAGAAGAATGGTGTTATTCGTGGAGCAGGTCTATATCTCAACAGAGAGATACTTAGGGACTCAAGAGGTGATCTTTGGTTACATAAGACAAACAAGACTGGAACCACGTTTATACTAGATGTTCCCTGTGAGCAAGTCCCTAGCAGATTTGCATAAAAAATAGTACAATAAGAACTGAGTTAAACTCAACCAATTTTAGGAGAAAAATATGCCAAACGCAGAAATGGTAGCCTTGCTACAACACTTAATGGCGATCTCTGGTGCCCATACAGGTACAGCGATCAAAAACGCTATAGACAATCTTGTCGGAACACATGATATTGATGTCGATGCTTTACAAGCGAAGATCCAGGTAATTCAAGACATTCTTGATGCTGACCCTTCGACACCGGAGTTTGACCAAGCTCAGAACATCATCACATCACTTAATGCAATCCTTGCTCGTCTTTCAGCAGTAGAAACAACTATTGCTCGCTTAGAGGGTGACGAAACAGTTGCAGGTTCAGTAGACTTTAAAGTAGCGGCTGAGAGAGCACGTGCAATGGCGGCTGAACAAGCTAACGCTGCATGTTGTTCAACTAACGGTACTGCACTTGCTGCACACATCGCTGCATACGACACATTCGTTACAGCAACAAATGCATCACTTACAACTCTTGCATCTGATGTTGCAGACAATACTCAAGCTATCACTGATGAGGTTGCTCGTGCAACTGCTGCTGAAACAGCTATCAATGATGCTCTTGCAGCTATTCAGACTGCAACTGGTGCTTCTGATGCTGACCTTGCTGACCTTACTACTCTCGTTGGAGACATTGTAACTGGTACAGGGCTTAATGCTGATGGTTCGTTTACACCAGACACCGCAGCTTCAGATGCAACAAACCTATACGAGTACATTCATGATGTAACTGCTGAAGGTGCTGACCGTGCGAATACACTACGTAGAGCAATCAGACGTCTAGCACGTAAGTCTCGTCTTGCTGATAATGCACTTGATGCACGTCTTGACATTCTTGAAGGTGACGCAACTGTCGCTGGTTCAATTATGCAAATCGTTACTGATGCAGTTGCTACTGAAGAGACTAGAGCACTAGCGGCTGAAGCTGTACTTGCTCAAGCTGTTGCAGATGAGGAAACTCGTGCTACTGCTGCTGAAGTTGCATTACAGGCTCAGATCGATAGTCTTTCTGGTGGTGGTTCTGGTTCTATCCAGGGTGTCCGTGATGAACTTGACGATACACAAGTAGGTGCAGGTCTTGAAGCTGATGGTTCATATGCACCAGATGCTACAACTGAGTACCTTGGTTCAGCTACATCTTTAAAAGATGCTGACAAGAAACTTGACGTAGAGATTAAAGGTCTTGAAGATCGCAAGGCTGACCGTACAGAAGTTGTATTGTCTGCTGATATCGCATCTATCGACTTCTCTGCTCTAGGTACAATCTTCTTAGATGCACTTAACTGTGGACTTACAGGTGGGACAGATTGTGACGTAGTTACAACTACTCCTGCAGGTGGTGGCGGTGACGGTGCAGTTCTATAAGGACTGTGCTTTATAGGAGACTCCTCACCGAGTCTCCGTTAAAATACAGGAGGTGTTAGATGAAGAGAATGGTGCTTTTTTCTGGAGGCGTAGACTCAACAGCTCTGCTTTTACAAGAGCTTGAGAGTGGTAGTGATGTCCTGGTGGTTCATCTTATACTCAAGACAGAAACAAATAGATGGCAACTAGAGATGGTTGCTTGTGCAAGAGTGATAGCAGAACTACACGCACGAGGGTATGACTTTGAATATATGGATGTGACAGTAGATGCAACCGCAATGGGTGGAGGTAGAGACAGTTGGTATTATATCCAAACAGCAGCTAATATTGCCAGAAACAGAGAAGACATTATTGCTGTAGCTGTAGGGTTTATAGATGACGAGGCAGAAGCTATAGCCTTCCCTCAAACCATAAACAACACCGAGCTTTTCAGAGGTTGCAAGGGGACAAGTTGTGCTGAACTTACATATCCTCTTGCAGGCAAAACAAAGAAAGAGCTTATCGCTAAAATGGGTAATCTCTTTGAATGCACGTTCTCTTGCAGGGTTCCCGTAGGCATAGAGCCATGTGGACAATGCAATACTTGCAAAGCCATTAAAGAAGCATTGTAGCATGAAATCTTTTCTGCTATAATTGTATGAAACAAAAACAAAAACACTAAAGGAACACACATGCCATACCTAGCACCAACAGCAAGCGTAAATAACTTGTTAGTAAACGAAGTATCAAATGACGCAACATTCACAGCACCAGAGACAGGAATATACCTAGTTTCTTCTTTAAAGATAGAAAGTGGGAGCACAGATGGATCTGGCAACCTTACAATGGAAGCAACTGCAGGTGGAACATCTGTCCCTACTATGGACGGAGTAGCTCCAACTACAACTGGTGATGTTCTACTTTCTAAGTATCACTTCACTAAAGATACAGAATATACAATCATGGGGTCTGGTTCAAGACTTACGTGTATGATTGCTCACTCTGCATATTTTACAGACAGAACAGATAAAGGTTCAGAGCTTACATTTGATGAAATGGATGAGAACTTTACTCTTGGTGCGATTGCTCTTGATAAGATTGAGAAGGAAATGGGCACAGCTCTATTAAAGCAAGCTAAGCCAGATGTTGTTATCGACTTATTCAATGGTATCAGTGAAGAGCAACTCACAGTATCTACAGGGCACGACCTTATGCTTGGTGTAGATGACAACGGTGCTATCGGTTGGGGTAGAATTGTATCTTCTGAAGGTGACTACAACTTCTCTGTCACTAGAGAAATCAGTATTGACCTAGAAGAGGACTTGGATGCAATGCATGGCCCTATCACTCTTCACCACGATGGAGAGACGGGATACTTCCTTAAGTGTAACAAGAAGTATAATGATGGATATGGAAACATTGCGTGGAGTGGCTCGGCTACTATCTCTAATGGGGATCTTATTGCGAGACTAATGGAAGAGTTGACGCTTGCTGAAGTAAACAAGCTTAACTACTCAAGACCATACTCTGTATGTGTTGCTAGAGTTAACGACCATACGAAGTCAGGACTAGGACTGTGTGTTGTTAATAACCTAGACACTGGCGTACCAACACCGGTAGTATTTGAGGCAAGAGAGACATCGGCTTATTTCAATAGAGTGCTTACAACTCTTGCATACGAAGTTAATAGCTACAACTACCCTATTAAAAGATGGTGTGCTCTTGGTCTTGATGAGTATGAGAATATTACTTTTGACCCAACTTCTCCGGCAGCCTAATGAGGCACGATAACCTCACTGCGGTTATCCCTCACTACAACACCCCAAAGTCCCTCCTTGCGAGGGCAATAAAATCCCTTGACAAATATGGAATAAAGTATATCATCGTAGATGATGGCAGCGACGAAAAGCATAAGGCTGGACTACTGCAATACAAAGATAGAGTTATATTCCTGAAAGAGAATAAGGGACAGGGGTATGCTAATTATGTGGGATTTTATGCCGTAGAGACAAAGTGGGCAATGAGAATGGACAGTGATGATTACCTCACGACAGATCCATCTTATGATGATGAGGCAGTTGTGCATACACAAGCATCTATATACCCACAGCCAAAATCAGCAAACGAGTTGTTTGCGAAGCCATATGCTTATTTAGCCGGTGCTGTTGCAAGATCATCTGTGTATGTAAAAGTGTACTCTGACATAGTGTCGGTTAGGATGATGGAAGATATAGAAGCCATGGGTAACATGTTTGGTAACAATATGACAATGAAGCACCATGACACTATATGGTATGCATACGAGAGTAAAAGAGAAGGTAGTGTGACAGGAAGTAGAACTCCAGGTGAATGCAGTGCTATCAAAAAGAAGATAATCAAGGCTCACGCTTTAAAATTCAAGACTAGGTAAACGTATGCATATTATGGCATAATTCGTAACTAGATATTAAGGAGACACAATGGCAGGTGCGTTATGGAAAAAAGAGGTTGTAATAAGACAGAACTCAAGTATAGGGATTGTAGCAGCTCAGAACTGGACAAAGAATTGGCTTGCCTCTTTTCAAGACGAGCCTGACAATATAGACGGGAACGGAGAATATATAGACCACTTCTTCGGTGACTTGTTTGATGCTAGAACCGGGAACTTGTATCGTATCTTTTCTGATGCAGCAGGAATAAAGTACAGCATGACAGATGTGATCTTCGATGTGCTTATTACATCAAAGTTTGTTCCATGGGTTAAGGTGAGCGATAATCCAGACCTAGCAGTAGATAGTGATTTCCTTATCACTCGTGGTGGGGTTGCTGATGTTGTAGCAGACTTTATCAAGGAAGCCAAAGTGGTGAATGATGCAGGCATTATCGTGGGAAACAACTTGACTTTAGCTCACTCTCCTGTTGGTGGATTGATAGGTGGTAAGTGTAACATAAAGTTCGCTAGTGGTGTTCTTGAAGAGGTGGATTGTACAGTTAGTGGCAACGTGGCAACTGTTGTTCCTGATACTTCCGGGGAATACAATGGTCAGATATGTATGGTGAGTTACCTAATTAACATATAGTGCTTTTCTTACAACACTATGCTATAATGATATAAAAATTTATACGCAAGGGAACAGTGATGTTGAAATTGGCTATGGCAGGACTAGAATACGATAAAGAAGCCTTCTTAGGAGGGATGATTGCAAAGACAATAGGTAAAGGTCTTGCAAAGCATGGACCTACTAAGGGAATGAAAGCAAAAGGTATGGGGATGATGAATGCTCATGCCTCCAGAGTAAGTAAAGCAAATCCTATGGCTGCCAGACTTAAGAGTACCGGAGGAATGGGTATCAAGGGAACCATCGGTAATATGATGGCCAGAAACTCAACAGGCAAGATGGCTGCACGTGGTAGAGCCATGATGCAATCAAAAGCTAAATCCAACGTACAAGCAAGCAGAGTAAATAGACGTGTTACTAGAGCTACAAATGAAATGGCAGGGAAAAGCAGAACTGTATCAGGTGCTCCTGCAGGAAGTATGCAAGACAATATGGCTAGAGGTAAGATTAAGTGGTCTCCTAGTCAAACCAGTGCCGTTCAAGGTGCAAAAGGTAAGGTCACATCAACTCCTGTTAAAACTCCAACTCAACAAGCTACAATAATGAACCCTAGCAAGATGACTCCTGCCAACAATGTTCCTAATCCTAACGTGCCGAATGTACCGAAAGGGACACCTTCAACTACACCTGCTCCTTCTGGGGTAGGAACGACTGCAAATACTACTGTTTCAAGTCCTGCGGCAGTACCTCCTAAAGTGCCGAAGAGTAAAGGCTTCCTCAAAGATGTACACAAGTCATATAAGCAGACAGGTATGTATAAAGACTTTGGTAATAAGCCATTGTATGCTGCCGGTGGTGTATCTGCGTATGCTGCAGGTGGCGGTGGTGGTGGTGGTTCACCTGTAGTAGTTAACAACTAAGGAGACTGCAATGCTAGATCCAGAAAAAGTAAAAGCGTATCTTAGAGACAGAAAAGAACTGAACTACTTGCTTAATGGCAAGGAGCAGTTTGATGATGACGAGATAGCTATGTTTGATGCTGACGTTAGAGAAGAGATTGTACTTACTATCCCATCACTTATTGCAAGAAAAGATAAGATGCCTGACCTGATTGTTCTACATGGTGTAATTGCTAAACTTATGGAGTCTGTAGCTCAACAAGAGAACAGGAACCAAATGACACTAGGCGATGACAACGTGGGGCAAATAGACTTCTCTAACAAGTCCGACAAGTATTTCTCTATTGCACAACAGTATCACAATAAGATGCTAATGCTTGCACAAAATATGGCAGCATCCTCTTTCTACCAAGATGCATGGGGTGAAGTCAGTATGGGTTCAAGTGACTACGAATTCTATATTGGCGGATCTGAATGAGTCTAATAATACGAGAGAGTATTAATGTTGACCCTATCACAACAGAGAGACTTGATACAATGGGCAATATACACAGATATAATTTCGGATGGTTGAAAACCCATACTATAGTAGGCGATAGTCCTGAGCCTGATGGAGTGACACTAAACTCAGCTCAGACAGGGATATCTGGAATGGAAAGAACATTCACAGAAGTAACAGCACAGTCAATACTTCCTCCCTCATTAGAAACACCAGAGGTAACAGCTTCAACCTCAATGAACGACGGTATATCTGTAGGCAGTTTTTATAAGTCAGGTGTTAAGTTTAGAGCAATGATTAGAAGTAGAGCTATTGGTACGTCAGAGATAATCGTTATGGGACAGCAGACATATGGAATACAAGAGCGTAAACATTACGCTGATGCAATGGGCAGGACTGACGATAGTAGTATGCCTAATCCAGAAACAGAAACAGCAGAGGGTGGAGTCACAATCTCTATCGCTAACGGTATTAAAACAACAACAGAAATCAAAGGATAAACATGTACTTTTCAGCAGGCGGAAACAAACAAGGTGAAGATGGCTATAAAGACTTTTTTGGAGACGGTAGTGAGAAGTTCTATTTTCCTATGCAAGGGTCTGGAAGTGAAATTCTGAACAGACAGAGAATTTACACAAACTACAACTATGATAGATACAATGTTGTTGATGGTAAGATGTGTTTAGAGTTTAGAGCTACGGACTCAAACAACAATTATGCATATACAAACAATAACATACCAAGAAGCACGTGGGAAGCAACATCTATTACGGCAAGAGTTCGGATAGACGCTGCAAACGATGGGAGATGGGTCAATATATTTGGAATTGGGTATTGGGACCTTAGAAATGGAAGCAGACAACCAGGACTATGGGTGTTCCCTGACGACAAGACAAAGCTCCACTGTAGGAATGATAGTGAAGACAAAGACAATGATGGTGCAGACTCTGAGTCTGGTGCTATCCCTCATGAGGAGTGGTTTGATCTAACTGTATCTATAGAGCCTTTGCGTATGAGGGTATGGGTTGGCAGAGACAAAATTATAGACTATGTTCCACTGAAGCCTTTCAGAAAGTACGATAGACAACTAATCCTTGGGGCAGGGTACTCTTATGGAGGAGTGTCTATGTTTGATATCAGGATATTCAATAGAGGGATGACTCAGAAAGATGTGGATTTTATAGATAGAAAATTCAAGAAAGACTTTCTCCCTTTTGAAGCAGATAGCAGATATGAAACTCTTGAGGATAATAGAACTCTTAGAGCCTACCCTTTCAAAGATAGTATACAAGATATGATTACAGGAGAGAATATAAATGCTGTAGGTGGGACCAATCAGGCTCAACTGTACAGTGGACAACTTCATGTAGGTCACGATCAGTTCCAGATAGAAAACCTTCCTGTGGATGAAGACACAGAGGCGATCACTCTTAGTGGGATGCTTTACCCTACTGCATCTGGCATGATGTTTGGAATGTACAGCCACTCTATATATCAATACAATAGTGGGTTCGGTTTCAATACAGGAGCAAGTGACTGTTATGGTATTCCCTTGACTATTGTTCAACACCGATGGAGTCATATCTCCATAACATTCAAGAAGGGTAAGTACGGGGATATCTTCGTAAATGGAATACGACAAACACTACAGCACTTCGCCACAGTCCCTGATGCTGTAGACCCTCAGTTGGTAGATAGAATAGCTTTCAGTGGATGGCTAGGTGATGCCAGCTATAGATATGCAGGATGGTATAAGAAGCTAAAGGTTATCAAGGGAGAACTCACAGATGCAGAGGCTATGCTTTTGGCTACCGAAGAATGGCCTACTGACAGATCTATAGACGGCTTCCCTAAAGGAGGAGGCTTGTTTGTTCATTGCGAAGATGAGCCAGAAGAAGCATGTATTGCAATGGCTACGAGAGTAGGAGCCACATCCTTTAGACCAGAACATTTGATTGCTCCAGTGAAAGTCACACCATATTCAGCAGAAAAAGGCAAGCGTAGATTATGGGAGCGTATGGAGGCACTGAAGAATGAAGCACAAGATGGTGCATTAAGATACAGTCTGGATATAGACAACCTTCCTTCTTCTCAGAAGGAAATGTATAATGGGGAGACAGCTCTAATTATGTCAGAGGCTAATGTAATAGATACTGGCGTTGAACAGGTAGATTTTAAGTCTGTACACATGAGAGCATATTATGATGGAGTGTCTATTGTAGGTGTTGGAAATACCGTAAACAACCGGTTACATATCAGAACCAGAGGTGAGTCTATGTATATCCAATGGAGAGAGGGTGCAGGTGGAGTATGGAACTACTCATCTTATGCAATACCTACGGAACTGCTAAATACATGGGTAGATTTCATTGTGTCTGTAAACGCAAGAGGTATACAGTTTGACAGGGTTACGGCGAATGGAAAGAACCTGCCTCATTCACTAGAGACTGATAGCGATGGAACACTGAGTTCTAAGACTTTTGCAGGCACTGCCAAGATTGGTGCTTCTTTGTATAACAGCGAAGTAATATACAGTGATGGAAGATTGTCTAAGCTAGATATCTACTCATCGTATTTAGGGCAAAAGAATATAGACAATATTATTGCAGGCAAGACATACAATGATGGTCTCAAGAAGTATAGTAAAGAAGAGACAATTATCGAAAGAGTTGGACAAGACTTGTATGGTATATACAAAGGGGCTACAGTAATGGGAATGGATCATGAGAATGATGATTTCTGGTTCCACAAGTCTATACCTGGGGTAATAGAAACGAGTCACATCTTTGTTGGTATACAGAAGCCTCGGTTTGAGGGGTTCATAAAGAGAGAAGTTGGATCTTCTTTTGGAGAGAACTCATACTACGCTAGAGCTACAAGCAATGATATTTTGGGCAGTTTTATGGATAGACTATCTCATCCTTACTGGCACGGAATATACAAGACGGTTGGAGGACTTCCTGTATCCGCAAAGGTCAGAGTTGTTGTGCATATGCTATGCGTGGACTCACTTGACCAAGCACAAAATGACAGATTTATAGTTGAAGCAGGAAGCAAACAACTTAGAATATCACCATCCACAACGATGATAAATCAAGTGGCATCATTAGATGCACTGATTGCTGTTCAGCCAACCATCATAAAGATGGAGGGAGTATGGCAGCATAGTGGACTAGGTGAGACCATGGCTAGTTTCATGTTTGATGTAGACACAAATGCTTCAGGGCAGGTATACGTGCGTGTAAGAGGGTATACAAATCAGTCATACAACGATGAGTCTTTTGGGCTTGTTGCTGCTGATTTCTATGAGCTACCTCAAGAGTAATATTAAGACGGTATAATGCAGAATACAAACAGGAGTAGATATGACAAGTTTAAATAGAGACCACAACGAGCTTAACTCAGCGATGAGAACAGAAGTTACAAAAGCTTTTGAGGGCAAGAAAGTTGAAGGTAAATACAAGTCTCTATTGTATTCCAATGTGACACCACAAAAAACAGACGAGTCTTTTAGAAAGTTGACATCGACTATTAATAGTGGTGGAACAATGGCACAAAAATACAAGGCTGACATAACAATCCTAGACAACGAAACAGGAAAGGTTGTAGACCATAAAAAAGGTGTACATATTGGAGACGTACCTCTATATACCAAGAAAGGTGGTTTCGTAATTGATGGGAACACATATAACCTTCCTAACCAAATCAGACTTAAGCCAGGGGCGTACACTCTCAATAAAGCCAATGGTGATGTAGAGACCATGATGAACGTGAAGAATGGTACAGGAATGAAGCTAGTGTCTCCACAGGATAAGGATGATGTAAAGCTACAGATTGGATCACGTCAATTTAACCCGTTGGATGTCGCTAAGATACTTGGTGCATCAGACAAAGAGATTGATGGGACGATAGGTAAGGATGTGGCTACCCATTTGCGAAAGAAGTCGAATGTTGAAGGTACAGCTCTGAAGCTTTCTCAGACTCTTGGTCTTACTGGTCCAGACATAACTCCTCCCCATAAAGAAATCATGGTTGGTCTTACTGACTACTTTAAAAAGACAGAGCTAGACCCTAGTGTAACAGAACATACACTCGGCAAGGCAACCACAACTGTAGATAAAAACACAATGTTGTTGAGTATCAAGCGAAACGTGGGAGTTAAGCGTGGCACAGAAGAAGAAGATGACAAAGAAAATCTCATGTTCAAACAAATCATCACTCCAGAGAAGCTACTTGTAGAAGGCGTAGCGAGGGACATTCGTAAGCCTGAAGCTAGAATGAAAGGGTTACTAAACAACCCGTTTCAAAAGGTTACTGTTGGTGAGATAATGAAAGAGCCTACACTCAAACATGCAGCCAAGACTTTCTTAACCACAAGTGCAATATCAAGAATGCCTGAAGAGTACAATCCATTGCAGACACTACAAGGTGGTAGCGATATTACTCCTATGGGTGAGGGTGGAATTACATCTACCGAAATGATTACTCCGTCTGTGCGTTCCTTGCATTTATCTCAGCTTGGGTTTATTGATCCTATTAAGTCACCAGAAGGTGCAAATACAGGTGTAACACTCAGCACAACACATGGAGCATTCGTTGATAGTAAAGGAAATGCTTCTTTGCGTGTAAAGAACCTTAAGACAGGAAAGTCAGAGGTTAAAACTGTAGGCGAACTATGGAAGAAGAAGATAGCATTCCCAGACCCTAAAAAGAATGGTGAGGTAGGAATACGTCAGGGCTCAGATATGACGGTGGGTAACATCAAGCATGCTGACTATCAGATAGTTGACTCAGAGGACATCTACGGGCCAGCAATGAACGCTCTTGGCATAATAAGCTCAAACGACCCAACAAGAAACCTAATGGCGTCCAAGCATGTGTTACAAGCCTTACCCTTAGTGGATGCTGATGCTAACCCTGTAAGTCTGAAGGGTAAAGATGGACAAAGTCTATTGAAGAGACTTGCCAATTCGCATTTACCTACATCTAAGTTTGATGGTAAAGTGAGTAGAGTAGATACAAGAGCCGGGAAAATACACTATACTGACACGTCTGGCAAAGAGCATATGGAAGATTATGCCGTAGACCCAATGCAACTGAACACTAAGACATTCATAAGTCATAAGCCTATAGTGAAGGCAGGGGATAAGATATCAAAAGGACAAGCCCTCGCTGACTCTAACTTCTCAAAAAATGGAGAGCTTGCAATAGGCAAGAACCTTAGAACTGCATGGATGATGTATCCAGGTACACGTAATGATGCGTTTGTTGTATCCGAGAGTGCAGCGAAGAAGCTTACATCCGTCCATTCATCTAAGTTTGATATAGATGGCACAAAAGGTACAATCCTAGACAAAAAGAAGTTTGCTGCAATGTTCCCTGAAGTTGTAAAGAAGTTGGATCTATCTAAGTATGGTGACAATGGGGTTATGCTGAAGGGACAGTCTGTAGTCAAAGATGAACCTATCGTATTAGGCATGAAAAAGATGGACCCGTCAGAAGTTAGATTTGCAAACGACAAAGTGAAGAAACTGTTGTACGGAGGAATGGCACCAGTGATGCAGAAGTGGAAGGGTGACAATACAGGTGTTGTTACAAGTGTGTCAACCAAAGGCTCGCAGCATAGAGTCATCGCTGAATACAAAGCACCTCTTATCAAGGGTGACAAGATAGCAGGGCGTAGTGGGAATAAAGGTATTATATCAGCCGTAATTCCAGACAATGATATGCCTAGAGACGAGAAGGGAAATCCTATCGATGTAATACTCGGTGGTGCAGGTGTAAACTCAAGACAAAACCCAGCTCAGATTATCGAGGCTTCTTTGAGTGAGACGGCGAAAAAGACAGGAAAGCCGTATGTCCTTCCTCACTATACTCATAATGATCTTAGGAATTTTGCGAACGATGAAGCTAAGAAGAATGGGGTGAAGCTATATCACAAGGTATACGACCCATTAAGAAAGGTTACGCTGAAGCAACCTGTGTTTGTAGCAGACTATAACATCATGAAACTGTTCAAGCAAGGGGAAGGGACATACTCTGCAATAGGGCATGGACCAGTAGATGCTCTTAACCAACCTAAAAAGGGTGGGAAAGAGTCTGCAGCTTCTGTATCCAATATGGAAATAAATGCACTTCTTGCACATGATGCACGAGATTTTCTTAGAGAAGTAGGGACAGTAAAGTCTCAGCGAAACCAAAAGTGGTTCTCTGCTTTTGAAGCCGGTGGTATTCCTCCTGCACCAGAGAGAAAGTCTGCGAGAGACAATTTCCATGGTCTTCTTAATCAGATGAATATACAAGTCAGAGAAGACGGAAACAGAAGACATATCTTGCCTCTATTGGATAAGGATGTAGTAAAGAGAAGTAGTGGTGTAGTAAATGAGCCTTTTGGTCTTAAACGAAACACTATGGACCCTGTAGCAGGCGGCTTTTATGATACGAGTATATTCGGTGGTCACGGTGAGAACTATGGGCATATTGATTTAGGTGTAAAAGTAATCAATCCACTGTATAAGAAACCTGTAGCTGCACTCATGGGTGTAACAGAGAAGGGACTAGATAGTCATATTGCAGAACATGGAATTGACAGTGTGTATAAAAAGATAAGTGGGGCTAGAATAAAACCTACAATTAAACACATGAAAGATATGATTAAGCGTACGAAAGACACAGCTAAGGCAGACAGAGCAATGAAAGCCATCAAGTCTTTAAAGAAGATAGATGGTCTAGGTGAGAACCCTGCAGACGTTATGTTTATGTCAAAAGTGTCAGTGCTTCCTGTTAAGATGAGACCTCCGTCAAAAATGCCAGACGGAAGTATTATTGAGCATGATGTAAATAATCACTATTCAAATATTGCTAGATCTGCAAATCAGATAAAAAAACTAGATAAAGATGTACCTGCTTCTCTAAGGAACAGATTACACAGTGAATTGCAGGCACACGTAGGGGCTATGTTTGGAACAAATGTATCTCCTGACCCAAAGATGATTAGAAAAGAGACAAAGAGTGTTATGGACATAGTGTCTGGAGCGAACCCTAAGACATCGTTTTGGCACCAGAAGATACTAAAGAATAAAGTCTTTGGTTCCGGTAGAGCTGTTATTGTTCCTCACACAAAGTCTTTAGGTATGGACCAGGTAGAAATACCAAAGCATGTAGCTTGGAGTGCATTTCAGCCCCACGTTACTAGGAAGATGTCACAAATGGGTATCCCTAACGACAGAGCAAAAGAAATGATAGAGCAAAGAAACGAGACTGCCACAAATGTTCTTACTCAAGTAATGAAGGATGTACCTGTAGTTATTAACAGAGCACCTGCATTGCACAAGCATAATATGACAGGCCACTATGCTAAAATCTCAGGTGGAAATGTAATGCATATACCACCAGAGATAGAGAATGGACAGAACGCAGATTATGATGGCGACCAACTTGCAATACACGTTCCATTTGGACAAAAAGCAATCCATGATGTGAAGACAAAGCTTATGGCATCTAAGCAGTTGTTTACTGACTCGGCAAAAAAAGGTCTTACTATGGGTATAGATCTTGACCCTTTTATTGGGTTCTATGATGCAACAAAGAAAGGAAGATAGTATGGATAAATTAGCAACGAGTCTATTTAAGTCAAAACTCATCGCTTCGGCAAGAAGAGCGAAGACTGAGAAGACAAGAAAAGCAGTAGGAAAAGAGCTAGACAGCGGAGACTTTGAGAGAAGTAATTACCTCAAGGCTCAGAAAAATCATGCCATTAGCGTAGAGAAGCGTAACAAGACAGACAAGATGGTTGACGGCAAGCTGTCAAAGAAGTTTAGAGGTGTAGTTAAGAGCATTAAAAAGAAGCTGTCAGTAGGTGATTTCTTTAAGGGAAAAATGTCCCCAATGGCTCAGCCGGCTATGGCTTAATATAATCTTTTTTGGTACAATGTTAAATAAATAAATTTGTGGGAGCATAAATATGATTACACTTGTAGGTAAAATCCTTAAAGATAGTATGCCTGTTGCAGGAGGTTCTGTACAGATATATGTATACGATCCTGCCAACAATATAGAGCAATGGTCGGACGTAGTAGTCGCTGACTCAAACGGAAGATATCAAGTTGCATTCTCAGATGTGAGAGAGCTTCACCAGAACTTTTCAGACAAAGCAGAGATACTTGTTTCTGCATGGGAAGATGCGAGCGAGATCAGAACAGACACACATGCATATCTAGGGAGTTCTATCCTACAATATGATGGAGAAGCTCTTTGTATCGTAGATGTTACAATACTAGAAGCAGGACAATGTTCATATGAGCTTGTTAACAACTCTATCTCTATCACCCAAAATGAAAGAATTCCATACACACCACATTTCGAGTCCACTAACCAAGTAGGCTTTTTCCACGGAGTAAGAGTATTCCCTCAAAGTGTTGTGGCTGAAATACTAATGAAAAACGGAACTGAGTTCATTGATCCATATGACCTTATTTTTGCAGAGGTTGGAGAGTTCACAGTAGACACTAGAGGAACAAGTGTATTCGGTGTATCTTTTGTTGGCACACTGCATGTTACTACTATTGCAAGTACAGACAATGAACAATCATTGGTGTTTGATGATATCGATATCGACAGAGGGTTGGCATTCTTTGTTATAAAAGACAGAGGGATTAAAGACAACATTTTAAACCTTAGCATGTACACCTCACAGAGATACACTCTTTCCAATGTGAAATTCTTCGTAGATGATTTGATGGTAAGAGAGATTACTGACTTCTCTACTCCTTTGGTGTCAATAGCCCTTGCAGGTATTGCTGGGTCAAGCAGAATGTTACGTATGGAAGCGACAGGGACTATTGAAGGTTCTACTGATGAAGTTTCATATGAATACGAGAGACAAGTAAAAGACTTCAGTACAATCACCGGAGACATATCTGTATCTTTAGATCCACAAACAGGATTGCATACCGCAGCCCTTAGTACAACGAGTGGCTCTGAAGTGTCAGAGATACTGTGGCAAATAGTATACAAATCTACGATAGTAGAGAAGGTGTTAAAAGTCTCAAATGTAGAAGAGAAGGCTCTTATTAATATCTTATACCAAGAGTACACAGACCCATCTACAACAACGCTTGAGTTTGAAGCATTACAGCCAGGGAACTATTCTATCGTGGCATACGTCATAAATTCATCTGGTGTGTATTTCAAGATAAGTGAAGACTTGTTTGTTCCGGGCGGTGGTGGAGAAGAGCAACCTATTAATGTGGGTGACTCTATTACTGTGGGCTGTCTAAGCAATCATGGTGAGGTTCCAATTATGTCAATCTACAGGCTGTCGAGAGATGGCTACGAGTCAGAGATAAGTGTACCTATGCAGCATGCCTTTGAGAGAACATACTTCTACGACTATACGGTTGAAGATGATGACAGCTTCTATATCTTTAAGGCAGCAGACAGTGTTGTAGTTAAAAAGGTTGGTACTCCGAGAGGTTGTGCTATTGCATATTCAAAAAACAAAGAAGTTGGAAGAGATATTCCTTTTCAGCTTCAAGACTTCAACGGGAACACTATTGACAGTGGCATACTAGACGACTCTGGATTTGGTGTGTATTATAAAGTCATGTCAGAGAATGTACATGGTGTTCTAGTTGTAGGAAGTACATATAAGGTCGTGTAATGAACGCAACGACAAGATCGTCGAGGGTCATAGTTGGGAATACGTTCTCTGTATTCTGCGACAATGACAGCTCGGTGGAAGTCTTTAGGTTTTCATCTGGTCAACTGTCTACTGTGTCTGTTACATATACTCAAAAAGAAAATGACTTCAAAGAGGCTGAGATAGCATCGTCGCAAGACGGATACTACTTTGTCAGGTCAGGAAGAAACGTACAATCTTTAAAGAAAGGAAATATACCTTATCAACTCTTTCTGTTTGATGGAAATCAAAATGAAGACCTTGAGCTTGAGCCTGAGTCTTTTGATATGGATGGACACAAGATAGGAGACAATACAGTTTCTCATATAGGATATGGGATATATGTAATAGACCCTATGGTGTTGAACCAATCTATCGTGAAGGTTAGAGGTAAGATTTTCCACAGTTTTCCAAATGCGGAGAACTCAGATTGTCCAGATGTAAACAGGGCTGCCACAACAGTTACTTTGTCTCCTCAAGAAGAAGTAACAGTGATTAGTATCGGTGGAACTAAGACTGGTGTGTCCGTAGAGGACTCAAACGTAGGGCTCAGTGTAGAGCAAACAACTTTTAAGGTGTAGGCATGAAGAGACAAACATTAAGATTAAGCGTACCGGCTAGTACAAAAGTCGGAATAAAAGCACAAAAAACAAAGAGTTCAGCAGTGGCTACAAATGCAACTGGTGGTACAATAACACTAAAAGGAACACGAAATGGCAATTAATGAAGAAGAATTTGTAGCGTTACAAGGAAAAGTAGAGGCACTTGTAGACATATTATCTGGACGTCAGACCAGTTATGCAGACGGAGAGCAGCTAAAGCGTTTCATAGATAACTATGCAATCGTAGAGGCACTAATTGAGAACGACTCAGTTGCTGACCTTATTGATAACGTAATCAAAGTAAAAGGTCGTTTTGAAGAAGTATCTAATAGGGTTGATGGTATCTTGGGTGCTGTTGAAGTAGAGTCTGCAAAGCTTGTATCAAACCTCGGAGAAGGATCTTCTGGTGTTGCTCTGAATGTTGCAGACATGGTATTGTTCCAAACCTCTGTGTCTGACTCATATAAGTCAATCCTTCAGCACCTTGGCGATATTGATATTAATGGTAAAGTAAATAGAATGGAGTCAGCTCTTAGAGAAGCTCTAGGACTTATTGACTCTATGCGTTCACAGAAGGGTGAGATAGCAATTCTTCTTCAGAAGATTACAGACAATAAAGCACTTATTGACAATATGGAAGATGTGAACGAAACACAGACTCTACTTATTGACAATGCTGAGAACGTAATTGTTGAGATGGAAAAGCAAATAGAAAACTATGCATTCTACTCTGAGGAGTTTGATAAGGTATATTCTACGGCAATCACGTTCGTATCCAAGTTCTCTGAATTGGTACATGAATTAGAAAGAGTGTCTGCTAGAGATGCTAAACTTGAGGAGATAATGGGTGCTGTTATTGACTTGACTGCCCAAGACTTCACTGATATGGAAGCGATCATAGGAAAAGTAACAACATCCCTTGACTCTCTTGCCTTAAATACAGCTCAAAAGCTTGATGACATGATGATGTTCGTTAACGAATATAATGCAGTAGGAATGGCAGTACACGCTGTTAGTGATAGATTGCAGGCTGTTACATCGGCTGTCGGAGATGAATTGACTCTTCTTAATGAAGCAGAAATCGGCTATACTCAAATATAAGGGTCCCACATGAGACAGTTTAACTATACATATCGCTCTTTTATGAAGAATAGACATGGGTTTGTGAATATGGTTCCAGATGCAAAAATGCTTCACCCATACATCGGCTTTAGTGGGTATCATGGATATCCAACATTCCAGACAGGAGTAAGCCCTAATTACTCAAGTGATTTCTGTAGAATATTCACAGAGGAAGCCAGAGTGTTCACTCATAGCGTGAAGATGTTTTTCCCTGAAATAAAACATGGAGTTCTGTCTGTAGATAGCCTTCACTATTCAATAGATAAGAGTGATGAAGATGACGTAACTGTCACTTCCAGAGTAGTCCTAGATGGCAAATACGAAGAGTATGCTGTCATTAATGATTTCACGGCAGAGTTTGATGTTGAAATAACTGTATCTTTTGGCGAGAGAGGATCTCTTCTTCACCCTGCTGAAGTGTATTGTGACTTTATTGATGTGTATGTACATAACCAAAGAATATCATTAACCGTGCATGATAACAACCTTCTCTTTATTCCGTATGCAATGTCGTATCGTACAGAATTCCCACCAGAAGTTGCAAGACTGGACTCCAAGTCTACAAACCTAGTAGCCAATACAGATCTTTCATATGGGTTTGTCTTAAATAAGACATCGATGGAGAAAATGAAGGAGAAAGGGTTTTCTTCTGCTAAACTAGACTCTATATTGTTGGATACAAAGAAGAAGGTTATGAATGTTACCAATAAACAAGTCGGTGGTGGTGATGGCTTTGGTTTGGGAATAGCAGATGTTATGGATGTCCATACAGGCGTTTCTGAAAAGTATGTACTGTTGTTGCCACAATCTATCTTCCCTGACAGAATGGAACTTACAGGACTTCCTATTTTCAACTCAGAAAAAAACATGAAGTGTTGTGAATACAGAGAGGCAGGATGGTGTACTCCATATTTTGAAATATATGATGTAGAGAGTATATACCCAGAATGTCCTCCTGCTGAGTGTAGAAATGAAATATGTAAAGACACACCTCAGTATGAAGTAAGGAATAAAGTTATCGACGGATATCTTATTTTGGCAGACAAAACTTGGGAAGAATTAGACGATCTTGCAGGTGTATTAAACAAAGAGAAGAGGCTTAGAGATATAGCCAAACAAGACATTATAGTAGAGGAGGAATAGCATGATAGTTATTCAAGGTAAATCCGTATTAGAAAAAGGTGGAGGTGGTGCCGGTGGTGCCGGTGGAACTTTCACCATAACCCTCGATAACGAGCACCCTACAATAGAGAGCACAGAAAATGAGGTGATGACCGATACCACAGTTGATAGAAACTCTAAAATGATAAAGTTTGATGGTAGCGATATAGATAAGCAAATGGTTATAACTGTAGATGGAACCATAGAAGGTGTTGAGAACCCAATTCTATCTGAGGTAGTTGCAAAAGGAAGAGGGTACAAGATAAAGCCACCTAGCATAGATATGGCAGGATTACCAAAAGAACAGTACCTGAAAGAGATGGTTGCCTTTCAAACAGCTCAGGTAGACTTAGTTCTTGGTACAGCTAAATTCAACAGTGATTTCTTAGCTGTCACAATAACTTGCGACTGTGAGATTGCTGAAATAGAGCAAGACGTAAGTGATGCGGCAAAAATGAAAGTTACATCGCCTACAACTGTTCAATTTACATATGATGGAAACAAGATAATTCGTGCAGCCATGGGCAGTAACGACTTTATTATCATAGACTCCATTGAGGCAAAAGTGACCGGGACACTTACTGAGACAGGTGAAGTTGCTGAAAGCTCATTGAATTATGAGAATGCAAATGGATACCCTATTGTAAATGCTGTTGCAGGGCTATCTTCTTCTGCTAAAAACTTTACTACTTTTGACTTAGGCATGCACATGTCGTCTGGGTGGTTGGATGGAATGGATATCCCTTATCAAATAAGATCACTTATATCTACTGAGGCTACGATGTTCTACGCCTTGTTTAAATATCTGTATTTTGCTGCTGCGTCTCCTACGTACTTCAATAAGTCGGTTGATAAGATTGCCTTGTGTGGGACACAAGAGGGTGGATTGTATAAGATGCCTTACGTAGTAACCAACAATGCATCTTTCAATGGCACACCTATACAAGTCAGTGCGACAGCCAGGGGTCCAGAACTAGACGGGATGCCAACAGTATCAGCAAGTCAAGACACATTGTATTTTGATACATCTGGTGCCAGTACCGCAACAGGTAGAATACTTGTTGATGTGCTTGTTGCAGAGTCTCCTTTTTCTGTACACACCTTTGAAGCTCCTGCCGGTATTGGTAGTGGAGAGTTCGTTACTTCCGGAGTAGACTGTAAAGTATCACTTAATACTATTGACAATATGGGTAGTAGAGGTAGAGTTCAACAAGCATCAGCAGGAAACCTGCAAAGTTTCCACCATATGATAAATGGATTTGAGAATATGCTCGGAGTAGCTGACTTTGGAGCTATGATACTCATGATGGCACTAGCTATCATAACAAGAGGTATCGCTTGTGTTGGGTATTCAAATACACTAGCCTTTGTATTCTACCTTATGTACGAGAGAGAGAAGTTCATCTTGTCTGGAGCAGAGAGAAATATTATGCTAGGAGGGATTAAAGCTGTCCTGAACAGACATAATGTCAACATGGCAGGGGCTGGAACAAGCGTTCCGAAGAACCTTAGAAAAGAGATGAGTAAACAATACTTGGCTACGATACAGCAAGACATGTTCCGTTCTCATCAGTCAGTATCAGGATACGGAGGATTTACTTGGATCTTTATGTGTATCCCTCTAAACTTTGTATTCCCTAGATACTTGCCATGGTTGCCGACAGCATCAGATGTGGGTGTTCCTCTTGAAGTGAATATCCTAGAAAATGCAGACAAACCAAATGGTATTATCACTGATGACCATGTTGCTATGATGAAAAAGAACTTAGGTTTCTATATATTTGAGTCGAGAGTTGACTGGATACTTTCACCTATGTCTAAATCAGGAATAAAAGACAATGCTACATTCTGGATGCAGATGGGTAGTACGGTTGTTCTAAAACGTGACGGAAGACACCAAGAGATGTATGCAGTTGAAGATGATGGGTATAGAATTGGTGACTGGCAAGCAGGCGAACACAATGCTGACTACGTATCAATCCCAGGAGAAATTGGGGACTTGTGGAACGAGTGGAAAGAGTCAGTATTGGCATCTACTACTAGATTTGCAAGACTCAACACCTTGAGTGGTCCTACGGGTGCGAGTGCACAAGCATGGGTAGAGGATACAACTAAGGATATCAGGTTTATGATGATTTGGAACGACTTCGAGGTTCTTGACATAGACAACGAGACGCATATATCCAGAGGAAAGACTCAGAATGTTAAATTCTTGCGTCCAAACAAAGATGTAATTATTGCATTGAAAGCATAAGGATAAGAAATGGCCATAGTACAACAAATAAGTGATACAGAGTTTATAATATCTGTTACAGATGCATCAGTGAAAGGTGCATACAGAACAGAGATAGAAGATCCTCTTCCTCCAGTGGGAGAGGCTGCCACAAAATCGTTCACTGCAACAATCACCCTGAAGATCACAGATGACTTTGCTGCTTATGCTAGAACAGTTTGTGCGTCCAAACTCACATTAGACATTGAGTCAGTATCTCAAGAGTCTATATCGGCAGTGTTAGATGGGGTTATTTCCTCTCCTATTCCTGTAGCTCCTATCTATGGAGACAGTGGTGTCCCTGAGCTGACAAAAGAAGACATAGGGAATATGTCATACAATCTTGAGTCCGTAAATACTACGAAAGAGATCACCTTTACTGCTAATATATCAAACAATGCAAGATACACAATTATGTTTATGCCGGACGCAAAAGGTTTTGATATAAAACTCATTGACATGTCTGCCGGAGTATCAATGTATGAAGAGCACCCTTTTGTTTTGGTTACTCCTTTTATTATAGGAAACCTAGCTCCATCATTCCTACAAGATGGACCGGGTGTTGCAGAAGTTCCTGGGTCTATGAATGATGCTAGAATATTTGTTCTTGAGAAAGAAGAGACTGTTCAGTTTGCAGAAACGCTAACGAATGAAATAATTAAGATGCGTGGTGTGGTGAGCAGGGGAGATATCTCAGATGCGTATCCGAAACTTATTGCTGAGATGTTTTGGAGAGACGGGTCTATACCTGCAGAGGATGCTCCTTCGTCCCCTCATACGACACACATATATGGCGTAGGTGTATCTGGTAAGGCATTACAAGTCATAGAACTTACAGGGCTGAAGCAGAACCAGATGAGACCGGGTATTATCTCTATGTTCAGAGGTACTGCTACAACGAGATATATCTATGGTGATATTAGATACCCAGGGAACCCAAGAATATCTGCTGCAAAGCCAAGATTTGATATCATTACAGATAGTGAAGAGTGGACATTGTATGGTCCATTGTCGCCAAAATATGTTGGTAGTGAAACGGCAGGAGATGAACCTACAGCCATTTTTTCTTGGGAAGGTAGAGCCTCTGCTTCACCGAAGAAAATACCTCAGATAGCAGCACAGCTTGAAAATTTTAACTAGGAATAAATATGAGTAATTTTATTGATGAACATGTGAATATGGACGTTATCGACAACATTGGAAAAGTATACACACAAGAGCTTGGTAACATTAATGGGACCATTGGCGATACTGGAGTAAAGCTGTCATCGAACAGAACTCTACTACTAGACCTTGGAGTAGGTGTTTCTTTCCCCGTAGTTGGGGAGATTATTCCAAACATGAAGCCACCTACAGACTATCTTAGTTGTGACGTTTATACAATATCTGACTCAATGCGAACTCTAAGAGACGTATATGAGGGAGGTTTTGAGATAAATGAGCTTGGGTACAATGCCGACACATGGCCTGCTGCAACTCCAGAAGATAGATCTGCTGCCGTTTGTAGATTTCTAACTGTGCAAAGAATGAAGCAACGTCAGTCTTTAACACTGGATGTTGTGTCATACAACTCTCACGGACTTGTCCATTCAGGCAAAGCAAAAGAAATGCAATCTCCTGTTATGTTTGATCTAAACAAGAATAGCTTAGGACATATAGACAGACAACTAAGCACATTCAACTTAGCCAAACTATCAAGAGAGATTGTGTCGGTTATGTTCAATAAAGACGACAAGCTTTCTATTGCAATAAATTATGACGAGATAAACCCTGATTTCAGAGGAATGATTGAGTATGAGGTCCTAGACACTTCTCTCTCATCAGAGCATATTATTGAGAGAAAGCGAATGCTTATCACTCATAGTGTATCCGGTGTTGCGTATGTGCCTGTCACGGAAGGTCTGTTTATTGACCAGACGTATGAGTCAGACATAACCTCTGTGGTAGAAGTTATACAAAGCGAATGCAAGACAGCCGTTGCAATAGATGGAGAAAATATAGTCTCAGGGGAATGGTTTGCTATAAACAAGACAAGTCAGAGTATGAGAGTTTCCTTGGACAATGGAGATGTTCTTGCTTTAGACCCGTATGGGATGAAAAAATGTGGAGCTGCACAGCCTGTGTTCGCTACAACATTTAAGTTTACATACACTAGACCTGCTTCTGTTTCAGGAAATATAGTAGATGGTCTTTTATATAAGCAACGGTCACGATTTCATCATGGTAGCATCTCTGGTAAATTTGTAGACAAAATAAAATTTGCGATATACGACGTCACTGCAGCAGGAGCTAAATACATATCTTCTGCTACAGGTGGTACGTACTTTGGTCCATACAAGGTAGACAAAGATATATCTACCTATGATGTTGTTCAATTCGGAGACAGTAATAACCCAATACAGGCTATTCGATCACAAGGTGTAGATATGTACTTTGAAGGTCAGAGCGTGTATGCGAAAGCTGTCGCTGATGTAAACTTTCAATTATTGTCACTATCTACAGAGAGAGGAAATTCTGGAGAGTTTTCTATTGTAGTTGGAGGGATGAAATTTAGTTCTCTGTATGAAGTTCCAACAGGATCTGTACATAGAGACAGAGAGTTCATGTATGAGAGCAATTTCTTTATTACAACAAACGCTGTTGTAGGTGAAATTATCGGTAGAGTGTATCCAACAACATATTTTAGAATAAAAAGAGTACATGAGGCAATCTGCGTGGGTGCGAGCGAGTTCCCTATGGAAGATGGTCATGTAAACGCAAGAAACTATTACAGTCCTGCTGAAGTCGCAGGAGTATACTCAAGGTCAGAGGGATACATTTCTATCATAAACAACCATACAGTTGAAAATGACGACATAACATACTCGATAAAAGCAGTTGCCGGGAAAATAGGTGATGTACCTATGGTGGTTCAGTCTTTCGGCTATGTAACAAGAGCAACAATGATGGCTGCTCCATCAGAGCACTTCTTGTCTGCGAAGATGCGTGACTCGTACTCGTCCCGAACAAGAAAGCGTTACGCAGGGTCTATCGAAAGAGAAACAGCAAACTATAGGATTATGTGGATTAAATTGAAAGAGGTGGGAACTGATGAGACTACTTTCATTTTCGACCATGAATATGATGATGAGCATGCTCCTCACCTTGGACACAGTAGTTACTTAAACCAGAGATCAGCTTGTCCTAAATCAGCACCACATCCTGTATCAAAACTTACATGGGTTACAAACATGCTTGAGTATACAGCACATTGGTCTAAGACGGGAGCATCTATCGTTCCTGGTGAAATAGAAGCAAGTGACTTAAAGCTAAACAAAAGTTGTCCTTCTTATGGTTTTGGTATTTATGGAAGTATAGAAACTAAATCTATTGACAAGATTGGCAACATAGCAGTAACAGCTTTGTCTGCACAGTCCTCATCCAATCTAACGGACAGCATTATTATTACTGAGCCAGAAGTTATACAATACAGCAACACACTATTTGAGGATGCTTCAGTTGTTGCATTCCCTGATCTTGGCTTCTTTTATATTTCAGAAGAGAACATAACTTTTGAAGATATATCAGTGTATACAGAGACTCAAATAAGAGAGCCTTTTAAAAGGGGTATCACGATTGAGTGGGCAGATTATATACTAGAAGCGTACCTTGAGTATGTAGAGGCAGAGACAAACGTGTTCTCTGTCTACAATCTCATTGACAAGAGTGATGCTGACAACAACATTTCAATATCTCAGCATTTTCCTGATGGGGCTATAAGCACATCTACTATGTACCAAGTAGATGAACTGTATACCCAAAGAAGAGAGACTGATGAACAAAAGTGTATCCCTATGTATTTAGCAAATGCTTTAATGCGTAAATATGGTCATGTTCAGAATATCCTTGGAGTATGGGATGAGAGTAGTGGTGTTATTGTTAATGATGCAACTATTTCATTTCGTAAAGACACTATGTCTGCAGGATACAAAGTCTACCCTTTATGTGGAGGAGCAGAACCTATCGATATAGTGGATCACTATGCAATGCTCTCTGTGTATAAGACAGGCAAGCCATATGATGTTTCCCCTGAAGTGCGTGTTGCTGTGAACAAGTTTGGTCGGATAGATGGATACGAGGCTACGGCAGAGGCAGAGGCAGAAATCTTGTATCTTGCCGGTGACGAGGTTGGTGCATCAAAAAGAGCACTAGACGGAATATCTAAAAACATATCTGGAGACTTGTATATGCAAGTATCTCCAATGCTATTTGGTATGCAGGGTCCATGGAAAAATCCTATAGACTATGTGACTCAAAACGAAAAAATACTACTTTCAGGAGAATTGACATACAGCATTAAGCCGAAGTCGAGACTCATTATGGAATTCAGTGTAGGTCCAGAAAACGTACTACACCTAAATGAAGAGGGTAGGCAGTTTGATGAAATGTATGACATCATCGATGGATATGTAGAGGAAGAAGTTATCTCCAATGACAAAAAGACTCCCTTGCAGCGTGGTGATACATCATACTCTTTGAAGTATACTAACCATGCAGGAGGAGGAATTCTCCTTGACAGATCTATAGTTGTAGACTTAGAAGCATATCCTGCTCGTTTATCGTACCCTACGAACAACCTAACAAGAGAACTAATCTCTCCTATAAGAGAAGATGCTCACAGCAAGAAAATGGACGCAAGGGCTGTTTACGTTCGTTTTGATACAAGGTATGTATCTGAAAGTATCCGTTCCTACTATGATAAGTTTATAGAGGCTCCTACAGCTCTGACTTGTGACTCTCTTCCTGAAGAGGCTGTATTAAGTAGAGACCATGAAAATAACCATTCTCTATACAAGAATTTGACTAACACTGTTTTTGGTAACAGTCTTATGTCTATAGGTGGTAGAATATTGTTGTCTTTTGATAATGACACTGACGAGACAAAAGAGTTGACTCCTGTTTACAACAACACATTCAAGTTGTTTTCTGCAGGACGTGGACGAGGTGTATCATCTTTCAAGCTAGACGATGTATATAGACTCATAAAATCTCACATCTTATTCAGAGGGGCATCAGAAGAAAGCCCACAAGGAAGAGATAAGAGAGATGGTAAATTTGTAAACACAGAGACAGGAGCATAGTATGATATGGATAAATGACGTAATTGTTGATTATGAAAAGGCAGTGAATGCCTTAAATTTTGATAAGCTTGGTCACGAGACAGGGCTTGGATCTTGGGGTGTAAAAATAAATATAGAAGATAGTTTTGACGATAACCTGTCTTTATATCTTGGGTTGAAGTTTGACGTATTGAGTATAATCACAAACAGATACTTGACTACTTTTGTAAACATACCAAGAGCATACAAGGAGCAGATAAGCAAGCTTGAGAAAGATGCTCAACTGAACCATGCTGTATCTTCTGTGTCTACATTTGTACCAGACATCAATGCAGATACTGTAATAGATTTTTATATCGATGTTCACAAGGTATCTATAGATATAGTTGAGTTTGCGAACACTGTATATCAATATGTGGATACAACTGAAGCATACTCTGCAATCACACGAGATAAAGTATTCTTGTCTGGCAGCAAGAAGGCAGCAAGAGGCGTCTCTGCTAAAATGTTGAGAGTGTATGATGGAAACCTAGAAAACTTCGGCTTCATATTCACTCGTGACTCCATAGACTTTGTACTTAACGAAATGATTGTTAAAGATGATTTGATCCATGACGAGATAAAATATACATACTGGCTGACTCCTCACGATAGAGAGGAATACAAGTTCTTCCATAACAACGGGAATGTCCCTGCTGAGCAAGGTAGTGATTTTATCACAGGTCTTGGTAATGAAAAAATAGGCGAGACAGAAACAGACAAGTTGTATCAATATGACAGACGTGGAATGAGAGCAGGGTATTATGATGTTACAGTAGAAGATCCTATTGTGAACCATGGCTTCTTCGATGGGAATATTGAGAGTTCTGACACTTTTCAATTTGCAAGAGACTCATCTCTTCGTTTTCATAAGCATGCTGCTCAAGTGTCAATAAACTCATCATACAGACAACACATCAGCCCATACCTTGCTACCTTGCTTGACTCTGCATTGGGAGGAGAGAGGACTTCTGTTGCAAGTCATACAGTCGTAGCCTTATCAAGAAGAGAAATGCATGCAATGTTTACTGTGTGTGATAGAGGTCCTTGTTACTTGAGATATGATAGTGATATGGAGAACAGTCTTCTTGCCGACTTGTTACAGTCTATGCAAACGCTTATTCCTAATGAGCCAGTAGATGCAGTCGCACACATAAATGAGTTATCTAGTTCAACGGTGGTTATGCCTTTTGTTATCCAAAATAAGATACATGATTTCAGAGCATTACACCCTGACGAATTGAAAGAGTGTATCATTTTTATCTATCATCCAATCATTGACAAATTTGTATTCTATGAAATGGGAAGCAATGATGTAGCTGAGATTACTCAGCAGTCATTATTGTTTAATTCCGACGGAACTCAGTACGGAATTGATATGAGAGGTCCATATCCTGTATTTGTATGGTCAAATTTCAAAAAAAGATTTAGAGACGTAAAAAGTAGATGGATGAACATGAAAGGTCAAGTAACTTCGATGGGTAGGTCTTTTGAAGCAGTACAAGACCCTGTTGAGAACCTATTTGTGCAGACGGATTGTAAAATTCCAGTATACGATGACCTGACTTTCCAAGGTGATTGTGCTAAAATTATAGCAATAAACAAAGAGGACGTCCGTAATTTGCTTAGTAAAACAAGTGGAGTTGTGGATAGTGAATTTGTTTTCGGAATAAAAACCGGCGATATTGAAATCTCAAGGAGTGGACTATGGATGTAAAAGCTAATCACACAGAGCAACTAGAAGCGGATGGCTTATGGAAAATAAAGCAGGATGCATTCTTTAGGATATCCGATCAAGTTGGAAACCTACATACGGACGAGCAGATACCTCCTATGATGAAAAATATATCTCTGTATCTTGAGCAGACACCAGGCAACTCATTTGTTCCTACAAAGTTTGAAGGGATTTATCGTGCGACTAGCTACAATATGGCTATCCGTGAGTATGTTAAGTTTGACAACAATAACTGGGTTGTGTATATAAACATGTTCAATATGCCAACAGTGAAGGATGGAGCTGTAACAGATCTGAATATAGAAAATCCTTTTGCCTCTATTGATAAGTTTACCGTGGGGTGTGTTGATGGGCAAATAATGATTGCTCCGAGCAAAGCAGAGAGAGTTATCTCCCTTGCTGACAACTTCGAGACGAAAAAGCTACGTATAGACTTGCATGAACTCCGTGATTTTATGGGTACATTAGACCTTAGAAATGGGTACATAACAGATCAGTTTAAAGATGATGTGTATTTGATTGATGCCCCCTCTCCATTATTCGGTAAGGATACAGTTATGTATCGTGACTCCGATTATGTTGGAATGTGGATCTCTTTCGGCACACTTCTGAAGTTCGACCTTAGAAACTTGAATGTGTTTAATGTTGATGGAGTAAAGGTCGGAGCAATAGACTTGTCTGTCTCTACTAAAGAGATAAATACTCTCAAGCTACTAAGTAACTCGGCGTTTGGGTATGCCTCTATCTTGTTTGACAAGACTGCATTACTAGACCAGGTAATGAAATACTCAAAGAGATTTGTGTATGAGACGAACATGCAAGATGAGACCAGGATTTGTGTGGACAACCTATTTGAGACACTACAAGAGAAGGGTATCTTTGGTTTACTGTATGACGACTTTGAAGTGGTTGAAGAGTATCCTATTATGGCATACGACGAGACTCGTGTGGAAGTTGTAAAGAAGCTTGGAACTGTTCTTAAATTTAAGTACAAAAACGAGTACATTTATATGCTTCTTGACATACCTAACAACAAGATGTACTTTGCTTCATATGCAGGGCGTATCTCAGATTATGTCAACGAGAAGTATGACTACAATGTTAAGGTAATGAACGATATGTGGCTGACTAAGGCAAACGACATAAACCAAGAAGGGTTTATCTTGTTTACCGGGTTCCCTAACTTGCAGCACAATAAGGTAATCGACATCTATTTTGACAATACAGCAGAGTCTTTTAGTAGTCTCGATAAGAACTTTACGATAGATGTTTCTGAGTTTGATGGGTTTTATCGTGACTCAGCAATGCATCCTACAGAGTATAGTTACGACAGAAACACGGACTTGCTCCACTCTTATGGAAACAATCCTTTTCCTTTGGTTACAGGGCTTGTGTCTTATGAATTCTGGAAGAGGGAAGAGAAGATTGACTATTTCAAGTTGGACACTCATGCAGAGCCTATGATTTCAACCATGATAGACCCAGAGAAGAAAACGGCATACCTAATGGTTCCATCCATTAAGACAAATGGTCTGCAAACAAAGAGCGTGTCTCCTGTGCGAGTAAACTCTTTCCTTACCAACTATATGGCTAGATGGTTTGACGATCCCTTTAGTGTGAATGAATGGGTAGCAGAAGCAGAAGCAGGCTCCTATGCATATGCTGTAATGATGGCGTACTACAGTAACGGGTGGACAATTATTAAAACGAGTGAAGACACATATGAGACAGTTAAGTTGAACCCAACCAGACTGCAATACAGATACAACGGAGCCATTGAACATCTATGCATGAGCAAGATAGAAGGTCTTATTACTATGGCTAATGGTATGATGGGCAACAATGTGTCTGTCTCTGAAACAAAAGCTGAAGTACGTGACAGAATTATGGAGATTTCATCGGAATTGAATTCACAGATATCTGCACAGGTACAAGCTATCAATGTAACATTCACTCAAGAGATTATGGCAAAAAACAATCAGATTGTATCAGTTGTGGATGCAGACACTCCAAGATTTGAATTTAATAGATTTTTAGACTCAGACAATATATATGTGAACAACGAACCTACCGGTCCAGTATTGAACCATGCACTTCTTTTTGAGGATACATTTCACAGTATGCAGCAGAAAATGAAAGCTGAGTATTTTGACAATATGGGTGCGGATCTCGCTCCTGCAGAAGTCTACTGTCCATATATCAGAGGCATGGAAATATTCAGAGATGAAGGCAAGGTACACATGAAGGTGTCCGGAGACATATCTAACTCTATTGAGATATTAAGCAATGATACTATAGGTATCAATATCCTTGGAGATGTAATCTCTAGTGATGCTACTATCTCTGTAGCCGGCTCCGTGTTTGAAATAGAAGAGGCATACGAAAAAGCTATACAGCTCTCATATTTTGGAGTAAGAGAAGTCCAAGGTGAAGAGTTAAATATCTTCAAGCTTACTACCGTTACCCGTATGACTGACGCAGTAAGAGATGCTTACGCTGCTGAGTTTAAGTCTTATTCTTCAAAGGCAGGGGCAGAGAGTGGTCTTGACTATGATGGTGCTCGTGAAAGGGTTCTTGAAGAGCAAAATGTATCTTCAGGAACATCAGCCCTTGAGTCACCTGAGATGCCTTCAGGTCAGCCATTGTATATTGCAAATAGAGAGAATAAACTCATGGTTTCTCTTGACGGTGTTGCTTTTATGGATGCTCCTCTTGGGTCAAATGGTGTTGAGTTGTCTGGACGAATAACGATAAGTGATCGTGTTAGGTTCTTGAGTATGTTAAGGAACACAGTTAATGCTGATGTAAACCACGTAGTATTTCCACTAGCCTACACTGGGATACATTCAACAGATGATATCTATACTGTTGGAATAAGAGATATATGGATAGATCATTCAGATGTACTAGAAGTTGGGTACGTAAATGTTATAGCCAAAATGTATGTAGATAACGGACAAATCGTACTTGCCGATGATGAAGATATCATATACAGTGCAGGAGATGAGTTTATTGTAGAAAAAAGAGTAGATATTGACGGGTTCATTTCAGAGGACAGTGATAGAATTAAGGTTCTTGTAAACATGTCCGTGGAATACTTCACTCAAATACCTGCAACAGCACAACCGGTACAAACGGCTCAGGAGCTTATGCTGAAGGATAACACCTATCGTGTTACTCTTGGGTTGCCTATGTCTGTTTCTGTTGTTAGAGGTGGCTTTGTGTATGTAGACAGAGACGAAGGTCGAGAGCATGGACTTTCTGGTTGGTTTAATTTTTCAAAAGTAGGAGTTTAAATGTATGACGAGACAAATGGGTTTAGAGCAGAATTAATAGACTGCTCTTCCGCAACAGAAACACTAGAAGGTCTAGGTGAAGTGACTGCCATAGTTAAGACCGGTGCTGATGCAGAGATAAATATATTTCATGCAGATACTCAAGGGAGTCTTGAAGATATTTTTTCTTCTCATGGAGATTACTTTATGATAGGATATTACGGTAGTTTTCCAGACATTTCCTATGGATATCATCTTGATGGCGAAGCAGTGGACGACATACTGTCCATTAGAAAAAGAGGTGATCTTTTTGCCGACTTCAAGTTCAACCCTAATGACGACTTGATTACAGGTACAATATCAAACCCGATAGTCCTCGGTATTGTGACCGGAGAAAATCCAATTAAAACTTTTGAGGGAGCTACAGTAGAGAGATTAACAGTTGCTGTTATTCAGCTACTAGAAGGCGAGAATGAGAGAGGGGATAAAGTATTCGAT